>ERZ773035.1391-NODE-1391-length-17525-cov-12.501660_pt1 | contig 17525 bp, 21 predicted proteins | sample MGYA00511487_ERZ773035 | MGnify/ENA primary metagenome ERZ773035 (study PRJEB29015, sample SAMEA2737985) | human oral metagenome | biome: human oral; feature: human-associated habitat; material: dental | place: China | collected 2024 ...
ACCTCCGAAGCTGGGAAAAACAGTCCCAGTTCATACTTTGTGCCCAAAGGCATACTGTATGATTTTATCAAAAAAAGCTAGAACTGTCACGAACTATGGTATAATGAAAGAATGAAATACCCAAAAATTGATTTAAAAACTATTCGTCTGCAGGCTAGGCAATTTCAGGCTGAAAATCCCCGCCTCCTTCTGGTTTATCTCCTCCCTAGTATGCTGGTCATCCTATCAGGCTTTCTCAACCCCTTGGCTCGTATCCAAGAAAGTGTTTTAGAGCAATCCTTTTTCAGCATGCTGGCACAAGTGCTCCAAGCCTATCTCTTCCCGCTAGTGGTTTCTTTTATGAGCACGATTTTTCTAGCAGGTGCTGCCTTTGCGACACTCAAACTCCTCAAGGATCCTGATACGGAACTCTCAGTAAAATCTAGCCTGGCCCTCTTTGCTGAAGAGCGCTTCTCACAAACCTTCCTCACCCTCCTCCTCAAACGTTTCTACCTCTTTTTATGGAGCATTCCAAACTTAGTAGGCATTTATTTCCTCTTTTATAGCAATCTCTTGGCCCAGAGATTCGTTGCCCTACATCCTGAATTTCCCAAACTGGATCTCTCGTCGGTTGAAACGGAGCAGTTCCTTATGACCTTTGGACTCTACTTTTTCGCGAGCCTCATCTTGATGATTGTGGGCAATATCCTCTACATCCCGCAACATTACGCCTACTCGCAGGTAGAATTTCTTCTCTGCGACACTCTGGATTTAGGACAAGCTAAACCCAGTCAAATCCTGAAAACCAGCCGTTTATTGATGAAAGGTTACAAATTTCAACGCTTTGTCCTCGACTTACAACTACTTCCTTGGTACTTCCTCAATTGGATTACTTTTGGAATTGCTAGTTTCTCAATCCTTCCTTATATCCAAAACAATCACATCTTCTTTTACCGAGCCCTACTAGCTCGTAAACGTCGAAATGGATAAGAACCTACAAAACCCAGCGTTCTGAAAGACGCTGGTTTTCTTATTTCAAAAGCAAAATACTCAGCAAAGTCAAAATAGCTGGTCCACCTTGCTTCAGAATAATCTTCTTGTCTGCTGTCAGAGAACCGTAGGTCGCTGCACCAAGTACAAATAAAACAAATATGGTTACAATTTCTAAACTTTGTGAGAAATAGATTCCATACAAGAGAAAGACCCCTATCAAAGCATTATAAATCCCTTGGTTTTTAAACAGTGAGGTGACAGAGGGTCGAGTCAACTCTTCCTTGTCCATATTAAAGACTCGGCTGGTTGCATCTGATTGGGTTGCCATACTCTCCAAATAAAAGATATAAAAATGTTCGAGGGCAACAAGGGTTGCTAAAATAGTAGTAATGATTGACATCGTTTTCTCCTTAAAATTCTATTTTTTCTAGACCTGACACTAGTTTCGTCAGTAAAGTTGTTAGCTCTTTCTGCTCGGCTGTCGATAAGATGCTCTCCATCTGTTCCTTCACTCGCAAATGATGTTTAGGCGGACTGACTAAGAGTTGATTCTTAGCTTCTTGGGTTAATTCAACTAAGACTTCTCGCTGATTGGCCGGATTACGCTTGCGACTGACATAGTTCTCTGACTCTAAAACTTTAAAATGTCGGGTCAAGGCTGCCTGGTCGATTTGCAACTTCTCCTGAACGGCAATCTGGTTGCAGGGTGACTGCTGCAGTAAAAACTGCAAGATTTGATAGCGGGTCAAACTAATTCCCAATTGTTTTTCAAAGAGTTGAGTGATCATCTGATCTGTTAAATGGAGCTGGTACAGTAAGTCGTTAATTTTTTTCATTTCTACCTCCTTGCGTACACTTGATTTATCAACTATTGACTTATCAAGTATATTACAGAAAGATTAAAAACGCAACCATTTTGCTTACTCACGAAAAATAGCCTCTTGGTTTCAATCCCAAAAGGCTATTATTTCTATATTCTAGATAAAATCCAGCACTAACCTACCAAATCTGCTCGAAGGATTTCTCCCTCTTTATCAATGACAACTTCGATGGCATGGCCTGCAAAAATTTCCTCGCTATCATCATAGTAGAGGGTCAATTCCCCGTCTTCGTTGATCGATAGTTCACTCAAGGAAAGAGAGTTGGTAAAATACTCTTCTGTTAACTCCACATCATTTTCATCTGAATCTATCCAGTCTTGAGCTGTTTCCCACAGTTCTTTGACAATATAGTCTTTAATCCGAGTATCTTGAACTTGGAAAGTTCCCATAAATTTCTTTAGATCATCAAAAGAACTTGGAGGGAGACTTTCATCTGCACTCGCAGCAAAGATAGCATGAATCTTACCGCCCTCATAAGTGATGAATCCTTCAAACCAAGAATAAGCTCTGTTTAAGGTGAATTCGCCAATATCGTCTTGAATGATGACCGGTTTTTGATAGGTTTCAATCAAGGTCTCTAACCTAGAGTCTGAGGATTGGTCATCTAGGTATTCCAGCAAGTGGTAGCAGTTATTAGCTACTTCTGACATATATGGCTCTAACTCCATGAAGGGGCGTTTTTGACATTTGATATGATGAATTTTGTAGGGTTCAAAACTAAAGCCCCATCTCTTTTCTTCAAATTCCTCAGGAGTCAATACCCATTCCAAACGTCCCTCACGTTCAGAGAATTCCTGGGTTGCAACATTGACACTAGCTTTAAAATGAACGGACGGCATTTTACAACCATCTTTTAAAGAAGCGGCCCCAGTTACATTTTGGAGGGTAAAAATCAAGAATTCGACAATTTCACCACAAAATTCCTCTTCAAAATCATCTCTTGTTTTCTCAAATGGAGTTTTTAATCGATTTGTCATTCACTTCATCCTTTCTCTCTATGCTTAAAAGCGTTAGTATAGTTTTGTATTCGCTTACATTTTAACATGTTTTAGATTTTATTTCACTTATCAATACTATTTTACACAAAAAGAAGCTACACTTTTAAATGTATAGCTTCTTATTATTCTTAATTCATAGATACGTGAACGTGGTCATAGTGATTTTCGGTCACACTACCACGGTCTGGCATTTGATTCCAAGTGTAGGCAGGTCCATATTTACTATCGTATGGAGCGTAGAAACGTTGTTTCCAGATGATGTAGTTGATACCACGGCTAGCCATATTTTTGACTGCATATTCTGCAATTTGATCTCCGAGTGCTGAACTCACTGGAACCATAAAGTCGATGGCCAAACCTTTACCATGATCCCCACTGTCACCAGGACGGTAGCCACTAAAGGATGTAATGCCAAACAAATTCGCTACTTCTTCTTTAAAGGCTGCCGTCTGTGGTTGAAGACCAGCATTCTCAGACTTAGCTACAGCAAGCCCTGCATAGTCAGGAGCCGCTGGAGCAGCATACGTTCTTGAAGGAGTTTGGCTTGGCTCTGCTTGATAAGTCGAAGTTGCAGTGTCAGAAGTTGCTGTTGATGCTGCTGCACTTGGTCCTCTTGTATCAGCAGGCGTTTCTGTTACTGGTGTAGCTGCTACTGATGTTTCCGCCGAAGTCGTCTCTTCTGTCGCTTCGGTAGCTGGAGTCGCTGCTTGAGGAGCTTCTTCAACTGGACTAGTAGTTTCAGTTGTTTCTGCTACCGGAGCTGCCGCTGGAGTTGTTTCTTCTGCCACAGGTGCTTCTGTAGATGGTGTCTCTTCAGTAGTGGTCACTGTCTCAGGAACTTCTGAACTTGGCGCTACTTCTGCTGGTTTTGCAGTCTCTGTTGCACTTGGACCTTCCTCAATTGGTTGAGAAAGGTCTCCCACTTGAACTGTTTGATCATCGACTGTCACTTGGTTGGTCGTCAAATCAGCTGTCGCAGTCGTCACTTCTTCACTAGAATCTGCTTGAGGAGTTTGGATTTCAACTTCCGTTACCTCTTCTGCCTCATTGACAGTTGTAGTAAGGACAGTATCTGGGAAAATCAAGTCCATATTGGTGATTTTGTTCAAATTTGCAAGAACTGTGACATCTACACCCAAGGCTTCTGCAATGGTGCTCAAGGTATCACCATACTGTACTGTATAGCTTGTTTTGTTGTCCGTTTTAGTCAAATCGTTTTGGATTTGCTCAACACTACGTGCAGTCCAAAGGACTTCTTCTGCTTGGGTTGCCAATACTGGGGCAAATGACAAGGCTACTGTTGAGGCAAAAATAATTCTTTTCTTCATTCGTTCATATTCCTTTCAAATGAGTACCCGTCTATCATAACACAAAAAAAGCAGAAAAAAAGCCCTCTCGGGCCTATTTAATAGAACTGTCTATCCCTTGTAACAAACTCGATTACTTGAAATAGTTTGTTAGGTCTCTGTCACACAACTGACACAATCTTCTCGTTACTTACTCTCAAAAATATGAGGAATATCTGCTAGTGCTTGAATCATGTGATTGCCTTCAAAAGAGGACTCTAAAAAATTGATGCTTTGAAGACCGCTATTCTGGGCAAATTCCACATCCAAAGTCCGGTCTCCTATATAATAGGTGCTCTCAGGATCCAGCTGATACTTGTCTAGCAGATAGTTAGCCGCTTCTGGATTAGGCTTGCGCGCAAAACCACTCTGACTGGTTAAAATCTCTATAAAATAGGATTCCAATCCCAGATCCTTTAGAATAGTAAAAGCATTGTCCCCTTTATGAGTGTAAACAAAGTTCCGAATCCCTACTTGGTCTGCCCAATTCAACACCTCACGCGCACATGGCATCAAAACTACCTGAGTATTCTTCTCAGACAGACTCTGGGCACGCACCTGGTTGAGCACTTCCACATCCAGATTTCTATCTTCTGCCACCTGCACAAGCAAATCCTGCACCGATAACTTGAGGATAAACTCTCTCACTTTCTCCTTATCATAAGGAATAGAAAACTGAGCAAAGGTCTCCTCAATCCCTGATAAAATCGCTTCGTAAGAATCCAATAAAGTCCCGTCTAAATCCCAAATAAAAGCTGTTTTTTGCATTTTCTATCCTTTCAAGCTCATATAACACTGGTAACGGTAACGTAGAAATAACCAACGGAAACCATTATCCAAAAGAGTCCCTGCCCAAATACCAGGCAAACCCCACCCAAGAACAATCCCCATCAGATAGGCTGTCCCAATGCGGATACACCACATCCCGATACTTGTCGCATAAAAGGGGAGACGAGCATTCCCCAACCCCTGCCAAACTGCCGTATAAATCACTGTCCCTATCGCCATAGGAGTCCCTAGTAGTGAGAAAAGCGCCACCAAAACGCTAGCTTCAACCGCTACAGGATCCATCGTATAGAGATGTGTTAGTGGTACTCCCAAGGCATAGATGCCAAGTGTCAAGGGCAACATAAGAACGAAAGAAATCCAAAAGGTTTGTTTGCTTACCTCGTCTACTCTTTCCCAGTCATTCTCTCCAACTGCTCGAGCCACCTGCATGACCGTTGCCGTAGCGACGCCAAAGGCAGGCATGTAGTTAAACTGGGTCAAGACTTCTCCGACTGCATTTCCAGCTACTGCATCTGTTCCAAAAGAAACGACCAAAGCAATGATCACTACATCTCCAGCTCTCATCATGAGACGTTCTCCCGCTGCTGGTATAGCCAAAGTCAACAAGTCCTTATCTAGACCAAAAGACGGCTTCTCATAAGGCAGTTTTAATTGCGACCACAAAATCACAAGACCGACTAAGCGAGACAAGATGGTCCCCCATGCAACACCAGCTATGCCCATATCAAGGACAAAAATAGCTAGACTTGAAAAAAGAATATTTAAGGCATTGGATAAGAGACTAACATAGAGAGGTAGACGTGGATTATGCGTTGCACGAATCAAGGCACCCAAACTCGTCATCAACCCCAAAAGAACAATCGAACCACCCACTAAAGAAAGATAGAGTCCTCCACTTTCGGCCACAGCCTGCTCAGTCCCCAAAAGACCTATCATCTCTTGCCCAGCAAAGAGCGATAAGGCGCCTAACAGTGCACTCAGCAATAGGGTTATCTTGAGAGCCTCTGTCACGTGATAAGCCAACTTGGACTGATCCTTCTGCCCCAAACTTTTTGAAATAACGCTGGAAATAGCAGCTCCCAAAGCGATGAAAATCGCCTGGTAAATCGTGATAATATTGCCAGCCACTGAAACACCCGAAATAGCGATTAAGCCCAAGTGAGCGACCAAGTAACTGTCCACCATCCCCATGAGCATCTGTAAAAAGTTTTCACCCATAGCTGGCAATGCAATATTAAGAATGTCTTTATTTTTCTTAAACAATCTCTCCTCCTGATGAAAAGAAACTCAGTTGGTTTCCCAACCGAGTTTACTCTCTCTGTCTTAAAGTCCTAGATAAGCCTCAACCGCTGCTTGCATGTCAGCAGCTGCCACTGTTGTTTTATGACGAACTGGAGCCGTTTCTAGGCCATCAACTGCTGGTGGCACTGCCACTCCTGAGATTTCATGTAATTGAGTCAAGGCTTCAAAGTCAGTCAAGCCTGCTTTTCCTGTTACCGCTTCTACGGCAACCACTGGGAACTTGTATGGACTAGCTGTTGAAGCAATCACTGTCTTAGCCGCATCGCCAGTAGCCGCTTGGTATTTTCTATAAACTGCTGAGGCAACAGCTGTGTGTGGGTCCTCGATGTAAGCATCTGTTTGATAAACACGTTTAATTTCTGCCGCAGTTTCTTCCTCAGTCGCATATTCAGCTGCAAAGAGACCCAGAATCTCTGCATCAAAATCAGTCAACTCATATTGTCCTTGCATGTTCAAGGCATTCATAAGTTCAGCTGTCTTAACCGCATCATTCCCCAAAAGATGGAAAATCAAACGCTCCAAGTTTGAAGATACCAAGATATCCATAGATGGACTAGTCGTTACTTTAAACTCACGTTTCTTATCGTAAACACGTGTTTTAAAGAAGTCAGTTAAAACATTATTGTCATTTGAAGCACAGATCAATTTGCCAACCGGCAGACCAATTTGCTTGGCATAAAAGGCAGCCAAGATATTACCGAAGTTTCCAGTTGGTACTGTGAAGTTGACTTTTTCACCAGCTACAATCTCACCAGTCTTGACTAACTGAGCGTAGGCATAGACATAATAAACAATCTGTGGTACCAAACGACCAATATTCATAGAGTTAGCTGATGAAAACTGTAGTTTATTAGCAGCCAATTTTTCACGAAGTTCCACATCGTTGAACATGTGCTTCACGTTAGTTTGCGCATCGTCAAAGTTTCCATCAATGGCTACAACATGGGTATTATCTCCAGTCTGAGTGGTCATTTGCAACTCTTGTACCTTGCTGACACCATCCTTTGGATAAAAGACGATAATTTCAGTTCCAGGCACATCCGCAAACCCTGCCATAGCAGCTTTTCCAGTATCACCAGATGTCGCTGTCAAAATGACGATTTTATTCTCCAAACCATGCTTTTTAGCGGCCGTCGTCATAAAGTATGGCAAGATAGACAAGGCCATGTCTTTAAAGGCGATCGTTGAACCATGGAAGAGTTCCAAGTTGTATTGCCCATCCAGTTTCACCAATGGCGCAATAGCTGGAGTATCAAACTTGCTATCGTAGGCATTGTTGATACAGTAGTCCAACTCCTCTGCAGTAAAGTCATCTAAAAATGCTGACAAAACTAACTTAGCAACTTCTTGGTAAGAAGCATCTTTCAATTTTTCAAAGTCCAAATCGATCTTTGGATAAGAAAGCGGTGTAAACAAACCACCATCCGTCGCCAAACCTTGCAAAATAGCTTGGCTGGCAGTTACTGTATTATTGGCATCACGCGTTGATTGATAAACTAATGTCATGAATCTCTATCCTTTATCTATAGTCTCTTCCATTATATCATGATTTTTCAGAAAATTCTCGCTTTATAGCAAAAATTATAATCCCAATTTGTCTCTCAAGGGCTGTAAATAGGCCATTTCTTGCTTACCTCTCTTCTCCAGTCCTTCCTCAGCTAGAAGGAGTAAGCCTTTTGAAAACTCGACAATTGCAGTTTCTTCCTCATCTGTGAGCATTTTCTTAGAAAATTGTCGCCTCAATGACTTGTAATCACGACCAAATGTGGTAAAAAATGGCGCAGATTGCAAGTAAGCTTCTAACTTATTTAAATTAAGCAACAAACCCAAATGAAAAGCCGTCGCAGCAAAAGTACGATTCAAGGGTTGCGTACATACACTACGAAACTCAATAGTACCTCGAGTTGTTAAATCTTGGTACTGGTAACTACGGTGAGTTTGGAAGTCCTTCTCCTGAGGATAAAGAAGGATCTCCCTCCCATCAAGGGCGAAGGCATGAATTTTCGGAGTCCCTAAGTAATCTTTTGCTCGAATTGGATAAAAATAATAGGTTTCGCCATCACGTTCCGCAGTAAAGATTGCAGAATGATCTAGATAATCAAAAAAATCATTCTCGTCTTTGAAGAGTCTGGCATTGACGCCTACATTTTCAGCATAAATCCCGTGTATAGACTCTTCCCAAAAAATATCTCTCGAAATTTTGGTATCCCAATCTTCCCCTGAAAACTCAGAATTGGCAAATAAAAAGGCTTTGGCAGCTTCAATCTGGTTAAATGCATTGATTACACGCAAATAGTTAGACTTTGAAACATCCAATTGAACTTGACTTCCACAGATAAAAGCACCGTATTCCGGGTAGTCGTGTAAATCCGTCCCTAGAACAGTTCTGCTCAACTTCAAATAGTTCATTAACATCTGATAACGTGCATAAGCAACCGGTTGATTATCATTTTTATCCCAGTTGGGATGAATACCACAGCCAACAATAGCATGATTAACTTCACCCAACTTATTCTGAATCGTAGCCATATAGAAGTTAAAGCGTTCTTCTACCTCTTGGATAGATTTGGCCTTTCCGAATGCAAACTCAATTGTCGTATAAGCAACCTCGAATAAGATTGTATCTTGACTGACTGGATCAAGCAACTGAATTGGATTCCCAAAATCATCCACTTTTTCGATAGTAAAACCCAGTACTAATGGTAAATACCGAAAGAGATCCTTAACAACTTCACTATCTGTAGCATTACCCTCTAAATTGATAACAGGATACTCCAGCTCAATTCCCACAAATAAATCAGGTTTCTCTTTTATATTTTCTAAGTAGCGTTTCTTAAGCAAATCAATCGAACGAGACATCAAACACCAACACTTTCATAATCAAAATAAATTGTGAATAAGTAATATTATACCAAAAAACAAGTTAAAAGATTAGAAAATCACGCAAAAATAATTACTGAACCATTATCCCACTATTAACAAGATACAATTTAGTAAGAAATAAAAAAACAAGGTCAAAAAACCTTGTTCTTATTACTATACCGGCGGCCGGGGTCGAACCGGCACGTCCTTGCGGACACTGGATTTTGAGTTTGGTTATTGAGGGATTGTAAGAGTGAGAACCCATTAAAAACAGTATTCTAAGCGACTACTTCTATAGTAAAAACGATGGAATTTTTAGTTTTTAGTAGCTTTTTAGGAACTAGATTACTTTAATTTAATTCACTTTTTAAACGTAACACGTGAAATGCATCTTCAGCAAGATTACTAAACATGTAAAAATAGTTAAACGAGAGGGTAGATTATTCGTTTATACATTGTCCTTTTAATGTACAAATGGTATAATACAATACGGAGGTACTAATAATGAAACAATTTCAAGTCCGAATATCTGGTGAAGCAGCTTACTATTTAAGAATGCTAAAAGAGAAATATGAAACTTCAGAAGGTATCAATATAACTAAAGCTACAATTCTAACGCGTGCGTTTCAAAATTCAAAGACTGTAACAAACTGGACAAAAGTTGTACAAGATAACTCTATCTCTTTAAAAAATATTTATCCGGTGGAAGAAAAAGAATTAAAATTAAACGTTGCACTGTCCGATGAAGTAGCAGAAGGAATAAAAAAATATAAAGAAATATTGCCTAGTGCCACAAATACTCAAAGTGTAACTTTAGGTGTATGTGTTAAATTTCTTCTTAAAGCAGAATTGATGACCCAATTAAATCACGATATTTCAGAACCTGAAAAAGATTTTGACAAGAAATTCTCTATTCTAGAAAAACAGCTTCTTGAAATCGTTGCACCAGTCAACCACAAATTACTTTCTGATACCATATGGAATTTCAAAAATAATTTTATAAAATAGGTAGCCATTCTGCTACCTATTCTTTTTTTTATCCGATTTGTACATTTTGGAAATTTAAGTATATTTTTCGTTGACTTTCTTCTTTTGTTATTGTACAATTAAAATGTACAAAAAGTACCAAGAGGAGGACTAACAATGAACTTTTTTGACCAAGAAGCTTTAGATTACTTCTATGAGGAATTGGAAAGCTATTATGATGAAGACGAACTTGGAGAAATCTTTGATGGATTCGAAGAATAAGCAGGAGGGAATCTTATGATACAACTTACAGCATCCACTTGGAATATAAATCTACGTTCAAGAAAAGGAAAACAAATTCCTGAAATGATTGCACAGGAATTAGTTCAACAAAATTCAGATATTATCTGTCTGACAGAGTATGTAAAAACAGATAATCATTCTCAATTCTGTTCTAGCCTACAAACTAATGGTTACACAATATTTGAAGATGTGCGTACTATTGATTTTGGAAATGAAATTTTTATTGCAATAAAGAGTGATTTAGTTAATGATTACCAAGTCATTACTATCGATACTGATGATAATAACCCAAACTTTCTACAAGTCAGAGTAACTATTAAAGGACAAGAATTAAACATTATTGGAGTTCGTATCAAGATAGGAGGGGAAAATATTTTTAAAGATTTCAAAAACCGCAAATCACAACTAGACAAGCTAATCTTCAATTTACCTGCAATTCATGAAAATACAATTGTTCTAGGTGACTTTAATAATGGTTTTTTCAAACAGAATGATAATACTCATTCCTATCAAGGCAAAGCTAGAGAGTTTTACTCTTATCCATTACTTAAGTCTGAAATGAATAAAGCTGGTTTAACTGTACATACCCCATCTGATGAAAACTCTTGGAAATATTGTAAATTAGACCATATTATAGGAAATATCCCTATTTCTAATGTGTGCTATTCCTGGAAATTCTTAGAAAATCCTGATTATCAAAATAAAGTCGGCTTCCCCGACCACGCTATTTTATCGGCAACTATATCTTTATAGTTTTCCTTTAAAATAATTGTTCATTAGAGGAGGTGATGTAAAATGAGTGATTACTTAAAAGCATATCTATGTCTTTTAGGATTTGTGATATTAGCTAGCATAGGAATTTTTATCCTTCCTCAAGGGCATTTCTTTTCAGTTTCTGCCCTTGTTCTTGGATGTATTCCATTATTTATTTCTATCTATTATTTCGCAAAAATCAAGCTCATAGGAGTTTACGAATTACTAAAAGAAATCATAGATAAAATAAAAGGTATCTAATATGTTTAAATTAAGACAAATTGCTGATTTAACCAAAAATTATATTATTACTAGTAGTAAATTGAAGACAGTACATTTTTCAATAATAGCATTCACTATCTGCACTATATTTGCTATTATTGCCAATATAAGAGCTCCTGTTTTTCTTCAAATCCTATTATTCTTGCTGGGTAGCTTCCTTATATATAAAATTAATTTTAAATTAAAATCTTTACGTTACAATCTAAATTTCTATTTAATACTTAGGGAAAGCCTATTGTACATCCTACACACAAACAGACTTTATACCACATCTAAAGATAATTCAGGCTATGAAAAAATCGTCAGAAGTGCAATCTTAGAATATGACTTAGATAGACAAAACAGCCATATTCTTATCAAAGCTCTTATAACAGGTGACGAATTTAGCAAAAGAGTACAATCACTTGATGAGGTTTTAGCTGGGGTTCTCGAACTGGAATTAGAAGAAAAAATTATCCGACCTAGCTATGTAGAATACCATTTTTATTATAAGAAACCTGATAGGTTAGTTCTACAATCTCACAACCAAAGACAAGAGATAGATAGCCTTGATATAGATTTAGGATATGGTGTAAATTATAACCCTGTCAAATGCCCACATATTTTAGTATCAGGAGGAACTGGAAGTGGAAAATCAGTACTCATATCTGTTTTGATTTTAGAATTTCTAAAACGTCAATCAACAGTTTATATAGCTGACCCTAAGAACTCTGACCTAGGTAGCTTGTCTCATTACTTTGGAAATAAATACGTAGCAACCACCCCAAATAATATAGCTCGCATTGTGAGAGTTGTAGTTGAGGAAATGCAGAAACGATATCAAGTCATGCGCGATAACTTCCAGTATGGTTCAAATTTTACTGACCATGGATTTAAGCCAGTATGGCTTATATTTGATGAAATGGGAGCATTTCAAGCTACAGGTTCAGATAAAAAATCAAGAGACATTATCACTGAAGTTATGGATGGTATTAAACAAATTATTCTACTTGGAAGACAGTCAGGAATTTTTATCCTAGTATCTGCCCAACAAGTAAATGCTAGTACTACTTTAAGTACTGAACTCAGAGATAATTTAGGATTGAGAATAGCTCTTGGAGCTAATTCTATCGAGGGATATCGGATGGTCTTAGGTTCTGCTACTCCCAATAATTTGAAACCTATCGAGGTAAAAGGAGCAGGATATCTTTATATGCAGGGCTCTGGTAAAGAATCTGCCCAATACTGGGAAAGTCCTTACCTTGACACCACTCAATTTGACTTTATCAAAGAATTACAACTTTATTTAACCGAAACAAACTAATTTCAACGGATATTGTTGCTTAAATTCGATAGATTTTCAGCAACAATATCTGTTCCTCATCGCTCTGCGATGATAGAAAAGAGGTACACATGAAACTAAATGATTTTTTGAAACCAGAATTGCTAGGCAATCGTTTCTTTGCTGTAAAGGGCTATACAGAAGTTTTGGATAGAGAAACTAATAAACCAACTGCCTTACGACTAAATGTATCAATCCAAGATGAATCTAGTGATTTCTTTATGGAGATGATTCAGGTAAAGGTAAATACTTTAACTCCTACAACCTCTGTTCAAGAGATGGCGAATAATAAAACTTGTCCAGTTAGTCTTAAAGATTTAAACGTAGGTCAATACAATGGAAACTTGTGGTTTACTTGTTCTGATGTAATTCTAATTACTAAATAATGTGTTATAATTATTTCTAAAATTTAAGGAGCTTACTATGCAAATTTTAACTTACCAAGATTGTTTAAATGAGAAAGGGGTTATCTCATTTGAAGAAGCAAGAATGATTTATGATTCTTTAATTAATTCTTCCAACATTCATGACCCTGAATTCCAAGTATATTGGAAAGAATTGGTTGAGTATAGTGCACAATATGCCGAAATGAGGGGAAAATGGCTAACACTTACTATTGAAGAACAAAATTCTCTTGACCCCTCTAGGGGTATTATTCATGATAGAATAATTCATAATCTGCAAGCTATTAGAGGTTTAGCAAAGATTGAAGGTAAGAATGTATCCTGGTTTGACAAATTTTACGATGATAGAAAACGTATGGGTGATTTTGCTAATTTTATAAATTACATTTATGCTGTAAATTCGCGTTAATAATAGAAAGAACTTTATATGTCAATTTATTATTCCGTATCTGATATTCACGGACACTACAATGAGTTTATTAAAGCACTTAATAAAATAGACTTATCAGATAAACAAAGTCGACTTATCTTACTTGGGGACTATATTGATAACGGTTCTCAATCTTTTCAAGTCATTTCTAAAATAATTGAACTTGAAAAGATTTATCCAAAACAAATTATTACTCTATTTGGAAATCATGAAGAATGGTTTTATGATTGGTTGATTTTAGATAAGCCTACTGCTTCTGCATTCCCAGAAACAATAAAGAGTTTCTTTTCTCCGGAAGAATTGAACTATATTTTAAAATCAAATCCTGAAAATTTTGAGACAGCTGTTAAAAATGAAATTAAAACAAATATCAAATTTTTTACTTTTATAAAATGGTTTCAAACACACTATAAAGAAAAGAGGTACTACGAGACAGACTTACAAATATTTGTCCACGCTGGCATTGATGAAGAAGCTGGCAAGCTTTGGAAAGAGCTAACGAGTTCAGAAATGTTTACAAATAAATTTCCTCTTACCACTGGTGGATTTTTTAAAGATATTGTTTCTGGTCATGTTGCTTCTTGGGAAGTAGCTAAAGATAAAACTTACCAAGGTAAGATTTATCATGATAGTAAAAGTCATTACTTTATTGATGGAGATGTAAATAATAGCAAAACAATACCTGTTCTTTGCTATGATACAATTACCAAGAAATATTACTTTCTATAACTTTTAATCATGTGATCCTAAGCAAAACTGCCGACTGGAGGTCGGCAAGCTGGAAGCGTGTTTAGCAGAGCAGTGCTTAGGTCACATGATAAAAGTTAGGAGGAGCTTTGCTCCTCCTAGTTTATTTATTATATAAACAATCTTTTGGCGAAAGCTAACCTAAAAGGAACTATTTTTTATGACCTCATATAATAAAAAAATAGTCCGCACTTCTTCCTATATTGAAATTTGGGAATATGAAAAGCCAATATTTTCAAAAGGAAAGTCTATATTAGATAATAATACTGAGAACAAAGAAAAAACTCAACGAAGAACTTTTGATGAACTAACACCTGAAGAACAAGAACAACGTCTTGAACGTATGAAGAAGACTCGCTTAGAAGCCAAGTGGAACTTACTCCGTTTAGTCGATTGCAATTTTGATGATACGACTTCTTTTTTAACATTGACCACTAAGGAAAATATCAGCGATAGAAACCACTTCAAAGACTTACTCAAAACATTTATCAAACGCTTTAACTATCACATATTTCAGACTAAAAAAAGCCAATTAAAATATATTACAGTATTAGAAAAACAAAAACGTGGAGCATGGCACGCTCATATTCTGCTTTTCGGCGTTCCCTATATCCCACATAATCAACTATTAAAACTTTGGGGGCATGGAGCAGTACGGATAAATAAAGTTGATGTCGACAGCAAAGAAAACCGCGGTCGATATGTTACAAAATATTTTGAAAAAGGTATCGGACAAGAGCTATTAGAAAATTTTGGAAAACAAGCCTATCTGTCATCTCGCAACTTGAAAAAACCTGATGAAGATAAGTTTTATACCTACGAAACATTTGACTATGACAGCTCAACTGTCCTATATGAAACGGAGTACACTAGTAAAGTCTATAAGGACGGACAGTATTTCGATAATCGCGTTACCTACAAGAAGATAAAGCTAGATACAAAGGAGTAAGTCACATGATAGCAACTGTAAATAAGAATGACCTAGTTGCCCTTGGTTTTTCTGAGGGTACTTCTAAACGTATAATCAGACAGGGGAAGGAACTTCTAATAGCAAGAGGATTTAGGATTTATCAAAATAAGCGTATTGGAACTATCCCTGCTTCTATCGCAACAGAATTACTTGGTTTTGATGTCAAAAATAGCTCTCTTTCTAGGGGGTAATATATGGCAATTAGAAAAGGTAAAAAGGGTGGTTGGATAGTTGATATTAGCAATGGTTTTGACCCAGTAACACTTAAGCAACGTAGAATAGTCAGAAAGGGCTACAAGACTAAGAAAGAGGCTACTGAAGCAGAACACTACCTACGAAGTGTAGAGCTAAAGGAACGCTACTTTGGAGCCAAAATAGGAGTTTCTATGCTCTATGAGTTATTGAAAGAAGAAGATATAATAAATCATCGCAAAGTTAGCTATATCAACACACAAGAGAATAACTACAATCGACATATCAAAGATTATTTTTCAAACGTCGATAATGTCGAAAAATTGACTTATGAAGACATCTATCAATTTAGAGAACATCTTAGACAAAAAGTAGCACAAAATTCAGATAAACCCTTAAGCACAAATACCATCAATAAAATCATGATTTTACTCAAAAAAATTTTTGATGTGGGCTTGCGAAAAGGTTATTACACTACAAATCCTGTAAAGCTACTAAAAAAATTACCAATTGAAAAAACTAAAATGCAATTTTGGACAGTCAAAGAATTTCAGCAGTTTCTAACACTGTTTGAACCAGAAGAATACAATATCAAATTACTCTTTACAGTCCTATTCTTTACAGGTTTAAGGCTTGGAGAAGCACTTGCACTAACATGGCAAGACATCGAATTCCCAAGCAATACAATTTATATCACAAAATCTGTCTATGTCAATAGAGGGGTTAGCCATATCAGTACAACTAAGACTAAAGCAGGGACAAGAAGAATTGTTATCAATAAAAAATTAAGTCGAGAATTACAAGATTGGCAACAACATCAAAAACAGCTTTTAGAGCAATTTACCAACGATAGCCTAAGTCTACAAGTGTTTCAAAATAGCCCAATCATAATTACTAAAAACTCCATTGAGAAACAGTACAAGAAAATACTTGAACGTGATAATACCCTTAAAAAAATACGTATACACGATTTTAGGCACTCACATGCTTCCTTACTAATAAACCAAGGGGAAGACTATTTAGTCGTAAAAGAGCGTCTAGGACACGCTTCTATAACCACTACGATTGATACATATTCTCATTTATACCCAAGTAAGCAAAAAGCACTAGCTGACAAATTAGACAAACTTATCTAAAAAGGATACAATACAAGTATCCTTTTATTTTATATAAAATGTGAAGCCAACGGATTAGTTAAACTAACAAAAAAGGTGTTTTGCTTATTAGTAAAATCAACACAATAAAAGAAAATACAATCGTCATCTATTGAAAGTTTAACTTTGTATGGTAGCAATCCATAGAAGCTGATAATATTTCTGATATAACAAATTGCAGAAAACAATAAAATTTCATCAGCAAATTCTATACCTAAAATTTGATTTTGTTCAAGTAAATAATCACTCCATAATGTAAAATCAAATTTATCATTTTCTATGTAAAAATCATTTACTGACTTAACATTATTAGGATTTACTTTTAACAATCCATTCAAAACTGTAGATTTATCAACTTTATCAAAAACCAAGTTTGGAATTTTTCCATTGCTAATAAGTATCTCAGCTCTCCTTTTAAAAGTAGCATATCTATAACTAGAGCCTTTCGTTAAAACTCTAAGATATTCGTTAATAGTATTATTCATTAAAGTGGGATACTTTATTTCAAAAAAGTCAGTCTTTGAAAGTGGAAGCTTAAAGTGGTCGTCTAAAAAATCATATTTTTCTTTCCACTCATTTACAACGGCATCACAGATAAACTTAACAAAAATTGGATTAAGTAACATTGGGTTTTCCTCCTAAAAATCTTATGTACATTTTGGTTAAAGTTTTTTGTACACGCTAATTATATCAGATTAACCACTTACCGTCAAGAGAAAGATTAGTAATTTTTAGTAACTAAACAAGAGTTATTACTACCAAGAAAAAAAAGACAAGGTCCGTAAACCTTGTCTTTAATACTATACCGGCGGCCGGGGTCGAACCGGCACGTCCTTGCGGACACTGGATTTTG
>ERZ773035.1392-NODE-1392-length-17514-cov-46.712183_pt1 | contig 17514 bp, 10 predicted proteins | sample MGYA00511487_ERZ773035 | MGnify/ENA primary metagenome ERZ773035 (study PRJEB29015, sample SAMEA2737985) | human oral metagenome | biome: human oral; feature: human-associated habitat; material: dental | place: China | collected 2024 ...
CGCCCGCATCGACACCGCACCGGGCACCGGAACCACCGTCACCCTCTCCTGGACGAACCACGCCGCACCGCCAACCGGACCGGAGCCCGACAGCCCGGGCCCAGGGCGCTCCACGCGCCCGACGGTGGCCGGGACCGCTCCCCCGCTCTCCCTATCCTCGTGCATGGAGGCCCCGATCACGCGGGTCATCGCCGTGTGCGTGCTCGCCATCTGCGCCCATGTCCTCCTCCTGGAGGCATGGGCCGGCTCCTATCGGCAGACCGCGCCGGTCATCGGGTGCCTCGGGGCCATGTCGGCGGCCGCGCTCCTCACGCTCAGGGCATGGCCGGAGCAGCGCATGCCCCGCTGGGCGGCCGCCTGGACGGCGATCTTCATCGGCGTGGCGAATCCGGTCGTCCTGTTCCAGATCGACGTCGTGGGGTGGCCCGGCTGCGCCGCGTGGTGCACCAGCGCGGGGGCGGCCCTGTGCTGTGGGCTGCTGGCGCGGGACCGGTCCCGAGAGGCCTGGGCGGGCCTCGGGCTCCTCGTGGCGACGTCCGGCGTCTGGGCCCTGGCGACGGGGCGCGACCCAGCCATGATCCTGGCCTGGATGGCGGGGCAGATCATCCCGGTGTGCCTGTGGCGCGGAGTCGCGCGGCTGTCGGTGGCTCTCACCGCGGCCACCGCCGAGAACGAGGCGATCGGCGCCGAGGCGGTCGCCCGGCGCCGCGCCGAGCAGGAGAGCCAGAGGCTCAGGCAGCGGGCCATGGACTCGGTCCGCGAACGCAGCGTGAGCGTCCTGACCGCCGTCTCCTCCAGCCGGCCGAGCGCACCCGCCCTGTGCGCGCAGGCGCGTCTGCTTGAGGCCGAGTTGCGCGACGAGCGCCGCGCCCCCTTCTTCACCGGCACCGCCGTCGTCGACGCCGCCCGCGCCGCCCGCGCCCGCGGCATCGACGTCACCCTTCTCGACGACCGGGGGCCGGCCGAGAAGGCCGCGGGCCGGATCCAGGACGCCGTCATCGCCCAGGCCGTTCGGGCGCTCGACAGGGCCGACGGCGGCCATGTCGTCCTGCGGCTCCTCCCGCCCCGTCAGCGCCCGGGGCTCATGTCCGTCGTCACCGCCGACGACGTTGTCCTCATCGCCGAGGACGGCCGCCCCGTCAGGCGGGCGCTCGCATGACGGGGCCGGGCGGGGGTTCGGCCCGTGCCCGGGTGCGACTCCGGAGGGATCCCCCTGCCCGAGGGCGGACTGGGAGGAGGTTCGCACATGGGAGAGCGGTGGCCCGACGGAGCGGATGCCGGTTTTCGTTGGAATACTGCGGTTCTTCTCGAATCGTCAAGATTGGTTGACACGCTCCCATGTGCGCAGACCCCCCTGTGCGCACATGGGAGCGCGTCAGCTCTTCTTGACGGACGTCCGTAAACCGCGGAATCATGCGAAAAATCGGCCCCTGTGCCGGCAAAGCCCTTCTCTCCCATGTGCAACACCTTCCCCGAGCCCCTCAGAACGACCCGCACGCCCCCCCCTTTCGCCGAGATCGGTCGTATTCCGCGTCGAGATCGGTTCGCGGCGCTGGTCTGGCGCCCGCCGGGCGCCGCTGCGCTCCGGACAACGATCACCCCCGCACCCTCAGTGTCCCGCGCCGCCAGGCTCACCGGTCTCACAAGACATGACAGCCACCCAGCCCGCACTGCGGAACCCCGGAATCATGCCGATCTCCACCACGCCCGAGAATGCTGGCCGGATTAAGAGCGCATGGGAGGACTGCTTCTGTCATCCTGGAGTCAGCCGTCGGGACGGGCGACTCCGGTCCGGCGGGGGCGGCCGGCAGGCGTCCACCAGGCTCCACGAACCGATCTCGACGCGGAACTCGACCGATCTCGGCGAAGGCCGCCTGACAGACCCATCGCCCCGGCACCGCGCCGCGCCTCCACCAGCACGCGCGGAACCCCAGAGCCCCGCTCGGCGACTTCGCCACTGGCCTAGAGCGCTTACTACGCTCCTTTGTCCCTTACTGTACGAGGAAAAGGAGCGTAGTAAGGAACAAGGGAGCGTAGTAAGCGCCGGGTGGGATCCACCACCTCGATTGACACATGTCTAACACCTGGCTAGGTTAGACACATGTCCAACAAACGCGGCTCTCGCCTCGCCCCCGAGGAGCGGCGCAGCCAGATCCTCGGCGTCGCCGCGGAGCACTTCGCCCGCTACGGCGTCATCGGCACCTCCATGAGCGCGGTGGCCAAGGCGGCAGGCGTGGCCCGCGCTCTCGTCTACCACTACTTCCCGGGCAAGGAGGATCTCCTGCGCGCCGTCCTCGAGTCCGAGGCGGACCAGCTCCTCGCGGACACGGGCATCGACCCGAGCCTGAGCCCGCGGGACAACGCCGAGGCGGCCCTGCGCGCCTACCTCGCCCGCTTCCACTCCGCCAGCGGAGGCCTGCGCGAGCTCTACGCGACCGGCGACCCGGCAGGGATCAGCACCATCGTCGAGCGCAGCCGAAGCACGCATATCGAGCGCATCCTCGCCCTGACGGGGGCGGAGGACACTCCGGCGACGCGCCGCAGCCTCCACGCCTGGCTCGTCTTCGTCACGGCCATCGGCCAGGACATCGCCGACGCCGGTCCCGCCGAGCAGGACGAGGCCATCGACCTGTGCCTGTCCGTCCTGGCCACCGTCCTGGGCCGAGACCTCGGGGCGCCCGGCGCCGGGGCCTGAGCAGCTTCCTCCCGCAGCGGCGGCCACTCGCCTGTGCGCCCGCAGACCGAACACCACCTCCCGCCCGACGACGTCGGGCCCGATACGCACATCCCCAAGGAGAGCACCATGAAACTCACCATCATCGGAGCCACGGGCAACGTCGGCTCCCGCATTCTGTCGCGAGCCCTCGCAGCCGGTCACGATGTCACGGTCGTCGCCCGCCGCCCCGAGGCGATCGCGGCCGCCCCGAACCTGTCCGTCATCCGGGGGTCGGCCACTGACTCGGAGGCGATCGCCCAGGCGGCTCGGGACGCCGACGCCGTCGTCGTGGCCATTACCGGCAAACCCTCGGACAAGTCCTTCATGCAGACCAACCTGCCCGGGGTGATCGAGGGCCTCAAGAGCGCCGGGGCGCCGCGCCTCGTGCTCGTCTCCGCCTTCGGAGCGGGCGACACGGCAGGCAAGGCCTCCTGGTACATGCGGTTCGTCTACCGCCACGTGCTCGGCGGGTTCATGGCGGACAAGGACGCCTCGGACGGGCTCCTCCAGGCCTCGGGCCTTCCGTGGACGATTCTCTACCCGGTCAACCTCAAGGACGCCGCCGCGACCAACGCGGCCGTGAGCCTGTCCCTGGACCGGGTCGCCAAGGTGCCGGGCCTGCCGACGCTTCCCTTCGACGACGCCGCGGCCCAGATCCTCGCGGCCGCCGAGAACCCGGACACGCGCGGCCAGCGCCTCCTCGTGACCACGGAGAGGGGATTCCGCCGAGCCTGAGGCCGACGGGCGACCGCCTCCTCGCGGCTCACCGGGCTCCAAGACCCGCCCCGAGCCGCCTACGATCCCACGGGCTCTCACCCCGGGAGGCGGCGCGCACCCTTCTGCGTCGAGATAGACATTTTCGTACGAGGTCGGCGGTGTCACCGTCTACCTCGTACGAAAATGTCTATCTCGACGGGTGGGCCGACCGCTCAGCGCGCGGCGACGACGTTGACCTCCAGGGGGGCGACGACGTCGGGGTGCAGGCGCACCGAGGCGCTGTGACGGCCGGTGGACTTGATCGGGGGGACGACCTCGATCTTGCGGCGGTCCAGGGCCGGACCGTCCGCATCCTTGACGGCCTGGGCGAGCTCGGCGGTGGTGACGGCGCCGAAGAGGCGGCCGTTGGCGCCGGCGGTGGCGGTGACCGTGACGACGTTCTCGGTCAGCCAGGCGCGGGCGGCCTGGGCCTGGTCCAGAGAGGCGATGGCGCGCTTGCGGCGGGCCTCGGTCATCTGGTCGATCTGGCGCTGGGCGCCCTTGGTCCACGGCGTCGCCAGCTTGCGGGGCAGGAGGTAGTTGCGGGCGTAGCCGTCCTTGACCTCGACGACCTCACCGGCCTCGCCAAGGTGGGCGACGTCGTGCGTGAGAATGAGCTTGGTGGTCATGCCTTCCTCCTCCCGTCAGCGAGCAGAGCTCGAGTAGGGCAGCAGCGCCATCTCGCGGGCGTTCTTCACGGCCTTGGCGATCTTGCGCTGGTCCTGGACCGAGACGCCCGTGACCCGGCGGGCGCGGATCTTGCCGCGGTCGGAGATGAACTTCCGCAGCGTGGCGGTGTCCTTGTAGTCGATGGTGCCGACCTTGATGGCCTTGATGGGGCCGACCTTCTTCTTCGGCTTACGAAGCTGGGGCTTCGCCATAGTGGTACTCCTTGCTTCGAGCGCCTCGGGCGCTCATGGTGTCAAGCGCCCACGGCGCTCATACGAGATATGTTGGTGCGAGGCGCCGGCGCGCTGCGCGGTGAGAACCGGCCCGGCGGCGGACCGAGACCGTCGTCGGCCCGGCCCACGGCGCCCCGGATGATCAGAATGGGGGCTCGTCGCCGAAGCTGGTCGCCCCGCCCGTGGCCCACGGGTCGTCCTGGGCGCCGCCAGCCGGAGCGTTGTACGTCGGCTGCTGTCCGCCGCCCCCGCCGTAGCCGCCCTGGTTGCCCTGGTTGCCGCCGGCGTAGCCGCCGGAACCACCCTGGTTGGGGGCGCCCTGGTTCTGCTGGTAGCCGCCCTGGCCGCCACCGCCCTGGTAGCCGCCCCCGCCGTAGCCGCCGCCGCGCTCATTGCGCGTGACCTGGGCGCGGGCGCGGAACAGCGACGGACCGACCTCGCAGTTCTTCAGCTCGTAGACGGTGCGCTGCTCACCGGACTGGGTCTGGTAGGAGCGCTGGGACAGGTTGCCCTGGACAATGACGCGCATGCCCTTCTTCAGGGACTCGCCCGCGTTCTCCGCGGCGTCGCGCCACAACTCGCACCCCAGGAAGAGCGGGTCGCCGTCCGACCACTCGCCCGTCTGACGGTTGCGGACGCGCGGGGTCGAGGCCACCCTGAAAGAGCACACGGGGATGCCGCTGCTGGTGTACCGCAGCTCGGGGTCCGCGGTGAGGTTTCCAATGACGGTGATGGTGGTCTCGCCGGCCATGCTTCTCTCCGTTCCCGGTCGGTCTCAGGCCTCGGGACGCAGGAGCTTGGTGCGCAGGACGGACTCGTTGAGGCCGAGCTGGCGGTCGAGCTCCTGGGCGGTCTCGGGCGCGGTGGTCATATCGACGACGACGTAGAAGCCCTCGGACTTCTTCTTGATGTCGTAGGCGAGACGGCGCTTGCCCCAGATGTCGATCTTGTCGACCGTGCCCCCGTTGCCGGGGACGACCTGCAGCAGCTTCTCGAGCGACTGCGCAATGGTGCGCTCGTCCGTCTCGGGCTCGAGAATGATCATGATCTCGTAATGACGCATGCTTGGTACCCACCTCCTCTGGACTCAAGCGGTCACGGTCTCTCCGTGACAGGAGGGTGATGCGTTTCGCCGCGCCGCAGGCCGGGTGCCCGACGGCGGGACTGAGTCCGCACACTACCGGAGACGGCGCGCCGCCCGGAAGGCGGGCGCCCCTCCGGGCGGCGTGCGGTGCGCCACGATGGACCGCGGGCGAGCGCAGCGGCCCGGCTGCGGCTCTCGGCAGCTCACGACGACGGCGGGGCAGGAGCCGGGGCCCGCCCCGCGACGTCGTCAGTGGCCGTCGTCTTTCTTCTGAGGTTGGTCTGGCTGCTTGGGAGGATCGGGATTCTTCGGCTGCTCCGGATCCTTCTGTGGGGCCGTTGGTTGCGGATTCGCTGGTTGCGTCCGGTCTTCTGAGCCTGGGTTCAGCCCGCCGCCGCCATTGCCATTGTCAATGCCGCCGCCCTGGCTGCCGCCGTTGCCGGGGACCTCGGTCTGGCCGCCCTGGCCGGGCCCGACGGGCTGCTCGGGGACGGTTGTGGGCTCGGGGGCCTGCGGCTGCTGGGGCTCGGGAGTGCTGTTGTCCGCCTCGGCGGGCGCCGGCTCCCCGTCGAGGGCACCCGCCTGGTAGGACCCCTGGGTGCGGTCGGGGAACTCCTCGACCGGAACGTCCTTCAGGGCGGTGGTCATGTAGTCGGTGAAGATGTCGGCCGGATAGGTCGATCCGGTGACCTCCTCGTACTTGCCCCAGGGAGTGATCGACTCCTCCTCACCGCCCTCGCCGGCCTGGTAGAGGGTGACCGCGGTGGCGATCTGCGGGGTGTACCCGGCGAACTGGGCGGACTTGTTGTCACTGGACGAGCCGGTCTTGGCCGCCACGGGGCGCCCCAGGCTCTGGGCGGTCTTGCCCGAACCGTTGAGGACGACCTGCTGCATGGCATAGGTCGCATCGGCCATGACGCCGTCGGAGAAGACCTTCTCACCATCGGTGGAGGGCGTGTAGGACACCGATCCCGCGCTATTGCTCACCGTGGAGACGATGTGGGTGTCGTGCCGCGTCCCCTGCGAGGCGAAGGTGGCGTAGGCGGTGGCGATGTCAAGGGTGTGCGGAGAGGCCGACCCGAGCACGTTCTGCAGGTAGGAGTTCATGCCGACGGTGCCGTCGGGGTACCCCGCGCGCATAGCGACCTCGTTGGTGGCATTGGGCCCGACGTCGCGGTTGAGCTGGACGTAGGCGGTGTTGACCGAGTCGGTCGTGGCCTGGATCAGGTTGATCCGGGGGTACTGCGCGTCCTGGAAGTTGGTGAAGGTGCCGTCGCCGATCTGCATGGGCGAGGACCCGTCATAGCTGTTGGACAGGGTCAGCCCGCCCTCCAGGCCGGCGATGAGCGCGAAGGGCTTGAAGGTACTGCCCGCCTGGGCGACGGCCTGGGTCGAGGAGTTGACCTGGTCGGTCAGGTAGTCCGGTCCGCCGTACAGGGCGAGAATACCGCCGTTCGTGGAGTCGACGGACACCAGTCCCACGTGCAGGTTGTCCGAGTGCCCCTCCGGAAGGTTCTTGACAGCCTCGACGGCGGCGTCCTGGTCGTCCTTGTTAATAGTGGTGACAATGTTCAGGCCGCCGGTATCGATCTGCTGGTCGCTGAGGCCGGCGCCGTCCTCCTCCTGGAGCTCGCTGCGCACCATCTGGAGGAGGTAGCCGGTCGGCCCCGCATAAGTCTCGGTGTTCTCCGAGCTCACGGTCTCGGGATAGGTCGCGGAGTCGTACTGCTGCTGGGTGATGTAGCCGTCTTCGAGCATGAAGTCCAGGACGCGCTCCCACCTCTCCTTGGCCTTGTCGGGGTTGATGGCGGGGTCCCAGGTGGTCGGTGCGGGCAGGATGCCGGCCACCAGCGCCGACTCGGAGACGGTCATCTCGGAGGCCGGATGCCCGAAGAACTCGTTGGAGGCGGCCTCGATGCCGTAGGCGCCCCGCCCGAAGTAGACCGTGTTGAGGTAGGACCCCAGGATCTTCTTCTTGTTCGTCTCCCGGTCGATCTTGATGGCCATAATGGCCTGCTTGAACTTACCGGAGTAGGAGGACGTGGTGTCCACGTAGTAGTTCTTGACGTACTGCTGCGTGAGGGTGGACGCGCCCTGGCGGTCCCCGCCGCGCATATTGTTCACGAAGGCGCGGATAATGCCCTTGGGATCGACGCCGTTGTTGGAGTAGAAAGTGCGGTCCTCACTGGCGACGACGGCGTTGCCGATATAGTCGGGCAGGCCACTGGTATCGATAATGGTGCGGTCCACGTCCGCGAACTCACCCATCTTGGTGGTGCCGTCGGCGTAGTAGACGGTGCTCGTCTCGGCTATGGCGAACTCGCTGGGGTCGGGGACCTTGATCATCGCGTAGGCGACGGCGAACGCCCCCACGGCGAGGATGATGAGCATGAGGAAGCTCCCCAGGAAGAAGCGCCACCCGGGGATCCAGCGCATCACCGGGCCCTTGCCGGCGCGCGGGTAGTTGATCCAGCGACGGCGCCTGGTGGCCTCCCGCCGGACACCGGGCCGTCCGCCCGCCTTCTTCCCACGGGCACCGCCGCCTGTGGGGACGGGCCCGGTCTGCCGAGCGCCCCCCTGGCCGGTGTAGCGGCCAGCGGCCTGAGCCAGCTTCGTGCCCTTCGGTCGCCTGCCCTTGTTAGCGGAGTCTGCCACGCGGTCCTCATTTCTGTGCGGACGACGGCGCACTGCCGTCACGGACTGTCGCCAAGTATGGCGGCTTCGGCGGGCCATGAACAGCGGGAAGTACCTGCGAGGCGCCCGAGTGCCGCCCATGACCCGCGCCCGCCCCCCGCCGTCGGACCGCGGGCGCCCCGCCGCTCGCCAGGGGCCCCGAAGGCCGGCATACGCTTGGAATGGCGGCGCTCCGCCTCCTTCCCGGGCGCGGGCCGACCGCCTCGGCGCCGCCGTCGTCCCACGGGCTCCCGACGGCGATCAGTGACCAAGGCGACCCGCGCCCCACCCGTGGTGTGCGGCACGTCATCGTCGTCGAGCCCGAGAGCCGCCGACACTCCCAGCCGGCCAATAAGAACAGTATGTGTCGCGCCCCGACCTACGCTCCGGAGCATGCACTCGTCTCCTGCCGCCGCCGCAAGCACCCATCCGGCAAGCCCCGCGAGCCCGGAGGGCTCAGCGAACTCAGCCATCGCCCTGCGCCTGGAGCTGCTCGGCGCCCCCGTCCCGGACCACGCCGCCCGCTCCGACTTCGACCGCCAGACCGACCGCCTCGTGGCGCCGATCCTGGCCCGCCAGCGCGAGCTGACCCGCCGGCTGGCCAACCGCCCGTGCGCCGCGGACCGGCGCATCCAGGCCTTCCTGGACTCCTACCTCGACGGCGCCGCGCTCCAGCCGAAGCTGCCCGCAGCGACCTTCGTCCTGGACCAGCCGGGCCTGGCCCGCGCGCTGTCCCTGCCGGTGGACGCCACCAGCTTCACCTCCGACTACGTCGAGAGCTACAGGGTGCTCTCCGGCGTCCTGCACAACCCGCGCAACGACCGCCGCACCACCGCTGGCGTCTTCCACGTCGCCGAGGGCGGCCTGCCCATCCCGGACGACAAGAAGGCCGTGCCCCGCGACGTCTTCGCCCGCGTGCTGGCGGCCGCCGTCGACGCCCCCGACGACCTCATGACCCTGCCGTGGGCCTCCACCCAGGCCGACCCGGCCCGCTGCTTCGTCTCGCTGCTGCTGCGCCCCGTCGTCGTGCCCGAGGTGCCCGGCTTCTCCGCCGAGCGCTCCATGGAGATCCGCTTCATCGCGCCCGGCGGGCTGGTGTCCAACCTCGACTTCGTCGAGGGCATCTTCGGCAACGGCGGGGACCCCTACCTGCCGGAGAACGACGCCTCCCTGGCGCCGGAGTCGTGGACCGGGCACACCGGCTGCGTCATCCTGGCCCCGCACCTGACCCGCCTGACCAAGAAGGAGCTGGGGCTGCCCGCCTGGGAGGACGCCACCGAGCGCCAGCGCCGCGACGGCATGTGCTGGCGCGACGCCTCCGAGCTCTACAACGACGGCAAGGCCTTCAAGCTGGTGGCCCGCGACGAGCGCGGCGTCATCGTCACCATTATCGCCGACAACTACTACGGCTACTGCAAGAAGGAGGTCAAGACCCAGATCAGCTACTCGGCCAACCTGTTCGGCTGCGTGGAGGAGGAGCACTCCGGCGGGGCCCTGGCCTTCCCGCGCTACAACCTCGGCCAGGAGTACACCGACGTCCACACCCCCGCCGGCGCCACCGTCGAGCGGGTGCTCGCGCGCAACCCCGGCCGCTTCGAGACGCGCGCGGACGGCTCGGCGGTCCTGCTCGACGACGGCGGCCGCCCGGACGAGGGGACCGTCCTGGTGCCCGCGGGCGCGCACTTCTCCATGCGCACCCAGACGGTGACCTGGGACCGCGCGGACGGCCGGGAGGCCTCCATCCCGCTGCTGGCCGACCGGGTCTACATCGCCCCCGGCGGCTACCGGGTGCACGCCAAGCACCGCGAGGGCGACGCCACCCAGTGGCACCTGGTGGGCACCGCACCGTGGGCCACCCAGGCGCACAAGCCCGCCACCGTCTCCGGCGGCGGCAAGTCAGAGATCTCCAAGTCCCTCCTGGACGCCTTCGTGTTCGGGGAGGCCTACGTGGGCGACGTGGACGCCGACCTCGACGCCGTGCAGAAGATCCTGGACGGCAACTACGCCGACCGCTTCGTCGACCCCGCCAACAAGAGCGCCCACCACCGCCCGATCCTGTCCGAGCGCCGCTCGCTGGGCAGCGTCATCAAGCTGCTGACGCCCTCGAGCATGTACACCGAGGAGTACAACGCCTTCCTGGAGTCCATCCCGGCCCACATCAAGGAGCTCGTCTTCACCGTCAAGCGCTACTACCAGCCCGGCTGGGGCGCGGACTGGCGCAGCCACTTCTCGGTGGGCATTATCAACGGCCGCAAGGGCAACTCCCTGCGCCTGGACGGGGAGGTCATCAAGGTCAACATGCTGCGCGTGGGCTTCGAGGACGACGGCGCCTGGCGCCTGCTGTCCCTGCGCCCGGACTTCTCCCCGGCCGCCAAGGTCCAGACCGAGGACGACATCACCTCCTCGATCGTGGCGCCCGGCGGCCTGGAGTCCACGGCCGGCTCCAGCGTCTCGCGCAAGTTCGTCACCAACTGCGAGTCGCTGCTCTTCCAGCGCCCCGACGACGCCATTGTGCGCGGCTACGACAAGCAGACCGAGCGGGACATGTCCGGCACGGGCCTGTTCATCTCGAACTACCAGCCGCTGACCCCGGCCGACGCCCGCGCCATGGTCGCCGACGCCCCCGGCCTGTCCCGCTTCACCGAGCCCATGCAGGAGCTCGTGCGGCGCGCGGCCGCGATCCCCGAGGCGGCCGACCCGCGCGAGGAGACCTACTGGACCTCGACGGCGAACCCGCGCCTGGTCGGCGGCGCGCCCACCAGGAACCCGCGCTACCTGCAGGTGCGCCCCGACATCGCCAGCCCCCGGGACGTCGCTCTGGCCGACCTGTCCATCCACCTGTACCGGGACGCGCCGCTGGCCGCCCCGGCGCGCCACAGCGTCGACGTCGTCGCCGCAGGGCGCCGCAACAACCCGCCCGAGCCGGGCGTGCCCGCGCTGTGCGCCTACAACCCGCTGCACTACATGGAGCTGCCCGAGCTGTTCATGGAGTTCATCTCCTCCATGACCGGCAAGTCCCCCTCGACCACGGGCGCCGGCAGCGAGGGGGCGCTGACCAAGTCGCCCTTCAACGCGCTGCCGCCCGTCTACGACCTCAACGCCGCGCTGCTGTCCTACGCGCTGGGCGGCTACGACGGCTGGCTGAGCTCGGCCGGCTACATCGGCCCGAAGGTCAAGGTCGCCCACGACATCTCCCTGCTGGTGCCCGAGATCTTCTCGCGCATGACCCCGCAGGAGCGCGACGCCCGCGCCCTGATCGAGGCCGGCTACCTGGAGCGCCTGGAGGACTTCGACCACGAGGGCCGCCGCATCGAGGCCTCGCGCCTGGGCTACCGCATGAACGCCGCCTTCGCGACGGCCTACTTCGGGCGCATCTTCCTGCACCCCGACGTCGTGTTCACCGAGGAGATGCTGCGGCCCGAGCTGCAGGACCCGGAGATCTTCGCCGACTCCGTGGAGGTCATCGTCGCCACCCACCGGGTCGTGGCCAAGCACTACGTCGACGACGGCTCCATCCAGTGGGCCGTGCCGCCGCTCAGGGCGCTGCTGGAGGTCATGTACTCCGGGCGCTCCGAGGAGGGGTGGACGCTGTCGAGCCCGGAGTTGCGCGCCCTGTTCGAGCGGGAGAACATCCTGGCCTCCGACTGGTACGCGGAGCGCGTGGACGCCAAGGTCGAGCGCGACCGCAAGCAGGCCGAGTCCGCGATCGCGGCCCTGACCCGCTTCACCACGACCGAGGGCAATGACGCGGTCACCGAGCGCCTCGACATCGAGGGCCGCCTGGCCTCGGCGCGCGCCTGGCTCGACGAGGTCACCTCGCCAGCCTACCGGGCGCACCTGGTGGGCACGCTCGGCCTGCAGCCCTCCCTGGCCTGAGGCCCGGTCGGCCTTCACGCTGGCGCCCCTCGAGATAGACATTTTCGGATGAGGTAGACGGTGTCACCGTCTACCTCATCCGAAAATGTCTATCTCGACGCGGGTGGGGCGACGGCTACAGTCTGTCCATGAGTGCGCCGACCGCAACCACGAACACGCCCAGCGCCCAGCCGCCCGCGCCCTTCGCCGAGAGCCCCGACTCCGTCGTCGTCGCCTGGGGCACCAGCCCCGACGCGGGCCTGAGCGAGGCCGAGGCCGCCCGGCGCCTGGGCTCCGACGGCCCCAACGAGCTGCCGAGCGAGCCGCCGGTCCCCGCCTGGAGGCGCCTTCTGGCCCAGTTCCAGGACCCGCTCGTCTACCTGCTCATCATCGCCATCGTCGTCTCCGCGATCGCCTGGGCCCTGGAGGGCGCGCACGGCGTCCCCGTGGACGCGCTCGTCATCCTGGCCGTCATCACCCTCAACGCCGTGCTCGGCTTCGTCCAGGAGAGCAGGGCGTCCGACGCCGTCGCCGCCCTGTCTGAGATGACGCGCGCCACCAGCACCGTCCTGCGCGGCGGAAGCCGCCTCACGGTGCCCTCCGCCGACCTGGTCCGCGGCGACGTCCTGGTCCTGGGCGAGGGCGACCAGGTGGGAGCTGACGCCCGGCTCCTGTCCGCCGCCGCCCTGCGCGTCGTCGAGTCCTCGCTGACCGGCGAGGCCGACGCCGTGGCCAAGACCGCCGACGCCGTCGCACCCGACGCCGACCTGGCCGACCGCACCTGCATGGTCTACCGCGGCACCTCCGTGGCCCAGGGCACCGGGCGGGCCGTCGTGACGGCGACGGGCGCCGGCACCGAGATGGGCGGGATCGCCCGCATGCTGCAGGCCGTCGACGAGGAGGACACGCCCCTGGAGAAGGAGATCCACGCCATCTCCAAGACGCTGGGGGCGATCGTCGTCGTCATCGCCGTCGTCGTCGTGGCCACCCTGCTGCTCCTGGCGACCGAGCGCACCGCCGAGACCTTCATCGACGCCCTCCTGCTGGGGGTCTCGCTGGCCGTCGCGGCCGTGCCCGAGGGGCTGCCCGCGATCCTGTCGGTCGTCCTGGCGCTCGGCGTGCAGCGCATGGCCCTCCACAAGGCCGTGGTCAAGCGGCTCACGAGCGTGGAGACCCTCGGGTCGGCCTCGGTCATCTGCTCGGACAAGACCGGCACCCTCACCCGCTCGGAGATGACCATCCAGGAGGTCGCGACCGCCTCGGGCACCACGGTGGTCACCGGCATCGGCTACGCTCCGCACGGCGAGGTCGCCCCCGACGCCGACCGCGACGGCCGGCCCGACCCCGAGCCGCTGGCCGGGGCCCTGCGCGACGAGGTCACCGTGGTCCTGTCCGGCGGGGCCATGGCCTCCGACGCCGAGCTGGCCGTGGACGACGGCGTGTGGAGCGTCGTCGGCGACCCCACCGAGGGCGCCTTCCTCGTCGCGGAGCGCAAGCTGGGCACGCAGGGGAGCCGGGAGGGCCGCTTCGAGCGGGTCGGGGAGGTGCCCTTCACGTCCGAGCGCAAGCTCATGAGCGTCCTGTACACCGACGCCAAGCACGGCACCACGATCATCGTGTCCAAGGGCGCCCCGGACGTCCTCCTCGAACGCTGCACCCGGGTCCGCGAGGGCGGTGCCGATGGTCCCGTCGGCGCCGACGGCACCAGTGGCGCGGCCGCGAACCGCCCCGCTGCCCCCGAGGCCTTCGGCGAGGCCGTCCCGCTCACCGAGGGGCGACGCGACTCCTTCGTCGAGCACATCCAGGACATGTCCGGCCGGGCGCTGCGCACCCTCGGGGTGGGCTACCGGGTGCTTCAGGAGGACGAGGCGCACCGGGTCGCCCTCGCCGTCTCCGCGGGCGGGGACACGGACCTCTCCGAGCTGGAGAGGGACCTCGTGCTCGCCGGCGTCGTCGGCATTATCGACCCGCCCCGACCGGAGGCGGCCACCGCCGTCGCCGAGGCGCACCGGGCGGGCATCCGGGTCCTCATGATCACCGGCGACCACCCCGCCACGGCCGGGCGCATCGCCGCCGACCTGGGCATCGCCGAGCGCGGGGCCAGCGTGCTCACCGGCGGCGAGCTGAGCCGCATGGACGACGGCGAGCTCTCCGACGCCGTCGCGTCCACCAGCGTGTACGCCCGGGTGGCGCCGGAGCACAAGATGCGGATCGTCGGCGCCCTGAAGTCGCAGGGCCACACGGTCTCCATGACCGGCGACGGCGTCAACGACGCCCCGGCCCTGCGCGCGGCCGACATCGGCGTCGCCATGGGCGTCACCGGCACCCAGGTGACCAAGGAGGCCGCCACCATGGTGCTGGCGGACGACAACTTCGCCACCATCGTCGACGCCGTGCGCGAGGGGCGGCGCATCTTCGACAACATCAAGAAGTTCCTGCGCTACCTGCTGTCGTCGAACATGGGCGAGGTGCTCACCGTCTTCGGCGGGGTGGTGCTGGCCGGCGTCATCGGCCTGGGCGGGCAGTCGGCCTCCGGCGTCGTGCTGCCGCTCGTGGCCACGCAGATCCTGTGGATCAACCTCATCACCGACTCCGCCCCGGCCCTGGCCATGGGCGTGGACCCGAGCGTGGAGGACGTCATGGGGCGCCCGCCCCGCAGGCCCGAGGACCACGTCGTGGATGCCGCCATGTGGGGCGGGGTGCTCCTCATAGGCGCGGTCATGGCGGCGGCCGCGCTGGGCACCCTCGACATCTTCCTACCCGGCGGACTGGTCGACATCGCGGGGGTGTCCACCGACGACCTGGCCACGGCCCGCACGGCGGCCTTCACCACGCTTGTGCTCGCCCAGCTGTTCAACACGCTGAACTCGCGCTCGGAGACGGTCAGCGCCTTCAGCCACCTGCTGGTCAACCGGTGGCTGTGGGGCGCGATCGCGCTGGGGGTGGCGGCGCAGATCGCCGTGGTTGAGGTGCCCCTCCTGCAGGCGGCGTTCTCGACGTCGAGCCTGGACGCGGTGCACTGGGGCGTGACGGTGGCGATGGCCTCCCTGGTGCTGTGGGTCGACGAGGCCCGCAAGGCGGTGCGCCGGATGCGCGCCCGCTGACGCGCCACCGCACCCCCTCGAGATAGACATTTTCGTACGAGATCGGCGGTGTCACCGTCTACCTCGTACGAAAATGTCTATCTCGACGCCGGCAGAGCGCCAGCGCCGTCTCACTGCCAGACGGCGGTGGCCGGATCCACCCCGTGGGCGGCGGCGTTGGCGTCGACGATCTCCTTGAGCCAGGCGGCCAGGCCGTCCTCGATCCTGTCGTAGTAGGCGGTGAAGCGCGGGTCGGCCACGTAGCCGCGGGCGATGAGCACCTGCTTGGCGTAGGTCGCGTCGAACCACTGGTCGATGCTGGCGAGGTGCCGCTCGGCCAGGGCGTTGGCCCGCTCGGTGCCGGGGGCGACGCCCTCGCGCATGGCGGCCGCCAGGTCGGCCTCGAGGACGCCCGTCTCCTTGGCAACGCGCGCCCAGTCCTGCCGGGTCATGGCAGCCTTGCGGGCGGCCGACTGCGCCCACTCCTCGGTGTCCCCCCAGCGCTCCTCGGCCTCCTCCTGCCAGGCGGGGTCCCACTCGGCGCCGAGGATCTCGGCCTGCTGCTGCGGGGTCAGGTTCTGTCCCATGCTGTTCCTCTCCATCATCGTGTCCACCGCCCGGAGCATCCGGGTCAGGTGAGCGATGCGGGCCTGGAGCAGCTCGCGCTGGCGGGCCAGGTGCGCGACGGCGTCCACGTGAGGGTCGTCCAGGACCCTGGCCACCTCGGCCAGCGGCATCCCCGTCTCCCGGTAGACGAGGACCCGGTGGATCCGGGCGACGTCGTCGGGCCCGTAGAGCCGGTAGCCGGCCCATGAGCGGGCCGACGGCGTCACCAGCCCGATCTCGTCCCAGTGGTGCAGGGTGCGCACGCTGACGCCGACGAGCCCGGCGACCTGCCCGACCGTCAGCTCGCCGGGCTCCCCGGCCCGGCCCTGCGCGGTGTCCGTGAGCTCCATGAGCACAGCATCTCTCACGCCCGCCAGCCTGGGCCCTCACGCAGCGCGAGGGTCAAGGCGCGGAGCGGCTGAAGCCCACGAGCACCACGACCTCACGTTCACAGGAACTTGTCAGGGTTCATAGGGGTGAGTTTCCAGGCGAGTCGGGTTACATAGTTACCGCCGCCGGACGGAGCGGGTCGCGAGGGTTGGGGAACCCGATGACCGGGTCGCTGCCGAGACGGCTCCGGGTCTTAGGGAGCCCGGGGCCGGTCGTTCTGGCGAAGGAGGCGCGCTCCTCCGGGATTGGGAACCCGGAGTTGAGCCCCTCGACGACAAAGGCCCGCGGGCCGGGAGAGACAACCCGGCACCGCGGGCCGCAGTCGTTCCCGTGCCGTCCGCCCCGCCGTGCCCGTCCCGCTCCTCCCCGCGCCGAGATCGGTCCGGTTCCGCACCGAGATCGGTTCACTTCCGCACCGAGATCGGTCCGGCGACGCCCCGGCTCCGTGGAGCAGCCCCACCAGCACCCGGCGCCCTCAGATCCTCGAAGCGGGCACCGAGTAGGTTGGCGCCATGAGGTCCGCCCCCACCCGGTCGCCCGTGGGCGTCCCGACGCCGTGGCCGCAGCGCCGCCCGGCCTGGCACCGGCGCGGCACGGATCTCCTGGTGACCGGCGTCGTCCTGGCGTACAACCAGATGATCCTCCCCATGGCCGCTCTCGGCAGCCGGCCGGGCGGCTTCTGGATGCTCCAGACCATCTCCCTGTGCCCGTGCCTGGCGTACCCGCTGCGGCGCCGTCGTCCTCTGGCCGTCCTCGCGCTCATGCTCCTGACCGCGTGCGTCCAGCCGCTCATCGGCCCGCGCGCGGGACTGGTCCCCGCCGACCTCATGCTGCCCCTCATGGTCCATCACCTCGCGGTCACCAGGCGGCGCACGTCCTCGCTGCCCGCGGCGGTCGCCGTCGCCGCCTGGGCCCTGGTCGCCTGCGCTCCCCTGGTCCGGCTGGGCGAGGCCCGGCTGAGCCTGCCCGGACTCCTCGTCGTCGCCGTCGCCTGGGCCTGGACCAGCGGCGCCCTGACGCGGACGCGACGCGCCTACGCCACGGCCCTGACCGAGACCGCCGAGCGCAGCCTGCGCGAGCAGGAGGCCCGCCACCGCGCGGACGTGCTCGACGAGCGCGCCCGGATCGCCCGGGAGATCCACGACATCGTCTCCCACAGCCTGGGCGTCATGGTCGTCGTCGCCGACACCATCGCGACCGCCGACCCGCGGCGCGCCGCCGACGCCATGGTCCGCGTGCGCGACACCGGCCGGGAGGCGATGGGCGAGATGCGGCGGATGCTGACCCTTCTGCGCACCGGCGGGCCGACCGGGCTCGCGCCCCGGCCCGGCACCGCCCGGCTCGAGGACCTCGTCGCCGAGGCCCGGGAGGCCGGCCTGCCGGTGTCCCTGAGCGTGAGCGGCGCGCTCGACCTGCCCGCCGGGCTCGACCTCACCGTCTACCGGCTGG
>ERZ773035.1410-NODE-1410-length-17411-cov-8.275697_pt1 | contig 17411 bp, 13 predicted proteins | sample MGYA00511487_ERZ773035 | MGnify/ENA primary metagenome ERZ773035 (study PRJEB29015, sample SAMEA2737985) | human oral metagenome | biome: human oral; feature: human-associated habitat; material: dental | place: China | collected 2024 ...
GCTTTGGATATCGGAGAAGTGGGAATAAGGGAGCTTTATCACCGAGCAGTTCCTAATATTAAATTCTCTGTAGAATTGGTGAAAGCAGACATATATATTGTTGCTGTCCCTACACCTTATAACAAAAACTCCAAAAAAATTAATCCCGATTATGTTATTAGTGCGGTTGAGGCGATTTTATGTATTTGCCCACATGATTCGATTATCGTCATAGAATCCACAATATCTCCAGGTACAATTGATGTATATATTCGGCCCTTGATTGATCGCCTGATGCGAGATGCAGGGAAGAAGGTTCATCTTGCTCATGCACCAGAGCGTATTATTCCTGGGAGTATGGTCCGAGAACTTCAAAATAACGCGAGAACCATTGGTGTAGATAATCCACGTATTGGTTCTATTATACGAAAAAAATATGCTATGTTTTGTAATGGGGATATTGTCATTACTGATATTAAAACTGCCGAAATGACCAAGGTCGTTGAGAATACATATCGAGATGTTAATATCGCATTTGCAAATGAATTAAGTAAAATTTGTCGCGTTGCTGGTATTGATGTGCATGAGGTCATTCGTATCGCCAATATGCATCCGCGTGTATCGATTCTTTCTCCTGGTCCTGGAGTGGGTGGTCATTGCATTGCCGTTGATCCATGGTTCCTAGTTGGAGATTACCCCCGGTTGACGTGCTTGATTCTTGCAGCTAGAACTGTGAATGAATCCATGCCTGATTTTGTTATGGAACGTATGGCTTTCATCATGCGGGAAAACCACATTAATGATTTGAGTCGCGTTGGGATATATGGATTAACATATAAGGAGAACATAGCGGATACTAGAGAAAGTCCATCACTTCAACTATTGGATAAAATGGAAAAACATATGGCTTTTGGTGTTAAAGTCTATGATCCCTACGTCGCAGAAGACATAGTAGAGCATCAATATCACGACTTTGCGAAATTCACCTCTGACGTAGATTTTATTGTTGTTATGGTAGCGCATGATCAGATAAGAGAAACAGAAAAAGATTTGGAAGGAAAAATCCTTTTGGATTGTAGGAATGTGCTCCATTCAGCGGGGTATCATCTCTAAAAGAGAGGTATATATTATCATGGATGTTCAAACAAGAGCCAATGGGATGCAAGACAAGTATGATATAGGACTCGCTTTTTTTGTATATAAAAGACCAGAACATACAAGACGTGTCGTGCAGTCGATTCTTGAGAATAGATTTGACAACATATATGTTTTTCAAGATGGCTTGCGGAGCGAGCATGATGAAGCAGAATGGAAAGAAGTACAACAGGTAATTCATCTATTACAGGATCGAGATGGATCGTCTGTTGAAATGCATATATCTGGTGTGAACAAAGGTTTGGCAAATTCCATCACCCAGGGGATCTCCTATGTTTTGGAAAAACATCAAGCGGTTATTGCCTTAGAGGACGATATTTTATTAGGTAAGGATTATCACCGATTTGCGTCACTCTGTTTCGAACGGTATGAAAATGTTCCTCAGGTTAAATCTATATGTGCTGCTGGAGCAAGTGATGCAGTAGATTCTGATGTGTCTTATAATCGGTGCTATCCATATGATGTTTACTTTACCTATCGCTTGTCCAGCATGGCTTTTGGGACATGGCGAGATCGTTGGAAGGACTATGATCGTGATCCGAAGATCGCACAACGTATTTGGGAAGATAAGGTTCAGAAAATAAGGCTTGGGCGTTTAGCCGGGTGTGATAACCTGAATTATCTTGAGATGGTTGTTAATCATCCGGAAAATATCAATACGTGGGCATTCTATTGGACTGCTTTGCAAGTGTTTTCCGGTGGTGTAACTGTTACGCCGCTACATGCCCTTGCAGAAGATATTGGACGAGATGGAACAGGGACGAATACAATATCTGCCACCGATCAATTTGTGCATACGATACACGAACTTCCCTTCGAAGTTCGTTTTCCTGAGGATCAGGATATTACCGTGGATCCATACTTTTTGACACGACAAAATATTGTTTGTGAGAATGGAAATTATATTCTTCGGAACATAAAACTTTTGAGGGCTAAATACAAACAAATTCTTGCGGGTTATCGCTCATGATTGCAGCTTGAGTGAGATAAGAGGTTCATTATTAGTTTTGTACGTGAAGCTCTGATGGTTGGTATGGAGGCATTTCGGATGATACATAAAATAAAAACGATGAAGACGAAGCTAAATCAGATTTCATATATCGCGCAGGAGGTAGAGGAACTACGATATGCAATTGGGTCGATGCGAGCGGATGCTATTCACGCAGGAGATCCAGTTCGTGAGTTTAAGGTTTTTTCACAAAGCGGTGAAGATGGCGTCATTCAGTGGCTGATCAAAAATATCCGAGTCTCCAGCGAGCGTTTCATAGAGTTTGGTGTACAAAATTATACAGAAGCGAATACACGATTCCTGCTCATGCATGATAATTGGTCCGGATTGATTATGGATGGGAGCAAGGAGAATATTGACTATGCGCGTCATGATAATGTCTGTTGGATGCATGATTTAACGCCTGTCCATGCGTTCATCACGGCAGAGAATATCAATGAGCTAATACGAGAAAATGGTTTCTCGGGAGACATCGGTATTCTTTCTGTTGATATTGATGGAATGGATTATTGGGTCTGGAGGGCGATAGATTGTATTATTCCGGATATTGTCATCTGTGAATATAACAGCAGGTTTGGTGCCGAGCGTGCCGTTACACTTCCTTATGATGCCTCTTTTTATCGTACAAAAGCGCATTATTCCAATTTGTACTTTGGTGCTAGTATTCGTGCTATGGTTCAATTGGGGGATGAAAAAGGCTATGCATTAGTGTATGGAAATAAGATAGGGAGCAATTTGTTTTTTGTCCGTCGAGAGCTGTTGAATGATGTAGTTCGTGAACGCAGTGTTGAAGAGTGCTATATCCGAGCAAAATATCGTCAGGCAAGGCGTCAAGACGGAGAATTGGCATTATTGACTGTAAAAGAAGAAGAGAAATTGTTGGAGAACGATAAACTACTGCTAGTAGAGGTGTAAGATACCATTGATACGTGCCTGGTTGAGGAGGGGGGGAAGGTTCGCCAGTGGGCATGTGAGTATAGAGGACTTGCTAATACCATTGTGCAGACGGAGTAGAGAACAGAACATGGAACAGTGTAGAATATGCGGTGCTGAGTCAACTTATTTTGATGAGGCTTTGATGCTAAAAAAATATAGGGCACAGTATTTTCGTTGCCAGAATTGTGGCTTTATACAAACAGAGAAGCCTTACTGGTTGGATGAAGCATATTCGGATGCAATCGTGGACTCTGATATTGGATTGATTGAGCGCAATATTATGCTTAGTAGACTGACCGCAGCCGTTATTTCTTTTTGCTTTCCCACAGCAACATCTTTTTTAGATTATGCTGGAGGGTATGGTATCTTAGTGCGACTTATGAGGGATAGAGGATTCCATTTTGAATGGTTTGATCGATATTGCGAGAATATGTTCGCGAAATCATTCAGAAAAAGTAAAGATCGTTATGATGTACTAACGGCATTTGAACTGTTTGAGCATTTACCGACACCAGTGGAAGAAGTTAATGTGCTCAGCAAGATTTCTGACAATATCCTGTTTACAACGACGATAGTTCCTCGTACCATACCCAAAGTAGACGATTGGTGGTATTATGCTCCGTATAATGGGCAGCATGTATCTTTTTATACAGTAGAATCTTTGCAACTGCTAGCAAAGAGCTTTGACTACCATTACGTCGGTTATCGTGATATACATCTCTTTTCGAAACAACCTGTAAGCCAATGGAAGTTTTCAGTGGCGGTTAGATTGTCCTCGTGGATCAATCGCTTTACATCAAGGAAGAGCTTGCTTGGAGAGGATTATAGAGCACTTACTGGTTCTGATATCTGACACAGATATCAGGTGGAGTATATTATTATGTGCTTATTGAAGTGGATATTGCGTAATGTCGATCATCTATTCCAGCGTATGATTATTTTAGGAGTCCAGACCATTGGAAAGGTCATTTATTCCTGTAGGCGAGGGAGACAGCAACCGAAAATTGCGACTTCTAGAATTCTTGTCATTCGCCTTGACGAGATTGGCGATATGGTGATGATGTCCCCTTTTTTACGAGAGCTTAGGCGCGGCTATCCAAAGGCGCATATTACCTTAGTCGCCAAGCCTGCTGTTTATAATCTGGTGGAATTATGTCCGTATGTCGATGAGATCCTCACGTTTTCAAAAGTCAATGGGCGTGGTGCATTTTACTTTCGCCTGTTTCAATCGCTGTATTTTTCTTTCTGTCACTTTTATAAACAAAAATATGGCATGGCGCTTGTACCGCGCTTTGATGCAGATGCAGGCTATGGGGCAGGGCCGCTTGCTTTTCTTTCGGGGGCAGCACAGCGCATTGGTTATAGTGAGGTGGTTCTTCGCAGCAAGAGCCTGTCAGACAAAGGATATGATGGCTTCTATACGAAGGTATTGACATCCGAACAGGGCAAGAGTAGACATGAGGTGGAGCGCAGTATAGATGTGCTGCATTCGCTTGGCATTCGCGTGGGGAATACTGACTTGGAAGTGTGGACATCGGAGCAAGATAATACCCATGCCCTATCCTTGCTTGGGAAAAAATCATCACAGTTACGCGTGGCACTTTTTTTAGGTGCGGGAAGTCCTCGGCGTGAGTGGCCAGTTCATTCATTTATGGAAACGGCACAAGCTCTTTCGAAGCAGATTGATATAGAATGGGTTATTTTGGGAAGTGGAAAGAATGAGATTGGGAAGGCTGCTGCTTTTTCGGAGAGCGGAGTTCCTTGCCGTAATTTAGTCAATCGACTTACTTTGCGCGAGACAATATCTGCGCTTTGCTTGTGCGATATATATTTAGGCGGTGATACGGGGCCTATGCACATGGCGGCTGCACTTAGAAAACCAGGCATTGTATTATCATGTCATCCCATTGGAGGTGACGAGAATCATTGTAACTCTCCAAGTCGTTTTGGTCCGTATAAGCGTGATATGACGATTCTGCGTCCTACACCGTTTCCAGGGTGCGAGCATGGATGTCAGCACAATGAGCCGCATTGCATCATGCGGATTTCCGCAGGTGTGGTGGTACAAGCAGTCTTGCACATGAATGAACGCCTAATCAGGAAGGATACGGATGATGATGGACGAAGTGAATAACAGAGAGGCATATGCGACATATTACTCAAGCCGTGGTGTAGATCCTGCCATGTACGATGATGTAAAACTGCCGTCGTATCTTATGCATGTGATCGCTCCGGCGGAGACCATACTGGAGCTTGGCTGCGGTTTTGGACAGAACCTGCGCGCGTTCATGAATGCCGGATACAAAAAAGTTAGCGGATTAGATATTTCTGAGCAGGCGGTAGCGTATTGTCAGTCGCAGGGTCTACCCGTTGTAATGGGCGACGTTATGCAGTATGCGGGTAAGAAGTATGATTGTGTGCTGATGAGCCATGTATTGGAACATCTTCCTAAAGATCATGTGATACCAATGCTCCGCAAGATACGGAGCGACGTCCTCAAAGAGCATGGAAAGCTTGTCTTGATGGTACCAAATGCGCAATCCAATACAGATTGTTATTGGGCGTATGAAGATTTTACACATTACACACTATTTACGGCAGGCAGTGTCCTTTTCGTCTTGCGCGAGGCAGGATTTCACGACATCCAATTTTTGGATGTTGATGGACTGGGGGACGCAAAAGGTTGGAAAAGGGGTGTGCGCAAAGTACTTTTGTGGGCGTATATCAAAAACAAGCTGTTTTGGAATAAGGTTACCGGGAGTGCTTATCACGCACCAAGTCCGAGAATCTTTACTTATGAGATCAAGTGTGTGGCGAGAAGATAATATTGTGAGATAGTGTATTCTTTAAAGACGAATCACGAAACGGCATTGAGAAGGCAGGGCTTTCTTGATGCCGTTATTTATTTGATAAATCAAAGAAGAAAGAAAAAATTTTGACAATAAGAAGGATAATTGATAGTTTTTGATGAATATAAGAATTGGATATATAAACATTGAGGCAAGCTGGAAAGATTAACGTATAATACGTCTCTGAATGAAAGTGGAGATAGTGTCAAGTTTTTTGTGTAAACGTTTCTGCAAGTGTAGCAACCCTAAATTGCAATATCAAATCGGTTAAGGAAACATATCCAGCAGCAGAGGCGTAGCTTCCTGAAAACCTTTTTGGACGCGGTCGCCACTTTTGCGGTTGTATTCGCTATAATAGGCGCAGACAAAACGTTCTAGGGAATCCTCGTTTGGAAACTGCTCTTTTTTCTTGGTCAGATGTTTTAGGCCTTTGTTGTTGTTTTCCAACGGATTCGATGTGTAGATGCTCGCCCATATGGAGGGCGGAAATTCATAAAAGGTGTACAGACTGTCACATTCTGAGAAGATCCTCTTCAGCTTGGGATATTTGCTGCCATAACACACGAGAAATTCCTCCAAGGCGCACGCTGCATCGCCGGCATTCTGCTGCTTGTAGACGGCTGACAGGGCGCTTAATACATCCTTGCGCTCCGTCTTTCGGACATATCTTGCTACGAGACGGGAAAGATGTACCCAGCAGGATTGATGGCGTACTGCGGGGAATTCTTCCCGCAAGGCGGCACAAAGCCCGTTCAGCCCGTCCGATACGAAAAGCAGAACCTCCTCCAATCCGCGCTCTTTCAATCCCTGTAGCATCTCCCTATAGTTGGCGGCTGTCTCGGTTGGATAGAGCGCAAAATCCAGCACCTCCTTGTATCCTTCCGGGGTAATGCCGAGTAGGACATGCAGAGCTTCCTTTGCGACAGAATCGCGACGTACGTTCAGGTAAGTGGCATCTGCATAAATAACGGCGTATCGCTTGGCAACGGGGCGAGAATGGAACTGGCGTACTTGCTCATCAGCCGCTTTGGCGATATTCGACACGGTGGACGGTGTGTAGTGATGTCCATACATCTGTTCGATGAGGCTGCTGATTTCGCGTGTTGTCACACCGTGACGGTAGAGCTGGATGACGGTGGTTTCAAGGGCATCGGTGTGCTGTGTGTGTCGTGGGATGGTTTTTTTGGGCAAACAAACCATTCCGATCGCGCGGGACGAGGAGCCGCAGATCTCCATAGGAAGTTGTGAGTGTACGCACATAGGAACCGTTCCGACTGTTCCCGGAGTTCCAGCCGTCCGAGGAGTGTTTCTCGTATCCGAGGAAGGCCGTGATCTCGCTCTGGAGCAGACCATTGACAGCGGATTCAAGCTGCTGACGGAAAAATTCGTTCAGCGGGAAATCCTTTTGTAGCGCATTCATAAGTTCTGTGGTAAAATCTGACATGAGGGAAGCTCCTTTTCTTGTGTTTGGTTTTGTCGCTTAACACATTACAGAAAAAGGGCTTCTTTTTCAATCTCTATTTTACCCCATGTAGTTTACACATTTTATTTTACACTATCTTAAAGAGCAATATATTACTCTACTAGAGGCTTTAGATCAAAGAGTGAATATGTGGTTGATGGATATGGAATAGTTCAAGATGCTGCTGGCGTTTACTCTGTAAGGATGTGAGAAGATTGGCTGAATTTTTAAAGAATGAACCGATTGGAGAAGATTTGTTTTCAGGACGTGCCCAAGAGCATGTTGCAGAGACAATATGTGATAATATAGAGCGCCTCCATGTGATTGGTTTGGAGGGGGAGTGGGGCTCTGGAAAGAGCAATCTAGTAAAAATTCTACAGCAGAAATTGAGTAATAAAGACAAAAAATATTTCTTCTTTATTTACGATGCTTGGGCACATCAGATGGATTTCCAACGTCGTGCGATTATAGAGGAAATTGTAGAATTTATTGATAGGGAGGATGGTCTCTTAGTAACAAAAGATAAATTGAATTACGTTAAAATAAAAGCATTAGGTACAGTCGTTGAAACAGAAACAGAGCTTCAGTCATCCTTTACATGGGCAAGTTTTTTCTTGGTTTGCAGTATTATCCTTACACCAGCAGCAATACAACTGAGTACGACGTTGAAGTTTGAATGGATAAACTATGTGATATCTTTGATGCCAATAGGATGTATTTTATTTGCTGTTTTCATTTCAATGAGAAAACAACGTAAAGATTTTTTTAGTATGGGTCATTTGGAACACATCAAAAACCAGCTGATAGGTGCGTATAAACAAGGTAATACAAAGTCCACCAAACGAGAATATACGGATACAAAGAGACCTTCTACAGTAGTATTTCGACAATTTTTTCATGATGTTGATGAGAGTATACCTGAGAAACATGTGTTAATCATTGTTCTTGATAATCTAGATAGGCTGCCGCGAGCTAATGTTCAAGAAGTGTGGACAATAATACAATCATGTTTCAGTGATGGTGTTGTAGAGTTCCCAAAAATAAAAATTGTTATACCCTTTGATCGAACACATTTGTGTGTGAATGATGAACAAGATAGTGCAGGGAATAATATACATGATTATACAGATAAAACTTTTGATGCCGTTTTCCGAGTTGCCTTACCTGTCTTGAATGATTGGGAAGAATATTTTGATCGTCAGTGGGAAAAGGCTTTCGGTCAAGATGAGGTGAATGGGGATAGGCAAGAATTAGACTATGTAAAACGCATTTATGATTGCTATACAGAAACGATTACACCAAGAAAAATTCATGCTTTTATTAATCAATGCCTTATACTTTCTTTATTGCATAAAGGTCATGGTATAAAATATCGCTACTATGCTGTGTTTATCTCCCATAAAGAGCACATTCTAAAGAATATTATTGAGGCGTTAAGTGATTTAGCGTACTTAAAGGGATTGAAGCGAGTGTTTGAGCAAGACGAAGAGTTCTTTCAAACAATTCCGGCACTTTCACATCAGGTGACATTAGAGCGAGGTCAGGAGATTGCAATTCATAGAGTGTTGCGATTGGCTCTTGAGAATGGTGATGCTGATAAAGTAAAAGAAATTTCAAAAATACGGACTTTCCCATCGATTCTAGAGACTTTGCTAAGAGAGTTCAACACAGTGGATAGTCTTCAAATGCCTATTTGTGCCTTGGATGGTTTATCTCCAGAAGACTATGGTGGGGAGGAAATCTATGCTAATCGTTGGAATATGATATTTCAGGGGGTTTTGGATATAGACCTTGAACTGGATACATCTAAAGACGGGTATTTATTCCAATATCAAAAAGTCCTGATAAAACATGGAAGCAAGGAACAAATTGAAGCTATACTAGCAAAACTAATTCCACAATTTAATCAACTAGAAGGAATTAATGCAGCTAGGTATATTGATTGCATCAAGGAAGTTGAAGAGATTGTCGCTCCCAAAGACATTCAAGTTCTTGATCTCCTTGGGGAAATTGTTGTTCCATGGGAACAACTGGAAAAGATAATTACTGATTCTAAAGGAACTCCTAGCCAGTATAGGCTTCGGAGTAAAGAAGAGGAGGTTGATAAATTTCTGACAGATTTAACTGTTGAACAGTTAGCAAAGGTTAGCTATATTGGCGAGCTGCATAAAAGTGGATATAAATTGGAACAATTTAAAGAGAGGGCGAAAGAAGGTGCGGAACAAACTAATTCATATAATGAGTTTTGCACTTTATGGCGTAATTATCGGGAAGTTATTTCGGATAAAATCGAAATTAACTTGGACATAGAATATCTTGATCAGTATATTCGTGAAGCGAAAGAGCACCAGCATTCCGATATTGAGTCGGATTTATTATGCTACATATTTTCAAAATTTGATTTCAATACAGTCGAAAATTACTCAGAAATTACGTCTTATCTCAACCAAGAAGATAAGGCTGAGGAGATTTCAGATAAAATTTCTTTATATATGAGTTATTCTGATCTTATGTTCCGATCAACACAGTACAAAACTTCTTCGTTGTATTGTGCAATATGTAAGATTGTTACTGGCGATATAGAAAGACCATTAAGGGCAAATCCTAAGGAGTTGTTATTGCAATTTGAAATGGTTATAGTGTGTTCAAAGGTTTCTAAGGAAGACCTTTCTGCTCAACTATCACGGTGGAAGTTTGTAAAAATCTCCGACAATGAAGTGGAAAAATACTTGCCGGTAGATTTTCTATCGCTTATTGATGAGGTGGAGGATGATTTTTCGGAAAATTGTCGTACTCGCGTGAAAGACTATCTTGATACACGATCTGAGGAGCAATGGGCTCACTATATTGAGCAGGGAATTGATTCATATGGAATTTCTGCGGGGCGGATTATTGCCTATGATTGGCCAGATCTCGTTTGGACTAAAATAAAGGACTATCTACAGGGGTTGGTTAATGATAGAAGTCTTCCTGAGGATATTGATACATGGAAAAAATATATAGAAGAATTTCTAAAAAAACGAAAGCAAATAGGGCGTATTTTAGGAGTCTTCTATGATAGTCTCAAAACAGAAGCAATCTCTGTAGAAGAATTTAAATTTTGGGGAGAATGGCTTTTTAAATACAATAAGGTGGAGCTTGATGACAAGACAATGAGGCGGCTCATCCCACCAGAATTGCTAGATGATGAAGAATGCGTCAAGATTCTTCTTCATAATTTCACGAAGGTTGTTAAAATATACAGACAAGCGAGTGCTGATGAGCATGAGGATTTTGATGATAAAATTCAGAAACTCAGTGGTGTAGATGAAAACATAAAAGAGCTAGCCAATAGAATAGGAGGTTTTGACGTGAATAGTGCGTCTAGGCAAGATCATAAAGAGAATTAAGGCTTATGAAAAATTTGCTCCTAAGTTTGAGTTAGAGAATTGAAACTTTAAGAGGCGGGAAATCTCTTCATTTCCTTGGCAAATTTAGAAGGGCAAAGGTATATTTATGGCTCTTCATGAAGCTTTGTGAAATCGCTAAAGATTCCCTCCTCCGTCACAATCGCCGTAATGAGTTCGTGATTCGTGACATCGAATGCGGGATTGTACACGTTTATGCCTTTTGGTGCCATGCGTTCTTTGTACCACATGTCGGTGACTTCCTCGGGGGGGCGCTGTTCGATGTGGATGTCGGCACCTGTTGGGGTATTCTTGTCAATGGTGGAGGTGGGGGCGCAGACGTAGAAGGGGATGCTGTAGTGTTTGGCGAGGATGGCGACGCCGGAGGTGCCGATTTTGTTCGCCACGTCTCCATTGGCGGCAACGCGGTCGCAGCCGACGAAGACGGCGTCGATCCAGCCGTTTTTCATGACGGTGGCTGCCATGTTGTCGCAGATGAGGGTGATGTCCATGCCGGCGGCACTGAGTTCATACGCGGTGAGGCGTGCACCCTGGAGCAGGGGGCGTGTCTCGTCGGCAAAGATGCGGAAGTTGTAGCCTTTTTCGTGTCCAAGGTACATGACAGCGGTGGCGGTACCGTATTTGGCGGTGGCGAGCTGTCCGGCGTTGCAGTGGGTGAGGAGTCCGTCGCCGGGCTTTACGAGGGTGAGCGCGTGCTCGCCTATTTTTTTGCAGATGTCGATGTCCTCCTGCTTGATGCGAAGGGCTTCGTCACGCAGGAGTGCGCGGATTTCGGGGATGGATTTGCCCTCAGCGTTTTTAACGACAGCTTCCATGCGATTCAATGCCCATGAGAGGTTGACGGCGGTGGGGCGGGAGGAGTTGAGGTAGTCGGCGGCTTCGTGGAAACGCCGCGCGAATTCGGCGTAGTCGCCGGTGTCGATCTCAAGGGCGGCAAGGTAGATGCCGATGGCAGCGGCGTCGCCGATGGCGGGGGCACCGCGTACCTGCAGTTCACGAATTGCTGTCCAGATTTCGCCCTGCGTTTTGAGGCGGAGGTATTCGGCTTTGTTTGGGAGTTTTGTTTGGTCGATGATGACGAGCGCGCGCGCCTCTTCGTCGAGAGCGAGGGTTTCCATGTCGAGAATGTTGGTGTTCATTGTATTCCTCCTAAACAGTCGGATACTTCCACTTCTTTAGCTCGTCCGCCGGAATGGTCGCGGGTTCGTGTCCGAGGACGGTGAGGCAGCGGTAGTAGATGTCGGCGAGTTCTTCGACGTAGCTTGCCTTGAGCAGGGCTTCCTTGAGGCTCTCCGCGACGGCGACAACGCCGTGCGCCTGCATGAGAGCCACGTCGGAGATGGCGAGGGGCGCGAGGACGTTTTCGGCGGCTGCGCGTGTGCCGGGGCGGCCATACGGGGCGACGGGGACATAGCCCTCTTTGCAGCCGAGGATGGAAAGCTCGTAGACGATGGCGGGAATCTTTTTGTTCATGACGGCGAATGCGGTCGCCGCGCGTGAATGTGTATGCGCGACAGCGAGAACGTCGCTGCGGCTCCGATAGATTGCCGTGTGCATCATGAGTTCACTGGTCGGTTTTCGATCATGCAGTGATTCAATCGTATGACCGTCCATATCGATGACAACGATATCCTCTGCGGTCATCTCCACGCGATCCATCGCCGTCGGCGTGATACATATAAGATCGCTCGCCGCGTCGCGCACACTGAAATTCCCGGAGCGGTGGCGGCACAGTCCCGCGCAATCCGCTTCAAGTGCATGGCGGCGCACGTCTTCTTTGATTTCTTCGAGCATGATCGTCCTCCTGTCAATCTCCCTGTATTTTATCGAAAATTTGAACGTTATGGCAAGGAGTTTTTGTATTGAAATAAAATATTGTAGGAAAAATGCCCGATGAAAGATAAAAAGTTTGACTTTTATTGGGAATGGTTTATAATATAAATCGTATGAAGAGCGCGGCGGCAAAAGGCATGCAGCGCCAATAATTAGGGACTCAACAGGGGGTATTTCAATGGCAGTAAAAGTTGCTATCAATGGTTTTGGCCGTATCGGTCGTCTCGCGTTCCGTCAGATGTTTGATGCTCCCGGCTATGAAGTCGTCGCGATCAATGATCTGACGAGCCCGAAGATGCTCGCTCATCTCCTGAAGTATGACTCCACGCAGGGGCGTTATAAGTATGCGGATTCGGTCACGGCGGGGGACGATTCCATTACGGTCAACGGCAAGAAGATCAACATCTATGCACAGGCGGACGCCTCCCAGATTCCCTGGGGCAAGCATGATGTCGATGTTGTGCTCGAGTGCACGGGCTTCTATACGGCAAAGGCAAAGGCTGAGGCACATCTGAAGGCAGGTGCGAAGAAGGTTGTCATCTCTGCTCCTGCGGGCAATGACCTCCCGACGATTGTCTACAACGTCAACCACAAGAAGCTGACGAAGGACGACAAGGTCATTTCGGCGGCATCCTGCACGACGAACTGCCTTGCTCCGATGGCGAAGGCTCTGAATGATCTCGCTCCGATCAAGAGCGGAATCATGGCGACGATCCATGCCTATACGGGCGACCAGATGCCGCTCGACGGTCCGCAGCGCAAGGGTGACCTGCGCCGCAGCCGTGCAGCAGCACTCAATATCGTTCCGAATTCGACGGGCGCGGCGAAGGCGATCGGCCTCGTTATCCCGGAGCTCAACGGCAAGCTGATCGGCTCGGCACAGCGCGTTCCGACCCCGACGGGCTCCACGACGCTCCTCTATGCAGTGGTCGAGGGCAAGGTCACGGTCGATCAGGTCAACGAGCAGATGAAGAAGGAAGCAACGGAGTCGTTCGCATACAACACGGACGAGATCGTCTCCAGCGACATCATCGGCACGACGTACGGCTCGATCTTCGATGCTACGCAGACGATGGTCAGCGACACGGGCGACGGCAACACGCTCGTTCAGGTTGTCTCCTGGTACGACAACGAGAACAGCTACACGAGCCAGATGGTTCGCACGATCAAGTACTTTGCGGAACTCGGCTGACAAGTAAACAGAGATATATGGGACGTGGATGCGAATAGCTAGCGTTTGCTCCATGTTACCGTATGCATACGATCTTTCACGAGGTCCGGCCGACGTTTGGGCCGGATCTCGTTTCTTTATGGAGGGGACAATATGAACAAAAAGACAATGCTTCACATTGAGCCGCGTGGGAAAAAGGTATTTGTCCGCGTGGACTTCAACGTGCCGATGGATGAGAATCAGCACATTACGAACGACACGCGCATTCGTGCGACGCTCCCGACAATTCAGCATCTCCTGAATGCGGGCGCAGCGGTCATCCTCGCCTGCCATGTCGGCCGTCCGACGGAGGCACGCGAGCCGCAGTTCTCGACACGCCCGATTGTGGCGCGCCTAGAGGAGTGCCTCGGACAGCCTGTGAAATGGGCACCTGACTGCGTGGGGCCTGAGGCGGAGAAGGCTGCCGCCGATCTGAAGCCGGGCGAGGTGCTGCTTCTCGAGAATCTGCGCTACCACAAGGCGGAGAAGAAGAACGATCCCGAGTTTGCAAAGCAGCTGGCTTCGCTTGCGGACATCGCAGTGGACGATGCCTTTGGCGTTGCACACCGCGCGCACGCTTCGAACGTCGGCATCACGGCGCATCTCGAGACGGTTGCGGGCTTCCTCATGGAGAAGGAGATCAACTACATCGGCAAGACGCTCGAGAATCCGAAGCGCCCGTTTGTCGCCATCATCGGCGGCGCAAAGGTCTCGGACAAGATCGGCGTCATTGAGAACATGATCGACAAGGTCGACACAATCATCATCGGCGGCGGTATGGCGCATACCTTTGATGCATCGAAGGGCTATCCGGTCGGCGACTCCCTCGTGGAGCGCGACAAGATTGACCTCGCGAAGGAGCTGCTTGAAAAGGCGGAGAAGAAGGGTGTGAAGGTCGTCCTGCCCGTCGATCTTGTCATTGCGGACAAGTTCGCGGCAGATGCAAATACGAAGATTGTCGATGTGGACAAGGTGCCCGATGGCTGGCAGGCGCTTGACAGCGGCCCGAAGACCTCTGAGGAGTACGTCAATGCACTGAAGGGCGCGAAGACGGTCATCTGGAATGGGCCGATGGGCGTGTTCGAGTTCGATGCCTTTGCAAAGGGCACGGAGGCGGTTGCGCGCGCCGTGGCACAGGCAACGAAGGAGGGCGCAATCTCCATCGTCGGCGGCGGCGACTCGATTGCGGCGCTGAAGAAGACGGGGCTCTCGGAGAAGATCTCGCACATCTCGACAGGCGGCGGCGCAACGCTGGAACTGCTCGAGGGCAAGGTGCTCCCCGGCATCGCGGCACTCGCGGACGAATAAGACGAACGATAGAGGAGAATCATACATATGGCAAGAACACCGATCATTGCAGGCAACTGGAAGATGAACAACACGGTCGGGGCGGGCGTCGCGCTCGTGAAGGAGCTCGCTCCGCTCGTCAAGGACGCAAAGGCAACGGTCGTCGTCTGCCCGACGGCAACGGCACTCGCGGGTGTCACCGAGGCAGTCAAAGGCACGAACATCGCAGTCGGCGCGCAGAATGTGCACTGGGAGAAGAGCGGCGCGTATACGGGCGAGATCTCGACGGATATGCTCACGGAGCTCGGTGTCTCCTACTGCGTGCTCGGTCACAGCGAGCGCCGCGACTACTTCGGTGAGACGAACGAGGGCGTGAACAAGCGTGCGCATGCAGCGTATGCGGCGGGCATCACGCCGATCATCTGCTGCGGCGAGTCGCTCGAGATCCGCGAGGCGGGCACGTACCTCGCCTATGTTGCGTATCAGATCGAGGCGGCGCTTGCAGGTTTCGAGGCGGCAGACGTTGCGAAGCTCGTCATTGCCTATGAGCCGATCTGGGCAATCGGCACGGGCAAGACGGCGACGTTCGAGCAGGCGGAGGAGGTCTGCGCGCACATCCGCAAGACCATTGAGGCGAAGTATGGCGCGGCGGCAGCCGAGGGCGTACGCATACAGTACGGCGGCAGCGTGAAGCCCGAGACGATTGCGGGCCTCATGGAGAAGCCGAATGTCGACGGCGCACTCGTCGGCGGAGCGGCCCTCAAGGCGAAGGATTTCGCTGCGATCGTCAACTTCTGATTTTAAAAAGTCATACACTTGCTTGGTTGGCGCGGATGCTTCGCTTTGCGGAGAATCTGCGCCTCCTGAGTATTGAGCAAAAGCTCTTAGAAAGAATCAAATATTATGGCAAAACTTAAAAACGCGCCCGTTGCCCTCATCATCATGGACGGTTTCGGCAACGGCGACCCGAACGACATGAAATACAACGCCATTGCCATGGCGAATACGCCGGTCATCGACGGACTGAAGAAACAGTATAAATACAATGAGATTCAGGCGTCGGGTGAGTACGTCGGTCTGCCGGACGGGCAGATGGGCAACTCCGAGGTCGGGCACACGAACATCGGTGCAGGCCGTATCGTCTATCAGCAGCTCACGCGCATCACGCGCGACATCAAGAACGGCGACTTCTTCAAGAACGAGGCACTGCTCACGATTGTACGCGGGGTGAAGGAGCGCGGCGCGGCGCTGCACGTCATGGGGCTCGTCTCCCCGGGCGGCGTGCACAGCCATGACGACCATCTCTTCGGCGTGCTTGAGCTTGCAAAGCGCGAGGGTCTGACCGAGGTTTGGATTCACGCATTCCTCGACGGACGCGACGTGCCGCCAAAGAGCGCGACGGAATATCTTGAGGCAGTGGAGAAAAAGGCGGCGGAGATCGGTGTCGGCAAGATTGCGACGGTCAGCGGCCGCTACTATGCGATGGATCGCGATCACCGCTGGGAGCGCGAGCAGCTTGCCTACGAGGCGATTGCACACGCCAAGGCAAAGACCGTGGCAAAGACGGCGGTTGACGGCGTGCTCGCTTCCTATGCCGATACGAGCGAGAAGCCTGAGGGCGTGACGGATGAGTTCGTTGTGCCGTTCGTGGTCGCGGGCTATCCCGGCATGAAGAACGGCGACGGAGCGATCTTCTACAATTTCCGCCCCGACCGTGCGCGTCAGCTCACGCATGCCTTTGTAGATGAGAAATTTGACGGCTTCGCGCGTGACGAGTCGCTGAAAATCCCGTTTGCGACGTTCTCGCAGTACGAGGCGGGGATGAACGCGCTCGTGGCGTTCCCGCCCGAGGAGATCGACAACACGTTCGGTCAGTACGTGCAGGATCTCGGGTACACACAGCTGCGCATCGCCGAGACGGAGAAGTACGCACACGTCACCTTCTTCTTCAACGGCGGTGTCGAGGAGCCGTACAAGGGGGAGGATCGCATTCTCGTGCACTCCCCGAAGGTCGCAACCTACGATCTGCAGCCTGAGATGAGCGCGATCGAGGTCACGGACAAGGTGGTCGAGGCGATCAAGTCGCGCAAGTACGACTTCATCATCCTCAACTATGCGAATTGCGACATGGTCGGTCATACGGGCGTTGTGCCGGCGGTTGTGAAGGCGGTCGAGACGGTCGATACCTGCGTCGGACGCTTTGTCGATGCCATCCGCGAGGTGGGCGGTGAGGTCTGCATCACGGCGGATCACGGCAACGCGGACAAGATGTGGGACTACGAGA
>ERZ773035.1412-NODE-1412-length-17410-cov-3.392048_pt1 | contig 17410 bp, 14 predicted proteins | sample MGYA00511487_ERZ773035 | MGnify/ENA primary metagenome ERZ773035 (study PRJEB29015, sample SAMEA2737985) | human oral metagenome | biome: human oral; feature: human-associated habitat; material: dental | place: China | collected 2024 ...
CGGCAGCAGCAGGTTGGACTTGCGGCACATCCTCTTTTGACAAAACCATTTTCCCAGCGGCACGCGCGGCAGCAGCAGGTTGGACTTGCGGCACATCCTCTTTTGACAAAACCATTTTCCCAGCGGCACGCGCGGCAGCAGCAGGTTGGACTTGCGGCACATCCTCTTTTGACAAAACCATTTTCCCAGCGGCACGCGCGGCAGCAGCAGGTTGGACTTGCGGCACATCCTCTTTTGACAAAACCATTTTCCCTTTGGGCGGCTGCAATACCAAATGCTCCACGGCAATGCCCAAGGTTTTGCCCGTGGCGCTGAGGTGCTTGTGAATGATTTCGGTCAGGCGTTCCAGCTGCTGGCTCAAATCGGTATTGCGTTTCAGCATGATTTCATGCCATTGGGCGCTTTCAATCATGGCGCTGGCGTTTTCAGGGTCGGCGCTGAGAGCGGCGGCTTTTTTCTGTTGCTTAACCAGCTCTTGCAGGCGGGCTTTTTCCCGGTTGATTTGCTGCACGTAACGGCCATACAGGCCATAAAACGCATCGGCAAAACGGGCGGCTTGGGGCGGCGCGGCTTCTTGCTCTTCCAGCCATTGCTCTAATTCGCCCATGCCGGATTCGTCCTTTTTCCGCGCCGAAACGGCAAAAATCTCACGCGCTGACAAATTGCGTCCGGCCATCGTTTTCTTGATGAGTTCCGCAATATCGGCCACGTCTTTTTCAGTCTTCTTGTCGGCCTTGGTGACGACGACAACGCGCGGAATATCGGGGTTGAGCGTGGCGAGAAAGGCCAGATCGTCTTCGCTGATGCAGCCAGCTTCGGCGGAGACGGCCCAGACGATGGCGTGGGCGCTGTTCAGCCAGGCGCGGGCCAGCTGGGCGTCGCTGCGGCTGGCGTTCGCGTCGTCGGGCTTGGAGTAGCCGGGGGTGTCGATGAAGGCCAGGTTTTGCCAGGCAAACGAGGGGTGCGTGAGGTAGGTGGCTTCCAGCAGGCGGGCGGCGCTGCTGCCGAAGCGGGCTTGCTCGTCGTGGGTGAGGCTGGCGAATTCTTCGGGCGAAAGCTCGATGAGGCGGCGGTATTGGTTGAGGGCGTGAATGGCGTGGGCCGGCCCGTGCATCAGGTAGGTGGGCAGCGAGGTGGTGGGATCGACTTGCGCGGGCAGCAGCCTTTTTTCTCCGATCAGGGCGTTGATCAGGCTGGATTTGCCTGCGCTGAAGCCCCCGCCAAAGGCAATGAGGGTTTTGTGAGCCAGCGCGGGGCAGGCGCAGAACTCGCGCAGGCGTTGCAGCTCGGCCTTCAGGCCCAGCCAGGTGTCGGCAAAGCCGGGCGGGCAGTAGTGGCGTGCGAGGGCGGGCAGTTGCTGCTCGATAAGGTTTTGCAGCGCGCTTAGCTCGCGCTGGGCGGGGTTGTCGGCATCCGGCGGGCAGGTGGCGCGGCACAAAAGGCTGTAGCGGGCGGCCAGGGCTTCGGGGGTGAGGTCGGGGGTGAGGCTGGAAGCGGTCATGGTTGGATTCAAAAAGAGGAGCAAATGAAAGGGGGTAAAAACGGCTTCATCGCACGGTTTCATGGGATTACGTGCTATCGAATAAGGAGCGGAATGCGGGGCTGTTTCAGGGGGTGCCGGCGGCAGGCTGTTCAGGCGGCGCTTTGCTGCGGCAGGCGGGCGATGCGGCGCACCTCGGCCTGCCACTGGCGCAGGCGGGCGAGGTCGTCGCGGGTTTGGGCTTGCAGGGCGGCAAATTGCTCCTGGCCCAGGTTCAGGCGCTGTTCAAGCTGGCGCAAGGTGGCGGTTTGCTGGTCAAGCTGCTGGCGGGCGCTTTGGGCGATGCGCTCTTTGGCGGCGTGCACTTGCTCTTGCAGGTAGGCGGCCAGGCTTTCGCCGACTTTGCTGATGACTTGTTCGTAAATGCTGTGAAGCTGGCTGCGGGCGGCGTCACGGCGGGCTTCGCGCCGTTCGGCGCGGTCGGCGTCGCTTGTGCCGCTGAACAGGCCGCCCAGCAGGCCGCCGATCAGGGTGGATAGCAGGCTGCCAATCGGGCCGAGCTTAGCCAGAAGGGCGGTGATGCCCGCGATCAGGGCGGACATGAAGCCGGTATCGACTTTGACGCTGCCGGTGTCCACGTCGGGAAGGCTGACGCGGATGTCCAGATCGGCGGGCATGGCCGCTTCCAGGTGGTGCAGGTAGCTTTGCAGCTCGGGGGCGAAGTCTTGCTGCACGCCTTGTTGCAGGGCGGCTCGCACGGTGTGCTGGATGTCGCTGCTGATGTCGCGGCCGCCCAGCACGGCGCTGATGTGGCTGTCGGCGCAGTTTTGCAGGGCGTTGCGCACGGTTTGCAGGATGTTGCTTTCTATGGCGGGCAGCTCGCTTTCAAGCGCCTGGGTGCGCTGGGCGATGTTTTGTTCGATGGCGTGGCGCTCTTTTTTCAGGCGTTCGATGTCGGCCTGGATTTGCTGGCTATCGATGTCGTCGCGGTTGGCCAGGGTGTCCAGCCGCTTGCCCGCTTGCGCAAGGAGTTCGTCCAGCGGCTGGCCGATGGCGTGGTTGAAGATGGCTTCGGCCTGCTGCTCCAGCGCGTCGAGCGCTTCAAGAAACGGCTGGGCCTGGCCCCGGCGCACGCAGACGGTGGCTTGCGGCGCGCGGCCCAGCGCCTGGGTGACGGCTTGCGTGACGGTGGCGGCCACGGCCTGCACGTCGGCTTCGCTGCGCTTGTCGCACTTGGTGATGACGGCGATGACGGGCAGGTGCGGGGCCGTCAGGCGCAGCTCTTTCAGCGCCTTGAGCATGGATTCGTGCAGGGTGCCTTCTTCGGCGCTGACGACGGCGCAGTAGGCCAGGCTGCGGCTGGCGTATTGGTCAATGGCGCGGCTGTGGCGCTCGATGCTCGAGTCCAGCCCGGGCAGATCAACCAGGCACAAGTGGGGCCAGCGTTTGAGCGCGGCGGCGGGGTGCTGGATGCGCACCCAGGCGCTGCCGTCCAGAAAGTCAAGCGCGTTGTCGCGCACTTGCTGCGCCGCAAGGGGCCGCTCGCGCCCGTCTGGCAGGCAGGCGGCAAAGTGGGCGGGGCCTTCGGCCCAGGTGATTTCGGCAGGCAGGGCGGTTTGCGGATCGACGCTGGCGGCCAGCGTGCGTTCGCCCAGCACGGTGTTCAAAAGGGTGGATTTGCCGCTGCTGAATTTGCCGATGAGCGGCACGCGGATGGTGAAGTGGCGCGCTTCGTTTTCAAGGCGCTGGAGGGTTTGGGGCCAGGTTTCGGCGCGGGTTTCAGCGTGGTTTGCGCCGCCGCCAGCGGGCGTGTTCAGGCTTTGCGGCGCGTCATCCGCCTCATGGGCGGATGACGAAGGCTCTGCGTATTTCTGGATGAGTTGCCCAATGTCTTGAGCGTTTTCCGCAAGGTATTTCTGGAGTGCAAACATGGCTGAAAACAAGGTGGTTGAAGGTGGCGGCAAGTGTATGTAAGCAGGTGCGACAGGTTGTGTCGCAACGAAAGCGCAGCGCAAATACCGGGGCCAAAAAAGAGCAAGAGCGTGAAATAGTTGGCATCAACAAGGTGCAAATGCCCAGAAATTTGGCGCAGGCATGCAGCACACGTTACATTTATGTCCGGCTGCCGTCAGAGGGCCTGGCGGCGTGGCCGCTTCTTCCTTTTTTCAAGGACGCACATCATGGACAAAACCACCGCTTTCACCCGCCTTGCCGCCGCTGCCATGCTGGCCGCCGGCGCGGCCGCCTTCACCACGGGCTGCACCACGACTGGCCTTTACGACAACGCCAACCAGAAAGTGCAGCAGGAGTCGCTCCAGGCGCAGGTCAATGAAGCCTTGTCGCGCCTGTATCGCGCCGCGCCAGGCTCAGAGGCGCTGGTGGCCCGTTCGGCGGGCGCGCTGGTGTTTCCGCAAGTGGTGGGCGGCAGCCTGATCGTGGGCGTGGAGCATGGCCGTGGCCTGCTATACGTGGCCGGCAACGCGCAGCCGCAGGAATACACCATCAATGCCGGATCGCTGGGCCTTCAGGCGGGCGGACAGGCCAAGTCGGTCATCTACGTTTTCAACTCGCCCGAGGCGCTGGAAATGTTCCGCCGCAGCAATGGCTGGACCATCGGCATCGACGCCACGGCCGCCATCGGCCATCTGGGCGCCAATGGCATGGTGGACAGCCGCACCAGCGAGCAGCCTGTGACCAGCTTCGTGCTCACCAATGTGGGGCTGGAAGCAGGGGTATCCGTGCAGGGCGCGAAAGTCTCGCGCGCACGCTGAACGCTGAAACATTCTCTGCCTGAAGCGCGAAAAGCTGGCGGTCGCAACGCAAGCGGCTGCCAGCTTTTTTGTTGGCCGCGCCAGGCGTTTTTTCTTTGGCCAACGCCGGTTCGCCAGACGGCTTGGGCGCCGCGCCGTCACTGCTGGCGGCCTGCCGCGTCAAAAGCCCAGAATCTGTCGCGCTCCGGCGGGCGGGCGATCAGGCGCAGGTCTTCGCCTATGCGGTCAATGGCGTGAAAGCGCAGGGGCACGCCCGCTGCCAGCGAGTCCAGCGGGCCGATATCCGCCAGCCCCCGGCCGGGGCCAAGCAGCAGCGGGGCCAGGTACAGCAGGCATTCGTCAGCCAGGCCCGCTTGCAGCAGCGCGCCCGCAAGACGCTGGCCGGCTTCCACGTGCAGCTCGTTCACTTCGAGCGCGGCCAGCGTGTGCAGCAAGGCGGGCAGGTGCAGACGGCCCTGCGGCGTGGCGGGAATGACGTGCAGGCGCGCGCCTTGGGCCAGGTAGGGGGCGTGCCGCTCGGCGCTGTCCACGGTGGTGCAAATGTGGATGCAGCGGCCCCGCGTTTGCCACAGACGGGCGGCCAGCGGCGTGCGCAATTGGCTATCGGCAATGAACAGGGCGGGCTGGCGGGCGGCGCTGGCGTGGCGCACATTCAGCAGCGGGTCATCTTGCAGCACGGTGCCGATGCCGGTGAGGATGGCGCTGGCGCGGGCGCGCCAGGCATGGCCGTTGGCGCGGGCGGCTTCGCCCGTAATCCACTGGCTTTGACCGTTGGACAAGGCCGTGGCGCCATCCAGCGAGGCGGCCAGTTTCAGCCGTACCCAGGGCAGGCCGCGCACCATGCGGCTGAAAAAGCCGATGTTGTCTTCAAAAGCCTGCCGTGCGCCCGGGCCGGTTTGCACCTGCACGCCAGCGGCGCGCAAGCGCGCAAAGCCCTGTCCGGCCACGCGGGGGTTGGGGTCAGGCAGGGCGGCGACCACGCGGGCCACGCCAGCGGCGATCAGGGCATCAGCGCAGGGGCCGGTGCGGCCCTGGTGCGAGCAAGGCTCCAGCGTCACATAGGCCGTGGCGCCTTGCGTGCTTTGGCCAGCGGCCTGCGCGGCGCGCAGCGCCATGATTTCTGCGTGGGGGCCGCCTGCGCGCTGGGTGCAGCCTTCGCCGATGACGCGGCCATCGGCGGCCGCCAGCACGCAGCCAATGCGGGGATTGGGGTCGGCGTCATTGGGAGCCTGCCGGCCCAGAGCCAGGGCGCGATTCATGTAGGGCATGGAGTCAAGCTTTCCGGATGCCTGCGCCAGCTCCGGCGGAGCCTGCCCGGAGGGACTCGAACCCCCGACCTGCTGCTTAGAAGGCAGCTGCTCTATCCAGTTGAGCTACGGGCAGACGAAAAAAACGGGCCAGCAAAAAGATGGAAACCCGGCCAGCCGGGCCTTTCGCCAGGGCGGAAACCGCCAGGCTGTTTTGCTGCCGAACGACAAGAGCCAGCGGCAAATGCCAAGGCCATGACGAAACGGCGCGAAGCGCGCGATTATGCAGTGCAGGCGGCTATGCCCGAAGAAGACGCAGCGCGCGGCCCTCATGCTTTCTGCGCCCCTCACGCCCACGGCGAGCCGCACGAACTGCGCACCGCGACGGGCCTTTGCCAGTTCACCGGCTTGCGGTTGGGTAAAGAACAGACCCGGGCCTTCGCATGAGATGGGCAAGGGCAAGCTGCATTATTTTCGCTATGTAATCCATAGCGCGATGTCCTAGTGTAAAGAGCGTGGACGCCATTTTTCACCCCATCAAATCCGCTCCTGTTTTTCATGCCTTCTGGCAACGCAAGCGCCCGCGCCAGAATGAAAAAAACCGCCAGCGCGGCTGTTGCCGGGCGCTGGCGGTTATTTGGATGGTCGGAACGGCGGGATTCGAACTCGCGACCCTCTGCTCCCAAAGCAGATGCGCTACCAGACTGCGCTACGTTCCGTGAAAGCGGGCAATTCTAGCCTTGTTTTTCAAATGCCTTCAGGCCCTTTTGCACGGCGGGGCGCTGGCTGATGCGGTCGAACCAGGCTTTGAGCGCCGGGTAATCGGCCCAGTCGATGCCGTGCCGCTCGTGGTGGATGAGCCAGGGGTAGATGGCGATGTCGGCGATGGAGTAGTCGCCGCCGGCGATGAAGGCGCCCGTGCGCTCGATCTGCCCGTTCATCACGCCGTAGAGGCGCTTGGCCTCGGCGGTGTAGCGCTCAATGCCGTAGGGCACTTTTTCAGTGGCGAAGAAGCGAAAGTGCCCGGCCTGCCCCAGCATGGGGCCGACGCCGCCCATCTGGAACATGAGCCATTGCAGCACGGTGTAGCGTGCGGCACCCGCAGCGGGCAGCAGGCGGCCCGTTTTGTCGGCCAGGTAAATGAGGATGGCGCCAGACTCGAACAGCGGCAGCGGCTGCCCGCCAGGGCCTTCGCTATCGACCAGCGCCGGAATCTTGTTGTTGGGGCTGATCTTGAGAAAGTCGGGAGCGAACTGCTCGTTCTTGCCAATATTGACGGGGTGCAGGCGATAGGCCAGGCCGCACTCTTCCAGCATGATGGTGGCCTTGAAGCCGTTGGGCGTGGTCCAGGAGTAGAGATCGATCATGGCAAGCTCTCTTTCAGTGAGTGGAAAGGCGTATTGTCGTTCTACGCGCCTGGTCTATTCAGGGCTGGCCGCGCAGGGCGGGGAAAAAGCGGCGCGGCGGCTCGCTTCGGGCCGCACTTTCGCCCTCGCGGCCCCAAGCGCTGAACAGGCTCTGGAGCCGCCTTGTTGCAGGCAGGCGCCCGGTTCGCCTCCAAAATCCGGGCCTGCGGAGCACTTTCATGAACGGACACACGTGGTTTTTCTGGGCGCTGGCCTCGGCCTTCTTCGCGGCGCTGACGGCCATCTTCGCCAAGGCGGGCCTGCAAGGCATTGATTCGGACTTCGCCACTTTCATCCGCACGCTCGTCATCCTGGCCGCTCTGGCGCTGTTTCTCACCTGGGCAGGCAAATGGCAAGGCGTGGCGGCCTTCACGGCGCGCAACTGGCTGTTTCTCGTGCTTTCCGGGCTGGCCACGGGCGCGTCGTGGCTGGCGTACTTCAAGGCGCTGCAGCTGGGCGACGCCTCCAGGGTGGCCCCGGTGGACAAATTCAGTCTGGTGCTCGTGGCGCTGCTGGCCGTGGTTTTCCTGGGCGAGCGCCCCAGGCCGCATGAGTGGGGCGGCCTGGGGCTGGTTGCCGCTGGCGTACTGGTGCTGGCGATCAAGCGCTGAGCGCCTGTTTGCCATCTGGCCGCAAGAGGCCGCATGGCCTCAAAAAAAAGGAGCGAATTTAGTAGGAGAAAAATGGCTTCTGCGCTCTTTCCTCTAGGACATTGTGCTATGAATTCAAGAGCGGAATAAGCCGTTTCTGACATGGGCCGCAAGTGCTGCACGGCAGCTGCCGTAGCGGAGGCGGCATGGTTTCAGCGCCTGTTCTCAGAAATGAAAACGGGCCGCGCGTGGCGGCCCGGCGGGCATGGCTTGCGGCTTCTTTATTGGTTGCGGCCGCGAAGGTTGCCTTTGTCGTCGGCAATGATGACTTCCACGCGGCGGTTCATGGCGCGGCCTTCGGCAGTGGCGTTGTTGGCCACGGGGTAGTCCTTGCCATAGCCCTGCGCGGTGATGCGGCTGATGTCGATGCCGCGCTGGGTGAGGGCAGTCTGCACGGCCTGGGCGCGGCGGCGTGAGAGGTCGAGGTTGTAGCTGGCGGAGCCGACAGAGTCGGTGTAGCCCTCCACGAGCAGGCGGCGGTCGGGGTACTGGCGCAGGAATTCGGCGAGTTTGTCCAGGCGCGGGCCGGCGGCGGCGAGCAGATCGGCCTTGCCGAATTCAAAGAGCACGTCGCCCAGGGTGACGAGCAGGCCGCGTTCGGTTTGCTGGGCTTCGATTTCGCGCAGCTTGGCTTCAAGCGCGGCGACGCGGGCCTGCGCGGCCTGCGCGGCGCTTTGCTGGCGGGCGGCTTCGGCACGGGCGGCTTCGGCGCTTTGCTGGGCGCGCAGGGCTTCAGCGCGGGCGGCTTCGGCTTCGCGGGTGCGCGCTTGCAGGCGCAGCTGGCTGGCCTGGTTGCTGGCGTGTTGCAGCTGGCTGTCGGCGTTGCGGGCCTGGGCTTGCGCCTGGGCGATGGCGGCGCGCTGGCGGGCCAGGTAGGCCAGGTGTTCGGTTTCGGCCTGGTCGCCGTCCTGCGCCCAGACGCGGTCAGCGCGGGCCAGGGTGTCGGAGGCGGCTTTGAGTTCGAGCGCGGCGCGTTCGGCCACGGCAGGTGTGGCGGCGGCCTGATTGACGGCGCGGCGGGCTTCTTCAAGCGCGGGGTTGGGCGGGTTGGCGCCGCAGGCAGCGAGCAGGGCGGCGGCGCTGGCGGCCAGCAAGGCGGAGGTGCGAAGGCGTTGTCGGGTCATGGCGATAAGGGGTTTGAGTAAAGGAATGGCGCAGATATGGCTGGCCGCGAATTACTGGCCGCGGCGCTGGAGTTCGTCATCCAGCGAGCGGATGGATTCCTGCACTTCGCGCACGGCGCTTTCGCCGCGCAGGGCGGCGGTCTTGGATTCGGCCAGCCGGGCGTCAACGCTGGCTTGTTCGGCCAGGCGGCGGGCCTGCACGTAGTCGCGGTTGCTCATCGCGCGCTCGGCGCGGGCGAGCTTGTCGCGCGCGGCTTGCAGTTCAACAGGGGCGCTGCTGACGATGCCGGGGTTGGTGTTCACACGCTCGACGGCGCTTTTGGCCACGGCCATTTGCTCGCGCGGAACGGGGGCGCTGGAGCAGGCGGCCAGCAGGGCGGCGCTGGCGGCAAGCAAGGCAATGGAGGTGATGCGCATGGTATTTCCTCTCTGTTTGAAAAAGCGGTGGTTGAAACGTTCTATTTTGTGCCAAAAATGCGGTCGCCCGCGTCGCCCAGGCCGGGGAGGATGTAGCCGTGATCGTTGAGTTCGCGGTCAATGGCGGCGGTGTAGATGGGCACGTCCGGGTGGGCGGCGTGCAGGGTCTGGATGCCGGTGGGGGCAGCCAGCAGGCACAGGAATTTGAGCGAGCGCGGACGGGCGGCCTTGAGCTTGTCCAGCGCAGCGACGGCGGAGTGGCCAGTGGCGAGCATGGGATCCACGGCGATGACATCGCGCTCCTGAAGATCGGCGGGCATCTTGTAGTAGTACTCCACGGCCTTGAGCGTGGCCGGGTCGCGGTACAGGCCAATATGCCCCACGCGGGCGCTGGGCACCACGCGCAGCAGGCCGTCGAGCATGCCGTTGCCCGCGCGCAGGATGGAGGCGAACACGAGCTTTTTGCCGTCGATCATGGGGCTTTGCATGGTTTCCAGCGGGGTTTGAACCTCTACCAGATGCGTGGGCATGTCGCGCGTGACTTCGTAGGCCATGAGCATGGCCAGCTCGCCCAGCAGGGTGCGGAAGGTGGTGCTGCTGGCGTTCTTGTTGCGCATGAGGGTGAGCTTGTGCTGCACGAGGGGGTGGGTGACGTGGTGGACTTGGGGCAGTGTCATTGGTTTTCTTCTTTCGGAAGGAGACGATGCGAAATGAAGCGGCGGGCGCGAACGCCTGTCCTTACCGGCGCTGCCAGACGGCGGCAAAAAAGCCGTCCGTGCCATGCAAGTGCGGCCACAGGCGCAAATGCCCCGCTTCAGTCGTGAGCCGGGCCGCCTGCGGTACTTTGGCGGCGGCGAGAACGTCGCCCGCGTGCAGCGGCGCAAAGCCGGGCAGCGCGTTTGAAAGGGCCTGCGCCACGGCTTCGTTTTCTTGTGGCAGCAGGCTGCACGTGGCGTAAACCAGCCGCCCGCCGGGCTTGACGAGGCGGGCGGCGCTTTGGGCGATGGAAAACTGCTGTTCGGCCAGGCGGGCGATGTCTTCAGGGCGGGTGCGCCACTTCAGGCCGGGCGCACGGCGCAGCGTGCCCAGGCCGGAGCAGGGCGCGTCCACCAGCACGGCATCGGCCTTGCCTTGCAGGGCGTTGAGGCGTGCGTCGCGCTCGTGGGCGATGGCGGCGGTGTGCACGTTGCCCAGCCCGCTTCTGGCCAGACGCGGCTGAAGGCCCTGCAAGCGGTGGGCGGAGGCGTCAAACGCATACAGCCGGCCCGCGCCGCGCATCATGGCGCCCAGCGCCAGCGTTTTGCCGCCCGCGCCCGCGCAAAAGTCCACCACCAGCTGGCCGCGCCGCGCCTGCGTGAGCAGCGCCAGCAGCTGCGAGCCTTCATCTTGCACTTCCACAAGGCCCTGCTGCCACGCGGGCAGATGGGCCAGGCGCGGCTTGCCCGCCACGCGCAGCCCCCAGGGCGACCAAGGCGTTTCCTGCGTCTGAATGCCGCTTGCGGCCAGCGCGGCGGCCACGGCGGGGCGCTTGGCCTTCATGGCGTTCACACGCAAATCCAGCGGCGCGGCTTGTAGCAGGGCTTCGGCCAGCGGCCAGAAGTCTTGCGGCTGTTGCGTCATGGATGCCTGCAAGGCGGCGGCCAGCCAGTCGGGCAGGTTGTGGCGGCAGGCTTCAGGCAGGCCGGCGGGCTGGCTTTGCAGGGCGCGGCAGGCGGCCAGCCAGGGGCGGAGTTCGGCGGGCGCGTCTGAAAAATCGCTGTTTTCGCCGCCTTCGCCATCAAGCAGCGCCAGCAGCGCCATGCGGCGCGGCATGGGCCAGTCAGCACTGTTGGCAAAACCGGTGGGCGCTTCGGCTTCAAAGCGGCGCGCCAGGTGTTCATACCAGCGCTTGCGGCGCAGCACGGCGTAGGCGGCATCGGCCAGCCGGGCGCGTTCGCGCGAGCCTGTGCGGCGCTTTTCAAAGAACTGCGACACCGCCATATCGGCAGGCTGCGCATGGGCCAGCAGGGTTTGCAGCAAGTCAGCGGCGGCGGCGCTCAGGGCAAGAAGGTGCATGGGGCGCGAATTTTCCCATTGCGCCGCAGGGCGGCGGACGGCCATCAGCGGCCCGCCCGGCGGCAAGGCTGGATGATGTCCAGCGCCTGCTGCCAGGTGCTGCCGGGCGCTTGCGTGTCCAGCCGCATCAGGGCATACAGGGTGCTGTAGAAGTTATCTTGACTGTATGAGCCGCTTTGCGCGCGCTGGCGCAGGCACTGAATGTCGAAATCGCCTTCTTCCAGCCAGGCGGGCGAAAACCAGAAAATCATGGGAATGCGCGTTTGCTCTTTGGGCGCAATGCTGCGCGGTGTGCCGTGCAGGTAAATGCCGTTTTCGCCCAGCGACTCGCCGTGGTCGGAAGCGTAGAAAACCATGCTGGCCATATCCGTGCGCTTTTCCAGCCGCCCAATCACGTCGGCAATGAATTTGTCGGTGTAAAGCAGCGTGTTGTCATACGTATTCACCAGCTCTTCATTGGTGCAGCGGTGAATTTCATTGGTATCGCAAGTGGGCGTGAACTGGCGGTATTCGGGCGTATAACGCGCGTAATAAGCCGGGCCGTGGCTGCCAATGGTGTGCAGCACCAGCACGGCGTCTTTTTCTTGCGCGCTGTCAATCAGTTTGTCGAAATCAGTGAGCAAAATATCGTCCATGCATTCGCCGCCCTGGCAGTATTCGGGCAGATTGCGATGGGTGATCAATTCATTGGGAATGCGGTTGCAAACGCCTTTGCAGCCGGTATTGTTATCCACCCAGTAAACATAAATGCCCGCGCGCTGGAAAATATCCATCAGGTTATCCTGCATTTCGGCGTGCGCCTCGTCATAATGCGCGCGGTCCATGACGGAAAACATGCAGGGCACGGAAGTGGCGGTATCGGTGCCGCAGCTTGAAACCTGTGTGAAATTGATGATGTCGCTGCGCGCGGCCAGCCGGGGCGTGGTCTGGCGCGCGTAGCCGTTCAGCCCCCAGTTTTGCGCGCGCGCCGTCTCGCCCACGATGATGACGGCCACGCGCCTTTTGGCGCCAGGCGCGGGCGGCAGCTGGCGCGCGTTCACGTCCAGCCGGGTGTAAGGAATGCGCGCGCGCCAGGCCATGCGCGCCTTGGAAAGCGCCGCGCCCACAAAATTGGAAGGCACCACCAGCTTCATGATGCCGTGGTTATTGCGAAAAAAGCTGGCGTAATCCTGGTAAAACCCCCAGGCAATGCCCGCCATGCCCAGCGCCGAAACCGCTATCCAGGCCATGCGCCAGCCCAGCTCCCGCCCCAAAGAGCGCCATTGCACTTTCACCAGCAAATAAAGCAGCGCAGGCGCAATGCCAAACACGACAACCCAAATGGCGTAAGAAGGCGAGAGCACGCGCAGCGTTTCTGCCGACGTGGCTTGCAAAACATTATTCAGTATCTCGCGCGAAAAATACACTTTCAGGAAAATACTGCTCCATGAAATGGCCGCGCCAATCACGATCAGCGCGGGCATGATGACGCGGTGCAAAAACGGCAGCGCCAGCAATTGCGCGAAAATGTTGATGAAAAAGAAAATGAAAAACGGCAGCGTCAGCAAAAACCAGTCGCCGCTTTCACCCCGGAAAGGATGGGCGCGCAAGGCCTCGGCAAAAAAGGCGTAATTGAGCAGGGTGAAAAAAAGCGCGACAAAAGCCGCCAGCGTGGTGGAAGTCAGGCGCGGCGCAGGTATTTTCATGGCTGAATCATGACGGAATGGCGTGCTGCCGGAAAATAAAAAAGTCCGCTGGTTTGGCGGACTTTTCATGAATAATTGGCGGCAGGGCTGGACAGGATTATTGGAAATGGCGCGCGAGTCTATCGCAAACCGTTCGTGACAGGGTAACGCCAGTCTTTGCTGCCAAAGCCGCGCTGCGACACGCACGGCCCCGGCGCGGACTGGCGGCGCTTGTATTCGGCCAGCCGCAGCAGGCGCAGCACTTGCGCCGTTTGCGCGGGGTCAAAGCCGGCGGCTTCCAATTCGGCGCGGCCATCGCCTTGCTCCAGCACGCGCGCCAGCATGGCGTCCAGCACTTCATAGGGCGGCAGGCTGTCCTGGTCAGTCTGGCCTTCGCGCAGCTCGGCGCTGGGCGGGCGGGTGATGATGCGCTCGGGAATGGGGTTGTCCACCGTGCCGCAGGGGTTGTGCGCGTTGCGCCAGCGCGCCAGCGCGAAAACGGCGGTTTTGTAAACGTCCTTGATGGGCGCAAAGCCCCCGCACATGTCGCCATACAGCGTGCAGTAGCCCACGGCGTATTCGCTCTTGTTGCCCGTGGTCAGCAGCAGATGGCCGTGCTTGTTGGACAAGGCCATGAGCAGCACGCCGCGCACGCGCGCTTGCAGGTTTTCTTCCGTGGTATCGGCGGGCTTGCCTTCCAGCAGCGGCGCCAGGCTGGCTTGCAGGGTTTCAAAGGCGGGGGCAATGTCGATTTCGTCATGCCGCACGCCCACGCGCCGGACCATTTCGCGCGCGTCTTGCAGGCTGATGCTGGCGGTGTAGGGGCTGGGCATCATCACCGTGCGCACCTGGCTTGCGCCCAGCGCATCGACCGCCAGCGCCAGCACCAGCGCCGAGTCAATGCCGCCCGACAGCCCCAGCAGCGCCTGCCCAAAGCCGTTTTTGCGCGCGTAGTCACGCAGCGCCAGCACCAGCGCGGCCCAAAGCTGGCCTTCGGGTGATTCAGGCGATTCGGGCGAATCCGCCGCCAGCGCCAGATGGCCGCCTTGCCAGGCCGCCCGCACCGGCCACAGCTGCGGCTCAAAGCGCGCCGCGCGTCCGGCCAGCGCGCCATCGGCCTGCAAGGCAAACGATGCGCCGTCAAACACCAGCTCGTCTTGCCCGCCCGTCAGGTTCGCGTAAACCAGCGGCAGGCCCGTTTCCAGCGCGCGCTGGCGCATGGCCTGCTGGCGCTCGTCTGGCTTGCCCGCCCGCCAGGGCGAGGCGTTGATGACCGCCAGCAGCTGCGCGCCCGCCGCCCTGGCCTGCGCGGCGGGCGCGGCCTGCCAGGCGTCTTCGCAAATGAGCAGGCCCACGCGCAGGCTCTGCGCGCCTTCGCCTGCCTCGAACACGCAGGCCGATGGCGGCCCCGGCACAAAGTGGCGGCGCTCGTCAAAAACGGCGTCATCCGGCAGGTTTTGCTTGAGCGCCGTGGCCACGATGCGCCCGCCGCGCAGCACGCTGGCCGCGTTGTGGCACAGCACGCGCCCTGCTTCGCGCGGCCCCGCCACGGGCGCGGGGTGGCCCACCACCAGCGTCAAATCCGCCAGCGCCGCCGTCTCCTGCGCAATGCGCGCCACGCTGGCCTGGCAGGCCGCAATGAAACCGGGCTGAAGCAGCAGGTCATCGGCCGGGTAGCCGCACACCGCCAGCTCCGGCGTGAGCAGCAGCTGCGCGCCTTGTGCGTGCGCCGCGCGCGCAGCTTCAACGATCAGGCGGGCGTTGCCCGGCAAATCGCCCACGGTGGGGTTGATCTGGGCAATGGCAATGTGCAGGGGCATGGCAGTGAAAGAAGCGGTTGCGCAAAGGGCGGCGAGTATGCGCCCGGCAGCCCGGAGCCTGCTCGCGGCCAGGCCGCAAAGCGCAGAAAAAGACGGCCCGGCGCATGGCCTGATTTCGCTCCTTTATTCATAGCATGAGGTCCTAGTGAAATCTTCGTAAGATGCCATATCAACCCATTGAATTTGCTCCTCTTATTGATGCGCTCTGCCTGTTATGAACGGCGCCTGCGGCGCGGGCATCAAGCAAAAAGGCCAGCCTCCCTGCGAGAGCCGGCCTTTTTCCGTGGCAAAAGCGCTGGCAGCGTCAATCCAGCACTTCGGCGCGCCACTTGCCGAACATGTCGCGGCAGGTGATCAGAAAGTCGATCAGACGCTCCTTGGTCACGCCGCCAGTCAGATCAATGTCCAGCTCCAGCTTGAGCAGATCAGCGTTTTCGGGGCGCTTTTCGTAGTAGGTGCGCGCGAAGCGGATGTCGCGATGCCACTGGTTGAGGCGCTGAAGCAGCGCGGCCTCGTCTTCGTCGCCGCACTGAAAGCCCGTCTGAAAAGTGATGATGCGCCCGCTTTTGGACACGAACAGGTAGGTGGTATAGCCATCCATCTTCCAGAGCAGGTCGCCGTCTTCGTCAAGGGAGCAGGAATAGCCCTCTTCGCGGGCCAGATTCATGAGCTGCCCCGCGCTGATCTTGGAAATGACAAGGGGCATGTCGTCAATGATGGACGCGATGGAATCGGGCAGCTTGCCGTCCGGCAGGTGGTCTGTCATGGGGATCTTTCGCTTGGATTGCGTTCGCAGGGGCTGGAATGTACTGCGGGCGGCCGGTCAGCCAGGCAATGCACGCCTTTTCGTCTCTATCATGACCGTCCGGTCATTGCTAGCGCGCGCCGCCTAGGGCACTGCGCCCAGTTGTTTTTTGCGCCTGTGGATAAGCAAAGCGCCTCTGAGATTGCCGGGCAATACGACGTCCCGGCGGAGCAAACGCGTGACAACTTTCGCAGGAATTACAACCCGGGGCGGGGCGGTATTTGCAGAGCGGCCCGATTGGGCTGGAAGGGGGATGAATATATTTGAATATGCTCGCGCAAACGGGCCTCGAAAAGCTTATAAAGAAAGATACGCCGGGCTAATCCAAAAGGCACGAGCTTCTGCGATCAGGCTCAATAGAAGCCGAATAGAGGTAAAGATCGCCGTAAATGATTTAATGATAATGAAGCAGGGCATGCTGAAGAGCTGGAAAATCTTAGAAATCCATTGAGGGGCCGATGGAATTGACTAACAGAAAGCGCTGCGATGACTGTCGAAAATAATGAATTGGAGATGTTTATTAAGGATGTGGCCACTTATCCAGATTGGATCGGGGTAGACGTTTCTGATAAATTGGCATGCAATAGTTATGGAGACACTTTGTTGCATGTGGCCGCGTGCCAGAATAGAGTTGATCTGATCAAGGGATTATTGGATCATGGGGTACCCATCAATAAAAAAGGAGAGCATGGATATACCGCTTTGCATGAGGCGGTAGAACAAGGGAGCTATCTATCTGCACTGTATTTGATAAAAATGGGGTCCGATCTATCCGCAGTGAACGATTTTGGACAGAAACCTTTAGAGCTTCTTGCCATAAAATAACAAGAGCGGGGCCTAATGGCGAAAGAAAGCCAATGAGCAAGGGCAAATAACCAAAGCCTGCGGCCTAAACCTGGTAGCGGCCCAGCGCTGGGCCTGTGGAGCACCGACCCGGTGTGGCAAGCCGAAACGCCAGGCGGCAGCCTGACGGACCCAAAGGCGCGTTATGACTGGCTGCACACGGACCATTTGGGAACGCCCATATTGGCGACGACGAAAGAGGGGCAAACCAGCTGGAAGGCCATTGCAGAGAGCTTTGGCTCAACGCAAATCATCGGGCAGGACATTGAGGTGAGCCTGAGATTCCCGGGGCAGTACTTTGATGCGGGAACGGGGCTGCATCAGAACTGGAACCGGGACTGTGCGCCAGGCATTGGCAGGTCTATACAGACGGATCCGATTGGGCTGGCGGGAGGATTGAATCTATTTTTTTATGTGATAAATAACCTTGTTAATAGAATTGATCCAATGGGACTTTTGATGTGACTGATTTGGCAGATTGGCCTCGGTTACCAATGGGCGTGGCGGAATGAATTGAATCGAGAAGATGGGATTGGGGCGAATTATGGAGAGATGAAGGAGAGTCACATTTGATGACTGGAAAAAATAATAGCTGCTTTTGAATTTGCGAATAGTGCAGCCAATATCCTGGCAGGAAAAACTGCCCACCGTTCCGGGATGGACGGTATTGAGCTGCATGCTGCAACGTGGCAACATAAGGTATGGTCAGCCATTGGGAAAGAATATCAAATGACGATGAGTGGGCGATCTTTTGGCTCCGTGCAGGCTGAATGGAGTAACAGAGGAAAAAAGATGGGAGAATTGCGCTATTGCCCAGTATATGGGAAGGGTATTGGGATATCGGTTCGATATTTGTTGCGCATGCATGGATAAGCAATAAAAATGAAGTGGTTCATATTTTTATCGGTATCTGTATTTTTTATTGCGGCATGCATATATGGGGAAAGGCGCGCGCGAGAGAAGGTTAAACAACGCTTTTTGGGCAGAAGGTCTATTGACTTGGATGTTTTATGCGGTTGTTTTTGCCGGAAGGATGAATTCAATAAAGGCAGGATCAAAGAAATGCTTGAATTTGTTGCCGCTGAATTATTTATTGATCCAGGAGTATTGCGTCCGGAAGACAGGCTC
>ERZ773035.1418-NODE-1418-length-17311-cov-9.902816_pt1 | contig 17311 bp, 17 predicted proteins | sample MGYA00511487_ERZ773035 | MGnify/ENA primary metagenome ERZ773035 (study PRJEB29015, sample SAMEA2737985) | human oral metagenome | biome: human oral; feature: human-associated habitat; material: dental | place: China | collected 2024 ...
GGGCGACGAAGGAGACGCGCGCCGACATCATCAACGTCGTCAACATCTTCCGCGCGCGCATCGTCGACGTGAGCAAGGAGAATGTCGTCATTGAGCTGACGGGCGAAGGCGACAAGATCGACGCCCTGTCCGAGGTGCTTTCGGAGTACGGCATCATCGAGATCGCACGCACGGGCGCCATCGCGCTGTCGCGCGGCCCTGTGCCGGTCAAGGAGATGTAAGGGGCGCGCTGGATTTATCCGCGTTTCTGTAAGGGGGCAATTCTTTTGTTGGGATGTAAGGATTTCTTCTCTTTTCGTGGTTGCAAGTCGGACGGCGGCCGCCTTTTGAGACGTCACGCTTTGCGCACGACTGCGGCGGCGCTCGCGCTTTCGTATGCGCTGCTGGGGGGCGTGCCTGCGCTCGCCGCGCACGCGCCCGTCGCGGTCGGCGAGCGTGCACACGACGTCGGACAGACCGAGGTGCACACCGAGCCGCAGCACGCCGGCTCAGCGCGGCGCACGATCGCCTTCGTGAAACCGTCGCGGGAGAATGCGCCGAACGCTGCGTCAGCGACATCTGAAGCCGCTGTGCCCGGCGACTATCCTGCCGCTTCCCTTGCGCCGCCTGTGTCGCCCGCAGCACTCGCCGCGCCGCCCGCTTCCGTGCGCTCGATGACGGCGGACGCGGCGATCCTCATGAACGCGAGGACGGGCGAGGTACTCTACGAGAAGAACGGCGACAAGCGCGAGTACCCCGCGAGCATGACGAAGATGATGACGTGCATCCTTTCGGTCGAGAGCGGCAGATCTGATCTCGCTGTGACGATCACACCGTTTGCTGCTGACGTCGAGACGACGCGCGTGCGCCCCGGCGAGCAGGCGCGGCTTCGAGATCTCACGCGCCAGATGATGCTGATTTCCGACAACGGCGCGGCGCTCGCCATCGCCGAGACGCTCGGCGGCTCGGAGGCGCAGTTCGCGGCGATGATGAATCGGAAGGCGCGGGAGATCGGCGCTTTCCATACGCATTTCGTCAACCCGAACGGCATGCCCGATGCGAACCATTATTCGACGGCGCATGACATCGCCCTCATTGCCGCCTATGGCCTCCGAAATCCTGAGTTCCGCAAGATCGTCGGCACGAAGGCGAGCACGATCTACTACCTGCAGCCTGCAGGCTACAAGACGTACTGCGAGAACACGAACGCGCTGCTCTACTCCTACCCGGGCTGCACGGGTCTCAAGACGGGCTGGACGCGTGCGGCAGGGGGCTGCCTCGCAGCATCCGCCATGCGCGGCGATACGGAGCTGATCGCCGTCGTCATGCACTCGAACGACGAGGAGACGCGAGCATCGGAGGCCGCCGCGCTCCTTGACTACGGCTTCAGCGCCTTGGCAGAGGGGCGCTCATGATGGAGAGGAAGATTGAGAGTGAGATCATGGATGGAAAAGGGAAAATCGCATCAGCCGCTGGTTTCCATCGTCTTGCCCGTCTATAACGGAGAGAAGTATCTGCGTGAATCTTTGGATAGCATCTTGGCGCAGACGATGCAGGATTGGGAACTCATCGCTGTCGACGACTGCTCGCAGGATACGACGCCACAGATCCTTGCCGAATATGCTGCGCACGACAGCCGCATTCGCATCGTGCGCAACAAGGAGAATCAACGTTTGCCGCGCTCTTTGAATATCGGCTTTGCCGAAGCGCACGGCATGTTTTTCACATGGACGAGCGATGATAATGCGTACGCACCCGAAGCACTTCACGAGATGGTTTCTTATCTGCAGCGTTTTCCCGAGTATATGATGGTCAATGCGGCGATGGAGCTTCTGTTTGAAGATGTGTCTGGAAAACAGCATCTTGTGGATACGGATCGCTTTGATGCTGATCCGTGGAAGATGCTTGTTCAGAATCGAATTGGTGCATGTTTCCTTTACCGTCGCAGCGTTCCGCAGGAAATTGGTGGTTATGATCCCGAGATGTTTCTCCTGGAAGATTATGACTACTGGCTGCGTATCCTCCTTCGCTATGGAAGGATCGGGCATATCAAAAAGGTTCTTTATCGATATCGTATTCATGAAGGAAGCCTTTCGGCGACGAAAGAAAAGGAGAGGGATAAGCAGGAGGTTCGCCTCATGCATAAGTGTTTGCCCGACATAACGTACCGTTTGCGCAATCATCCCGAAATCTTTCGCAAATATTTCTTGTTAGGCGTGCAGTCGGGGGAATGGAGCGAAGAGGAGATGACGCTCTTCCGTCGCGATTTGCCCGCACTCGTCGAAGAGGCGGGTTTGTAGGCAGACGACCTTGCATCTCGCCTGACCGATGTTTGAGGGGGCATAAGCATGACAACGTACGATCCGAAGTCCGCGCGTGCCGAGGAGTTCATCAACCATGAGGAAATCCTCGCCTCGCTCGCTTGGGCGGAGGATAATAAAGACAATCGCGCACTCGTAGAGACACTTTTGACGCGTGCCCGCGATTGCAAAGGACTCACGCACCGCGAAGCGGCGCTGCTGCTCGCCGTCGACGCGCCTGATCTCGTCGAGCGGATGCTCGCGCTCGCCAAGGAGATCAAGGAGGAGCTTTACGGCAAGCGCATCGTGCTCTTTGCACCGCTCTATTTGTCGAATTATTGCGTGAACGGCTGCGTCTACTGTCCCTACCATGCGAAGAACAAGCGCATTCATCGCAAGAAGCTCACGCAGGACGAGATCCGCCGCGAGGTCATCGCACTCCAAGATATGGGGCACAAGCGCCTCGCGCTGGAGACGGGAGAAGACCCGCTGCATAATCCTTTAGAATACGTCTTGGAAAGCATCAAGACGATTTACTCGATCAAGCATAAGAACGGCGCGATCCGCCGCGTGAATGTCAACATCGCGGCGACGACGGTCGAAGACTACCGAAAGCTCAAGGAAGCGGGTATCGGCACTTATATCCTTTTTCAGGAGACGTACCACAAGGAAAATTACGAAAAGCTCCATCCGACAGGCCCAAAGCACGACTACGCATGGCACACGGAGGCGATGGACCGCGCGATGGAGGGCGGCATCGACGACGTGGGCTGCGGCGTGCTCTTCGGTCTCAACATGTACCGCTACGACTTCGTCGGCCTGCTGATGCACGCCGAGCACCTGGAAGCGCGTTTCGGCGTTGGCCCGCATACAATCAGCGTGCCGCGCATCCGGCCGGCGGACGACATCGACCCGGGCGCGTTCTCCAATGCCATCGACGACGATACCTTCGCGAAGATCGTTGCCGTCATCCGCATCGCCGTGCCCTATACGGGCATGATCGTCTCGACGAGAGAATCCGAGGAGAGCCGCAGGCGCGTCCTCGATCTCGGCATCTCGCAGATTTCGGGTGCATCCTCGACAAGCGTCGGCGGCTACGAGAAGAGGGAGAGTCCCGAGGAAAATTCGGCGCAGTTCGACGTCAACGACACGCGCACGCTGGATGAAGTCATCGAATGGCTCTTAGACCTCGGCTATGTGCCGAGCTTCTGCACCGCGTGCTACCGCGCGGGACGCACGGGCGACCGCTTCATGAGCCTGTGTAAGAGCGGGCAGATCAAGAACTGCTGTCTGCCGAACGCCCTGATGACCTTGAAGGAATACTTGGAGGACTACGCGAAGAAGACGACGCAGGAAAAGGGCGAGCGCGTCATACAGGAGCAGTGGCAGGACATCCCGAACCCCGCCGTCAAGAAGAAGGCGGCGCTCTACCTCAAGGAACTCGGCGACGGCATGAGAGACTTCCGCTTTTGAGGGGTGAAGGAAAGAAAAAGGCACTGCTGCATGGAATGTGTTTGTTCCATGCAGCAGCGCCTTTTTCTTTATAGGAAACTCACCCTTCCACCGTCATGGCGGCGGCGAGGGCGGCGCCGAGGGCGGAGCCGGTGTTTTCAAGGACGATGTGGATCTTTTCTGCTTCGTCGCCGAGGAGGTCGGTGAGCGCCTTCTTGAGGTTTTCGGCGACGAGGGGCATCTTCTCGTAGACGGAGCCGTCGATGGCGATGTGCTGTTCCGTGATCTCCGCGCCATGTGCGCGATGGCGCACGATGCCTGCGAAGGTTGCGGCGACGAGGCGGGCGGAGCGCGCGATGATGACGCCCGCGAGATCTTGCAGCAGGTTCAACTCAAGTGCGTTGAACTTCTCGCCCGTCTTTTCTTCGAGGATGGCAGCGGCTTCGTGACGGTCGAGGTAGGCATCGGCGACGATCGTGGACAGGTCGATGCTCGTGAAGGAGAAAGGAGCGGCCTTGCCGAGGATGTCGGCGAGCGCCTCGCCGTAGATTTCGCCGAGGTAGCGTCCCGAGACCATCTTTTCGAGGTGCTGTGCGCCGGGCTTTTCGGAGGTTTCGTCGATGTGCCTGTCATACTTCGTCGGGCGCAGCTTGCCGAAGCCGCCCGATTCCATGTTGATGACGGTGGGCGTTTCGGAGCCGTCGGGAAATTCTTCGAAGTAGCAGGTGTTCTGCCCCGTGGCGTAGATCGAGCCGATGTAGGCATTCGGCTTCTTGTAGGCGGCGGCGAGGAGCGTGGCGACGGTGTCGTTGATGACGGCGACGGGGATGACGTTTCTCGCGCCGCGCCGTGCGAGCGCTTCTTTCAGAAGGTCGTTGACGACCTTGCCCTCGACGCCCTGCGTCGCGAACTCCTTCGTCCAAGTGATGAGCTTGGCATTGTAGAGGTCGGTTTGTACCGACGGGAAGGAGAAGGTGTGACCGAGCAGGTACGTCGTCGAGCGGTTGCTCTCGATGGCCTCGTCGATGAGTTCGGCGAGGAAGTCGAACATCTCTTCAGCAGTGGCGCTTTCTGCCACATAGTTGTAGATGCCCGGCTCGGACAGGGGCTTCGCCGCCTTCTTGATGACCTGATACCTGCCGCCTCCGTGCAGGAGAATGTGCAGGGCGCGCACGTTCGTGCCGCCGAAATCGAGCGCGAGGAAATCGCCGATTTCCTTGCCCGTCGGCAGGGAGACATAGGAGCGCAGCATGCGCAGCGTGGAATCTTTGCCCTCAAGTCCCGCCTGCATTTCCGCCTCGAAGTCGGCGGAAATCTTCTGAAGCTCGTCGTCACTGATGCTGAATTCGGCGAGCACCTCGTCGTATTTCTTCTTGTCCATGGTCATGGCTGCTCCTCCTTTAAAATGAGGGTTTCTCCGCTGAGCGGACCCCGGGTGGTCAACGTCAGCCAATCGCGCTTCGCCTTCGGCTCGCGTTCTTGGGACGTTTTCACATGCGACCTATTGCCTGTGCGGCTGCGCCCTTCGGGCTTGCCTTACAGATAGGTCAGCATCATTGCGCCGACGCTCGGGAAAACTTCCTTCGCCTGCTTCTGAATCGCTTCTCGCGCCGTCGTCAGCGTATAGCCGTCGAATGCCTTGAGCATCGGCAGGTCGTTCGTTTCGTCGCCGATGGCGAAAACCTCTGCGCCGTCCCAGCCCATGACGGAGAGCAGTGTGCGTATGCCCTGATCCTTGCCGACGCCGACGGGCGTGATGTCGAGGCTGCAGGCGTTCGGGTAGGCGTGGATCTTATCGCCTAGCCTCGCGTTGAGTGCGGCGGCGCAGGCGTCGGATTCGGCGGGAAGCGGGAAGCCCATGGAGAACTGCTGGATCTTCTTGAGCGTGCCGATCTCGGATTCTTCAATGTAGATGATGGGATAGTCCCATTCCTTTGCTTCGCGCTCGATCCAAGAGCCTTCCGATTGGTGGCACAGGTACGTCACGTCGGCTGCTGAAAAGGCAAAGTGGAAGGATTTCGCCGCCAGAGGCTCTTCGGCAATGGCGGAGAGGGCGACCGGCTCGATCTCTGCCTGAAAGCGCACATGCTCTTTCGCGTCGCGGATGATGCCGCCGTTGTTGCAGACCGTGTAGTCAAATTCCAGCCCGAACGCGAAGAGCTGCGGCACGAGCATGCCATAGTCGCGCCCCGAGATGACGCCGAACTTGTTACCTGCCGCACGCCACTTCTTGACGGCCTGCAGCGTTTCCTCGTCGATCTTGCCGCCCCTGAGGAGCGTCCCGTCGTAATCGCTTGCAGCTACCTTCATTGTATCTCCTCCTCGTAAATCACGGCTTCCAATGGACGAAGCGAAGTCGTCGGCGCGTCCGCATAGCTTCCGGCAAGGCGCGTGCCGCGGAGGAAGTCTGCGGGAAGCGCCGCGTCCTTTGTGCTGAAGTTGACCGCCGTCTTGATGCGCGTCTTTCCCAGTGTGCGCGAGAACGCATAGATCTGCTCGTTTTCTTCCAGAAGCTCTTCATATACGCCGTCCAAAAGAGCAGGAATCGTCTCGCGCAGCTTGGCGAGATGACGGTAGAAGTGCAGTACGGAGTCAGCGTCCTTTTCCTCGGCGGCAGCGTTGAGTGTGCGATAGTTCTCGTTGACGGGCAGCCATGGCGTGCCGCTCGTGAAGCCCGCATGTCTTTCTGCCGTCCACTGCATCGGCGTGCGTGCGTTGTCTCGGCTGTTGAAGTGGACGAAGCCCAGTGCTTCCTCCTTGGAGAAGCCATCTTCCAAAGCGAGCGCGTACTGGCCGTGCGACGAAATGTCGTCGTAGGCGTCGATGGAATCCCAAGCCACGTTCGTCATGCCGAGTTCTTCGCCCTCGTAGATGAAGGGCGTGCCGCGCAGCGTGAAGAGGACGGCGGCGAGCGCCTTTGCCGCGAGCTTCTTGTCCGCGCCCTTGGGGAAGAAGTAATTGACGGAGCGTGCGCGGTCGTGGTTCTCGAAGTAGATGGGAAACCAGCCGTCCTTGGCGGTGGCGTGCTGGCTCGCCGTGAGCGCGCGCTTGAGCTTCGTGAGCGGCCACGGCTGCGCCTTGTGCCAGCATTCGCCGCCCTCGTAGGGCACGAGGACGTGGCTGAACTCGAAGAGCATGGAGAAGACGCCGTTCTCGCCGACCCACAGCGGCAGTTCCTCGGGCGTGACGCCGTTCGCCTCGCCGACGGTGAAGATGTCGTGCCCGTCGAAGACGCGTGCGCGGAACTCGTGCAGGAAGTCGAGGATGCCCGGCGTGTTCGCCGTCATATCGTGGACGCTCGTCATACCGTCCGCCGCATCCGGCTCGCCGTCCGCAAAGACGGCGGGCTTCTTGATGTAGGTGATGGCGTCGATGCGGAAGCCGCCGACGCCCTTTGCGAGCCAGAAGTTTGCGGCGGCGAAGAGCGCCTCCCTGACCTCGGGGTTCTCCCAGTTGAGGTCGGGCTGCGCCTCGGCGAAGGTGTGCAGGTAGTATTGGCCGCGCTCCTCGCAGTACGTCCACGCAGAGCCGCCGAAGATGCCGCGCCAGTTCGTCGGAGCGCTGCCGTCCTCCTTCGCGTCGCGCCAGATATACCAGTCGCTCTTCGCGTTCGTGCGGCTCTTCTTCGACTCCAAGAACCACGGGTGCTGGTCGGAGGTGTGGTTGTAGACGAGATCCATGACGATGCGCATGTCGCGCTTCTTCGCTTCTGCGATCAGCTCTTCCATGTCGGCGAGCGTGCCGAAGTCGGGATGGATGCCGCAATAGTCGCTGATGTCGTAGCCGTTGTCGACCATGGGCGACGGGTAGACGGGCGTGAGCCAAAGCGCGCCCGCGCCGAGCGACCTTAGATAGTCGAGCTTTTCCGTGATGCCGCGAATATCGCCCGTGCCCTTGCCGCGCGTGTCGTTGAAGCTCTTCGGATAAATCTGGTAGACGGCGGTGTTCTGCCACCAATGCGTTGCTTTCATGCGTTTTTCCTTTCCATTCAGCCCCCTGCCGTGAGGACAGGGGGCTGCGAGATTTGTCGTGCGTCAGAAGGTCAGGACGTCCGTCTTGCCGGCTTCTGCCGTCATGCCCGTATGCTTTTTCATCAGCGGGTATTCGCCCGAGTTCGTCACTGCCATGATGACCGTGTCCTGGTAGCCGGCTTCCTTGATCGTCGCGCGGTCGAACTTCACGAGCGGCGCACCCTGGCCGACCTTGTCGCCCGCACGGACGAGAAGCTCGAAGCCCTTGCCGCCGAGCTTCACCGTGTCGACGCCGATGTGGATGAGCATTTCCGCGCCGTTCGCGAGACGCAGTCCGACGGCGTGCAGCGAATCCTCCATGACCATCGTGACTTCGGCGGCGGCGGGCGCGACGACGAGATTGCCCGTCGGCTCGATGGCGACGCCGTCGCCCATCATCTTCTGCGAGAACATCTCATCCTTGACCTCGCTCATGTCAATGACCTTGCCGTCGGCGACCGCCGCGAAGGAAAGGAATTTTTCCGTGCCGACGGCGAGCTCCGTCGCATCGGACGCAGGCGCTGCGAGAAGTGCCTCGAAGCGCTCGCGCACCTGCGGCACGGAGAGGCCGACGATGACCTGGAACGCATGTCCGTTCCGCACGAGGCCGTGTGCACCCGCACGGGTGAAGACGGCGACCGGCTGCACGAGGTCGGGATCTTCTACCGTCACGCGCAGGCGCGTCGCGCAGTTCGTAACGTCCTTGATGTTCGCAGGGCCGCCGAGTCCTTCGAGGAAGACCTTCGCCTTCACGTCGCGCTCGTCGAGCTTCATATCGGGTGCAGCGCCTGCAGCGGCGCCCGCAGCATCCGCCTGCTTCGCCTTGTAGTCGGCTTTCGTGAAGAGCTTGTCCTCGACATCGTCGTCCGTTCTGCCTGGCGTCTTGTAATCCTTGAAGCGGATGACAGCGCGGAAGACGAAGAAGTAGATGGCGGTGAAGCACAGGCCGATGCCGATCTGCGTGAGGTATGTCATGTAGTGATAGGAAAAGAGCGGAATCCAGTTCTGCACGAAGCAGTCGATGAGACCGCCGCCGAAGTTGCCCGAAAGCCCGATGGCGTAGAGCGTCGCCGAGAGCGTCGCCGAGAGGATCGCGTGCAGCAGATAAAGCAGAGGCGCGACGAAAAGGAAGGTGAATTCCAGAGGCTCGGTGATGCCGCAGAGCATCGCCGTGATCGTCGCGGGTATCAGGAGAGCTGCCGTCTTCTTGCGCTTTTCAGGCTTGGCGCAGGCGTAGATGGCGAGCGCCGCGCCCGGCAGGCCGAAGACCTTGCCGCTGCCGTGCAGCGCGAAGCCGCCCTCGGGGAAGAGGTCGCGGAGTGACTGCGCGCTCGTCATGAAGTCGTTGATATGGCCGAGCCAGTAGGCTTGGATGCCGCCGTCGACGACCGCAGGACCGTACATGAACGGCAGGTAGATGAAGTGATGGAGGCCGGCGGGCAGCAGGATCTTCTCCGAGAACGTGTACGCCCAGACGCCGACGATGCCGCTCGTCTTGAGGAAGAACTGGAACTGCTCGATCGCGTGCTGTACCATCGGCCAGACGCAGCAGAAGATGAGAGCCATCGGAATCATGACGGCGAAGCCGACGGCGACGACGAAGGCAGGGCCTTTGAAAATGCCGAGCCAATCGGGGATGTTCGTGTCGTAGAAGTGGTTGTGCAGATACGCCGTGCAGCACGCGATGAAGATCGCGCCGAGCATGCCCATATCGAGCGTCTTGATGTTCGCGATCATGGCAAGCCCTGTGCCGGGTCCTGCCGCCTGGCTGTAGTCGACACCGAACGCACTGCCGTGCAGCGTGAGGATGGCCGAGATGAAGTAGTTGAAGAGCATGTAGATGACGAAGGATTCCATGGCGCAGCGCGCAGGCTCCTTCTTCGCGAAGCCGATGGGGACGGCGATGGCGAAGAGAATCGGCATCTGCGCGAACACCGTCCACGCGCCCTGCTCGACGATGTACCAGAAATCGTACCATAGCGTGCCTTCGGCGGCGATTGCGCCGAGCAGCCCCGTGTTCTTGCAGACGATGGACACCGCCACCGTCAGACCGAAGAACGCGAACAGGATGACGGGCGTATACATCGCGCCGCCAAACCGCTGCATGTTCTGCATGAAGACGTCCTTGCTGAGTGACATGAGCTTACCTCCTCTGAAACACTGAAAACCCTTGTCTATTACGATAAAGGAAAATCGTTGAAAAAGCAAGCATTTCATGCCATTCGGGAGGCATGTACAGAGGTTGCAAGAAGGTACGAGCAGTGAAACTTGTTACAGAAGCCCCAAGAGGTCAAGCCAAAGGCGCAGACCGATTGGCTAGGCTTCTGTAAGGGCGACGCACAATGTCCACAAAGTGGACGTTTATGCGTGTAGTTTACCATGTTCCAGCAGGAAAAGATAGCTTTTCTTTTGGAAGAAAAAACCTTCTTTCATTTTTTCATAGGACGATATACGCCGCACCTGCGGCAGGCGGTGCTTGCCGAAAGATCCGCCAGCCATTCATCGATTTTCCTGCCTCGGACAATCAACCCAGAAGCAATCTCCGTCAAGGGCAAAAGGACGAAAGCTCGTTCGTGAAGATACGGATGCGGCAGGCGAAGCTCCGGCACTGCACTCTCGAATCCTTCGGCAACGAGCAGATCGATGTCGATCGTGCGCGGCCCCCAATGTTCTTTGCGCACGCGGCCGAGCGCACGCTCGATGCGCTGAGCGCGGCGCAGGAACACGAGGGGCGAAAGGCGCGTATCCAAAGCGGCGCAGGCGTTAAGAAACGGCGGCTGCTTCTCGTTCCCCCACGGCGGTGTCTCATAAAAAGAGGATACGCGCAGAAGACGCGTATCCTCGATATGAGCTAAAAGTCGCAAGGCTCGCCGCAAGGAAGCGCAACGGTCACCGAGGTTCGCGCCGAGACCAAGATAGATGCGATACATTCTCTGCGTACGCCCTGCAATATCATGCGCAAGTCCCCGCTCCGCAAGGTGCACGTTCCTCACCCATTCGCCAGCTCTCGCCTCTTCGCCGTTCATGCGCGGCCCCTCTCGATGCGCACGCAGACGTCGCGGAATGCGCCTGCAAGCGGTGCCTGGGGCTTATGCACGGCGATTTCGACGCGCGCAAGCGCCGCATACTTCTTGAGGAGCTGCGCCGCGATTTCCTCCGCCAGTGCCTCGATGAGATTCTTCGCTTCTCCCTCGACAACGGTGCGCACGTCCTCGAACACCTCGGCATAATTGACGCTCCTGCAGAGATCGTCCGTGCGCCCCGCTTCGGCGAGGTCGAGGCAAAGCACGGCGTCAACGATGAATTTCTGTCCTTTTTGCCGCTCTTCGGCAAAGCAGCCATGATAGCCGAAGAACTCCATGCCTGAAAGCTCAATTCTGTCCATGCTTCCCGCCCTCCAAGATGACATCCGCCATGCGGCACATGCGTGCGATCTCCTTGACGTCGTGCACGCGCACGATGGATGCGCCAGAGGCGACGCCCAAAACCGTCGCCGCGCCCGTCGCTTCGAGCCGCTCCTCTACGGGGAGATCGAGCGCATAGCCGATGAAGCTCTTGCGGCTCGCGCCCAACAGCAGCGGATACGCTTCTCCGTCGAGCTTCATCAGCTCATGCAGACGATGCAGTACCTCGATGTTCGTCTCGGGCGTCTTGCCGAAGCCGATGCCCGGATCGAAGATCAGGTTCTCTTTCGCCACGCCCGCTTCCTCGGCAATGGCGCAGCTCTCGCGGAAGAAATCCTGCATAGCTTCAATGACGTCCGGCCTGTACACCGTACCCGTCTGATTGTGCATGACGACGACGGGCGCGTGGTATTCGGCTGCGATGCGAGCCATCGCGCCGCGTTCTTCCGCCGCGTACTGCAGACCCCATATATCGTTGAGAATATCCGCACCAAGCCGCAAGGCAGCGCGTGCCGTCTCCGCCTTAAACGTGTCGATGGAGATCGGCACGGGAATCTTCGGCGCTATATGCTCCAAGAAGGGCGCGAGCCGCTCGATCTCCTCTGCCGCCGACACGGGCACGAAGCCCGGGCGCGACGACTCCGCGCCGACGTCGATGATCGCCGCGCCGTCCTCGACCATCGAAAGCGCATGGTCGAGCGCCTTATCGAGCGTGTTCCACTTGCCGCCGTCTGAGAAAGAGTCGGGCGTCACGTTCAATATGCCCATGACGAGCGTCCCTTCGCCGACCGTCAGCTCCTTGCCCGATGGCAGTCGGTAATGCCTCTTCGCCTTCATCTGCCTCATCCCTCCTTCGCTCCGCGCATCAGAAGATCCCATGCCTCCTTGCCAAGAGCCGCATCGGCGGCGATCATGCCGCCCGTCTCCGAGGTCAGCGTGCGCGTTCCGGGCGCAAGTTCGCCGCGCATCATCATGCACAGCTGACGCGCCTCGACGATGACGAGCACGCCCTCTGCCGAAAGCCCGTCGAGCACGGCATCCGCGATCTCGCGCGTAAACCGCTCCTGCAGCTGCGGCCTCCTTGCGAGAAGATTCACGACATGGACGAACCTGCCGAAGCCCGCGACCTTGCCGTCCTTCGGCAAATACGCGATATGCACCTCGCCGAAGAACGGCACGAGATGATGCTCGCACAGCGAATAAAACGGGATGTGCTGCACCGCCGTCAGACCACGCGCCTTCGTCTCGAAAAGCTCGCCCCAAGCCGAAGACACATCTTTGCCGCAGCCCGAAAAGAGCAGTTCAAACATCTCCGTCACGCGCTCCGGCGTCTTCTCCATGCCGCACGCCGCGAGATCGAGTCCCATCGCTTCAAGGAACTGGCGCATCGCCGCGCTCGCCTTTTCGTTCATCGTACCTTCCGCCTCTCGCAGATATGATAAAAAGGGCGCGAAAGCGCGCCCTCCTTCAAATCATCCCATGGTGCGCTCGGCGGGAGTCGAACCCACGCTTTCAGCTCCGGAGGCTAACGTCCTATCCACTGGACTACGAGCGCATCAATAGAAACAATATATCACTTTTCCTGTAGGAATGTCAATTTTTATTTGCAGCAAACGGTTGCATCCGCTGCCGATTTCCCTTCAATCATCTGTGCGGCGAATGTCCGCGCCAAGCCCCACCAGTTTCTCCACGAGTTTGTCGTAGCCGCGATCGATGTGGTGGATGTAGCCGACCTGCGTCTCTCCTTCGGAGACGAGACCCGCGAGCACCATGGCAGCGCCGGCACGCAGATCGGTCGCCTTGACCTGGCAGCCCGTCAGATGATCGACGCCCTCGACGATGGACGTGCGCCCGTCAATCTTGATGGACGCCCCCATGCGCTTTAGCTCATCGACGTGCATGAAACGGTTCTCGAAGACCGTTTCCGTCACGAGTCCCGCACCGTCTGCGATGGCGAGGAGCGCCATGAACTGCGCCTGCATGTCCGTCGGAAAGCCCGGATACGGCATCGTCTTGATGTCGACCGCCTTCGGCCTGCGGTCGCAGGTCACGCGAATGCCCTCGACAGCCTCCTCGATCGTGACGCCCGCCTCCTTGAGTTTGGCGATGACGGGCTTCAGGTGCTCGGAAATGGCGTTTTCGATATAGACGTCGCCCTGCGTCATGGCGGCGGCGACCATGTAGGTGCCCGCCTCGATGCGGTCAGGGATGATCGTATAGTTGTGCCCCGTGAGCTTCTTGACGCCCTCGATCTTGATGACGTTTGTACCCGCGCCGCGCACCTTCGCGCCCATGACGTTCAGGAAGTTCGCGAGATCGACGATTTCCGGCTCCTGCGCAGGGTTTTCGAGCACGGTCTGCCCCTCGGCCATCGAAGCCGCCATGAGGATGTTTTCCGTTGCGCCGACGCTCGGGAAGTCGAGGTAGATGCGTGCGCCCTTGAGTCCCGCGTCAGCACGCGCCTCGATGTAGCCATGCCCGATCTCGATCTTTGCGCCCAAGGCCTCGAAGCCCTTGAGATGCAGGTCGATGGGGCGCGTGCCGATGGCGCAGCCGCCCGGCAGCGAGATCTTCGCGTGACCGAGGCGTGCGAGCAGCGGCCCCATGATGAGGAAAGAAGCGCGCATCTTGCGCACAAGCTCGTAAGGCGCTTCCGTCCGCTTGATCTCGCAGCTGTCCACGGTCAGCGCGTTCGTCGCATTGTCGAACGCCGCATGTACGCCGAGCGCCTGCAGCACCTCCGTGATCGTATGCACATCGTCGAGCGAAGGAACCTCCTCCAAGCGGCTCGGGGCGTCCTGCCCCAGAAGCGTCGCGGCGATGATGGGCAGCACCGCGTTCTTCGCACCGCTGATTTTCACGCGTCCCGCAAGCCGACAGCCGCCCTTTATAATCAACTTCTCCATGAAAGTCCCATTTCCTCCCCCACACACTGCAAGTTCCATCGAGCTAATGTGGCTAATATAGCAATTTATAGTTTACCATGAAAGTCCAAGAAGTCAAGCCCGAAGGGCGCAGACTGATTGGCCGGTTTCATGTAAGGCGTGTGGACATATGTACAGCGTGCCCCCTTGATGAACCTGTCGCAGGAAACGGACGAAAAGCGGCTCATGCTGCTTCGCGCGGCGGCTGAACATATGTCCAAAAAATTTACCATGAAAGTCCAAGAAGTCAAGCCATAGGCGCAGACTGAAAAAACGCCCGCACATGCACTTTTGCACATGCGGGCGTTTTTCGATACTGCCTGCGGCAGCAGTCACTCTCAAATACCGAGAATCGCATCGAGCTTCGCCTTGTCGAAGCTCACGACGAAATCCTTGCCGTTGACCGTCGTCACCGGCACGATGAGATCGCCCGAGATGGCCTCGCACTCCTTGCGCGCCGCCTCCTCCTCTTCGATGTTGTGCTCCTCGTAGGCGATGTTCTTCGACTTCAGATACTTCTTGACCTTGTCGCACCAAGGGCACTGCGTGATGGAATAGACCTTTACCATGATGTTTTCCCTCCTGTGATGTACTTCTCGGCGAGAAGCGCCGCCGTCGTGCCGTCGGATGCGGCAGTCGTCAGCTGATGGATCTCCTTCTCACGGATGTCGCCGGCGACGAAAACGCCGGGGATATTCGTGCGGCAGTCCTCGCCCGCGACGATATGACCCTTCTCGTTGATCTCGACCTGTCCCTCAAAGAGCGCCGTGTTCGGCTGCACGCCGATGTTGACAAATATGGCGTCGACGGCAAGTTCCCGTGCCTCGCCCGCCTTCTTGTCGAAAATCTCGATAGATTCGAGCTTTCCCTCGCCCCGCAAGGCACGGATCTCCGTTTCGAGCAAGATCTCCGCCTTGGGATTTTCTCGGAGACGCTTCTGCGAAACTTCGTCGGCGCGAAGCTTGGAGCGATGCACGAGGTAGAGCTTCTTCGCGTAACGCGAGAGGAAGTTCGCCGCATCGAGCGCCGCATTGCCGCCGCCCATGACGGCAATGATTTTATCTTGATACATGTGTCCGTCGCAAAGCTCGCAATAGTGGACACCGCGTCCCGCGTACTTTGCTTCTTCAGCGAGCGGCAGCTTCCTGCGGCTCATGCCCGAGGCGATGATGACGACGGGCGTCTCGTAAACGGCGCTCTCCGTCTCGACGCGCTTGACTGCGCCTTCGAGCGTGACCTTCTCAATCGCATCGAACTCGTCGACGACAGCGCCGAACTTCTCCGCCTGCTGCTGCACTGTCTGAATGAGGTCGCTGCCCGAGACGCTCAAAAAGCCCGGATAATTCTCAATGCCCGTGGCGTTCGCAATCTGCCCACCGACGATGGCATTCTCCAGGACGAGCGTCGAAAAATTCATGCGTCCCGCATAGAGCGCCGCCGTCAGCCCTGCCATGCCCGCACCGATGATGACGACGTCCTTCTGTATCGTTTCCTTTGCCATGGAATCCCTCCTCTATTTTGATGAGCAGTATTGTTCTTTTCTCCATGAAAGGGCTAAATCCTGCCGTTTTCGCCAAAACGTCTTGACACACTGTTCCTTCCATGATACGATGATAACATAGTTACCGACATATGTCGATAACAAATCCGTAAAAATATTTAAAGGAGGCGAGGGCTGTGCCAAGACCGACGCGGGGGCGAAGGATCTGCGTGCGTCCCGCCTACGAGCGCTTCACGCCTGCGGGCTTTCCCGGCGGCGAGGCCGTCACCCTGCTCATCGAAGAGTACGAGTGCATACGCAGCATCGACCACGACGGGCTAAAGCAGGAGGAATGCGCCAAACGCATGGCGATCTCGCGCACGACGGTCGCCGAAATCTATGCCGCAGCGCGCAAAAAAATCGCCGAGAGCCTCGTGCACGGCAGACCGCTCGTCATCGAAGGCGGCTTCTACCAGCTCTGCGACATGTCCGCACCGTGCGGCAAATGCTGCCCGCGTGCCGAGGCGCGTCAAGACTATTGCTTTTCGCCCCCGAGAAAGAAAGGAGAAAGAACGATGAGAATCGCAGTCCCCTATGAAAACGAAAACGGCACGGTGTTCCAGCACTTCGGCCACTCGCAGGCATTCAAATTCTACGACATCAAGGAGGACGCCGTAGAGAAATCGGAGGTCGTCAGCACGCAAGGCAGCGGTCACGGCGCACTCGCTGGATTTTTGAAGGAAAACGAAGTCGATGCGCTCATCTGCGGCGGCATCGGCGCGGGCGCGATCGAAGCGCTCACGGATGCCGGCATCCGCGTCTACGCCGGCGTCAAGGGCGCGGCGGACGAGGCTGTCGCACAGCACCTCGCCGGCACGCTTGACTACACGACGGAAGCGAACTGCTCGCATCACGGCGAGGGACATGAGCACGCCGAAGGCGGTCATCGCTGCTCCCACGCGCACGGCGCGGGCGAAGGTCAGCACCGCCACGGCGAGGGCAACGGCAAAGGCCACTGTGGTCAGCACCACGGCGAAGGGCACGGCGAAGGACATGCGCAGCACCACGGCGAAGGCCAAGCGCACGCACACCGCCACGGACAGGACGCCGCCGCAGTCGAAGGCCGCTGTCCGCATCGCGGCAAAGGCGGCGGACACGGCCACGGTCGCGGTGGCCACGGAGCAGGCCACGGCCCACATCAGCAGTAACCGCAGATACGGTTTGCCTTTCTCCATCCGCTGAATCTTTATCCGTGCTTCTTCGGCACTCCCCTGCAAAATTGAACGTTCATCTTGTCGGCTTCGGCTTCGCCGCACATCTCCTAGAATCCCTGCCGCAGAGTTTCAAGCTCTGCGGCGATTTTTTTCGCCTTCTCGACAGCGAGGCGATTCTCATGTTCCACAGTTTCAAAGGAAGGAATCAGATATTCCGTCGTTCCTTCGATGTGCGGAGGCTTGCAGACATAAATCTTCACCGTAAGCGGATTCATACTGCCGCTCCATAGCCCCAGATAATCCGCAGCCGTATCGTAGGCGAGGATGCAGGGCGCATCCTTCAAGAGATCGCGCAGATAGTCGTTGTAGGTGTATATGCTGCTCATCGGACTGTTCCTTTCTGCTCCCGCCATTTGTGTCAGCGACTGAAGCTACGACTTTTTCCATCCTCGTGAGCCTGACGCTCCTGCGCTTTCTTCAATGCTGGAAGCAGCATCTGATTCAGGCGCATGGCGAGGGATTTCTTCATGTAGGTTTTGGAAATGTCG
>ERZ773035.1419-NODE-1419-length-17310-cov-3.306578_pt1 | contig 17310 bp, 15 predicted proteins | sample MGYA00511487_ERZ773035 | MGnify/ENA primary metagenome ERZ773035 (study PRJEB29015, sample SAMEA2737985) | human oral metagenome | biome: human oral; feature: human-associated habitat; material: dental | place: China | collected 2024 ...
CACCTGTTAAAAGATAAACTTAGTAAATCAATATCAGCCACCGATTAGCATCTTGAATGTTTTACGCTCGATTATAACGGTAGTTTTAATCCACTTGATTATGATGGGGTCGAACATATGAATTTAATTAGATAAACTTCCGTAGCGCAATTAACGAGTTGAAGATAGGTTACTGGAGATATTGATACCAGGTATTCAGACGTCTCTTTATAGACAAATGGTACTGTCATTATAAAAACCATGAGAAAATAACGACTAATTCAATGATCAACTTTAACAGGGGTGATTCCACTTATTTACAAGAGGATAGAAATAGACAAAAACACGATGATTCAATGCTTGCACACAAGTGTTTTTTTGGACTCAACATGGCCAACACCGATTGCACACAATCGGTGAAATAAGGCTAAAATATACATAATATAAACATAAGCATGACATAAAATAATATAGCTGTCAATATTTGATGATATAATACAATAAAGGAGGTTAAATAATTCTCTGTGGATACAGTTATAGATTTAAGCAACGTGGATGCAAGAAGCTTCTTTCTTAGGGGAGGCAGCTATTGTAATTTTAACCTCCCACTTTATTTTGATTTTCAGCCACTACTAGATAAATTATCTCTTTCAGATGAAATCCCAAAATCTCTGTCAAAAGACAATATTTACACAAATAGGTTTAAGAAATTCGAACAAGGCGACATAAACTATCTGATGTATACCAATAAGGATGGCAAACTAGCATGGAGACCGCTCGAGTTAATTAACCCAGTAGCATACGTATATCTCGTCAATATCATTACAGATGGGAAAAACTGGGGCCAGATCCAAGCAAGATTTAAGTCATTTCAAAAAAATAAAAATATAAAATGCTGCAGCTTACCAATCGTTAAAAATAACTCCCCTAATAAAGGCGAGACTATTAAAGGGTGGTTTGAAAGTTTTGAAAAAGAGTCCATAAAGCTATCACTAGACTATAATTGCCTACTAATTACCGATATTTCAAACTGCTACGGCTCAATCTATACTCATAGTATTGCATGGTCTCTTCATTCCAATGGGAGAGAAGGTGCAAAAAGAGACCGGAACAACAAGAACTTACTATGTAATGCCATCGACGTTATCATCCAAAATATCTCTTATGGCCAAACAAATGGAATCCCGCAAGGAAGCGTCCTTATGGATTTTATTGCCGAAGTCGTACTAGGATATGCCGACTCAATTCTGTCCGACAAAATCAAGTATGACAAAACCATTAAAAACCTATCTTACTATATTATGCGCTATCGTGATGACTATAGGATTTTTACGCAAAACAGGACAGATGCCGAGAAAATCGCTCGATATTTAAGCGATACTTTAGCTGAACTAAATTTAAAACTTAACGAACATAAAACAAGAATAACCGAGAATATTATTACTGATGCACAGAAAAGCGATAAATTATACTGGAGAGATACGTATGAATGTAAAAATCTAGATGTCAGAATCCTACAAATACACTCCCTAGCCGAAAAATACCCAAACTCCGGATCAGTAGATAAAGCATTGATACGATTTTGCGATGATTTGGAAAAAGAGGACTTGATAAATAATGATCTGGAGCTTATATCAAGCGTGGTAGTAGATATAGCCTTCAAAAATCCGCGAACATACCCATACGCCATTTCGGTGCTTGGCAGGATAAGTACATTATTAAGTAAAAAAGAAGCAAAAAGCTTGTTTAATAAAATCCTTAAAAAATTTCATTCAGTTCCCAACTCGGAATACCTTAACGTCTGGCTACAACGTTTGTCAAAAAATGGCGTACTAAAAGGGCTTGGAGACAATACAAGGCTTTGTAAGTACGTGAAGATTATCCGCAAAAATCCAACCAAGAATAGTATTAATACTATTTGGAATTATTCAGCTTGCGGCAATGAAATCCGCGCGAGATAAAAGACGCGGCAAAAGCGCTAAAAAGTAGTGCAAAAGAGCCGTATCGCATCATTGCTGAAGTCAAAAAAGCAAGCCCTAGTAAGGGGCTAATAAGGCCAAATTTTGCGCCCGTAGAGATAGCCAAAGAGTATGAAAAAGGCGGCGCAAACGCCGTCTCGGTTCTAACCGAGCCGCATTTTTTTAAAGGAGATTTGGAGTATCTGGCGGCCATCAGACGCGAAAGCTCGCTGCCGCTACTTCGCAAGGATTTTATCGTAGACGAGTATCAAATTTTAGAAGCGCTCGTTTACGGAGCCGATTTTATCCTACTTATCGCGAAGGCTCTTGGCGCCGATGAGTTAAAGCGGCTGCTTGATTACGCGCGCTCTTTGGGGCTTGAGGCCCTAGTAGAGACGCACGACGAAGAGGATGTGGAAAAGTCAAATTTTGCATGCGCAAAGATAGTCGGCGTAAATCACCGAAATTTAAGTACGTTTGAGATGGATATGAGTCTTTGCGAGAAGCTGTTTTCTAAAATCAAAAACGCAAGCGTCATAGTCGCTGAAAGCGGCATCTACGAGCACTCGCAGCTAAAAGAGCTGCACGCGCAAGGAGCCGACGCATTTTTGATAGGCGAGCATTTTATGAGGCAAGAGGACTTGGCAAAAGCCGTAAAAACCGTAAAGGAGGGCTGATATGGAGCACATTTGCGCGCCGTGGAGGAGCGAATATTTTAGTAAAAAGGAGCAGGGCTGCGTCTTTTGCAACGTTGTAAATCATCCCGAAAAAGACGCGCAAAGCGGCGTTTTGTTCCGCGCAAAGCGGTGTTTTGGCATAATGAACTTATATCCTTACACGCCGGGGCACTTTATGGTGATACCGTACGTACACACCGATAATATCGAAAGCCTAGACGAGCAGACGTGGTCGGAGATGAGCGCCTACGTACGCGAGGGCGTGAAAATTTTAAAACGCGAACTAAACGCGGCGGGCGTAAATATCGGGATGAATCTTGGTAAAGCAGGCGGTGCGGGTATCGCAGAGCACGTGCACTATCATCTAGTGCCGCGCTGGAGCGGAGATACGAACTTCATCACCTCTATCGCCGAGGTGCGCGTAAACGGCGTGCCTTTTACTCCGCTTTACGAGAAGCTCAAAGCCGCGTTTGCGGACGTTTGCTTTAATGAGCGGTAAATTTATTTTTACCAAATTATTTTTTGGTAGAATTATCAAAATTAAAAGATATTAAGGCATACGATGAGATTTATTTTGCCGATATTTTTGTCATTTTCTTTTGTTTTTGCTAGCTTTAGCTGCGATGACTCTTTGGCCGAAAAGCAGCGATTTTTCTCTCAAAATTTAACATTTTCGGGAGAATTTGAGCCAAACTGCAACGACTCAATCCTGGGGATAAAAGAGGCTCAAATTTTACTCTCGGCCGCTCAAAAAATCCGCGCCGAAAGCCTTGCTTGCGTCGGAAATTTGGCGACTAAAAATTTAAACGAGTTTAAATTTAAGATCTTAAAAGCCTCCTATGCGCCCGAAATTTACGCCAAAGAGCTAGAGAGTCCAGACGAATACGAAAAACTCGTATCGCAAAACAGAGCCAGGCTTCGCTACTGGGGACATCAAAGCTTAAGTAACTTCACGGTTTTTAAGGACTTTAACAAAGACTACAACGCCGCGCTTGAGCCGCTGGTAAATTATTACAAATCAAATTTCAAAATAGACGAAGGCAGCGCGATTTATTACGCTTCAAAGGTTGCAAACGAGTTTTTAAAATTTGCCGCGGCGACTTTGCAAAACGGCGATATGGACGAATTTACAAGAAAGGTTAGCGACCCGACCTTTACAAAATACGGCATAAATGAGGCGATATATTCGGGCGCCGTCTCGCAAAGCTCGCTGCAAAACGCCTTTAACGCCGCGCTTCTTTACGAAAAAAGCGAGGACGTGATAAGAGAGTTTTTGCGCGCGGGCGTAAATTTAAACTACGGCTTTGAGAGTCCGCTGTTTTTCGCGCTTAAAAATTTAAATAACGTAAAGCTTCTGGTAGCTAGTGGAGCGGACGTAAACTACGAAAATCTGCTCGGCATCACTCCGCTTTTTAAGGCCGTGCAACTAAACGATATAAATTTGGTCAAATTTCTGCTCAAAAACGGAGCGCTGGTAAACAAAAGGCTGATAGACGTTAGCACCAAGCTTGCCTATAGCTCAAATTTGAGCGTCCAACTGCCGAGCTTCGTGAAGCTCTGCGACTTTGACGCGGCATCAAAAAGCGTGCTGATGAGTGCGGCGGGAGCGGCGGACGTGGAGATATTACAGCTTTTGGTAGATAACGGCGCGGACGTGCAGGCGGTGGATGATAACGGACTAAATGCCCTAGACTACGCGATCATCGGCAAGAAAGAGATCAACGCGCAGTATCTAAGGGCGATGGGGCTTGAGTCAAATTTGATCACCGAATAAGGAGAAAATATGAAGGGAACGGCTTTTATCACTGGGGCTACGTCGGGATTCGGCGAAGCGATAGCTAGGATGCTGAGCCGCGAAGGCTACAAGATCGTAGCGCTGGCTCGCCGTAAGGAAAGGCTCGAAGCCTTGGCAAAACAGCTTGGAAACACTCACATCATCGTCGCAGATATCCGCGATAAAAAGGCGGTTTTTGACGGCGTGGCAAGTTTGCCGCAGGAGTTTCGCGATATCGAAGTGCTAGTAAATAACGCAGGCCTCGCGCTGGGGCTTGAAGGCGTGGCGGAGACTAGTATCGAGGACTTTGAGACGATGGTCGATACCAATATCAAAGGCTTTTTATACTCGACCAAGGCCGTTTTGCCCATCATGATCGCGCGAAAGAGCGGCTATATCTTTAATCTAGGCTCAACCGCGGGCGCATGGCCGTATCCGGGCAGTCACGTTTACGGTGCTAGCAAGGCGTTTGTAAAGCAGTTTAGTAGAAATCTGCGTAACGACATCCGCGGCACTGGCATACGCGTGACCGAGATAGCTCCTGGCATCTGCAAGACCGAGTTTAGCGAGGTTCGCTTCGGCGGCGATAAGGCTAAGGCCGATGCGGTTTACGAGGGCGTGGAGTACATCACCGCCGAGGATATCGCGCAGATCGCGCTAAACTGCCTAAACATGCCTCACCGCGTCAATATCAACGTCGTCGAGGCGATGGCGACGCAGCAGACTTGGGCTGGGCTTTTTATAGAGAAAAAGTAGGCGTTTAGCATTAAATTTGCGGGATAGGCGGCTGGATTTCGCGTAAAATTTAGTTGCTTTGCCACATAAATTTGAGTTAAATTTGCCGCCGGGCTTTACGGCGCGCGATTTTTATATGTTTTTGTGCGCCGTTTAAATTTGCTTTTGCGGGGCTTGACCCGCATGAATTTGAAGCTGGATTTGCAAATTTGCGCTTGCGGTGACGGGAGAAACGCACGCTGAAATTTGTGCAAATTTGTCGTCAAATTTTAGTGCCGAGACTGTACCGAATTTAATATCAAATTTTCTCTCAAAATTTGACGCTCTTAAAATTCCGTCGCCGTTTCGTAATTGAGATAAAAGTACGTTGAACCGCGCGACATCGCGGCGATTTTTAGCGGTTTAAAGCCGCTACGAGTAGAAAAATTAAATTTGGCGGAGCAAATGCAAAGAGATTTTAATGAAAATGTAAAACAGCTTTATAGACTAGATAAAAGAAGCTTATTTCTAGTTTTGATTGACTTGGCTGGGTTTGGATTTTTGTCGTTAATAATAATTTCATCGGTAGCGGCTTATTTAACGGGCTTTTTTCTTGCATTTGGCTTTGCGGTTTCTTTGCTATTTATTATGCCTATTTTTGAAATTATTTTGTTTAATTATATTGAAATCTATGAAGATAGGGTTATTATAAACAGATTTATATTTGGAGATATCGTGATCAAAAACACCGATATTTTTTCTTGCTCGGCGTTTGATCGTCCGTTTATCCCCAAAAAAGTAACAATCAGTAAAAAAGCTAGGCAAATATGGCGATTAAAAACTTTTACGATAATGGGTTTAAATTCTAAGCAGGCTACGGATATTGAAAATTTTATCAATGATATCGCTGTGCGCTAGCCGCTAAATTTTGACTAAAAAGGCTAGAATAAAAGCCTAAATTTGATTATAAACGGTTCAAATATACAAAACTGCCATAATTTTTTGTAAAAAACCAAATTTTAATGCCAAGCCTCGCCAAAACCAAAATTTCCACAAAAGCCTCATTTTTAACATAAATTTTTAATAAAGAACTAAAATTTTTGAATTATAAGCGAATTTAAAACAAAAATTTAAGCCGCATTTAGCTAAATTTATGCCTTAAATACCGACCGATGGCACACGGGGCGGAAAATTTGATTAAACCGACGAAAAACAAAAAGGAGTTTTTGATGAAAAAGATTTTATTTTTGTCGCTTTTGCCTATCTTGGCGCTAGCCGTAGATCCCGAAGTAGCGAAGAAAAATGCCGAGATTTTCGGCTTTTGGACGCTCATACCGCCTGTGGTGGCGATAGTTTTGGCGTTTATCACCAAAGACGTCGTTTTGTCGCTGTTTATCGGCGTTTTTAGCGGTACGTTTCTCATAAACGTCATCGACTCAAGCATCCCGATGACCTTCGTAAAGGGCTTTACCGACATCGTAAAAAGGGTCGTGGGCTCGCTGGCCGATAGCTGGAACGCGGGCATCGTGCTTCAGGTGCTTTGTATCGGCGGCGTGGTTGCGCTCATCACCAAAATGGGCGGAACCAAGGCCGTGGCGATATGGCTGAGCAAAAAGGCTAAAACAGGCGTTTCGGCTCAAATTTCAACTTGGGTGATGGGACTTTTTGTCTTTTTCGACGACTACGCGAACTCCCTCATCGTGGGCCCGATCATGCGCCCGATAACGGACAAATTTAAAGTCTCTCGCGAAAAGCTAGCCTTTATCATCGACGCTACCGCCGCTCCGATCGCTGGTCTAGCCGTCATCTCGACTTGGGTCGGGCTTGAGATCTCGCTCATAAAGCAAGGCTACGAGCTCATCGGCATAACGAACGTAAACGCTTTTAGTATCTTTGTAGAGACGATGCCTTATAGATTTTACAACCTTTTCATGCTGTTTTTCATCGTTTGCACCGCGTTTATGGGACGTGAATTTGCAGGTATGCTAAAAGCCGAACGCAGAGCTAGAGCGGGCGAACTGCACCCTAGACGCGGCGGAGCCATGATCGAGGACGTCGAGGACAAGACGCTAGAGCCTAAAGAAAATATAAAACTACAAAGCTCAAACGCCGTTATTCCGCTTTTGGTGCTTATTTTGGGCGCGTTCGTTAGCTTTTACTTTAGCGGTCTGGGCGCGCTTGAGGGAGAGGCTCTTGAGAGCGCGAAGGCTCATCCGCTTACGTTCCACACTTTCCAAGCTACATTCGGCGCGGCCGATGCGTCCGTGGCGCTATTTCAGTCGGCTTTACTAGCTACCGTGGTAGCTATATTTATGGCTGTTTATAGAAAAATTTTAACCGTGCGCGAGGCGATAGAGACATGGGGTAAGGGCTGGAAAACCATGATAACTACGATCATCATCCTGCTTCTTGCGTGGTCGCTTAGCTCGGTGATCAAGGAGCTTGGCACATCTCGCTACTTAGTCGATCTGCTTTCTCACTCTACGCCAAAGATCGTGCTTCCGGCGGCGATTTTTATGCTGGGTTCGTTTATCAGCTTTTCTACCGGCACCAGCTACGGTACGATGGGCATCTTGATGCCGCTTGCGATACCGCTAGCTAGCGCGGTGGGCATGCACAGCGGACTAGAGGGCGACGCCTTGCACGCTTATATGATAGTAAATATCTCAGCCGTTTTAACGGGCGCGATATTTGGCGATCACTGCTCTCCGATCTCGGATACTACGATACTTTCGTCTATGGGTGCGGGGTGTAACCACATCGATCACGTCCAGACTCAGATGCCTTATGCGCTTGCCGTTTGCGCGATCAGTATTTTTGCGGGATATTTCCCTACTGCGCTTGGCCTAAGCATCTGGATAGTGCTTCCGTTTGGGCTTTTGGTGACGGCATTAGTTGTTAGATTCGTCGGGCAAAAGGTTTAAATTTGCCCGATAAGTTTTGTAAATTTCTAGGAGAGTGCGGTAGTTGCACTCTTGATATGCCTTATGAAGAGCAGGCTGAGTTTAAAAAAGATCTCATAAGGCGCGAATTTGAGTCCTTTTATAGCGGCGAATTTGAGTTTTTTGCCTCGCAGAGTGCCGCTTACCGCACTAGGGCGGAGTTTGGGATATGGCGCGACGGCGAGGAGCTAAGGTACACGATGCACGGCGCCAAAACCAAGCGAATTATGATAGACGAATGCCCAAAAGTAGCCGATCCTATCGCAAATTTGATGCCGCGTTTGCTTGAGGTGCTTGCGAAAAATCAAATTTTAAAAGAGAGGCTGTTTGGCGCCGAGTTTATCTCGTGCGCGAGCGGGATACTAGCGACGCTGCTATACCATAAGCGTCTAGGCGAGGCCGAGCAGAGCGAGATAGAGAGCCTAGCACGCGAGTTTGCCGACCTGCGCGTAACGATAGCTGCGAGAGCAAAGGGGCAAAAGCTGCTAAGCAATGAACTAAATTTAGAGGACAGCCTAAACATCGGCGGCAAAATTTACAAATTTACATTCGGCGACGCAGCTTTTATCCAGCCAAACACCGCCGTGAACGAAAAGATGATCGCATGGGCGAAGAGCTGTGTAGAGCGCGGCGCAGATCTGCTTGAGCTTTACTGTGGACACGGCAACTTTACCGTCCCACTAGCTGAAAAATTTAAGCGCGTTTTGGCAACCGAAATATCCAAAAGCTCGATCGCAAATGCGCTCAAAAACTGCGAACTAAACGGCGTAGATAACATCAAATTTTTACGAATGAGCGCCGAGGAGCTGATGAGCGCGTTTGGGCGCGAGCGCGAGTTTAACCGTCTAAGAGAGCTTGATATCTTTAGCTACGACTTCTCGCACGTTTTGGTTGATCCGCCGCGCGCGGGGCTTGATGAGAGCGTGATAAATTTCATCAAAAACTACGAAAATATCATCTATATCTCCTGTTCGCCCCAGAGTCTAAAGCGCGATCTAGCGCAGCTTGCCGCGACGCACGAGGCGGTCAAATTTGCCGTGTTTGATCAGTTTGCAAATACCGCTCACATCGAGTGCGGCGTGCTTTTAAAGGGTAAAAATGCCTAACGATCTAGGGCAAATTTTATCCTCCGCTAAAAATATCGTGGTCGTGGGCCTTAGCCCCGATGAGAGCAAGCCTAGCAACGAGGTTGCGAAATTTCTCATCGAGCGCGGTTTTAACGTATTTCCCGTCTACCCAAAATTTGATGAAATTTTAGGGCGTAAGGTTTATCGAAATTTGACCCAAATAGACCAAGATATCGACATCGCCGTGATGTTTAGAAAAGGCGAATTTGCTAGCGAGCTAGTAAAGGACATGGTCAAAAAAGGCGTAAAAACGCTGTGGCTGCAGCTTGGAATAACAAACGACGAAGCAGGAGCGATCGCTCGCGAAAACGGGATAAATTTCGTGCAAGATAGGTGCATAAAAATCGAGCTACAAAGGCTTGACTAGGCTAAATTTGACGGTGAAGCTTACACTGTAAATTTAGCGGCCCGCGGCAAAAAGTAAAAGTAAAAATAAAAATAAAGAAAACGTAAGCAAAAATACGGTAAATAAACGCGCAAGTAAAAGCGATGAAAAGTAAAATTTAAACAAAAACGAAAGGCTAAAATGATCTCTTTAAATAAAATAATCCAAGCCAAGCGCACGATAAGCGGCTTTGTGTACAAAACGCCGTTTGCCTACAGCGCAAAACTAAGCCTCGCAAGCGGCGCGCTCATCTATCTAAAAGAAGAAAATCTCCAGCGCACGGGCGCGTATAAGATCCGCGGCGCGTACAATAAAATCGCAAATTTAAGCGCGCAGGAGCGTAAAAAAGGCGTCGTCGCGGCAAGTGCGGGCAATCACGCCCAGGGCGTGGCTATCTCGGCGCGCGAGTTTAAGACGCCGGCCACTATCGTGATGCCCGAGTCCACGCCGCTTTTAAAGGTGCTTGGCACCAAAGATCTAGGCGCCGAAGTCATCCTAAAGGGCGATAACTTTGACGAAGCCTACGCCTACGCCGTCGAGTATGCCAAGCAGCAGGGCATGAGCTTTATTCATCCGTTTGACGACGAGTACGTGATGGCCGGGCAGGGCACGGTGGGGCTAGAGATGCTTGATGATCTGGCTGAGCTTGAAACTATCATCGTACCGGTTGGCGGCGGCGGGCTAATCAGCGGCATATCAAGCTGCGTAAAACAGGTAAACCCCGACATCCGCGTAGTCGCCGTGAGCGCAAAGGGCGCGCCTGCTATGTTTAACAGCTTTAGCGCTAAAAAGAGCATAAACTCAAAAACCGTGCGCACTATCGCCGACGGTATCGCGGTTCGCGATGCGAGCGAGACGACGCTGGCAAATATCCTAGAGTGCGTGGACGAGTTCGTGCAGGTCGATGACGAGGAGATCGCAAATGCGATTTTGTTCCTGCTCGAGACGCAAAAGATCGTGGTCGAGGGCGCGGGCGCGGTAGGGGTGGCCAGCATCCTGCACAATAAGGTCAAATTTAAAGCCGGCGAGCGCATCGGCATCGTGCTAAGCGGCGGAAACATCGACGTGCAGATGCTAAACGTCATCATCGAAAAGGGTCTTATAAAATCGCACCGCAAAATGGCGCTGCAAATCACGCTGATAGATAAACCAGGCGCGCTCATGAGTCTAACCGATAGCCTAAAAATCGCAAATGCCAACATAGTAAAGATCGACTACGACCGCTTCTCCACTAGCCTGGAGTACGGCGACGCAAATATCACGATCACGCTCGAAACCAAGGGCGAAGACCATCAAGAACTCATCAAAAAAGTACTCAGAGAGCATGATTTTAAATTTATTCAGGTATTTTAGGCGGTTAAATTTGAGCTCAAATTTGCTTGCTAAATTTGGGCTTGGCGTTAAATTTGCGTCAAATTTGCGTCAAATTTAAAACCCGTATCTTAAAGGTGCGGGTTTTGCCAAACCGCACCGACTCTAAAAGCTCGCTAAATTTAAATTTACGATCCAAATTTATACCGATATAAAACAACCCAAAACTCAAATTTAACGATTATTTTAACGAATTTCGCTAAAATCGCCTTTTAAAGGAGCAAAGATGATAGATGTTACGAGCCTTATTTTAGCGATTTTGCTGGCGATTTGCGTATTTACGATTTTTAGATTTAATAAAGCCTTAAAAACCGCGCAAAAGCCTGCAATGACGCAGATTAGCACCGAGATATCGCAGCTAAAATCCATCGGCGAGCTATCGGTTTTTCAGGTCTATAGCAAAGAGATCGTGACTAAGACCGACCACGCATTTGGCAGCTTTGGCAAGGAGTATCTGCGCTGGCTGGTGAGCGAGAAAAAGCTCTCGATGATATTTGAGTTTGAGATAAACTTCATCTACGACCTAACGAGTCCGCGCCTAGAGATCGTAAATGTCGCGAGCGAGGAGTATCTCATCAAGATGCCGCCTTGCAAATACAAATTTTCGATCGCAAATATGAAATTTTACGACGAGAAAAACGGCAAATTTATCCCGTTTTTGCTGCCTGATTCGCTAAATGGATTTTTCGGTAGTAGCTTTAGCGAGGAGGATAAAAACAGGCTCATCGAGGAAGCGCGCGCCGAAGTAGAAAAGATGTCTGTACGCCTGATAAATCAGCTCCAGTCCAAGATCCACAAGTCTGCACGCGACACGCTCGAGGCGATCGCAAAGAGCTTTGGGGCTAGGGCGGTGAGATTTGAGTTTAACGACGAGGGCGAGCAAGTTAGGCTAAATCTGCAAAACGTGGCGTGAGGGTAAGATGGCATTTCTAAAAGCGCTTTTGATAGGTAAAACCAGGCAGTACGGTAGCGTGGCGGCCACGGACGAGCTAGGCAAGGCTTGGCGCTCGGCGATATTTAAGAGCGCGCAGACGGGCGAAATTTACGCAGGCGAGCTTGGCTTTGAGGGCGACGAGGTGGCTGATACGAAGCATCACGGCGGCGTAAATAAAGCCGTGTTTGCAAATTCGCTCGAAAACTATCCCGCGTGGGAAGCTTATCTTGGGCTTAAAAATTTGCCGTTAGGTGCGATGGGTGAAAATTTAACCGTTAGCGGACTGGATGAAAATAGCGTAAACGTGGGCGACATACATAAAATCGGCTCGCTAGTGCTACAGGTAACCCAGCCGCGAAAACCGTGCTTTAAGCTCGCAAAGCGGTGGGGAAATGCAAATTTGGCTAAAGAAATTTTTGCCACGGGACTAACCGGCTGGTACTACAAGGTGCTTGAAAACGGCTCTTGTAAGGCTGGCTGTGAGGTGGAAATCCTGCAAAAAAGCGAAAATGCTCTAAGCGTGATGCAGATAAATAAACTGTTTTTTAATCCGAGCGAAAATTTGGATTTGTTGCCCAAATTTAGAGCCCTTGAAGTACTCCCTGTTAGCTGGCAGGATGATATAAATAGGCGCCTAAACGGCTCATACAGCACGGCTTTTATGGAAAAACTTTGAAAAAATGGCGAAAATTTGCCAAAAAGCTTGACAAATAAGGTAAAAATATATATAATTACCTTTCTTTTTACAGGCTGGGGTATAGCCAAGCGGTAAGGCAATTGGTTTTGGTCCAATCATCCAGAGGTTCGAATCCTCTTACCCCATCCACTCAAATTTCATCGCGGAGTAGAGCAGTGGTAGCTCGTCGGGCTCATAACCCGAAGGTCGGCGGTTCAAATCCGTCCTCCGCAACCAAATACCCATTTTATCGGTATTTCGAGCCACTTTTTAAAATGCTTAATTTATTCTGAAATTGATTTAAGTAAATTTTCGATAGTTTCTTTAGATTTTCTTACGTTTGCCGTAATATATTTTTGAGTTGTAATAATATTTGTATGGCCGAGCGTAAACGATACTTGCTCGATCGGAATTTTAAGATAATTGATAGAATACGTGCCGATTAAATGCCTGATGTCGTGTAATCTGATTCTGGGTAGATTGTTACGTTTTAGTAGTGAGTTCCAACTCCTGCGCAAATCCTGGTATTTGTCGTTTGTGCTTGGATTAACAAATACATAGCCGTTTAGCTTGTTTCGCTTCTTTGCTTCGATGTATCGGCGGTAAAGCCTATTATATAGATCATCACTCATTTTATAAACCATGTCGCGTTTAGCCTTATTGATTTTAAAAGGGATAGTGTAAGTCCTGGTTTTGAAGTTTATATCGCTAAATTTAAGGCTTAATACTTCATTTTTACGACGACCGTGTAACAGAAAAAAGAATATATCCGCGCTAGGCTCTTTATTTTCCGAGATGGCTTTAATAAACTTCTTTTGAATTGACACGCTATAATCAAAATATCTTTTATTGTCAAATTTTGGAAGCTCGATAAAATCACAAGGATTTTTATTTATTATTTCAAGCTTTAACGCAAGCTTAAAAATAACCTTAAGCTTTGCAAGGATATTTTTAACGGTCTTGATTTTATAATCTCGCTTGATAAGCTCGTTACAAAATCTTTGGATATCCAAGAAATTTATCTCATCGACGCTTTTTAAACCTAAACCGTCTTGAAAATGCTTCTTATACGTAGCGATATCGCTTCTAAGCGTAGAAGGGCTTAAAATAAGCTCGTAATACTCAAGATAGTTTTTAAAAAGCTCGTTAAGTGTCATTAAAATTGATACTCCCTCAATCCGTGTTCGATAAAATCCTCGAGGTCTGGATTATTTAGATCGTGCTTTGTATTTCTTTTCGTAAATGAATTTAGACCACGATCAAGCATTATATTTTCAACGTAGGCTAAGTGTTGAATATTACAGTTGGCTTTATCCAATCTTGAATAATAATTGTATAACTCATAATTTTTCATCCATAGAGGCGGTTTTTTGAATTCTTTTCGGTTTTTCATTGCTTCGCGTTTGATTTTTTCTCCCTCGCGTACGCACCAGGCATCAACCCAGGCGTCAAGATCGGGTTTAATGGTTTGAGAAGTTGATTTTTGAGGCAATTTTTGAGTTTGGTAAGTATTTACAACCCTACCGCAAATTTTATGCGTTAAAACACCTTTTTCTAGTGTCAATTCCTCGTCTCGTCGAGGAATAAAGATATTTATGTATTTTTCATGTAAATCCCACTCAATGACGTTCTCATCGTCGTTTTTAATGTCGCAAAGATGATAAAAATCTCTCATTGAGCTGATAAAATTTATGCGGCGATATACCCAAAGCGGCACCTGAGTGCGCGAAGTAATAAAGCGCCTGACTTTGTGCTTTACATACCACGCAGCAAGCGCGTCTAATTCATCGGTTTCGCTTAAATTCATGAAAGTTTTTTGAATATATTTCATTACGTAGCCAGTAGGATTGTCGATTGTCCATTGAAAGCCATTTATTTCGCCGTTTCGCGCCTGGTGCGGGGTTATAGCGTCGGTTTTTAGGTTTTGCGGGGCGTTAAATAGATCTTTATAGCACTCAAAAAGATAAGGTATTGTGTGCGCTGGAACGTAAAAAAGCGCATGAATATGCGGCACACCATCCTTTTTATGCGGCTCGAAGCAACGAACATAGGAACGATCAACGCCTTTATATTTCTTATGATAACGTTTGATTAAAAGTAACCATTGATAATTTAAAATCCGAACTAAGTCCCTAATTTCAAGCTTTTCGCCATTTTTCATACGAGATTTTATATCGCTAGGGATATATTTCCAATCAAGTGGCTTAAATTTGCCGTATTCGCCCCTTAAAGCACCGCGAAAGCAACCGTTTAGAGTAATAGTTAAAAATACGCCTTTTTGCTGATACATTATGCTAAAAGAGTTTAAGGTATTAATCCGATTTGAGACTTCAGCGTAGTAACGCTTGCTCAAATTTGCGGACATTGATATATCAAGAAGGCTTTTTACTTCGCCGAGATTATTTACAAAAGAGAAATTTTGCATATAGTCTCTTTGAGCCTTGATTTTATCGTTGGCGATGGTCAAATCTAACTTGGAAATCCCAAACACTTTGCACCTTAAACTTAAAAGTGAATTATTTTTATTAATTTGACAAGGCGGCGCGTTACTTCGCGCGCGCTGCGCGCCGCGCTCAGTTTCCGCTCCGCTTTGAAACTTTACAAATTTAAATTACCTGTATCGTTAAAGTTACGACTGAGTCTATTTCTTGATCTTGCTCGACAGAAAAAAGGTATTTAAGTAAAAAGATGTCTTTAAGTATAGGGATGCCGTTACGTTGTTTTTGGTTGGTATTTTTGTTTATGCCGGATAAAACTAAAATATCGCCGCGTTTGAGAGAATACGAGCTTTTAAGCTCCTTTTTGCTTGTGGTAGGGGTTAGGGTATTGCTTGACGATAAAAGATCCTCTAGGATAAGGTGTAAATCAAAATCTATATGATCGCGTAAAATAATAGGTTTTAGGGTTACTTTAAGACCAACGTCTTTATATTCGTATGAATTTTGCGTAGTAGTTTGAGTTGCAGAAGTTTGGCTATTTTGCACCAAATAAGGGATATTTTGGACAGTTGAGAAATAAACTTCTGTATGATTACGAGCGGTTAAAAAAGGGCTGGATATGATTTTAGTTAAGCCGTTGGTATCAAGAAAATTTAAAACGCCAAAAAAGCCCTCATTATCATTTCTGATTACGTTTGAATTGGTAGTATATGGAGAGGTTATCAAGTTAATATAATAGGCTAAATCGCCATGATTTAGCGGCTTAAGCAAGCTTTGAAGCTTTGTACCGCGGTCTTTGATGTCTTTTAGATTAGTTTCGGTTATTGTAAGTTTAAACTGCACCTGCTCGAGCTGCTTATCTATACTCTTTACCGCGTCTTTAATTTGATCGTAGATATGATCATCGGCGCGAAAAAATACGGAATTAGATGATTTGGAATAGGTAGCATTAATTTCAAAGTTTGAGATAATACGCTGTACGTCGTCTAAAACATAATTGCTTAGATCAATACGGCGCAAATCAAGGCTAGGCAGCTTTTTATCGGTTACGTAATAGAAATTGCTTTGTTTATAAAGGTAAAGACCTTTTGACTCGAGCATTTTTTGAAACATAGCAAGGGTTAAATTTGTCTCTTGCTGATATATGAAGTAATAATAAGTGCCGTCGATACTATCGTCGGTTACTATAGTTATATTATTAGATCTGCTTGCAAGCTGGGCAAAATTTACAAGATCAGTGTAAATTGTTTCGGATTTAACAAAGCTACTTAAAAGAATTAACGTTAAGACTAGTTGTCTGAGAGTTTTCATAGGATACGCCTTTATTTGGATTTTGATATAGGAAAGAAGTATTTTTAGCTCATCAAGCACAGGTGCATCGAAAACTAAAAAATACTCCGTAAGATGTTTGCCTTTGGTAGTAGAATAAAAGTATAGAGGTTTATGCGATGAAACAGTAAAAGAGATATAGCCGTAAGGGAAAGGATATTTTTCATTTTTAAAAGTGCAGACGTCGTCGATACATGAAAGATTGTAAATATAGGTTTGAGGGGTTTGGGTTTGGTCTTGAATTTGTGGGGTCGGCTTAGGTTGATGCGCAGGGCGAGGTTCGGCCGCCCGGATAGGTTGAGAAATTTGGGCTAGATCGTCTTGTTGTTCGTCGGAAACGTCGGAACTTAAGGATTTAAGGAAAAAGTAAAAGTAAATAGACAATGCGATAAATACGAATAGGGCTATATAAAAGAATTTACGTACGAATGATTTTTGAGATGATGATTGTCCAGAATGATAAAGATTAAATACTTCTTGCAAATATGGGATATGAAATTTTTGCATTACGTCTTTTTGATACATCTTATAAGAGCCGTAAAGAATATATCTAAATTTGTTTTTAAATAGGCGTTTGGCGCTATCTACGGCTTTTAAAAAATGTTCGGCAATGCGTTTATATTCATTGAATTATTAAACAATTCAATGAGGGAAAATGACGAAAAATTAGGAAAAGTTGTAACTGGTAAAGTAATATACATTAGTTCAAAAGGCGAAATCTATTTAGATATTAATTATAAGAGTGATGGAATAATTCCAAAAGGTGAATATTCTTATGATGAAAATTGTAATCCAGAGGATGAAGTTAAAATCGGTGATGAAATAACAGCAACAGTATTAAAAACAAACGATGGAGAAGGTAATGTTTTATTATCATGCAAAAAAATTAAGCGTGACCAAGAAAAACAAGCAAAAATAGATAATGTAAATAAATTCTGGGAAACAGCAAAAGTCGGAGATAAATTTGAAGGAACTGTAGCGAGTATCATGAACTATGGAGCTTTCA
>ERZ773035.1423-NODE-1423-length-17287-cov-24.635330_pt1 | contig 17287 bp, 18 predicted proteins | sample MGYA00511487_ERZ773035 | MGnify/ENA primary metagenome ERZ773035 (study PRJEB29015, sample SAMEA2737985) | human oral metagenome | biome: human oral; feature: human-associated habitat; material: dental | place: China | collected 2024 ...
GCGCCACCTCGCGCGTGATGAGCGTCCCGTTCGTCGAGAGCGTCGGGCGCACGCCCGCATCACGCGCATACTCCGCCAGCTCGAAGAAATCGGGGCGGATCAGCGGCTCACCGCCCGAGAAGAGCAGTACAGGCACACGGAACTCGGCAAGCCCGTCAATAAAGCGCTTTGCCTCCTCCGTCGTCAGCTCGCCCTCGTACTTCTGCCCGTCGGACTCCATATAGCAGTGACGACAGCGCAGATTGCACGTGCGCGTCGAGTTCCACACCACCACGGGACCCATCCCCTCCGCCGCGCCGCTCTTCATGCGGTGCGCGTTATGCCCATAGCGCAGCGCGTCGCCGTAGTACTCATCCATAAAAAGTAATTTTGTAACGCTTATCATTAGTGTCTCCTAATACACACAATACACACAATACACAGTTTACGCGTCCGCCTCATTGCGCTTTCGAATACCATCGAGAAGCAGCCGCGTCTTGAGCGCGATGTTCTCCTGAAAGCTGAGTTCAAGCTGGCTGAATGCCGCCGCCTGATAGAGCGAGTGAAACATCTCCGCAATGAGATCAACCGGCACATCACAGCGGATCTCGCCCGCCTCCTGTCCCTCGCGGATGATCTCCGTAAACACCTGCTTGATCTGCGGCGTCATACGGCTGCTCGACGGTTTGTCGGCAGGCATCGCCTGCGCACCATGCTCTGCTCCGCCGTGCATCACATGGTGGGATGCGGAGAGAAAGAGGGGCATGACAAAGCGATTCTCGTCGAGGAACTTCGCCGTCACATGTGCACCCACCTCGAGCAGCTCCAGCGACGTACGCTCTGCCGCACGTGCCTCCGCAAGTGCCATGCGGATCGTCTCACTCAGACGACCGAGCAGGGAGAACAGCAGATCCTCCTTCGAGTTGAAATAATTGTAAAAGGTTCCGATGCCGAGATCTGCGGTGCTCATGATATCTGCGACAGAGGTCTCCTTATACCCCTTCTTCGAGAACTCACTGATTGCCGCTTCGAGAATCGTTCGGCGGGACTGCAGCTTCTTGCGCTCCCGACGTCCCATTTTCTCCTCCAAAAGAGTTCACCCTTTCTTTCGTCGTACGGAATCATTATACCGAAAAATAATAGATTTGAAAAGAAAAAAATGAATGATATTCATATTTTCATTCTCAGTGTTTTAATTGAGAATATAGGATTCAGCACACAAAAAAACGCCGACCATCATCGACGTTCTATATTCATAATGGTGACCCAGGAGGGATTCGAACCCCCGACCCTTTGATTCGTAGTCAAATACTCTAATCCAGCTGAGCTACTGAGTCACGTGTCTTGCGACTCGATTATCATAGCAAATTTGGGAGCGGGTGTCAAGGTAATTTTTTTCAAATTATCTCCCCCCAGACACCGTCGCGATAGAGATGCGTCAGGCGCATCGGTACAAGCTCCCCGCGCGCGACGCGCGCGTCCGTATAGACGCGGATGTACGTCTCCGTCAGCCCGTCCGTCACACCGTCCTCCGTCGTTTCAAACAGCACTTCCGTGATCGATCCCAGCGCCGTGCGGTGATATGCCTCCGCCAGTTCCTCCGCGAGCAGCTGCATCCGTGCCGCGCGCTCCTTGCGTACCGCGGGCGGCACCTGATCCGTGCGCCGTGCCGCAGGCGTCCCCCGCCGCGCCGAATACGGGAATACGTGCATCCGCGCAAAGCCCATCCTGCGCACGAAGTCCATTCCCGCCGCAAAATCCTCCTCCGTCTCCCCCGGAAATCCCACGATGATGTCGGTCGAGATCGCAACCCCCGGCACCGCCGTGCGCACCTCCGCGATCAGCTGCGCAAACGCCGTCGTATCGTAGTGGCGGTTCATCGCGCGTAGCACGTTATCGCTCCCCGCCTGCAAGGGCAGATGCAGATGCGCGGCAAAGCGCGGCTCCGTTCGCATCAGTTCGAGAAGATCCGCAGAGAGTTCCACCGACTCAAGCGACCCGAGCCGCAGACGCCGCAATTTCTCCTCTGCGAGTGCCGTACGGCAGGCGTCCGCAAGCGTCGGACGCTCCGCCAGATCAATCCCGTAAGCCCCGAGATGAATGCCCGTCAGCACCACCTCGTGAAAGCCTGCCTCCACCAGGTGATTCATCTCGCGTGCGAGCGCAGAGAGTGCGCGCGACTTCACGGGACCGCGTGCATAGGGAATGATGCAAAACGTGCAGAAGTTTTGACAGCCGTCCTCGATCTTGAGGAATGCACGCGTTCGATGCGGCGCAGAGTGCAGCGGAATATCCTCAAAGACACGCGCCTGCATGATGTCCGTGATCGTCCCCGCCACGCCCGTCCCCCCCCGCAGCGATGCCTCCACATAGTCCACGATACGGGCGCGCTCCTTTGTCCCGATCACCACGCGGACGCCCTCGATTGCACGGATCTCCTCGGGCGCAACCTGCGCATAGCAGCCTGTCACCGCAATGCAGGCAGAGGGATTCATGCGCGCCGCTCGGCGGATCAGTTGGCGCGACTTGCGGTCGCTCAGATGCGTCACCGAGCATGTATTGATGACATAGACATCTGCCGTCTCCTCAAACGACACAACATCGTAGCCACGTGCGCGGAACAGTCCCTCCATCGTCTCCGTTTCAAACTGATTCACCTTGCAGCCAAGCGTCATAAATGCAGCCTTCACCCCGCACCTCCTGTCAAATATTTTCCATTGTATCACAAAATCCATAAATTTTTCTCGTAAAACTAATGACATTCCCGGAAAAAACGATATAATAGATATAGGAAATTATTCCCATGTCATGATCATGGAAGGGGGAACATACATGGCAACAATCACACAGATGACCAATGCCGCGCGCAGCATCTATACATCGCTCTACAGAGAAAACTCCCGTACATCTGCAACGGCAGCGCTCTTTGGCGGTGATCAGACACGCAGACAGCGCGGCTCCAGCCTCTACTCTACACAGTATTCGGGCACGGAGTCGAGTATGAACGAGCTGCGCTCCATCATGGACATTGCGAATCAGGCGAGAAACCTTCGCAAATCCTACGCGGAGACCAGTTCCAAGTTCTACGCCGAGTACGACTCGAACATGCGGGATCTGAGGAAGTCCGCCGGCAAGGTCAGCGGGATGGACTATCAGCTGAGCAGCTCCGACATCACCACGAATGCGGACGGCTCGAAGAGCTACAGCGACAAGCTCAAGACGGCGATCGGCAACGTCAAGGATCTCGTCAGTCAGTACAACGAAACAAATGACTTCCTGCGGGACAACAAGAGTCTCGGTAAGGGTGTCCAACAGCTCACGACAGACTTCTCCGACACCACGTACAAGGCAGACTCCTACGCCAAAATGGGCATCACCGTCGACGCCAAAACAGGCAAGATGAAGGTGAACGAGGATCGCCTTGCACGCGCACTCACGAGCTCACCCGCACAGTCCGAAGCAATCCTCGGGAGGGACGGACTCGCGGGACGTGCCGACCGTCACGCACAGTACGCGCAGATGGCGCGTAGCCGCGTCATTCCCTCGATGGAGCAGGCGATCGGCAACCAGCTGAACTACGCATCGAATATGCTGAACGGCAGATCGCTGCCCACCATGCAGCGCTATTCCAACATGCTGAACCTCTTCAGCATCTTCGTGTAAGGAGAAAAATATGGATCTCACAATGGACATTGCACAGATGTCGGTCGGAATGCACCAGGCACAGGCCGCACAGAGCCTCGGCATCGCGGTCGCAAAGATTGCGATGGACTCCGGCAAGGGAGCCCTCGAACTCATTGAGGACACCACTGCAAGCCTCGACCCGAACCTTGGGAACAGCGTCGACGTATATGCATAACTGACACCAAAAACACCCGCCGCATGAATATGTGCGACGGGTGTTTTTCTATGTGCTATATTTTTATGCACGCTAAAACCCCCTCCGACCGGAGGGGGTTTTCTTATGCAGCGTGCACCGCAGTCTGTAACGAGAGTCTCTTAGAACAGGAACTCAACGCGACCGAAGAGCTTGGAGACCTTGTCATTCTCCTGTTTCTCGAGGGTCTTGCCCTTGAAGTACTTCGCGGAGAGAACAACGTTGTTCCACAGCGTGTAGTTCGTGCCGAGCTCGAAGCCCTTCGTGTAGTTCTGAGCGCCATCCGTCGTTGCTTCAACGGAGCCACCGCCGAGGTGACGGTAGGAGAGATATGCGCCCCACGAACCACGATCCGCAGGATCCGCGCCCTTGTATTCGAACGAAACCTGTCCGGATCTCTTGGAGCCGGCCGCATCGGTGTTGTGTGCATAAGCACCCGTCAGAGCGACGTTCTTATCGAAGCGATAAGCGCCATTGAGACCCCAAATGTTCATCTTCTTCTTGTCAGCCTTGAGATTATAGTCGGCCTCAAGCGTGTCCGAACCAAAGTGATAGTAACCTGCGCCGGCCGTCAGGCTGCCCTTCTCATACTGAAGGCCGATGCCCTGATAGCTTGCCGTATCGCCGAACTCACCGCCGTGGCTGTAACGACCTGCCTGCACCATCGCCTTCAGATCCTTGCCGAAGCTGACCTCTGCACCGGAGAACTCACCATCTGCAATGATGGCACCGGGAGCCTGATACCCCTCACCCGTGAGGAACTCGATCTTACCGAGTTTCACCGTGAAGTTGTCATAGTCGCCCTGTGCCCATGCACGCTTAAGGCTGACCGTGCTGTTGGAGTCACGGTGGCTGTCAGCCCTATCCTTTGCCATATCGGTCGAGGCATCGAGACGTGCATTCACATGCCAGTGGTTGTTGACCTCTGCGCTCGGCTCGAGACGGAACAGGAGCTTGTCCGCATTCTCACGGTCCTCACCCTCAAAACGCGTGCTCGTATAGGTGTACTCGAGCTTGCCGTTCCACTTCACCATGTCTGCATTGCGCTCGAGCTTCGTGACGCGGACGCCGAGGTTGTTGAGCTCATCCGCGAACTCAGCAGCGAGGCGGTCAACGAGTGCGCGGTCCGATGCGGACATGTCGCCCTTTGCCATTGCCTTTGCGACCATCTGCGCCATCTCATAGCGCGTGATGTTGCGGTCGCCGCGGAACGTGCCGTCGCCGTAGCCCTCGATGACGCCGTCCGAGGCGAGCTGGGTCACAGCGTCGTATGCCCAGTGATCACGGGGCACATCAGAGAACGGGTTCGCTGCTGCGAACGTTGTGCTTGCTGCACCGACAACGAGAGCCGTTGCAAGTGCGGATACGAGAGTCTTCTTCATGAGAAACTCCTCCTTCTGTAAAACAGATTGTATCTGATTTCCAAAGGAGCGATACTTCACAAAAGTGTCCATGTTTCCTTTTTGTGATTCATTCTCTTCCCTTGGAACGATTTCATCATAGCACACACGCAATCAGATTGCAAGCCCCAATCGTCAAAAAACTTTATATCAGGTTATAATTTTTAGTTTATCTTCGCTCATTTGAGCGCAAAAGAAAACGAATGCCCCCATCCGCATCCCTTCAATCGTACGCACCACATTACTTATCCCGGTAATGGGAGCCACACTGGACAATTTGCACCGTATCATTCTCGATACGATAGACGAGACGATTTGTGTCGTCTATCCTCCGACTCCAATATCCTGACAGATCTCCTTTGAGCGGTTCGGGCTTCCCCTTTCCCTGATAACCGTTGCGGTCAATATCCCGCAGCAGATCCAATATCTTCTTCAAGGTTTTCCTGTCCTGCCTCGTCCAGTATTCAAAGTCCCCCCATGCGGAGTCTGTCCACGCCTTAACCATTCAAATCAACCTCATGTATTGTGCCGCCTGTCGCCTCCATCTGGGCAATGGACGCCTTTAAACGCGCCATATTCTCAGGGCTGTAGAACGGATCGCTGCGCTCTGCCGAGATCTCGAACGGGATCCGGCGCTCGCGCACCGCCGTCTTTGCAAAGACGCAGAACGCCGTCGTCATCGTCATCCCGATCTCGGAGCAGAACTCGTCAAACTGCCGTTTGAGGTCGGCATCCATACGAATGCTCACACTTGCCTGTGCCATAGTATCACCTCCATTCTTTCCTACACTGTACGAAATTTTTCATGCGTTGTCAATTTATTTTGATGCAAGTGCTATTCTCCTACAAGTGCCACGGGGGATGGGACGCGGATGCCGCGCGAGTTCTCAAAGATCTCGACGCGGACACCAAAGACCGCGGCGATGTGCTCCTCGGTGAGGACGGCGGTCGGTGTTCCCGTTGCTGCGATGCGACCACTCTGCATCAGGATGATCTCATCGGCGTACTGCATGGCGTGCGCCATATCGTGCAGCACCATCAGGATGGTCATGCCGTGCACGCGGTTGAGCTGTGTGATGATCTCCATGACGCGCAGCTGATGTGCGACATCGAGATAGGTGGTCGGCTCGTCGAGCAGGAGGAGGCGCGGTCGCTGGCTGAGTGCCATCGCGAGGAAGACACGCTGCCGTTCGCCGCCCGAGAGGGTATGCACCTCACGCTCCGAAAAGGAGGAGACGTGTGCCATCTCCATCGCCCATGCGACCGCCTCTCTGTCCTCGGCATCCGAACGCGTCTGAAAGAGTCCCGCATGAGCAAAGCGCCCATACGTGACGAGCTGGCGTGCGGTGAGTCCCTGCGCCGCCGCACGCTCCTGCGGCAGGATGGCGCGCACGCGGGCGAGTTCCCGTTCCGAATACCCACTGAGCTCGCGCCCGTCCAGTATGACCTCGCCCGTATAGCGGCGGGAGAGTCCTGCAAGGACGCGCAGGAGGGTGGTCTTGCCCGCGCCGTTGGGACCTACGATCGCCGTGCGCCGCCCTGCGGTGATTTGCGCGTTCAGCCCGTGCAGGATCTCCCTGCCCGCGATCTTTACGTGCAGATCGCGGGCGATCATTCCGGCGCTCATAGCTGCCTCCTGAGAAGATAGAGAAAGAACGGCGCACCGACCACCGCCATGATAATGCCCACAGGAAGTTCCAAGGGGGCGAACATCAACCGCGCCGCCGTATCGCTGAGCGTGACGACGGCAATGCCGAGGAGCGCCGCCGCAGGAAGCAGAAAGCGGTAGTCCGCCCCGATCATGAGCCGTGCGGCGTGCGGCACGATCAGTCCGACAAAGCCGAGGAGGCCCACCACGGACACGGCGCTCGCGGCAAGGAGTGCGGCGACCGCCGTGAGGAGGATGCGCGTGCGCTCGACGGCAAGTCCGATGCCGCGCGCCATGTCGTCGCCGAGCTGCAGGATGTTGAGCCGCTGCGCCGCAAGGAGCGCGAGGAGTCCTGCGACGCAGGTGTACGGCAGGAGGAGTTCCACATGCGGCCAGCTGCGCGCGGACAGGCCGCCGACCATCCACATCAGCGCACTGTGCACACGGTCGCTGTAGAGAATCATCATCGCGGAGATGCCCGCGCCGAGGAATGCAGACACCGCGACCCCCGCGAGAATGATGCGCGTCGGACGGATGCCGTCGCGCCACGCGAGGATGTAGATGAGGAGCGCGGCGACCATCGCACCGCCGAATGCGGCGGGGGTGATGAGCCACGCTGCTCCCGGCAGGAGGAGCATGATGAAGATGCCCGCAAGCCCCGCGCCCGAGGAGATGCCGATGATGTGCGGGTCGGCGAGCGGGTTTCTGAGGATCGCCTGCAGGATCGCGCCCGCGAGCGCGAGATTGATACCGACGAGTGCGGCTACAATCGTGCGCGGCAGGCGGATGTTCCAGAGGATCTGCGCGTTTGCCGTGTCACGCACGCCGCCCAGAATCCCAAGAATTTCTCCGATGGGGATATCCACCGAGCCCTTTGCCGCCGACAGGAGCATGGAGCACACTGCAAGGACGGCAAAGAAGCCGAGGAGCAGGATACGCCTTTTCATGGATAGACGAGCCTCGCCATATACTTGACGGCGGCAGGATACTCGATGCCGGGACTGAAGAGGAACATCTCCTGCGGCAGGTAGTAGACGCGTCCGTCACGAATGGCGTTGACGCTCTGCCATGCGGGGCTCTCGGCGAACATCGCCTCCATCGAGGCACGGATCTCCGCCTCCTCGCCCATGCTTGTGACAAAGATGATGTCGGGATTCTGCGCGACAAGTGTCTCCATGCTGTAGGGCGCGGCGTCGGGGTTCTTGTCGAGCGCGGGCATGCCCGCCGCCGTGTTCTCCCAGCCGAGCATATTCGCAATGCTGCCCGCAATGCTGCCGTCCAGCTGGACAGAGAGTCCCTGTCCCGTGCTGTGAATGATGGCGACGCGCTTCTTCTCCTGCGGGATGGAGGCACGCACTGCCGCGATATCCGCGTCCATCTTTTGGATCAGCTCATCTCCCTTTGCCTTTTCGCCGGTGAGCGTGGCAAAGATGCCGATCTCGCGCTTTACGTCGGCGTAGCTCTTCATATCGAGAACAAGAGTTTTGACGTTGTTCGCCGCAAGTGTCTCGACGAGCTTTTCGTTCATGCCCCTGTTGAGGATGACGAGGTCGGGCGTAAGCGCGAGAACTTTTTCCGCATCGATCTGGTAGACTCTGCCGATGTTCGTGGCACTTTTTGCCGCCTCCGGGATCTTGGACTTTGAGTCCGGCCGCCCGACGACGGTGCCGCCGACGGCGTAGAGGGGTTCGAGGAAGGAGGCGGAGGTGACGACGATGCGTTCCGGCTTTTTGTCAAAGCTGACGGTGCGCCCGTTGTCGTCGGTGATCGTTGCATAGCTGCCCTGTGTTGACTGCTGTGTCGCAGGAGCGCCGCATGCAGTGAGAACGAGGGTGCATGCGGCGAGGAGTGCAAATGCCATATATTTCATCATGTCAGTTCCTCCGCGCGAGGATGGTGGAGAGATAGTTCAGCTTCTCGTCCGCATGCTCCTCAAGGTCATGAATAATTCTCTCGCCATCAAGCCCGACGCGGCTGACAAGGACGGCGTCTTCCGCCATATTGTTGCGTTTCAGCAGGTCGATGATCTCGGCGGAGTTGTGGTAGACCTTCATGATGACGGCACTGCCCGCGACTGCCATGACTTTCTCAAGGTGCTCCTTGTCCGCTGTCCCCGGGATGATGGCGAGCACGTCGTTGCCCTCGACGATGGGGCGGCCAATCTTGCTGCCAATCGCGGCAAATGCGGGCACGCCGGGAATCGTCACGATCTCCACGTCCTCATGCTCCAGAAGGCGGAAGACGTAGATGTAGGTGCTGTAAAACATGGGGTCGCCAAGGGTCAGGAAGGCGACATTTTTGCCCGCTTCGAGCAGCGCAAGGATTTCCTCCTTGTTCCGCTCCCATGCGCCTGTGTCCTCCGCAAAGTCCTTGACCATGGGAAATACTTGGTAGACAATTTCGATCTCTTTTTTCAGATACGGGCGTGCGATCTGGAGGGCGACGCTGCCCTCTTTCTTCTCGGTCTTCGGGGCGATGAGCACGTCCGCCGCCTCGATTGCCTTGATCGCCTTGACGGTGAGCAGCTCGGGGTCGCCGGGGCCGACGCCGATGCCATAGAATGTTCCGCGCATAAAATCTTCCTTCCATATCAAACACGGTTTCTCGCACCGGTGGAAGAACAGTGCAAGCAATTAAAAATCCTTCCCCCATAGTACATAGGAGGAAGGATTTTGTCAAATCGTAAGGTCTATGCCATGCACGTCAGGTCTCCTATCCCCCTTCCACCGCTCACGCGGTCCCCCTCCCCCGTAAACGGGGGAGGCTTAAAGGGAACGGAATATTAGCTTCCCCCGTCGAAACGGGGGAAGTGGCGAGCATAGCGAGCCGATAGGGGCGCTCGTTTACATCAGCATCGCGAGCATTGTACCTGCCGCGACCGCCGTGCCGATGACACCGGCGACGTTCGGTCCCATGGCGTGCATGAGGAGGTAGTTGCCAGGCTTTGCCTTGATGCCGACGATCTGGCTGACGCGTGCCGCCATCGGAACGGCGGAAACGCCCGCAGAGCCGATGAGTGGATTGACCTTCCAGCCCGTCGCGCGGCACATGATCTTGCCGAGGACGACGCCTGCCGCCGTACCGAAGATGAAGGCGACGAGACCGAGGCATATTATGAGGAGGGTTTCCTTGACAAGGAAGCTCTCCGCGCTCATCGTGAGCCCCGTGCCGAGTGCGAGGAAGATCGTGACCGTGTTGATGAGCGCGTTCTGCGCCGTATCCGAGAGACGATCCGTCACGCCGCTCTCACGGAAGAGGTTGCCGAGCATGAGCATGCCGAGCAGCGCCGTGATGGACGGGAGAAGCAGACTGATGAAGATGGTCGAAACAATCGGAAATGCAATGCGCTCGAACTTCGTGACCTCGCGCGCCTGCTCCATGATGACCTCGCGCTCACGCTTCGAGGTGAGGAGCTTCATGACGGGCGGCTGGATGAGTGGCACAAGAGCCATGTAGGTATATGCCGCAACGGCGATTGCACCCAGGAGGTGCGGCGCCATCTTCGTGGCGAGGTAGATCGAGGTCGGGCCGTCCGCACCGCCGATGATGCCGATGGAGCCTGCTTCCTGCGCATTGAAGCCGAGGAGCATCGCGCCGAGAAGGGCGACAAAGACGCCGAACTGTGCCGCAGCGCCCATGAGAAGGCTCGACGGACGCGCAATCAAGGGACCGAAGTCCGTCATTGCACCGACACCGAGGAAGATGAGCGGGGGGAAGATCTCGTATTTGATACCCATGCCGATTGCGGACATGACGCCCGGCTCCTCAAAGCCGTTGAACGGGATGTTCGCAAGAATACAGCCGAATGCAATTGGGCTGAGAAGCAGCGGCTCGAAATCGCGTGCAAACGCGAGATAGAGCAGTATGAGACCGACGAAAATCATAATGACGTTGCCGCCGGTCATGCCCACGAATCCACTTCCCTCGACAACTGCCTGCAGGGAGACGGAAAATGCGTTAAAGAAATCCATAGTCTCGTTCCCTCCTTAGCGCGCGGTACGCATGCCGCTGGTGCGACCGAAGTTGCGCCATGCAGGCTGCTCGGCGGGGCGGATCGCGTGGATCTGCTCGGCGCTGTAGCCACAGGCGGTGACGGCTGCCGCGATGACGGCGACGGTCTCGGTGGACAGACCCGCAGGAACTGCGGGTGCAGCGGGCGCTGCTGGTGCAGGCGCGGGAGTGGGACGGGCAGGTGCCGCTGCAGGCGGCTCTGCCTTCTTCGTGGGGTCAAGTCTGTGGGTCAGTTCAATGAGCCCCCAGATCGCAGTCAGCACCGCAAAGACGATGACCATGTTGATGACCATGATGACGAATGGGTTGTTGGTAACGGGTTGATGCATAAACTCACCTCATCTTGTTTCTCCCCTCGCGAACGCCGCCGCGCTACCCGTACACGATCGCATCCGCGAGGATCTTTATGTATATTGTGAAAATAGCACATTCGTTATTATGCGGGATTTCAGACAATTTTACAAGTTTTATTTTCGTTTTTCTCATGCAACTTTGTCATATTTTTCATGAATTGTGCGTTTTCTCACGTACTGCATCGAATGCACGCTTCACCTCGGCGTAGATCTTGTCGTAGCTATGCCCCGGCTGTGCCTCGTAGAGTTTCTCACCGTCCATGAAGATGCTCGGCACGTAGTAGTACTGTCCTGCAAACGGCTGCGTCTTCTCGGGTTCGCGGTTCTCGTCGATGAAATCGACTGTCACATCCGCATACGAGCCGCCCTCGGCGCGCAGCGCGTTCATCGCGCGGTGGGCGTTCGCGCAGTAGGGGCAGCCCGCCATCTCGATCATGGTCAATGTTTTCATAGATTTTCTCCTTTCGGATGATAACAACGTGAAACAATAGCTATCATAGCACAAATTTATCGTTAATGGAATCATTTCTCCTGCAAAAATGCGGCAAAGACTTCGTTGCCCAGCTTCATACCTGCCGCCGTAAGGGCGATATGCCCCTGCGCGCGGCACAGCAGGTTGCGCTTGATCTGCTGCGTGATCACAGTGCTATAAACATCATCAATCGCGCAGCCGAATGTACGTTGAAAGCCCGCCTCATCAATTCCCTCCGCTGTGCGCAGGGCGAGGAAGGCGTACTCCTCCATCGCGTTCGCCGCCGTGCGCTCCGCGTCCTCGGGCGTGCGGACAGACGCGCCCGCACGGATGGCGCGGATGTAGGCGCGCGTATCCGTCTCATTGCCCCAGCGTACGCCGTCCACATAGGAGTGCGCCGCTGCGCCGACGCCGAGGTAGGGCACGTTCTGCCAGTAGCCGAGGTTGTGGCAGCTCTCATAGCCTGCGCGCGCAAAGTTCGAGATCTCATAGCGGCGATAGCCGCGTGCGGGCAGCTCCGCCATCAGATAGTCGTACATCTCCTCCGCCGCATCCTCATCGGGGAGCGCGAGCCGTCCCGCAGCCTCTGCAGCGGCAAATGGTGTGCCCTCCTCGACGATGAGACCATAGACAGAGATATGTTCAGGCGCGAGGGCGAGCGCTTCGTTGACACTCTGCTTGAGATCAGCAAGAGTCTGCGTTGGCAGCGCATACATGAGGTCGAGGCTGAGATTATCGAAGCCCGCCGCACGTGCCGCGCGGACTGCCGCGCGCGCCTCCTCCGCCGTGTGAATGCGCCCGATGACGCGTAGCAGTCGATCATCGAAACTCTGTACGCCGAGGCTGAGGCGGCTGACGCCCGCCGCTCTGAGCTGTACGAGATATTCCTCGTCCACCGTGCCCGGGTTCACCTCAACCGTGCATTCAAGAGGCTCCCCTGCCGCATCATGGATGGTATTGAGTATCTGCGTGAGGAGCGCGGCGGGCAGTGCGGTCGGCGTACCGCCGCCGAGATAGACCGTCCGCACATCGCCCCGACACGCGCGAAGCGGCGGTGCCTCGCGCAGAATCTCCGCCCGCAGCGCCGCCGCATAGTCCTCCATCTCTGCCGTAGCTGCATTTGCGTCAGAGACGAAGTCGCAGTATGCACATTTTTTCACGCAATAAGGGATGTGGGCATAGAGCCCCCAAGTCTTACTCATCGATCTTGAGAACCGCCATAAACGCCTCCTGCGGAAGCTCGACGCTGCCGACCGCCTTCATGCGCTTCTTGCCCTCCTTCTGCTTTTCGAGCAGCTTGCGCTTGCGTGTGATATCGCCGCCGTAGCATTTCGCGAGCACGTCCTTACGGCGCGCGCGCACGTTCTCGCGCGCAATGATCTTGCTGCCGATCGCTGCCTGGATTGGGATCTCAAACATCTGCTGAGGAATGATGCCCTTGAGCTTCACGGCGAGCTGACGGCCGCGCGCAACGGCGCGATCACGGTGGACGATGGTCGAGAGCGCGTCCACGGGATCGCCGTTGAGGAGGATGTCGAGCTTCACGAGATTCGAGGTCTGGTAGTCAATCAGCTCGTAGTCGAGGGACGCGTAGCCGCGCGTCGCGGATTTCAGACGGTCGAAGTAGTCGTAGAGGATTTCGTTCAGCGGGATGTGGTAGATGACCATGACGCGCGTCGCGTCGAGGTAGTCCATGGTCTGGAAGACGCCGCGCTTTTCCTGCGAGATCTCCATGACCGCGCCGACGTAGTCCTTCGGGACGATGACGGTCGCCTTGACGCACGGCTCCTCGATGTGGTCGATCTCGGTCGTCGGCGGCAGGTCGGCGGGGTTGCTGACCTCACGCATTGTGCCGTCCGTGCGGTAGACGTGGTAGACAACGGAGGGCGCCGTCATGATGAGCCCGAGGTTGTACTCGCGTTCGAGGCGTTCCTGTATGACGTCCATGTGCAGGAGTCCGAGGAAGCCGCAACGGAAGCCAAAGCCGAGCGCAATGGAGGTCTCCGGCTCGAAGACGAGCGCGGCGTCGTTGAGCTGGAGCTTTTCGAGCGCCTCGCGCAGGTTGTCGTAGTCCTTGCTGTCCTCGGGGTAGAGTCCACAGAAGACCATCGGCGTGACGCCGCGATAGCCGGGCAATGCCTCGGCAGCGGGTCTCTCCGCGCCCGTCACGGTGTCACCGACGCGCACATCGCGCACATCCTTCAGCGCGCCCGCGATGAAGCCGACCTCACCCGTGCCGAGCGCGCCCGTATCGACGGGCTGCGGGCGGAAGCAGCCGACATCCGTAACCTCGAAGGTCTTGCCCGTCGCCATGAGCTTCAGCTTCATGCCCTTTTTGATTGTCCCCTCCTTGACGCGCACGTTCGCAATGACGCCCTTGTACGGGTCGAAATAGGAGTCGAAAATGAGAGCGCGCAGCGGCGCACTCGGGTCGCCCTCGGGCGGCGGGACAAACGCGACGACGGCGTCGAGGACTTCCTTGATGCCGAGCCCCGTCTTTGCCGAGGCGAGGACGGCGGCACTCGTGTCGAGTCCGATCGTGTCCTCGATTTCATGCTTCACGCGGTCAGGCTCCGCGCTCGGCAGGTCGATCTTGTTGATGACGGGGACGATCTCGAGGTCGTGTTCAAGCGCAAGGTAGACGTTCGCGAGCGTCTGTGCCTCCACCCCCTGCGCCGCGTCCACGACGAGGAGCGCGCCCTCGCATGCGGCAAGGCTGCGCGAGACCTCGTAGTTGAAGTCGACGTGTCCCGGCGTGTCGATGAGGTTCAGCTCGTACAGCTCGCCGTCCTCGCCGCGGTAGTCGAGGCGCACGGTCTGTGCCTTGATCGTGATGCCGCGCTCACGCTCGAGATCCATGCTGTCGAGCACCTGCGCCTCCATCTCACGCTCGGAGAGTGTGCCCGTATACTCGATGAGGCGGTCGGCGATGGTGGATTTGCCGTGGTCGATGTGGGCGATGATGGAAAAATTGCGGATATGCTTCTGATCCATTGTTCTCTCCTTATATAATGACATCGAACACGTCTCGCTGCGTGTCTGTGACAAAAATCTCAATTTCTCCATGTTCGGATGCAAGTTCTGCGCGGAGCTGCTCGGCGAGGACGGGCAGGACGGGCGCCTCCGTGCCGAAGTGCCCCGCGTCGATGATGTGCATGCCCTGCTCCACGGCGCGCTGAGCGTCGTGGTACTTCACATCGCCCGTGACGTAGACATCTGCGCCGAGCCGCACGGCGTTGTCGATGAACTCCGCACCCGCGCCGCCGCAAACCGCAACGCGACGCACGGGGCGCGCCGCTGCGGCGGCGAGACGGACGTGGCTGACGCCGAGGCGCTCCTTCACCGTGCGTGCGAAGTCCTCAATCGCCAGGGGTGCGGGGAGCACGCCCATGCGACCAAGGCTCTCGGTCACGCCCTCCTCCTGACTCGAAATAACGAAGGAGGAGAGTTTTTCGAGACCGAGATGCGCGGCAAGCACATCGTTGACGCCGCCGTGTGCAACATCGAGGTTCGTATGCGCCGCCGCGACGGCGATGCCGTGTGTGAGGAGGGCGGCGAGGCGCTTCCCGAGAGGGAGGTCGGTGCGCAGCTGCTTCATGCCGCGAAAGATCGCGGGATGGTGCGCGACGATCATGTCCGCCCCGCGCGCAATGGCTTCCTCGGTGACGCGGTCATCGACATCGAGCGCGACAAGGACGCGTCCGACCTTCTGCGCGTAGCTGCCGACGAGGAGTCCGGGGTTGTCCCAGTCCTCGGCGAGGCGGCGCGGTGCGATGCGCTCGAGCGCGTTCATGATGAGCTGACAGCTGAGCATGGGTGTCTCCTTTATCGTGTATTGTTGGCTAAAAGCACATTGGCTTTCCTTCGTCCAAAGCGCCCCTTCCACCGCAAGCGGTCCCCCTCCCCCGCTTCGGCGGGGGAGGCTTTGGGCTTCTCCTGTTTCAGAGCTGCGCCAACATTGTCCGCAGCGCCACGATCTGCGACACCGTCTCCCGATACTCCGCACTCTGCCGTGCCGTCGGGCTTGCGCCCATGCCGGCGGCGGCGCGGGTCAGCTTTTCGATCTGTGCATCGATATGCTCCCTGAGGAGAGGGTCGCGCTTTTCAAACAGCTTTGCCCCAATGGAGAGCAGCACCTCGTCGGGCATCTCGCACGCGCCGCGCTCGGCGCGGATGATTTCGTAGAGGCGGCCGTTTGCACGCGCAAGCGTCTCGTCCACGATGTCCCAGCCGTTTTCGTAGAGCCAACGGCGCAGCCGTGCCGCGCTGTTCATGGGCTGGAGGACGAGGGTCTGCACGCGCGCGAGCACATCGGGCGCGCCCGAGAGAATCTCCGTGATGAGTGCACCGCCCATGCCCGCGATGACGATGGACTCCGCCTCGCCCGGGAGGAGGACGGACAGCCCATCGCCCTGCCGCACGTCGATCTCGCGCGTGAGCCGCTGTGCGCCGACCGTACGCCGCGCCGCCTCGCATGCGCCCGCACTGAGATCGCCGACAACGGCACGCGGGGCGATGCCCTCCATGACGAGGGTCGCGGCGAGATAGGCGTGGTCGCCGCCGATGTCCGCGAGCACTGTTCCGTGCGGGACGAATGCGGCAATCGCCGCGAGACGCGTATCGAGCTGCATGAGATCCTCCTTTCTGACGTTATTTACCTGATGTGCACGTCCCACGCGAACGCTTAGTTACGCAAGCAGTCGTGCGCTTGCTCCACTAGGGTTCGCTTAGGGACGCACACCTCATCACTCCAAACAATCTATAACAGACATAAGAAAGGAGTGTAACTGCTGCGTTACACTCCTGTTGTTGCAAATGGCTCCTCGAACTGGACTCGAACCAGTGACATTCTGATTAACAGTCAGACGCTCTACCGACTGAGCTATCGAGGAATGTTCCAGACATGCGTATTATAAGGGCAACACGCCCTCCTGTCAAGAGAAATATTGCTTGTACGTTGGAAACGTGCGTGTTATAATCCACATAGGCGTTGCCAAACGGTAGGCGGTCGATTCTTAGCCCCTGAAAGGGGGTACGCTTATGGGACCATACGAATTTCTTTCGCTGGTGTTCCTCGTTGCGATCTGTATCGTAATGTCAAAAGCATAAGAAAGCCCGCCTGCAGCTACCAACTCTAGGCGGGTAATCTTATCCAACGTAGATTTGGGGGCTGACCGTTTACCGGCAGCGCCTTTTGTACGCTTATTATACGATATTCTGCACAATTCGTCAACTACTCAAGGAAATCTCGCAGCACCTTGCTACGGCTCGGATGCCGGAGCTTCCTCAGTGCTTTCGCCTCGATCTGGCGAATGCGCTCACGCGTCACACCGAAGCTCTGCCCGACCTCCTCGAGGGTGCGCGAACGACCGTCCTCAAGCCCGAAGCGCAGACGCAGGACGTTCTTCTCGCGGTCGGTCAGCGTCTCCAAGACCTCCTCGAGCTGCTCGCGCAGGAGCATGAACGACGCAGCCTCTGCGGGTGCGGGCGCAGCCTCGTCCTCGATGAAGTCGCCGAGGTGGGAGTCCTCCTCCTCGCCGATCGGCG
>ERZ773035.1426-NODE-1426-length-17273-cov-24.592926_pt1 | contig 17273 bp, 22 predicted proteins | sample MGYA00511487_ERZ773035 | MGnify/ENA primary metagenome ERZ773035 (study PRJEB29015, sample SAMEA2737985) | human oral metagenome | biome: human oral; feature: human-associated habitat; material: dental | place: China | collected 2024 ...
TTAAAACAAATTGAAAAAGATTTTGGTAAAGGTGCTATTATGCGTCTTGGTGAAGCGGCAGATCGCATGAATGTAGAGGTGATTTCCTCTGGTTCTCTTGCTATCGATATTGCTGTTGGTGTAGGTGGTTTCCCTCGTGGCCGTGTAATTGAAATCTACGGTCCAGAATCTTCTGGTAAAACAACAGTGGCTCTTCACGCTGTAGCAGAAGCTCAAAAACAAGGTGGTATTGCAGCATTTATTGATGCGGAACATGCGATGGATCCTGTATATGCTCGCAACTTGGGGGTAGACATCAATAATTTGTTGATTTCTCAACCAGATAATGGAGAACAAGCTCTAGAAATTACAGAAGCTCTTGTTCGCAGTGGTGCAGTAGATATTGTTGTAGTTGACTCCGTAGCGGCTTTGGTTCCTAAAGCGGAAATCGATGGCGAAATGGGCGATGCTCACGTAGGCTTACAAGCTCGTTTGATGAGTAAAGCTTTGCGCAAATTGACTGGTATCATCAGTAAATCCAAAACAGTTGTTATCTTCATCAACCAATTGCGTGAAAAAGTAGGTGTTATGTTCGGTAATCCTGAAACAACGACTGGTGGTCGTGCGTTGAAATTCTATTCTTCCGTGCGACTTGATGTTCGTAAAGGGGAATTAATTAAAGCAAACAACGAAAATGTTGGCGCTCGAACAAAAGTCAAAGTTGTCAAAAATAAGGTGGCACCTCCATTTAAGACAGCTGAATTTGATTTGATGTATGGCGAAGGTATCTCTAAAACTGGCACACTTATTGATATTGGTACAAATATGGAAATTATTAATAAATCTGGTGCTTGGTACTCCTATAATGGGGAACGTATGGGGCAAGGTAAGGAAGCGGCTAAACAATACTTGTTAGAGAATCCACAAATAGCTGATGAAATCGATCGCATTATTCGTGATACATTGGCTGTTGGCACTGAAGAAATCGATGTAATTGGTGAAGAAGTAACTGAAGAAGTATAATCATGAGTGACGAAACGATGCAAGCTGCTATGGATCAAGCGTATCGCTTCTTAGCTCAGCGCTTCCTTAGTTCTTATGAGCTGACGCAAAAAATGAGACGTAAACAATTCGAGGACCCTATCATTGAGAGGGTCCTTGAGCGCCTTAAAGATTATGATTACATTAATGATGAACGTTTATCTGAGCAGGTATTAGCCTATTTTATGAAAGAACAGAAATACGGTGCTTATATGATTAAGCAAAAAATGAAACTTCGAGGACTTGCGATTCCTCAAGAAATTTCTGCTTATGATGAGGTAAAAGCTGCTTATCGGGTGGTAGAGAAAAAATTTGGATCTATTCTCAATGAAGAGAAGACTCCTCAGGTAAAAGTTTTTAGTTTTCTCAAATACAGGGGGTTCTCAACAAGCACAATTCAAGTTGTATGCAATGATTTTTATGAATAAATTCTGCTTTTTGAGAGGCCTTGGTAGGCTTGTAAAATCTTGACAGAAAGGGCTTTGAAGTCTAAAATTAATAATAGCCTTATTTATTTATATGATGATATGGCTAATTGATAATTTAATGCATAAAGGGCATAAAAAGGAGCATGAAAGCTCAATTTTGAGAAATAAAAAGGAGGTGAAAGAAATTCTAGAGTATAGTCTAATTGCAGTGGTAATGGTACTGATTGGACTAGGGGTAGGCTATTTTTTAAGAAAAAATATTGCTGAAGGAAAACTGAATCAAGCTGAACAAGAGGCTGCACGCATCATTGCAAATGGTGAACGCACAGCTGAGTCTAAAAAGAAAGAAGCTTTATTAGAAGCGAAAGAAGAAATTCATAAGCTCCGTTCTGATGTAGAACGAGAAAATAAAGATCGTCGTTCTGAACTTCAACGTATGGAACGTCGTATTCTTCAAAAAGAAGAATCTTTGGATAAAAAATTAGACAATATTGAGCACAAAGAGGAAGCTTTACATCGCAAAGAAGCTGACTTAGCCCAAAGCCGTGAAAAGGTAGAAGCTTTGTATGAAAAACAAATGGCAGAATTGGAACGTATTTCTGGCATGACGTTCGAAGAAGCAAAAAATATCTTGTTATCGAATGTGGAACAAGAAATCCGTCATGAAACGGCGATTATGGTTAAGGAAATGGAGCAGCAAGCTAAGGATGAAGCGGAGAAAAAAGCGAAAGAAATTATCTCCTCTGCTATCCAACGTTGTGCAGCTGACCATGTAGCGGAAACTACCGTATCCGTAGTGGCATTGCCTAATGATGAAATGAAGGGGCGCATTATCGGTCGTGAGGGTCGTAACATTCGTGCACTCGAAACATTAACAGGTATTGATTTGATTATCGATGACACACCAGAAGCAGTTATTCTTTCCGGCTTCGATCCAATTCGTCGTGAAGTGGCTCGTATTGCGCTGGAAAAATTGATTGTAGATGGTCGTATCCATCCAGCTCGTATTGAAGAAATGGTTGGTAAAGCTCGTAAAGAGGTGGACCAAACTATTAAAGAGGCTGGTGAACAAGCGACATTTGAAGCTGATGTTCATGGCTTACATCCTGAAATTGTTAAGATTTTAGGCCGTTTGAAATATCGTACTAGTTATGGTCAAAACGTATTGAAACATTCCATTGAAGTATCTCATTTAGCAGGTTTAATGGCAGCTGAACTAGGCTGTGATGTAACTTTGGCTAAACGAGGTGGTTTGATTCATGATATTGGTAAAGCATTAGACCGTGAACTTGAAGGTTCTCATGTTCAAATCGGTGTTGATGTGGCTCGTAAATATCGTGAAAGTGCAGCAGTAATTAACTGTATTGGTGCTCATCATGGTGATGAAGAGTTCCAAACCGTAGAAGCTGTATTAGTAGCTGCCGCTGATGCTATCTCCGCTGCCCGTCCAGGAGCACGTCGAGAAACATTAGAAAACTACTTAAAACGTTTATCTAAATTGGAAGAAATCGCTGAATCCTTCGAAGGCGTTGAAAAATGTTTTGCTATTCAAGCCGGTCGTGAGATTCGCGTTGTAGTAAAACCGGATAAGATTGATGAAGCTGAGTCTACATTACTTGTTCGGAATATCGTAAAACGCATCGAGTCAGAACTTGAATATCCAGGCCAAATTAAGGTCGTAATTATTCGTGAAACTCGCGTTGTGGATTACGCAAAATAATATGCTATAAGCGATAAGTATAGGCTGCAATGTTTTCATTGCAGCCTATTGTTATCAAAGTTTCGGTAATTATATATTGCTATATACGGCGTATAGGAATCATCATTTACATTGCGTTGTAGATGATGATTCCTATAATTCGTATCAAGTTATTTACTTTTTTAATAATTTAATTGATTGAAATGCTTTACAAATAGAGGATTTTTTATTTGTATATAGAATTAATATATATATGGGGAAGGAGGCGTTGGCTATGAGCCGATATTTTGAAAATGAGTTGATTGAACAAATCAAAGATGCTAATGATATCGTGTCAGTTGTATCCGAGCATGTAGCTTTAAAGAAACGCGGCAAGAACTATTGGGGTTGTTGTCCATTTCATAATGAAAAAACGCCATCCTTTAGTGTAGCCCCTGAAAAGGGTTTTTATTATTGCTTTGGGTGCCATGCATCAGGAAATGCTATTAAATTTCTTATGGAATTAGAGCATTTAACCTTTGTAGAAGCCCTAGAGCGGCTAGCTAATCGAGCTAATATTCCATTGCCAGAGGCGAAACTTTCACCTGAACAAAGAGCTAGAGATGAAAGGCGCAAAAAACTGTATGAAGCTTCTGATTTAGCGGCTACTTTTTTCCATAACTGTCTCACTCAAACGTCTATTGGTAAAGTGGGATTAGATTATTTGAAAAAGCGAGGGCTCACACAAGAGACCATAGAAACATTTAAGCTTGGTTTTGCTCCTGATGGTTGGGATAAGTTATATCGTGCCTTTCATGAGCGTGGCATTGATGATTCCATTCTTTTAGAGTTGAATCTTGTCCGAAAGAACCAAAAGGGTCAATTTTATGACTTCTTCAGAAATAGAATTATGTTCCCCATTATGGATGGTAAAGGGAGAGTAGTTGCTTTTGGTGGACGCGTTATGGATGATAGTACACCAAAATATTTAAACTCTCCAGAGTCATCAATCTTTGAAAAAGGTAAACTCTTATTTGCCTTTGATAAGGCTTATAAATCTATTCGTGAGGAAAAACAAGCTATTCTTGTAGAAGGCTATATGGATGTTATATCCGCTCATAATCATGGTGTTACTAATGTAGTCGCATCATTGGGGACTGCTTATACAAGAGATCATGGGCATATCTTGATGAGGCAAGCTGAAGAAATCGTGTTAGCTTATGATATGGATGGTGCTGGTCGTCAAGCGGCTGCTAGGGCTATTGAATTATTGCAAAATACGGATTTTAAGGTGCGTGTCCTTGCCATGCCAGACGGTAAAGATCCAGATGATTATGTGCGTAATCATGGGGGACAGGCATTTAAGGAGTTAGTTGCTAAAGCTGTTAAACCTCTTGATTATCTATTAAGTGAGTCTTTGATTAAACACGATACAAATGATACAGAAGGGAAGCAGGCTGTTATGGCAGATGTTTTCCCATATATTGCAAATATAGATAGTCAAACACAGAGAGATGATGCTTTAAAAACATTGGCATTGCCATTATGGCTTGATAATAGTACTATTTTTAGATACTTTAGAGATTATGTGAAAAAAGGACAAATTGAATTAGTGGATACTGCATCAACACTTTTGCCAACACAGGATTTACCAAAGGGGGATGCGGAAAAATTATTGTCCTTAGCTTTCACAGATGGCGAAGTATTACAACATATGATGAGCTATTTGCCATTAGAGGACTTTGAAAAAATTGAATATCGAGGTATAATAGAAAAGCTATTCACCTTGTATAAGTCCGAAGGTCGTCTAGATGAAACTGCAATTCAATCTGTTTTATCTTCTCAAGAATACGATATTTACTCTAGGTTGGTCGTCATGAGTGACGATGACTACAAGGTACAAGTGCCTGCATTAATCCGCAAGATAAGGCTCCATTCATTGCGTGAACAGTATAAAGCGCATTCAATTATGGCGGATCAATTAAAACGAGCAGGAGATTCGACGTTTATTAGCGAATTACATAAGTGTCAGGAAATACAGAATTTAATTAGAGAATGGTCTAAGTAAATCATTAATGGTTAAAAAGGAGAGCGCTGTGGCTAAGAAAGTACAAAAAAGTCAAATAGAGGAGATTGTTGAGCAACTTCTTGAAAAAGGCCGTAAGAGCGGTGTGTTGACACAATCCGAGATTTCAGATGCTCTTCATGAGCAGACGGAAATTACTGCGGAACAATTAGATGATATTTATACGACTTTGGGTAAATTGAATGTAGAGATTGTGGCAGATATTGATGCTGATGATACAGATAGTCATACAATTGAAACGGATGAAGATGAAGACGAAGTTTCTAGCGAGAAGAAAATTTCTATCGATTTAAGTGTTGATTCTGGTGTTAATATTGATGACCCTGTACGAATGTACCTAAAAGAGATTGGTCGCGTACCATTGCTTTCAGCTGACGAAGAAATCGTATTAGCTAAGCAAATCGAAGCTGGTGCACAAGAGGATGCTACATATAAAGATATTCAACTTAGCAAAAAGGCTAAGAAAAAATTGGTAGATGCTAATTTGCGGCTAGTTGTAAGTATCGCGAAACGTTATGTAGGTCGCGGTATGTTGTTCTTGGATTTAATTCAAGAAGGTAACCTAGGTCTGATTAAAGCGGTAGATAAATTCGATTATACTAAAGGTTATAAATTTTCAACGTATGCTACATGGTGGATTCGTCAAGCAATTACGCGTGCTATTGCAGACCAAGCTCGTACGATTCGTATTCCTGTACATATGGTAGAAACAATTAATAAATTGATTCGTATTTCTAGACAATTGTTGCAAGACAAGGGTCGTGAGCCATTGCCAGAAGAAATTGCTGAAGGTATGGGAATTACTGTAGAGCGGGTGCGTGAAATTCAAAAGATCGCCCAAGAGCCAGTATCCTTGGAAACTCCGATTGGTGAAGAGGAAGATTCCCATTTAGGGGACTTCATCGAGGACCAAGATGCAATTGCTCCAGACGATGCAGCTAGCTACATTTTATTGCAAGAGCAGATTGAAGATGTATTTACATGCTTGACTGATCGTGAGCAACAAGTATTGATTTTACGTTTTGGTTTGAAGGATGGTAAGCCTCGCACATTGGAAGAAGTTGGTCAACATTTCAATGTTACACGTGAACGTATTCGTCAGATTGAAGGTAAAGCGCTTACTAAATTGCGCAACCGCGGTAAACGTGATAAAATCAAAGACTTCTTATAAGATTTTGAATCTCTTAAGGGTTGTAATGCAGTGTTGTATAGCACTGTATTACAACCCTTTTGTGTTATAATAAAAAATGGTAATATCTTACAATAAAAAGTAATTTATGATAAGACTTACGTAATAGACAAGCGTTTCATGTAATAGCGATAAGTTTTATGTAATAGATATAAGTTGAAAGCTTATGTAATAGATAGGAGATATAATGTTTACAGTTACTAAACGGTTAGAGGTGAGTGCATCTCATCAATTAAAACTAGATTATCCGAGTAAATGTCAAAATCTTCATGGGCATAACTGGATTATTACAGTTCATGCACGTTCTGAAGAGTTAGATCATAATGGGATGGTCATCGATTTTACGATTATTAAAGAAAAAATTCATGGTCGATTGGACCATCGCCATATCAACGATGTACTAGGCGATATAAATCCTACTGCGGAGAATATGGCAAAATGGATCGCTGATGAATTGGGCCCAAAATGCTTTAAAGTAGAGGTTCAAGAATCTGAAGGGAACACAGCTATTTATGAACGTGATTGAGATTTTTGCCTCTATTGATGGGGAAGGTAGTCGGCAAGGCTTGCTGACTACATTTTTACGCCTCCATGATTGCAATATTCGCTGTTCCTATTGCGACACGACTTATAGCTACGGCATTGATAGTGTATTCACAGAGATGACTGTAGCTGAGGTGGCTGATGTTATTGAAAGCTTAGGTAATCATCGCATTACTATTACTGGTGGGGAGCCTCTATTACAAGAAGCTGCTGTTGTAGAGTTAATTGATGAATTAAATCGTCGGAAGGCTTTAAAGATACAAGACAATCCATCAAGTCAAAGTGATTTAACTCGTATTAATGATGTAGATAAAGATGTAGATAAACGAGAGAGGCCTAATAATAGTCCTTATGATTTCAATATTGAAACAAATGGCACGATTGTACCGAGCTTTCATAGAGATAATGTGTGGTTTACCTACGATTATAAAACGCCGTCCTCTTTAGCCGAAGAGTCTATGAATATAGATATATTCAAGGTGGCTACAGAACGTGATTTGATTAAGTTTGTCGTTGGCTCTCCAGAAGATTTGGATTGTATGCGTCGCATAATTAGTAAATATCCTACAGTGGCTCAAATATATGTATCGCCTGTATGGGGACAGATTGAGGCGGCATCGATTATCGATTATATGAAAACATATAATTTGCAGAATGTACGATTCCAACTACAAATCCATAAATTTGTCTGGGATCCAGATGCAAAGGGTGTATAGTATTATTAGGCTGTGTAGTATTAGTATCTTTTCTATGGTATGATATGAGGTCTGATGAAATCTTGATATAAAGGGGTAAATATGGATACAAAAAAAATAGAATCGCTTATATATCAGTTGTTAGAAGCATTAGGTGAGGATCCTAATCGGGACGGTTTGTTAGAAACACCGAAACGGGTGGCTCAAATGATGGAAGAGGTATATGAAGGAATTCAGTATACAAATGCTGAGATTGCAGACATGTATGGTAAGACCTTCGCTGTAGATACAAATCAAATGGTAGTAGTAAAGGATATTACTTGCTTCTCTCATTGTGAACATCATATGGCATTGATGTATGATATGAGTATCAGTATTGGGTACATTCCAAAAGGTCGTGTCATAGGTTTATCTAAGATTCCCCGCATAGCTGAAATGTGCTGCAAGCGTTTACAACTACAAGAAAAAATTGGTGAAGATATTGCGGAAGTAATTTCCTTAGCGACAGGGTCTGATGATGTTATTGTGCACATTACATCGTCTCACAGCTGCATGAGTGCACGAGGTATTAAATCTACAGATAGCCAAACGACTACACTAACTACTAAAGGCGTATTTAACGAAGATCATATGATTCACCGTTTTATGCTAATGAAACAGTCTTAAGATTTGAGTTGCCTTGACTAAATGATAGTCTATTCGGTATAATTAATAAGCTAGAAACTAACTGAGGGCCTATAGCTCAGGGGTAGAGCAACCGGCTCATAACCGGTCGGTCCCTGGTTCGAACCCAGGTGGGCCCACCAATACTTTGAAATGCGAACCAGTTTCGCATTGATTGCTAAATTCTGGCAATTCGTTTTTATAATTAAAGATAATCTCAACCCTATCGCTATAGATAGTTACGCTTTTAATAAACGTATCAAGAATACGTGAGCGGCCTGTCTTAGTGGTAGGGTTTTCTGTTGCCATTCTTTCGAGAAAATACTCTATATGATCCGCAGTAAATTTAATAGGTGTAATAGCGCTCTCATGGTTCGCTTTTTGCTCTAATAGGTCTTGACGCTCGTTCTCTAGGCTTTCTATTTCTGCTTTTAATCTATCTGTAATAAAACCTTGCTTAATTGCCGTCATGCAATTATCTAATTCTGTATCTATAGCCTTAATTTTGCCGTTTATGCCCTGTATGGCTGTTTTTGCCTCTTGGGTAACATTACTATAGCCAGACATTACTAAATGGGCTATACGCTCGATAATTTTAGGCTCATTTAAGATAGTAAGTGTTTTATTAATCACCAAGTCCTCGAGTTCATCACGTCGGATATTTGGAGCGGTGCAAGTGTGATATTTTCTTCTATTGGTGCATACGTAATAATGGTGTTTTTCGCCGTTTCTTGATGTAGCGGTAGAGCCTACATAATGGCCGCCACATTCACCACAAATGAGCTTGCCGCATAGACTATACATTTCAGAGCGACGGCCTTTATTTCTAATTCTATTAGGCATAATCTTTTTAACCTCGTCGAATATTTTTCTTGAGATAATAGGCGGTATTGAGTCCTCAATACGAATATCACCCCATGAGTACACGCCTATATATTTCTCATTAGATAGGATATTCTTAATTACGCTAGGGGAGATCTTACGGCCTCGCTTGGTCGTGTAGCCTTTACCGTGTAAAATATTTGAAATTTTAGCCATAGAATGCTGTTTGAGATACAAGTCATATATTAACCTTACAGCCTTAGCCTCGTGAGCATTCACGGCTAAATGGTGGCTTTCTGTTAGGTCGTAGCCAAGAGGAATAGCAGCGCCGTTCATCTTGCCTTTGAGTGCGTTTTCAGTCATGCCACGTTTAACCTTTTGGGATAACTCAACGCTGTAATATTCAGCCATACCCTCGAGCATGCTTTCTAAGATAATACCAGCAGGCTCATTGGTAATATGTTCCTTTGCGCTTAATACCCTCACACCATTACGGCGGAGTATGCCTTTATATTTGGCGCTATCCTCACGGCTACGGCTGAACCTATCGAGTTGATAGACGATAACATAATTAAATGATTGATTAGCGCTATCACGGATCATTTGCAAGAACTCTGGGCGGTTATCTGTACGAGCGGAGAGAGCCCTATCGGTGTATATTTTAGTAATAAGAATACCCTCACGCTGAGCGTACTCTGTACACTCTCTTATTTGGCCCTCTATGGACTCATCTCGTTGTTTATCGCTTGAATATCTGGCGTATATAACGCCAGTTTGTAAATCTTTTGTATTTGTCATTGTGTGATATTCCTTTCAATGGTATAATCGCATTAGAGAAGATAAGACATGTGTTGACCATAACCGCCGAACGTATACATCGGCGGTTTTTTGTTTTATGTATAAATAAAGCCCCTTAATAGGGGCTCTTTTTTATTTTCTGCTTTTATATTTAGCTTGCGCCTCGGCCATTTTGCCGCTTTGCACAGCGAAATTATAAGCATATACGGCTGTTTTGTATTCGTCTGAACCCTCAATAATAGGAACGATTGGAGTAGGCTGTATGCTGCCACTCATGACATAATCAGAATTTCTCGAGAAATTTGTAACCCTATCCACTCGATATAGTACAGATATAGGCTTTCCTGTTCCGTGCGGATCTAATGCATAGTAAAAGTGGTTTAATTTCCATGTAATATATGGCTTTTCTGGGTTATCTATTTGAGTGTACAGTAATATTTCAACGCTGCCGCCGTTATAATTTTTTATATCTAAATCAGCTCTCACGCTAACATTTACACCTTTCTCGGTTGTATATGCTGGTACAAATGGCGCCGCTGGGTTGATAGCAACGGCAGAAAATGACATGCTAGCTAATAGGCAAGCAGCAATAACTATTTTTTTCATAATACATAACTCCCCTTAATGTTCCCTTTACTTGGTTTTTAAAAACGCCTCTATAAGCGCTTTTATTGTGGCACGTTCCTCGTCTGTAATGATGTGCTTACCATAAGACAATATATTATCCTTTTCGAGTACCGCTTTTAAATTAACCCCCTCAGCGTTCTCTATGCTCATTAGCGTAGAGGGCGCTTTTTTTATTTCTGGCAACTCTAAATTATGGATCACATCTTTTTTGAGTGCACATGCTACGTATAAATCATCGACAGCTTCATCATCATATAACGTGAAATCAATATCAATACCACATTGATGAATAAAGTCTATCTTTTGCTGACGCATTATGTCGTAATCGTCAACCTCGCCAGTTAAATAATACAACGACACCCCTAAATAATTGGCCAACTTTTGCAACTTATCTATTTTTGGCGTGTATTCTTTCTTTTTCCATGCTGCGAGGGTAGACCTAGACACGCCAGTAGCCTTTGCTACTTTGTATGCGGTCAGCCCTTTTTCTTGCAACAAATTATTAAATCTTTCGTACATTTTTCTGACCTTACTTTATAAAATAGTTAAGAAAGATTTACGAAAAGTTTACTAGGTACGTTCAGTTTTCTGTGCTATTATATAGCCATAGGGAACGTTAAGAAAACTTGACGTAATAGAAATTAATTAATATTTCTTAACTAATTTTATCACATAGAAAGGGGTGAGGCAATGGAATATAAAAAAATCGAGGTTCTCTTAACAGAGAACGGTGTAACAGCTTATCGAATGTGTAAAGATTTAGGCTTGCACACATCATCTGTTACAGCGTGGCGCAAAGGCGATTATAAGCCAAGTGTTACGACTCTTAAAAAAATCGCTGATTACTTTGGCGTAACAGTTGATTACTTTTTATAAAAGGGGGTGAATTTAATGAATAATCTCATCGAGGTATTTAATAATAGCGAGTTTGGTTCTGTTAGAACTGTAAACCTAAATAACACTATCCACTTTGTTGGCAAAGATGTAGCTGTAGCTCTTGGGTACTCTAACCCTCAAAAAGCTGTAAGGGATCATATCGATGAAGAAGATAGGACGGTGAACAATTCGTTCACCATTAACGGAACGCCTGCGGTATTGATTAATGAAAGCGGCCTTTATAGTTTGGTGATTTCCAGCAAGTTGGAAAGCGCAAAACGCTTTAAGCGCTGGATAACAGCCGAGGTACTCCCTGCACTACGCCGAACAGGCAGCTACTCGCTAAATATTCCTCAAACTTTGCCAGAGGCTTTACGAGCCTATGCGGACGAGGTAGAGCAGCACAACAAAACAAAAGCTCTAGTTGAGGCGCAGCGACCGAAAGTCATTTTTGCCGACGCAGTGAGTTCTAGCGATACCGATATTTTAATCGGTGATCTAGCGAAACTCTTAAATCAAAACGGCCACAATATCGGACAAAATAGACTGTTCGAGCGGTTGAGAGCTGAGGGCTATCTGATTTCAAGAAAAGGCGGCTCTTACAATATGCCAACTCAGAGAGCTATGGAGCTAGGGCTCTTCAGAATTAAAGAAACAGCTATCACTCATTCTGACGGCAGAACGAGCATAAATAAAACGCCTAAAGTAACAGGCAAAGGGCAGGTATATTTCATCAATCGCTATGCAGGTGTGCAGCTATGACATTGCTCATTGATGAAATATATAACTTTTACAATAACCCTCAAAACCTAGCAGACTTTGAGGAATGGAGAAAGAAGAAACATGAAAACAAGAACACAACAACTAAAGAAAGCCCACAAATTAATGGGCTGGGTGTACGGCGACATTCTAAGCCAGCTGGTATATCACTTTAAAGAAAGGAAATAGAAATATGATGACTCAACAATTAAAAGTAAGACACAGAAAACCCATGAAAGCTAGACGGCTAGGCAAAAGCGATGAGCCTACATCGTTACAAATGGCTTTATTCACTTTTTTAACATTGGTTTTTTTCTTTGCCACTGCTTACTGGTGGTGTACTGGTGAGGCTCTTATTAAATGGTAGATCTAATCATAAAAAAAGAGCCATTCACCAAAGGTGAACGGCCCTATATTCCAATCACTAAGTGAAAGGAACATCACACAACATTATTATATCTTATTTTCTTATGAAAAGAAAGGACATCACACAATGTACAAAAAGATTTTTGACAGTAAGAATGCTACTCGAGAAGAGTGGCTAAATGTTCGAAAGCTAGGACTTGGCGGCTCTGATATGAGCGCCGTGCTAGGCGTCAATCAATGGCGCAGCCCTCTCGATGTATGGCTTGATAAGACGAGTGATACAGTCGAAGAAAAGGAAAGCGAGCCAATGTACTGGGGCACTATCCTCGAGGACATTGTAGCGCAGGAATTTTCAAAGCGTACAGGCTACAAGGTACGTAATAACAATTTCACATTACAAAGTGAGGAATATCCGTATTTACTTGCTAATATCGATAGAGAAATCGTCGGCCTTGACGCTGGCCTTGAATGCAAGACAGCTAACGCTTTCAAAGCCGATGAGTGGCAGGGCGATAGCGTTCCAGACGCTTACTATGTACAGTGCCAGCACTACATGGCGGTAACTGGCAAGTCAAGCTGGTGGATAGCCTGCCTCGTAGGTGGTAATACATTCTACTACAAAGAAATCAAGCGTAATGATGAAGTTATTCAAGCGATTATTGATGCTGGGGCTGAATTTTGGCGGCTAGTGGAAACTAAAACCATGCCAGCGCCAGACGATACAAAAGCATGCAGCGAGGCGCTCAAAAAGCTCTATAAAAACAGTAACGGTAATGTTATCGAGTTACCTGCTGAATATAGCAACGCTGTAGTTGATTACCTAAAAATCAAAGACCAGCTCACAGAGCTAGAGTCTCAAAAAAGAGGTATTGAAAACCTCTTAAAAGACTATATGAAAGACAACGAAAAGGCGACGGCTGGCGAGCATGTTGTATCGTGGAAAACGAGCAAGCCTCGTGAGACGTTCGATAGCAAAACGTTCAAGAGTGATCACCCAGATTTATATACGAATTACATCAAGCAGGGTGAGCCTAGTCGTAGATTCGAGGTGAAATGATAAATGATTGAAGTATATAACCTAAGAAAATTACTCGAGGCCATTCCTGATGAGTTTGCTGTAGTTATCAGAACGCCTTTAGATACATCTGAGCATACAGCTGAAATAAAAGGGATATATATCGACTTTGAAAATGACGTGTTAGTAATAGGGGAGATTAAAATCTAATGGCAACTACAACAGGTATTGAATTAAAGAAAAACACTATCACAGCTGCAAAAGAGGCTAAAACACTAAAAGGCATGCTTGAAAGCCCAGCGTATAAGAAAAAATTTGAGGAAATGCTAGGCAAAAAAGCCGCTGGCTTTATGAGCAGCATTATCGCAGTTACAAATAACAATAATTACTTGATGAAAGCAGATCCTGCCACCGTTATTGGAGCAGCTGCACAAGCGGCTATGCTAGACTTGCCAATCAATCAGTCTCTTGGTTTTGCCTATATCGTGCCTTATAAAGGAGCTGCACAGTTCCAACTTGGCTATAAAGGCTATATTCAGCTTGCACAACGTAGTGGCCAATATGTTGATATTGGCGCAAAGACTGTATACGAGGGTGAGCTAGAATATGAGAACCGCTTACTTGATAAGTTCCGATTTGGCGAGCGTACAGGTGATAAAGTCATTGGTTATTTGGCGTATTTCAGACTCACAAACGGTTTTGAGAAAATGCTGTTTATGGATCTTGATGAAATGCAAGCGCATGCCAAGAAATATAGCCAAAACTATAAGGGTGGTACTGATAAATGGGGCATCGCTGATTTCAATGTTATGGCTGAGAAAACAGTGCTCAAACGCTTGCTTTCCAAGTTCGGCCCTTTGAGTATTGAAAGTGTTCAAATGAGTCAAGCCCTCTCTAATGACGGCGGCGTTATTTCCATGAATAAAGACGGTGATTTTGATGTCGATTTCAGCGGTGAAACTATCGACGCCGAATATGACGAGCCAGCAGCAGAGGAAACGAAAGGCGAAACCTACAACGTGGCAGGCGAGATTATCGACGCCAACACTGGCGAGGTAGTCGGCCATGAATAACAATGACAAAATGCTTGCTCAATTCGGCGCTGACTGGGTGAAAGTGAGAGATCATATCGCAGCATTAAAACTGGTTGATATTCCTTATACACCTACCTTTATGGTACGTACTGAAAAAGAAACAGGCGTACAGGCTAATGCTATAAAAAGCATTTTAGACTATGGTCTACAGATTGGGCTATATCGTAAGACGAGTGATAGAGATATTATCACATTCGCACCTATTAGATAAGGAGTTTATATAATGGCAAGACCTAAAGCGAAAGGGGTTGAGTATTTCCCTCTTGATGTAGGGTTTTTAAGTGATTTGAAAATAAGAAAAATCATGCTTTCGTGTGGGGCCAGCTCTATTGCTGTGCTGATATACATATTCGCAGCGATCTATAGAGATGAGGGCTATTTCATGAACGTTAAAGATGATGATATAGCACTCATCGCTCTTGATACTAACCTCGATACCGACTATGTAAAAAATGTCATAAATCGAGCGTGTGAGGTTGGGTTATTCTCATTTAGAATTTACGACAATTTTCGAGTTCTAACATCTGAGGGGATACAAAATAGATACCTTAAAATCACAGAGCGCAGAAAATCGGTAAAAATTAATGCTGACATTAACCTAGTTAATGTTGACATGATGTATACAGAAACTATGGTTAATGTTGCAGAAACTATAGTTAATGTTGCAGAAACCCCAGTTAATGTATACAAAAGTACACAAAGTAAAGTAAAGGAAAGTAAAGTAAAGGAAAGTAAAGTAAAGGAAAGTAAAGTAAAGGAAAGTAAAGAGAAAAATACAGTAATTCAAAACGATGTATTCTCAACTTGGTTAAATACTTTCGGAGACATCTCTTCTTTTATAAAAGAAACTTTAGAAACCCTTTCCGAGGAATATGGCCCAGAGCAAGTAATAGAGGCTATCGAGATCACACACGATAGAGGGAAAACCTCAATTAAATACGTTGAGGGAGTGTTGAAAAATAAAAGGTTAGGAAATGAAACAAATAGACGTAACGGAAGAGCTGGAAAAATTAAAGAAGAGGCAGTTGATTGGAAAGCCGAGTACGAAAGAGTGCACGGCAAAGGCTGATTATGAATTTTTTAAGCCTATCTATGATAAGCCTATGGTTATTCAAAAGGATAAAAGTCAGACCTATGGAGTGTCTGGCATTCCTAAACGCTATTACGATATGAGCTTTACATGGCTAAAACAAAACGGAACATTCCCAAAGGAAAACGCCGAGGCCTATCGTATAGTGAACGACTACAGGCAGCACCTAGAGGAGAATTTGAACACAGGAAAGGGCCTCATATTAAGAGGGCCAGCAGGTACAGGAAAAACCTCTCTCGGTGTGTGCCTCTTAAAAGAGGCGCTAGAGTTTGGCAAGGGGTGCTTGATGATCTCAATGCCAAATCTCTTAGACAATATGCTCGCCTTATCCAAAGGCGATAGCGTGGCATTCATGAGCTATGAGCAAAAGCTGCGGAATATACCGCTCTTATTGCTCGATGATTTTGGGGCGGAATATTCAAAATCTGAATGGGTGGCGGCTAAAGTCGAAAGCATAATAATCGACCGCTATAACAGAATGCGGCCGATTATCCTCACCACTAACTACAGTGATAGTTGGGTAGAGGGGAATTATAGCCAGCGCATATATGATCGATTGCGTGGCGAATACAAGGAGGCCGTTTTTATGAGTGGCTCCCACAGGGGGAAATAATGAAGAAGATAACGGTTAAAGAGCTTAATAACGGCATATCAAGAATTACATATAGCAATGATTTTGAGTGTGAAAAACAGGTGTCAGAGACACTTATTCTCACTGGTATTGAAATGATTATGAACTCTAATCACTCTGATTTAGAAAAGTATTTAAGCCTGTTAGACATGAGAAATGTAATCAACAGCTTACTTAATAAGTTTTAATAGTAAAATTCATTTAAACGCTCTATAAGGCTAGTTTAAAATTCTCACGATAGAATTTCGAGCGAATAGCTAGAGGGGGGTAAAATAACGAAATTTTCCGCATAGAATTAGAAAATAATTTAAAAGGTATAGAGGTGTAAAGTTGGAAATTGTAATTTATGGCCAACCAAGAACAAAAAAGAATAGCTCTCAAATCGCATTCAAAGGCAATAAGCGTGTAATCTTACCGTCAAAAGCGTTTAAAGCATATGAAAAAGTTGCTCTCGTGCAGCTGGCTCGAGTGCAAGCTGTTCATGGGCCGATAGCGGTTCGCTGCTGCTATTATTTACAAAATCGAGCGCATTGGCCAGATTTGGTAGGCCTATTACAAGCAACTAGCGACATACTGCAAGCTGCTGGCGTGATTGATGATGATAAATACATCGTCAATTATGACGGCTCGAAAATTGCAGGCATTGACAAAGACAGACCGAGGGCAGAGATCACTATTCAGCCAATTAATGAAAATACTGTCTTAGTCGATGAGTACGCACGGCAAAAAGCTAGAGAGTGCGACACCACTCAAAAGCCTAAACTCCAAAAGGTTGCGCCAGATAGGGGCTGCGGAAAGCCTAAAGCCCCTACCTCTATCTCTTACAAAGAATTTAGAAAGCTATTTCAGAAAGGACATCACACACCATGACAAATAGCGAAACAGAATACAGG
>ERZ773035.1436-NODE-1436-length-17221-cov-3.607072_pt1 | contig 17221 bp, 19 predicted proteins | sample MGYA00511487_ERZ773035 | MGnify/ENA primary metagenome ERZ773035 (study PRJEB29015, sample SAMEA2737985) | human oral metagenome | biome: human oral; feature: human-associated habitat; material: dental | place: China | collected 2024 ...
CTTATTGAATAACAATCAGCAAAATTAAAAGTTACCTTTATGAATTGAATCTGCCTCCCTCAAAAATTTTAATATTTAAAATACTTTTAACAGCCGCCCTTTTAGCTTTATAATAAGACAAAGAGTAATCATCGCCTTTCTTGCCAATTTTCTCTTGATAAGTATCTATTTGCCTTTTCATAGAATTGCAACTACTAAAGAGTATTAGCAAGCTAATTACAAAGATTGTTAGGATTTGCTTCACGTTCATATTGCCAAATATACTAATTTGCTAATTTGCTAATTTACTAACTTTTTCATTATTCTTAAGAGTCTTAGATATCACATTATAAGGCCCTGTGATAATCTCTTCATCTTTAGCTACCCCAGAAAGAATTTCTATATTCACATTATCCTGAATACCAGTAGTCACTGCTCTAAGCTCTGCCTTGCCATCTTTGTACACAAATACCGCCTCTTGTCGCTTATCAGCCTCTTCTTTAGGTGTCTTCTCGTCTATTTCCGACTTCTTTTTCACTATAATGGCACTAATAGGCACCACTACTATATCTTTTTTCGTTTGGGTAAGAATATCAACTGTAGCTGTCATTCCTGGGCGGAAAGGAGAATACCCCTCTTTTTTATCTTTCACAAGGTCAGTATACGAACTTTCTTCTATATGTATTTTCACTTTGAAGTTCGTTACTTGGTCAGCACTTGCGGTTGCATTAGCGGTGTTAGCTATGTTGGTTACCGTACCTTTAAAAGTGCGTTTAGGGTAAGCATCAACTTCTACATTCACCTCTGCCCCATTGTTCACTTTCACTATATCGTTTTCATTTACATCTACTTCCACCTCCATACTACCGAGGTTAGCCACGCGCATAATCTCCGTACCTGTCATTTGTATCGTACCCACTACGCGCTCGCCCAACTCTACACTAAGCTTAGAGATAGTACCGTCAGAAGGCGAATATATCTGCGTTTTCTTTAGGTTATCTTGTGCTTCTGATACGCTTGCCATTGCACTCTGCACGTTATAGCGCGCCGACTCACGGGCTGCTTTAGCCATCTCGTAAGCCGAAACTATCTTATCCCATTCAGCCTTCGAAATCACTCCTTTGTCAAAGAGCAATTTATTGCGCTTGTAGTTCTCTTCAGCCTCTTTATAGCTTGCTTCCGATTGTTGTTGCGAAGCGCGTACCGTTTCAAGGCTTGCCAACACCCTATTGAGCCCTGACTGGTAAATATCCGGATTTATACGCACTAATAGGTCGCCCTTTTTCACCGTTTGCCCCTCTTTTATAGGCAGTTCTATAATTTCACCGGATACCTCCGACGACAGTTTAATTTCCAACTCTGGTTGTATTTTACCAGTAGCCGATACTTTTTGCGTAAGGGTAGCCGCAGTAACCTTTTGAGTTTCAACTGATACCAATTCTTGGTCATCGCCAAACCATCCTGCTTTTTTACCAGCAATAAGCACGATGATAAACAGCAGTAGTGCTAAAATGATAATAATAGTCTTTCTTTTCATAATACATAATCCGTTTTATGCAGCAAAGATAAAAAATAACAAGCAATTATTAACTATGATTTATTATTTTTTTTGTATTTATTCCGCAAAATAAGGCTTTACTTGATGCTGAGTAAAATAATCTGCTATCATTCCTATATCCGGAAGTTCCACATAATGAAGCATTTTTGTTTTTCTCAACTCACTCCAAAGACGGTGATTTTCTTTTAATCCTTTATCAGGCTCTTCACCTATAAGGTAATACACTCCTTTACTTTTCTGATAGTCATCTATCACTTTTGAAAGAGATATAAAGCTATTGATATTATTACCTATATGCTGGATACCACGTTGCAGATTTAGTATATTCCCAGCTGTTGGCACTTCATTTTTACCTATAAAGCTAACTTTAGTAGCAATAAGAAGATTTTCTAAATCAGCACTCGTTATTTCTCTCTCTATATTCACCCTTTCTGCTACTTTTTCATAAAAAGCAATGGTTTGAGTTTTTTTAAGTATATCAATATTTTTTTCTTTATCTATTGACACAGGATAACTGAATACATACATCTCGAAGAATTTCTTAAATACTTCTTTATTCAGAGCTATATCTATAGTAGTCGTCTCACCAAATCGTATTAAGTTGTTACTATATTTCTCCAAATAAGACAAATAACTTTCATTCACCCAATTATGTAATATCTCCTTTCGGTCAAAAAGAGTGTTCTCTTTGTTAGTATTAAAAGTCTTGTAAAGAGATTTTAAATACTGCCTTATCACGAGAAAAGCTTCATTAGTAAATAAATGTTTGAGTTTTGTTAGTTTTTCATCAGAATAGTTGAAGTATAGAGTATCATTATTAGCCATAATGATTCCAATGCTAAATCGATCGGTTGATAAAGCATTAGTTGATAAATAAATAGTAGAAAGCAAAGTTTTCATTATGGTTTACAAATTATAAATGTTTGTATATATGTTCTAAATAGTCGCTCACAAATTCTGAGCCAATTATCTAAAAAAATATCATTTATTTTATTTTGATAATTATCCACATCAATACACCATTTTTTAGGTAATTGAGCTAAAATATAAGGTAATCGGTCTTTACACTCCTTTACAAAAATAGGGACTATATGTCTGTCATAATCAATCTCTACTAAGGCACATTCAGGGATATTTATATGCCATAATTTAGCAAATTCTGAAGCTAACAACTCATTGAAAAGTTTATTCAAATCATTATACTTACACACCCATTGATTGAGGTCGTCCCCCATTACCAATATAGGGCTACTTCCTCTCGTATCATACTTTTCAATGATTGGTTGTATACTTCTTATTTGTTTCAAAAGATTGTTTTTTGTGGTTTGACATTGCAAAGTTAAAACTTTTTATCTATCTAACAAACTTTAATCATCTATATAACCTAACGTCTATTCCACCATTAAGGAATGAGCGAAGGATTAGCGAAGGACGAGCAAAGGATAAGCGAAGGATAAGCGAAGGAAAGTCGGCGAGCTGGCGCAGCCGAGTATGTGACGAAGGATTTGCAAAGGAAAGTCAGCATTTCTCTCTCAGTCGAGTATGTAACGAAGGATAAAGGTATAATAAACCAAAAAAAATTCCGAACTACTGAATACCTCAATAGTTCGGAATTTTATCAACCATTAATTTTTAACAATTAATCCTTATTCTTCCAATCTTATATCTAGTCCGAGACCTTTTAGCTCGTGCATCAATACGTTGAAAGACTCTGGCAATCCTGGTTCAGGCATTGTTTCACCTTTCACTATTGCCTCATAAGTCTTCGCACGACCTATTACGTCATCCGATTTTACGGTCAAGATTTCGCGTAAGGTACTCGAAGCACCATATGCCTCTAATGCCCATACCTCCATCTCTCCAAAACGCTGTCCACCAAATTGGGCTTTACCTCCCAATGGTTGTTGGGTGATGAGTGAGTACGGACCGATAGAACGCGCGTGCATCTTATCGTCAATCATATGTCCGAGCTTAATCATATAAATCACACCTACGGTTGCTTTTTGGTCGAAACGTTCGCCGGTACCACCATCGTATAGGTAAGTGTGTCCAAAGCGTGGTACGCCTGCCTCATCTGTCAGCTCATTGATTTGCTCTAACGAAGCCCCGTCAAAGATAGGAGTCGCAAACTTCTTACCGAGTTTTTGTCCTGCCCAGCCGAGTACGGTTTCATATATCTGACCGATGTTCATACGCGAAGGCACCCCAAGAGGGTTCAACACTATATCAACTGGAGTACCGTCTTCTAAGAATGGCATATCCTCATCGCGAACAATACGCGCTACGATACCCTTATTACCGTGGCGACCCGCCATCTTATCTCCCACTTTCAGCTTACGCTTCTTAGCGATGTATATCTTAGCCAATTTGAGGATACCTGCTGGCAACTCGTCTCCCACTGAAATGGTGAACTTGTCGCGGCGCAACATACCTTGCAAGTCGTTTTCGCGAATGCGGTAATTGTGTAGTAGGTCATCTATCAAACTGTTGATGTGCTTATCATCTGTCCATCCTGATGAGGTAAGATGAGTGTAGTCTTCAATAGCCTCAAGCACTTTTTTGGTATATTTCTTACCTTTAGGTACAATTTCTTCGCCTAAATCATTCACTACTCCTTCTGAAGTCTTTTCGTTTACTAACGAGAAGATTTTGTCGAGCAATTTACCTCTAAGAGCTTCAAACTTAGCTTGGTAATCAGCCTCTAAAGTAGCGATATCTTCTTTGTCTTTATTGCGTTTGCGTTTGTCTTTTACCGCACGCGAGAAGAGTTTCTTATCGATTACTACCCCGTAGAGCGATGGAGAAGCTTTTAGCGAAGCATCTTTCACATCACCAGCTTTGTCACCAAAGATAGCGCGTAGCAGTTTTTCTTCAGGGGTTGGGTCAGATTCTCCTTTTGGTGTGATTTTACCTATTAGTATATCGCCTGGGCGTACTTCAGCCCCGATGCGTATCATACCATTTTCGTCCAAATCTTTAGTAGCATCTTCTGATACGTTCGGAATGTCGTTAGTAAGCTCTTCAGCGCCCAACTTAGTATCGCGCACTTCTAATACATACTCGTCTATGTGGATAGAGGTGAATATATCATCGCGTACAGCACGTTCCGAAATTACAATTGCATCCTCGAAGTTATACCCTTTCCAAGGCATAAACGCTACTTTCATATTGCGCCCTAAAGCCAATTCTCCGTTTTCGGTAGCATAGCCTTCGCAGAGTACTTGTCCTTTTTTCACACGTTCACCTTTTTGTACGATAGGTTTTAGGTTGATACAAGTACCTTGGTTTGTTTTTCTAAATTTGATAAGGTTATACACCGTTTCATCAGGGTCGAAACTTACCAATTTTTGTTCATCAGTACGGTCGTAAGTAATGATGATTTTCTCAGCATCTACATAATCTACTGTTCCATCACCTTCAGCATTCATTAGTACACGGGCGTCAGAAGCCACACGGCGTTCCAAACCAGTACCCACGATAGGTGCTTCAGGTTTCAATAATGGCACCGCTTGGCGCATCATATTCGAACCCATCAACGCACGGTTCGCGTCATCGTGCTCAAGGAACGGAATCAAAGAAGCCGAAATCGAAGCAATCTGGTTAGGCGCCACGTCTATATATTGTACCTCATTAGGTTCAATTACAGGGAAGTCCCCGTCTTCTTTTACTACCACTTTCTCCTCAGTGATATTGCCATCGGCATCTAAAGCAATATTTGCCATACCAATCTTAAGCCCTTCTTCATCTTCAGCAGTAAGGTAGGTCATATCTTTGAGGTCTACTTTACCGTTGCTCACTTTGTGATAAGGCGTTTCGATAAAGCCCATACCATTCACTTTAGAGAATACCGCTAATGACGAAATAAGCCCGATGTTTGGCCCCTCAGGGGTTTCAATAGGACACAAACGACCGTAGTGGGTGTAGTGTACGTCTCGCACCTCGAAGCCCGCACGCTCACGCGATAGACCTCCAGGTCCTAAGGCAGACAAACGGCGTTTGTGGGTAATCTCAGCCAATGGGTTGGTTTGATCCATAAACTGAGAAAGCTGGTTCGTACCAAAGAATGAGTTGATAACTGACGAAAGTGTCTTAGCGTTAATCAAATCGATAGGAGTAAAGACCTCGTTATCGCGTACGTTCATACGCTCGCGGATAGTGCGCGCCATACGCGAAAGTCCTACACCAAATTGTGCTGCCAACTGCTCGCCTACTGTACGTACACGGCGGTTAGAAAGGTGGTCGATATCATCTACTTCAGCCTTAGAGTTGATAAGCTCGATAAGGTATTTTACGATAGTGATGATATCCTCTTTGGTAAGCACTTGCTTTTCCATAGGGGTATCAAGCCCTAATTTTTTATTGATACGATAACGCCCTACATCGCCCAAATTATAACGTTGGTCTGAGAAGAACAGCTTATCAATGATACCGCGAGCCGTTTCTTCATCAGGTGGTTCAGCGTTACGCAACTGTCGGTAGATGTGCTCTACCGCTTCTTTTTCAGAGTTGGTAGGGTCTTTTTGTAGGGTATTATGTATGATAGTATAGTCGGTAGCCTGACTATCTTCTTTGTGTAGCAAGATAGTTTTTACATCGGCATCGAGTATTTCTTGAATATTGTCTTCATCAAGCACAGTATCACGGTCGAGGATAATCTCATTACGCTCGATTGACACTACTTCTCCTGTATCTTCATCCACAAAGTCTTCGTGCCAAGTGTTAAGTACACGAGCCGCTAAACGTCTGCCTATGTACTTTTTAAGCGCTGTTTTAGATACTTTTATCTCTTCAGCAAGGTCAAAAATCTCTAATATATCTTTATCGCGTTCAAAACCAATAGCGCGGAAAAGAGTAGTTACAGGTAATTTCTTTTTACGGTCGATATAGGCGTACATCACGTTATTGATGTCGGTAGCAAACTCTATCCACGAACCTTTGAAAGGAATAATACGGGCAGAGTACAATTTGGTACCGTTAGCGTGAAACGACTGACCAAAGAAAACCCCTGGAGAGCGGTGCAATTGCGAAACTACCACGCGTTCGGCACCGTTGATAACGAATGTACCGCTAGTAGTCATATAAGGCACCGTACCCAAGTAAACGTCTTGTACGATAGTTTCGAAGTCTTCGTGTTCGGGGTCAGTGCAATAGAGCTTCAACCTAGCTTTTAGAGGGACGCTATAAGTAAGGCCACGCTCAATACACTCTTCAATAGAGTATCTTGGGGGGTCTACGAAATAGTCGAGAAATTCCAGTACGAACTGGTTACGAGTATCGGTTATAGGAAAGTTTTCTTTAAAAGTCTGATACAATCCTTCGTGCACTCGGTCTTCCGACTTAGTTTCCATCTGAAAGAACTCTTGAAACGATTTGATTTGAATATCCAAAAAGTCAGGATATTCAGGGGTGTGTTTCACGGAAGCAAAATTCACTCTTGCGGTTTGATTCGTAAGCATTTTCTTTACTTTAAATTATTGTTTAGTGCGTTAGTAGTAAGTCGTTTTTTATTTGTCTTTAGTCATTAGCTACCACAGTAGATAGGCAATATAGCTTTTCCATCTTCTCCTCTTTCTATCTCTGTACCTTCATAAAATACGTGGTCTCCTAATTCTTTATTTGCCTGTTGGTTATGTACTTTCATTAAGAGTTCATAACCCAAAAAACTCTTGCCGTTATCAGGAAGCAAAGTTGCTGCCAATTCTACCTGATAACCATACTCATCATCATCTGGTTCTTCTTCAAAGATATCATCATCTTCCATCAACTCCTCATTAGGTAGTATATCTTCTGGGTGTACCCAAGCCATATATTGCATTTCAATCTTAGGCTCATTAACTACAAGCTCGTCTAATTGCCATTCTTTTTCGTTTTCACAGCTAATATTATACTCTTCGATATCCTTTTTAAACTCTTCTACAGTATTGTAATATTTCTTAGAGAAGCTCCAATAGATGTTATTTAAACGTTCAAGATGTTTGCTCATTTTGTTTTTATGTTTATTTGGCAGAAGTATCTTTAATATTCTACCTAATATTGTTATTGTATTGTTTTCTAAAATAAAGGTTCTTGATAGCAGCTTCTAAAATCCCTTATTTCTATTACACCAAGTTCTTCATAAACCTTATAGTACACTATAAATCTTTTGTTTAAAAAATACTTTCTATATAAATCTAATTGCTCACTATATTTAGCTAAAAAATAGGGGGCTTCGGCTAACTCATCCTCTAAGGTTTCAACAGCTTGTATTATCTTAAATGAATAATCAAAAGAACCATTATGCTCTTCCCAATAGTCGAGAGTATCATAATACTTCTTTTTAGCTTCTAATACCCAATTTACTCGCATATCTCTCTCTCACTTCTCTGCGTACCTCTTCACTACTCATTACCAGCCCTAATCTTGATTGCTCTTCAGCAATAGCTAAAATCTTTAACTCATCGGGTGTTAATTGGTAGTAAAAATCATCTCTTTCAATAGAAAGCTGACATTCGTCTATTTCTGTTTTCAATAGCATTGGCTCCATATCCTCAGTATTTTTTCTAATAAAAAACAAAGATATATCAGTACCTTTTATTTAAATTACAAAATGGTTTAGGTCTAATTCCTACTGAAAAAGACCTAAACCTTATAGGGTTTACTTAGTAAAATTATTTCAACTCTACTTCAGCTCCAGCTTCTTCTAAAGATTTTTTAAGCCCTTCAGCTTCTTCTTTAGAAACACCTTCTTTTACTTTTGAAGGAGCACCATCAACTACTTCTTTAGCTTCTTTTAGTCCAAGACCAGTAAGATCTTTTACTAATTTAACTACTGCTAGTTTGTTAGCACCTGCTGATTTAAGAATTACGTCGAATTCAGTTTTTTCAGCTGCTGCTTCACCAGCACCTGCTGCTGGACCTGCTGCTACTGCTACTGCTGCTGCTGCTGGCTCGATACCATATTCGTCTTTAAGGATTTGAGCAAGCTCGTTTACTTCTTTAACGGTTAAGTTTACTAATTGTTCTGCGAAATTTTTTAAATCTGCCATTTTTCTATCGTTTTTGTTTAATTGTTTATAAATAATTTTTGTGCGTTCTGTTTATTATTTTTCAGATAAAGTCTTAATGATACCGGCCAATTTACCACCTCCTGACTTAAGAGCTGATACCACATTCTTAGCAGGTGATTGAAGTAATCCGATGATATCGCCAATAACTTCATTCTTAGATTTGATAGCTACTAACGCATCTAATTGGTTATCGCCTACATATACTGCTGAATCAATATAAGCTCCTTTTAGGATAGGTTTATCTGACTTTTTGCGGAACTCTTTAATAAGCTTAGCAGGTGCATTACCTACTTCTGCATACATAAGTGAAGAGTTTCCTTTTAGGATATTAGGTAGTTCACCAAATTCCTTTTCTGAGGCTTCCATTGCTTTGGCAAGCAAGGTATTTTTAACTACTGCTAACTTGATATTCGCTTTGAAGCAAGCACGGCGTAAAGCACTTGTATCTTGCGCGTTCAAACCAGTTAGGTCTGTTACGTAAATAACATTGTTTTCAGCTAACTGAGCAGTTAAATTGTCTATTACTAATGATTTTTCTTCTCTTGTCATAATTTCGTTTTTTAACTAATCAATTAAACTGTTTTAGTATCTACAGCTACACTAGGGCTCATAGTTGATGATAAGTATATCGATTTCATATAAGTACCCTTAGCAGCAGTAGGTTTCATTTTTATCAACGTTTGCAATAGTTCATTGGCGTTGTCTACTAATTTCTCAGCAGAGAAAGACACTTTACCAATAGAAGCGTGTACGATACCGGTTTTATCTACGCGGAAGTCTATCTTACCAGCTTTTACCTCTTGTACAGCTTTACCTATTTCCATAGTAACGGTACCTGTTTTAGGGTTTGGCATCAAGCCACGCGGACCAAGCACACGCCCTAAAGGACCTAATTTACCCATTACGGCAGGCATAGTTACGATTACGTCTACGTCTGTCCAACCGTCTTTTATCTTTTGTAGATATTCGTCTAACCCTACATAGTCAGCTCCAGCTGCTTTAGCTTCAGCCTCTTTATCTGGGGTTACCAAGGCGAGCACTCGCACATCTTTACCTGTTCCGTGAGGTAGCGTAACTACGCCACGCACCATTTGGTTTGCTTTACGAGGGTCTACCCCTAAACGCACTGCAATATCCACAGAAGCATCAAATTTAGTGTAAGTGATTTCTTTGAGTAATGCAGAAGCCTCTTTAAGCGTGTAGAGCTTGTTTCTGTCTACTTTAGCAAGCGCTTCTTTGTGTTTCTTTGTCAATTTTGCCATAATGCTTTCCGATTAAAAAGGTTTTTCACCAGTTACTGTTATACCCATTGAGCGTGCCGTACCAGCAATCATACTCATTGCAGATTCGAGTGTAAATGCACTTAGGTCAGGCATTTTGTCTTCTGCAATCGCTTTCACTTGATCCCAAGTGATGCTTGCTACTTTTTTACGGTTTGGCTCTCCGGAACCTCCTTTAACCTTAGCGGCTTCCAATAGCTGAACGGCAGCAGGCGCTGTTTTGATAATAAAGTCGAATGACTTATCTTTGTACACGGTGATAACTACAGGAATTACTTTTCCTTGTTTGTCCTGCGTACGAGCGTTGAACTGCTTGCAGAACTCCATAATATTAACACCGGCAGCACCTAATGCGGGTCCAATTGGTGGCGATGGGTTCGCTTGACCTCCCCGAGCTTGTAGTTTAACTACTTTACTAATTTCTTTTGCCATTGTTTATTATTAATAAATTATTTAAAATATACCCCTTTAAAGAATTACCTTTTCAGGGACTTATAAGTTACAATTTTTCAACTTGGGTATAGTTGAGCTCTAAAGGTGTTTTTCTACCGAAAATCTTCACCATTACTTCCAATTTTCGTTTTTCTTCATTCACACGCTCTATCGTACCGTTAAAGCCGTTGAAGGGCCCTTCGATAAGTTTTACTACCTCGCCTACTTCAAAAGGTATTGCTACCGTTTCTACGGTTTCTGATAGCTCATCTACTTGCCCTAACATACGGTTTACGTCAGCTTTGCGCAAAGGCAGCGGGTCGCCACCTTTAGTTTCGCTTAAGAAGCCCACTACCCCTGGTATTGATTTGATGATATGCACCACCTCACCTGCTAAATGAGCTTTCACCATTACGTAGCCAGGCATATGCACTCTGTCTTTGGTAGTTTTTTTACCATTGCGCACTTGCACCACTTTCTCGGTAGGCACCAACACCTCTTCTACATAGTCGGCATAGCCCAAACGAGCTGACTCCGTTTCTACGTAGTTCTTAATCTTGTTTTCCTGACCGGTAACGGTTTTGATTACATACCATTTTTTTTCTAACAATCCAGACATTCTCCGTTGTTTTTATTGCATAAATTTAAAATACTCAGCTATTATCCATTCAAAGAACGAATCCATTCCCCAGATAACTAATGAGAATAGGATAGAGAATACCACTACCACCACCATTTCACGCTGTGAATCGGCAAGAGTAGGCCACGTAACGTGGTTCTTTAGTTCTTCGTAAGATTCTTTAACATACTGAACCATAATGTATTAATTTATTTGGTGAGTTATTAAGCGCCCTATTATGCACGCTTTTGGGTGGCAAAAGTACTGCAAATATTTTAATCTGCAAAACTTTTTTTAATATTTTTTTATTCTAAGGCACAATCTTGCCAACCTATCGCTGCTTTGTAGGCGTCTAACGAACGGAAAGGTACTAATACTTTCCCCTTATATCCAAAACTCCTATTCACCTCTGGCGGTGCGGTGGCTTTGCAGTGCAATTCGGTAAGCCCTGTGTTTTCAAACGCCCCTAAGTCAATCTTTTCTACTGAAGGTGGTAGGCGCAAGTCTTTCAGATTCGTACAGCCGTAAAAAGCCTGTACCCCTATAGTGGCGGTGAATTTAGAGAGCTTCACCTCGCTAAGATTCGTACAGTTATAAAACACTTTGGCAGCTATATCGACCACCGCACGCGGTAGCTCTATATACGCTAAACTTTCGCATTCAGCAAAAGCAAACATACCTATATATTTTACCTCGTCGGGCAAGGTAACCTCTTGCAACTTTTTGCAACCGTAAAAAGCGGCATAGAGTATGTCGGTTAGTGCCAGAGGGAACTGTACCGCCTCTAACGAACTACAATTGCGAAACACCTGCATATCAATCTTTTCCACCGTATCGGGTATGAGAATAGCCTTAAGCGAAGTGCAATCTAAAAAAGTATCGTTGAGCAAATGGCGCAAGCCGTAGGGCAACTTCACATCGGTTAGCGAACTACAACTATGAAAGGCACTCGCCCCTATAAACACCACACTATCAGGAATATCAATAGCGCGCAGACTCTTGCAATACTCAAAACTATCATCGCCTATAGCCTCTAACTGTTCCGGCAGCACTACCCTACCGAGGCTTTCGCAATAAGCAAATGCACTGCTTTTGATACGTCGCACACTGGCGGGCAGCAACGCCTCTTTTAGCTGCTTGCATTGGTAAAAAATTCCGGAAGGAAGTATAGGTAATTGGTTAGTAAGAAAAGTAACCTGCTGTAGCGAACTGCAATCTAAAAAAGCATTATCACCTATGTTAGTAGTACTTTCGGGGATAGTGATAGCGGTAAGAGCAAAACAAGCGCGAAACGCCTCTGTGCCAATAGTAGCCACCGAGTTAGGCAAGTTAGCACTGCTAAGCTTCCCGCAAAAAGCAAAGGCTTGTTCGCCTATAGCGGTAACCGTATTGGGCAGAAACTCAGCTTTAGTAAGGGTATTACATCCGTAGAAAGCACGGTCGCCTATGAGAGTCACGCTCCCCCCTATGTTGATAGATTTGAGTCGGGAGCAATCCTTAAACGCCTCAGGGGCAATGGCTTTAACTGTACGTGGTAACTCTATACGACCGTCAGCAGGAATGCGGCTGTTCTCACATTTGAGTAGCGTACCTTCTTTGATAAACAGTGCCTCCTCCCCTTTTTGGGAAAAGCAGAGTTGTAGCGCAAAGAAAAGGATACATACATAAGTTTTATAGATAGTGGTAGGCATTTTTTAGATATTTCAAAGCGCAAAGATAGTAAAAATTTGATAATTAGCAAATTTTACTATTTTTTTGGCGGTGATTAGTCGTTTATACTTCGCTCATCTTTCGCTAATCGTTCGCTCAAGCTAAAGGGTAGCTATATTGAAAGTAAAGGGTAAGTATAAAAGATAAAAATTCTAATTAATGGAGGTTCGGGGAAATTAGCAAATTGGCAAATTGACAAATCGGCAAATTAACCAATCGATATTTTTTTTGCTAATTATTTTTGTATTTCAATAAAAAGGATTACTTTTGCCGTTTGATTAATAACACCAAACAAATTTATACTTTTTATAAACGATTATAAACAATGGCAGTACTTGAAAAAATCAGAAGTAAAACCGTATTCTTGATTGCAATTATCGGGCTCGCTCTCTTTGCTTTTATCATCTCAGACTTTATTGGCAAAGGGCGCTTTAGTAACCATCAACCTACCGAAATAGGTACGGTAAACGGTGAAGATGTACCTATTGACGCTTTCCGTCTACAGGTAGAAAATGCCGTGCATCAGGCTAACGGTCAGGCAAGTAGCATAGAAGCTGCAAAGTATGTGTGGGAGCAAAACGTTCAGCAAATACTTCTCAATCAGCAAATTGAGAAATTAGGACTCAGCGTGGAGAAAGACCAAATCATCTCTATACTTGCTAAAACCCCTCTTGCTCAAAACCCTCAGTTCGTAAACGAATACGGTGTATTTGACCCTTCTAAATTTACCGCTTACCTCAATACCCTTAAAAGCAACAATCCGCAAGCCTATGCTCAGTGGAAAATGCAAGAAGACGCTATCATAGAAGGGGCTAAACAGCAAATGTACTTCAGCCTTATACGTGCTGGCTTAGGGGTAACCAATGCTGAAGCTGAAATAGCTTATCACCAAGAAAAAGATATGGCTGACATTAGCTATGTTGCGCTACAATACAGCAGTATTGACGATAAAAACATAAATGTTAGCGACAGCGAAATAAAAGATTATATCAAAAAACACGAAAAACAATTCAAACAAGAGGCTTACCGCAATATACAATATATAGTGGTGAACGAAAAACCTTCGGCTGCTGATACGCAAGCTGAAAAAGAAGCTATCAACAAATTGCTTCAGCCTGAAATCGTGTTCAACAACCAAACACACGCCAACGATACTATCGCTGGTTTCGCTCAAACTAAAAACGTAAAAGAGTTCGTAGACCGCCACTCTGATACTCCTTACGATACTCTTTTCGTAAGCAAAGAAGATTTGCGTTCTGCTTATGCCGATACTCTTTTCGCCCTACCTGTAGGCAAAGTATTCGGTCCTTATGAAGAAGACGGCAACCTAAAACTAAGCCGTATGGTAGCTAAAGACCCTAACGGAGCTGTAAAAGCAAGCCATATACTTATCGCTTACACAGGTAGCCAAGCCGCTACTCCTAATACTACTCGCACTAAAGAGGAAGCTAAAGCAAAAGCTGAGTCGCTTTTGGCTGAGGCTAAAGCAGCAGGAGCTGACTTTGCGGCTTTGGCAAGCGAAAATTCTGATGAGCCAGGTGCTAACTATCGCGGAGGCGACCTCGGATTCTTCAAACGCGGGGCTATGGTAAAACCTTTTGAGCAATTCGTTTTCGCTAACCCTGTAGGTACTATAGGTATTGTAGAAACTGACTTTGGTTACCACGTAGTAAAAGTAACTGATAAAGCGCCTACTGTACAATTGGCTACTATCACCCGCAAAGTAGAGCCTTCTGAAGCTACCCTCAACGAACTTTTCTCTAAAGTGAGCAATTTTGAGATGAAAGCGAGTCAAAATCCTAAAGATTTTTCTAACATCGCTAAATCATCAGACTTGACTGTGCTTCGTGCAGATAACCTACACAAAAACGACGACCAAATTATTGGACTTGGTGCTAACCGCCAAATAGTACAATGGTTGTTCAACCAAGAAACAAAAGTAGGAGACCTTAAAAAATTCACTAACGGAGGTAACTATATAGTAGCTCAATTAGTGAAACAAGGAGAAGAAGGACTTAGCGACGTACAAGACGTAGCGCCATTTGTAAAACCTATTCTTATACGCGAGAAAAAAGCCGCTATGCTAAAAGAGAAAGCTAAAGGCAACAGTTTAGCAGCAATTGCTTCGGCTAACAAAACAGAAGTAAAAACGGCTACCGGACTAACGATGAACAACCCTATCCTTATAGGAGAAGGACGCGAACCTAAAGTAATCGGAGCTGCTTTCGGACTTAAGCAAGGTGCTATCTCTAAACCTATCGATGGTGAGAATGCCGTATATGTAATACAAGTATCATCAGTATCAGTAGCACCTGCTACTAATGATTACAAAGCATACGCTGAGACTATTGAGAAGCTACGCACAGAGCGTGCTGGACAAGGCATACTCAAATCACTTGAAAACAGCGCTACTATCAAAGAAAACATAAGTGCTTTCTATTAATAGAAACAACTGATAAGTAATAAAATAAGAGGTAATAAGTGAACGCTTATTGCCTCTTATTCTATTTTATTAGTTGCCAATTCATAAATTATTAGTACATTTGCGAAAAAAAAGAAGATATGCCTTATACACTTACTATCACTGATAATAATCCTCAGGCATTAGCCTTTGTGAAATATGCCAAAAAACTTGACTTCGTAAAAGTTACTAAAAATAAAGATTTTCAAGAAGTAGTAACTCCGATAGACGATTTAGAGGAAGATGAATACGGTATCCCTATCAAATACCGCGATAAGATTATGGCAATGTCTAAAGAATCTAACAAGAACATTGCAAGGCACTGGAGAGAAGATATAGCTAAAAAGTAATAAGTTATTGCTGTTGCTATTATGCGGACTATTAATGGCTTGTAATAACAGAAAAACTACAAATAACATAGTAGAACAGCTAGTTGAAGAATCTTTTACTGAAAACAAAAATGATACAATTGTTATTAAAAGATATTAAAGTAGTAAGGCTTTTAGCAATACTTTTATTATCTTGCATAGCTTGCCAAAAAACCGTTTCAGTTTCAGAGCAGAATAAAGAAATAACCAAAGATACTACTTACATCAGTGAAGTTTTATCGTGGCGCTCAGAATACGATAATAAATCAACTGAAAAACTTACCTGTGAAGAGGATTTAGTAACACTAACAGTGAATGAAAAGTATCCTCATTATTATTTGGAATATAAAAAACAACGCTATCCCTTATATAGTTATGCTGAAACACTGGGAGTACCTATAAAATTTTGGTATGATTTGTTTGAAAACAGAGGTAGAAAATGTTCTTTTGTGCTTTTTAATGGTAGTAATATAGTAGAGGGACGATATAGTTATGCCATTTTTGATATAGCCCCTAATGACTCTTTAACGATTTCTGGATTTTACAGAATCAATGAACGAGTGCCTGCAAATAGTAAGCAAACAGGCAATGATACTCTTGCTATTATGGAATATGCTAAAATATCATATAAAGCAACTGATTTTCTCGCCTCTTCTGATAAATTTCCTGATACAAAAGCAATTCACTGTTTTTTGAGAAAAGAAGAATGGACGGGCAAACCAAAAAACAAAGAAGAATACCTGATAATGAAACATTATGAATTTGTAAAGGAATAATGTAAAAAGAGCAGTCAATTTTAGTAGTCATCATATTAAAAAACATTACTTTTTTCAAAGTAAATGATATCCCTCAGAAATATTTAGACAAAAAGGACACAAAATTTGGTCTTGCGACTTCAAACTTATTAATGGGTTGAAAGAGATGGGATATGATATATGTGTAACAACTAAAGATATTAAAGAAAAACGCTATAAGAAAACAAATGGACTTAAGTAACTACCGAAAAACCTATAATAAACGAGAGCTTTTAGAGAAAGATGCTCCTGAAAACCCTATGCAACTTTTTCAGACGTGGTTTTATGAAGCAGATGAAACGGATAGCATAGACGAAGCCAATGCTATGTCCGTTAGCACTATCGGACTTGACGGTTTTCCTAAAACGCGCGTAGTACTGCTCAAACAGTACACTTACGAAGGTTTTATCTTCTACACCAACTACCACAGCGAAAAAGGTAAGGCAATAGAAGCTAATCCGCATCTGTGTTTATCATTCTTTTGGCCTTCTATTGAGCGGCAAGTCATCATAAAAGGGATAGCAGAGCGAGTACCTGCCAACACCTCTGACGGTTATTTTGAATCGCGCCCTTTGGGGAGCCGATTAGGTGCTATAGTATCGCCACAGAGCGAGGTAATACCCACGCGCGAGTACTTAGAAGAGCGACTGCACGCTTTAGAAGCGCAATACGAAGGCAAGGAAGTACCGCGTCCTGCACATTGGGGGGGCTACTTAGTGCGCCCTCAGAGCATAGAGTTCTGGCAAGGACGCCCCAACCGCCTACACGACCGCCTTCGCTATACCCTTACCGAAGACTACGATTGGAAATTAGAGCGATTAGCACCGTGAAAGAGTCGCACACTTTCCCAAAGTTTCAAATTTAGGCAAAGTTGAATTATCAATTATTTATGAATGTTTTCTCCGCTGGCGTGAGCTTGTAGCTTGCGTCATAATAATACAACATAAATCCTATGATAGAGAAAGATTACCTCA
>ERZ773035.1439-NODE-1439-length-17214-cov-16.559998_pt1 | contig 17214 bp, 4 predicted proteins | sample MGYA00511487_ERZ773035 | MGnify/ENA primary metagenome ERZ773035 (study PRJEB29015, sample SAMEA2737985) | human oral metagenome | biome: human oral; feature: human-associated habitat; material: dental | place: China | collected 2024 ...
CCGCCAGTGCCGGGCCGGCGTCGAGCGGTTCCGCGCCAGGGACCGCCGCGCCAGCCAGTGCTGCGCCGGGGGCCGCCGCACCGTCCGGCGTACCGTCAGGGGGTGTCCCGTCGTCCGGCACCACGCGCCAGCAGGCCGACTCCCTGCGCAACGACGCTCTCGCCCTGCGCAGGGAAGGGCGTCACGAGGAGGCGCTGGACGCCTTCCGGCAGGCCCTGGAGGCCTACCGAGGCATTGGCGGCACCGCGGAGGACCAGGCCGACTGCCTGCACTACGGCATTGGCCTGACCCTGCAGACGACGGGGCACTACAGCCAGGCCCTGGAGGTCTACCGCCAGGCCCTGGAGATCTACCGGCAGGTGGAGGGCAGCCAGAAGGACCAGGCCAACTGCCTGTACAACACCGGTAAGACCCTGTCCCTGGCGGGGCGCCTCGAGGAGAGCCGCGAGGCCTATCAGGACGCCCTTGGCCTCTACCGGCAGGTGAGTGGCACCACGGAGGACCAGGCCGACTGCCTGGGCAGTACCGGGACGGTCCTGCGCGGCCTCAAGCGCTATGAGGAGGCGCTGGACAACTTCCGCCAGGCCCTGGAGGCCTACCGCAGCGTGCCCGGGACAGCGCGCAGCCAGGCTGGTTGCCTGCTTGACATTGGCAACACGCTGGACAACCTGGGGCGCTACGCCGAGGCCGTGGACACCTACGGCCAGGCCCTGGAGGTCTACCGCCAGATGGAGGATGCGACGCGAAACCAGGGGGTCTGCCTGGAGAACACGGGTAACACCCTGTGCCGCATGAGCCGCTACGCCGAGGCGCTGGCCTCCTACCACCAGGCCCTGGAGGTCTACCGCCAGGTGGAGGGCACCGAGAAGGACCAGGCCGACTGCCAGGCGGGAATCGATATCGCCCTGCGTGCGCTGGGCCAGGGCGGGACCCAGGACACCGCCCCGTCGTCAGGGGGTGCCCCGCCCGCCCCACCTGCCCCGCCTGCCCCGTCGTCAGGGGGCGTTACGTCCTCCGGCGTCGCGCAGCAGCGGGCCGACTCCCTGCGTGACCAGGCCCTGGTCCTGCGCAGGGCGGGACGGTACCAGGAGGCCCTGGCCGTCTACGGCCAGGCCCTGGACGCCTACCGTCAGGAGGGCACCAAGGTGGGCCAGGCAGAGTGCCTCAACAGCATCGGCCTGGTCCTGGGGGCGCTGGGGCAGGACCAGGAGGCGGCGGACGCCTACTTCCAGGCCCTGGAGACCTACCGCCAGGTCAGTGGCACCCAGCGGCTGCAGGGTGTCTGCCTGGAGAACATCGGTCACGTCCTGCACCGGGAGGGGCGCTACCAGGAGGCCCTGACCCGGTTCGAGCAGTCCCTGGACCTCTACCGCCAGGTAGCGGGCAGCGAGCGGGACCAGGCCGACTGCCTGCGCGGTACCGGTATGGCCCTGGGGAAGCTGGGGCGCCACGAGGAGGCCCTGACCTGCCTGCGCCAGTCCCTGGGCCTCTACCAGCAGGTGGAGGGCACCCGGGAGGAGCAGGCTGAGTGCCTGGGTGATACCGGTAGCGTCCTGGACGACCTCGACAGGTACCAGGAGGCCGCGGAGGCCTACCAGCAGGCCCAGGAGGCCTACCGGCAGGTGGAGGGGTGCGAGGAGGAGCAGGCCCACTGCCTGCACATGGCCGCCCTCAGCCTGCTGCGGGCGGGGCGCCACGAGGAGGTGCTGGCGGTCCTGCGCGACGCCCTGGAGCTCTACCGCTCCCTGGACGGCACCCAGTCGGACCAGGCCGACTGCCTGCGCGGTACCGCTCTGGCCCTGAGGAAGCTGGGGCGCTACGAGGAGGCCCGCACCGTCCTCCACGACGCCCTGGAGCTCTACCGCAGCCTGCCTGACACCCAGTCGGACCAGGCCTGGTGCCTGCAGGCTGCTGCCGACTGCCTCCGTGAGGCGGGTCAGTTCCAGGAGGCGCAGACGGTCTACCGTCAGGCCCTGAGCCTCTACCGCAGCCTGCCCGGCACCCAGGAGGAGCAGGCCGAGTGCCTCCTGCGCTGCGCGGACATCGCCCAGTGGGTGACGGGGCGCTATGAGGAGGCCCTGACCGCTCTCCGGCAGATCCTGGATCTTGGCGGGCAGGGTGACCAGGCGCGCAAGGTGAGGGCCGTCTGCCACTTCCGCGTCGGCACCCTCCTGGTGGAGCTGGGGCGCGACCAGGAGGCCGTGGCCGCCTACCGCCAGGCCCTGGAGGACTACCGGGAGGAGGGCGCCGTGGCGGAGAGGGCCAGCTGCCTGCACGAGCTGGGTACCACCTTGGCGCAGACGGGGCGCTATGAGGAGGCCCTAGCCGCCCTGGACGAGTCCCTGGGCCTGTACCGCACGCTGAGTGGCACCGTGGCGGAGCAGGCCGGGTGCCTGTATGACACGGGCGTGGTCCTGGGCGTGGTGGGGCGTCACGAGGATGCCCTGACCGCCTACCAGGACGCCGTCGAGCTCTACCGCAGCCTGCCGGACACCAGCCGCCAGCAGGCCGCCTGCCTGCACAGCACCGGCCTGGCCCTGGTGGAGGTGGGACGCTACGAGGAGGCCCCGGCCGCCTTCCAGGGGGCGGAGGATCTCTGCCCGGGTCTGTGCGAGGAGGTCGGGCAGGCCGACGCCGAGGACCTGCGCGCCGCCTGGAGCGCCCGGCGCCTCGCCGAGGACGGTGACGCCCCCGGGCGCACGCGCCAGGGCTGACCTGTGCGGACGCCCCTTGCCTGGGGCGCGGGTCACGCCAGCGTCCTGCCACCGCCGACATCGTGTCCTATCACCGGGCCCAAGGGCGTGTGGATCACGCCCTTGGGCCCTTCGGCCTCCTAGGCTCGGAGCTGGCACCCACGCGTCGGCCCCGCCCCTCCCCAACGGCGGAGAGCCACTGAACCCAGAACTGTCTCACGGCGGGCGCGCCAGGTACGCACACACGACGGATCACGCGAGGCAGGAGGCAGGAATGGCGCACAAGGACGAGGGGCGTGCGAAGAAGCACTTCGACGCAGGAACGAAGCTCCTGCACAGCGAGCAGTACGAGGAGGCGCTTGCCGAGCTCAGAAGTGCCTTGAGCATCTACCGTGAGACCTCCGACACCGGCTGGAAGCCCGCCAGCTGCCTGTTCAGGATCGGCCAGACCCTACGTGCCATGAGACGCTACGAGGAGGCCCTGGAGGCCTACCAGCAGGCCGTGAACATCTACCGTGACCTAGGTTACGCCAAGGACGAGTACGCTGACTGCCTGCACGGCACCGGTGAGACCTTGATCGCACTGGGCAGGCGCCAGGAGGCGCGGGCGGCCTATGAGCAGGCCGTGCGCCTCTACGACGCCCTGCCCAAGTGGGCCAGGGAGCTGAGGCAGGACAACTACAGGTCCTGCCTGCGCGGCATGGGCAGGACCGTGTCCGCTACCGACCGGCAAGGGCCCGGCGCCCCGGGCACCACCTCCCCAGGCCCCCTCCCCTCAGGCCCCGCCCCGGTCACCAACGGCAGGCCCGGCCCGGACCGCCAGCGGGCCGACGCCCTGCGCAAGGAGGGCGTCAGGCTGCGTGAGGCGGGCAGGTGCGAGGAGGCCCTGGCCGCCTACCACCAGGCCCTGGAGCTCTACCGCGCCCTGCCCGGCACCACCGTGGCGCAGGCCAACTGCCTGCACTACGGCATTGGCCTGACCCTGCAGACGACGGGGCGCTACAGCCAGGCCCTGGAGGTCTACGACCAGTCCCTGGAGCTGTACCGCCAGGTAGGTGACACGCAGCGGGACCAGGCCAACTGCCGGTACAACGCCGCCAACGCCCTGCGCCGCTCGGAGCGGTACGAGGAGGCCCGCCTCGCCTACCAGGACGCCCTGAGCCTCTACCGGCAGGTGGAGGGCACCGAGGAGGACCAGGCCGACTGCCTGAACGGCGTCGGCCTGGCCCTGACGGGTGCCGGGCGTTCCGAGGCGGCCCTGGCCCCCTACAGCCTGGCCCTGGACATCTACCAGCAGCTGCCGGGGACCGAGCTCGACCAGGCCAACTGCCTGCACAGCACCGCCAACGCCCTGGACGACGTCGGCCGGTACGCCGAGGCCGTGGAGGCCTACCGCCAGTCCCTGGAGCTGTACCGCCAGGTGGGGAGGACCTCGCGGGAGCAGGCCAACTGCCTGTACAACATCGGCGGCACCCTGCGCCGGGCCAGGTGCTACGAGGAGGCCATGACCTCCTACCGCCAGGCCCTGGAGACCTACCGGCGGGTGGAGGGAAGCAAGCGTGAGCAGGCCGACTGCCTGTACGGTCGCGGCCTGGCCATGACGGGGCTGGGCCGCTGCCAGGACGCCCTGACCTCCTACCGCCAGGCCCTGGAGGCCTACCGCCAGGTGGAGGGGACCGAGCGTCGGCAGGCCCTCGTGCTGTTCAATATCGGTGACTGCCTGGAGGATCTCAGGCACTACCAGGAGGCCGTGACCGCCCACGAGCAGAGCCTGGACCTGTACCAGCAGATCGGGGGCACTGAGCGTCAGCAGGCCATCTGCCGGGAGAACATGGCGAACTGCCTGCGCCGGGCGGGCCGCCCCGAGGAGGCCATGACCGCCTACCGCCAGGCCCTGGAGACCTACCGGCAGGTGGAGGGCAGTGAGCGAGACCAGGCCGACTGCCTGGGTGGTATCGGGCGGGCTCTTGACGCCCTTAAGCGCCGTGAGGAGGCCCTGAGCGCCTACCGCCAGGCCCTGGAGGCCTACCGAGCCGTGCCCGGCACGGTGCGCCAGCAGGCCGACTGCCTGCTGAGAGCCGGTAACGCCCTGGACGACCTGGATCGCTGCGCCGAGGCGCTGGAGGCCTACCACCAGGCCCTGGAGGCCTACCAGCTCGAGGGCGCTACCCGGGGCCAGGCCAACTGCCTGTACAACGTCGGCGGCACCCTGCGCCGCATGGAACGCTACGCCGAGGCGCTGGAGGCCTACCGCCAGGCCTTGGAGGCCTACCAGCAGGTGGAGGGCAGTGAGCGTGACCAGGCGGACTGCGTCATTAATACCGGGCGGGCCCTTGACGCTCTTAAGCGCCGTGAGGAGGCGCTGTCGGCCTTCTACCAGGCCTTGGAGGCCTACCGAGCCGTGCCCGGCACGGTGCGCCAGCAGGCCGACTGCCTGCTGAGAGCCGGTAACGCCCTGGACGACCTGGATCGCTGCGCCGAGGCGCTGGAGGCCTACCACCAGGCCCTGGAGGCCTACCAGCTCGAGGGCGCTACCCGGGGCCAGGCCAACTGCCTGTACAACGTCGGCGGCACCCTGCGCCGCATGGAACGCTACGCCGAGGCGCTGGAGGCCTACCGCCAGGCCTTGGAGGCCTACCAGCAGGTGGAGGACAGTACCCGGGACCAGGCCGACTGCCTGAACGGCGCCGGCCTGGCCCTGGTGGGGCAGGGGCGCTGCGAGGAGGCGCTGGGCTCCTACCACCAGGCCCTGGAGACCTACCGCCAGGTGGAGGCGACCGAGCGTCGTCAGGCTCTTGTCATGTTCAATACTGGTAGCGCTCTGGAGAAGCTCGGACGCTATGAGGAGGCTGCGACCGCCCACGAGCAGAGCCTGGGCCTGTACCGGCAGGTCGAGGGCACCGGGCGTCAGCAGGCCGTCTGCCAGGAGAACACGGCCAGCTGCCTGCGTCGGGCGGGAAGGTACGCCGAGGCCCTGGAGCTCTACCGCCAGGCCCTGGAGGCCTACCGGCAGGTGGAGGGCACCAAGACGGACCAGGACGACTGCCTGAGGGGCATCCGCCACTGCCTGGAGGCGCTGGGGCGCCCGCAGGACGAGGCCGACGAGGCCCCGCCTCCTGTCGGCGGGCAGCCCGCCGGTGACGTGGCGGCCGACCACGCCGCCCAGGTCCCCCAGCCTGACCACGCCGCCCAGCCCGACCAGCCCGGGGCCGGGCGCCAGGAGGCCGACCAGCTGCACGAGGCCGCCCGCTTCCTGATGGGGCAGGAGCGCTACGAGGAGGCCGTGGTCTCCTACCGCCGGGCCCTGAGGGCCTACCGCGCCCTGGGCGGCGCCGAGGCGCAGGAGGCCCACTGCCTGCACGAGGTGGGCAGGGCCCTGGCGGAGGTGGGGTGCCTGACCGAGGCCGTGGACGCCCTCCAGGAGGCCTCGGAGCTCTACGACATCCCCGGCTCCGTGGGGGACCGGGCCGCCTGCCTGTACGACACCGGCGTCGCCCTGGGGGCGGCAGGGTGCCACGAGGCGGCGGCGGCCTCCTACCGCGCCGCCGCCGACCTCTACGGCACCCTGGCCGGCACCGGGCGTCAGCAGGGCACCTGCCTGTACCGTCTTGGCGGCGCACTGGCTGAGCTGGGACGCTACGAGGAGGCCTCGAGCACCTACGCGGCCGCCGTCGGCCTCCACCCGGGCCTGCGCGAGGAGGCCGGGGTGGACGACGACACCCTGCACCGCGCCTGGAGCACCCGGAGCCTCGCCGAGGACAGGGGCCTGCCGTGAGGCCTCCGCGGGTACGCCCTACCCGACACCGGACACATGCGTCATATGTTAAAATATTGTTGTCTATGATAGGCGGGAGATGAGGATGCCAAGCCAAGATGAGGAGGGACGCAGGCGCGCGCGCGAGACGTATGACGCCGGCGTCGCCCTCAGGCGTGAGGGCCGCCACGAGGAGGCGCTCGCCGAGCTCACGAGCGCCCTGGAGCTCTACCGCGGCCTGCACGGCACCAGGTGGAGGCAGGCCGACTGCCTGCACAGCATGGGCCTGGTCCTGCGTGAGGCCGGCCGGTACGAGGAGGCCCTGGTCTCCTTCCAGGACGCCCTGAGCCTGTACCGCAAGATCCAGGGGACCGAGCGCCAGCGGGCCAGCTGCCTGCTCAACGCCGGCAACGCCCTGGACGACGTCGGCCGCCACGAGGAGGCCCTGGCCTCCTTCCGGGACGCCCTGAGCCTGTACCACCAGGTGGAGGACGCCGAGAAGGAGCAGGCGGGCTGCCTGAACAGTACCGGCATCACCCTGCGCCGCCTGGGGCGCTACGAGGAGGCGCTGGCCTCCTACCGCCAGGCCCTGGAGCTCTACCGCAGCCAGAGCGGTACCGGGCGCGAGCAGGCTATGTGCCTGCGCAACACCGGCCTGGCCCTGCGCACGGTAGGCCGTCAGGAGGAGGCTCGGGCCGCCTTCCAGGACGCCCTGTCCCTCTACCGCCGGGTCAGGGGCTCCCAGAGGGACCAGGCCGTCTGCCTGGTCGACGTCGGTAACACCTGGGACGACGCGGGGCGCTACACACGGGCGCTGAGCGCCTACCGGCGGGCCCTGGACCTGTACCTCCAGGTGGGGGCCACCGAGCGCCAGCAGGGTATCTGCCTGGAGAACACGGGCAACACCCTGCGCCGCCTGGGGCGCTACGAGGAGGCGCTGGCCTCCTACCGCAAGGCCCTGGAGCTCTACCGCAGCCAGAGCGGTACGGAGCGTGAGCAGGCTATGTGCCTGCGCAACACCGGCCTGGCCCTGCGCACGGTGGGGCGTTACGAGGAGGCGCTGGCCTCCTACCGCAAGGCCCTGGAGCTCTACCGCAGCCAGGGTGGTACGGAGCGTGAGCAGGGCATGTGCCTGCGCAACACCGGCCTGGCCCTGCACGGGCTGGAGAAGCACGAGGAGGCGCTGGAGGCCTACCGTCAGGCCCTGGAGCTCTACCGCCAGGTGGAGGGCACCCAGAAGGACCAGGCCGACTGCCTGGGGCAGACGGGCAACACCCTGCGTGTCACGGGCCGCCACGAGGAGGCCCTGGAGGCCTATCGTCAGGCCCTGGAGCTCTACCGCCAGGTGGAGGGCAGCGAGCGTGACCAGGCCCTGTGCCTGCACGGCACCGGCCTGGCCCTGCACGCCATGGGCCGCCACGAGGAGGCCCTGGCCTCCTACCGGGACGCCCTGGGCCTGTACCACCAGGTGGACGGTACCCAGAAGGACCAGGCCCTGTGCCTGTACGGCACCGGTAACACCCTGCGGCAGGTGGGACGCTACGGGGAGGCCTGCATCGCCTTCCAGGAGGCCCTGGGCCTGTACCGCCAGGTGGAGGGCACCCAGAGGGACCAGGCCAGCTGCCTGTACAACACCGGCCTGACCCTGGGGAGCATGGAGCGCCACGAGAAGGCGGTGGCCGCCTACCGTCAGGCCCTGGACCTGTACGCCCAGGTGGAGGGCACCGGGCTGCGGCAGGCCAGCTGCCTGCGCAATATCGGCCTGGCCCTGGGGAGCATGGAGCGCCACGAGGAGGCCCTGGCCTCCTTCCGGGACGCCCTGGGCCTGTACCGCCAGGTGGAGGGCACGGAGAAGAGCCAGGCCGAGTGCCTCAACGGCATCGGCAAGGCCCTGCACGCCACGGGCCGCTACGCCCGGGCCCGTGAGGCCTTCCGGGACGCCCGGGATCTCTGCCCCTCCCTGCCCGGCACCCAGTACCAGCAGGCCGACTCCCTGTGCGAGTCGGGCGTGGCCCTGAGCGCCGAGGGCCGCCACGAGGAGGCCCTGAGCAGGTTCCGTCAGGCCCTGGACCTCTACCGGCAGATGAAGGGCACGGAGAAGGACCAGGCGGACTGCCTGTACGACACCGGCCTGGCCCTGCACGCCATGGGGCGCTACGAGGAGGCCCTGAGCAGGTTCCGTCAGGCCCTGGAGCTCTACCGCGACCTGTCCGACGCCGAGCACTGCCGGGCCGACTGCCTGGGCCAGGTCGGCGTCACCCTGCGCACCCTGGGCCGGTTCGACGACGCCCGCACCGCCTACCAGCAGGCCCTGGAGGCCTACCAGCAGGCCCTGGACCTCTGCCGCGACCTGCCGGGGTGCGAGGCGGAGCAGGCCGACTGCCTGTACGGCGTGGGCGACGCACTGGACCGGGTGGGGCGCTACGAGGAGGCCCTGGAGGCCTACCGCCAGGCCCTGGGGCTCTACCGGGAGCTGCCGGACACCCGGGCGGAGCAGGCCGGCTGCCTGTACGGTACCGGCAGCGCCCTGGCGGAGACGGGCCGTCACAAGGAGGCGCTGGCCGGGCTCGGCCAGGCCCTGGGGCTCTACCGGGAGCTGCCGGACACCCAGGAGGAGCAGGCGGACTGCCTGTACAGCACCGGCCTGACGCTGGACGACGCGGACCGCCACGAGGAGGCGCTGACGGTCTACCACCAGGCCCTGGACCTCTACCGCGACCTGCCCGGGGACCGGGAGCAGGCCGACCGCCCGGATACTGGCGCCGACGAGGGGCACAAGGAGGCGGAGCCCTCCCGGCAGGGCCCGCCCGACCTGCTCGTGACCGGGCGCCAGCGCGCAGGCTGCCTGCACGACATGGGCACGGCCCTGGTGGCGGTGGGGCGCCACGAGGAGGGCCTGGACGCCCTGAGGGGGTCCCTGGAGCTGTACCGGGACCTGCCGGGCGCCGTGCAGGACCAGGCGGACTGCCTGTACGACACCGGCGTCGCCCTGAGGGCAGCGGGGCGCCACGAGGAGGCGGCCGACTCCTTCCGCCAGGCCCTGGACCTCTACCGGAAGGTAGGGGGTACCGGGCGCCAGCAGGCCGTCTGCCTGTACCGCGCGGGCAGCGAGATGGCCAGGCTGGAACGCTACGAGGAGGTCCAGGAGGCGTTCCAGGACGCCGTCGCCCTCTACCCGGGCCTGCGTGAGGAGTTCGGGCAGGACGAGGGAACACTGCGCACCGCCTGGAGCGCCTGGTGCTTCGCCAGGGAGCGGACCCACTCACGACGCTTCCGCAGGTGCCTGTGAGGGCCGACGGAGGAGAACGGGACGTTACTTCTACGTAACAAAGAGCCTCAAGATAAAATAATGTGATCAAAACACATTGAAATACCTGGACATGGGTCAGAACTTGTCTGTATCCGAGGTCCTCGAGGTCCCTGAGGCGTCCTGGTGCTGTGGCATACTCACGGCGACGTTTTTCGTCTCCTCCGTGACTTGCGGCGTCGTACGGCCGGAGGATCCCCGTCCCCGTGGAAAGGTCGGCTGTTGCGGCGTCTCTCGGTACGTAGGCTGACCGTGTGGGTCACGAGCGTCCTCACGGCGGCGGCGGTGGTCCTGGTGCTGCTCAACCCCGGCGTCGCCACCCACGAGGTGGACCTCCACGACGGCGGCGTGTGGGTCACCAACGCCGGTATGCGCCTGGTGGCCCACCTCAACTACCCCTCCCAGGCCCTGGACTCCGGGTTCCGGGCCGGCTCGGCCTCCTTCGACGTGGACCAGGCCGCCGCCGACGTCTTCGTCTCCGACACCGAGTCCGACACCTACACCCAGGTGGACGTGGCCCGCAGCGAGCTCCTCACCGCCTCCAGCGCCACCGGCTCGGCCCGCATGGAGCTGGGCGGGGGCTCGGTGGGCGTGGCCGCCCCCGACAGCGGCCAGGTCTGGGTCATGCCCGCCTCCCGGTACGCCAGCTTCGACCCCGCCTCCTCCAGCCCGCTGGTCACCGACATGCCGGGCGCGGTCCTGGCCATGGGCACCGACGGCTCGGTCCACGTCGCCTCCACCCGCACCGGCACCCTGCGTACCCTGACCCCGGCGGGCTCCACCTACGACGTCACCCAGACCGACCTGCCCGCCCTGGGCCCCGAGGCCGTCCTGGAGGTCAGCGCCGTCGGCTCGGCCACCGCGGTCCTGGACACGGCCTCGGGCACCCTGGTCCTGCCCGGCGGCAGGACCGTCACCCTGCCCGGCGACTCCTGGCGCCTCCAGATCCCCGGCCCGGCCGCCAGCGAGGTCCTGGTGTCCACCAGCCAGGCCCTGCTGCGCGTGTCCCTGGAGGGCGAGGTCACCACCGTCGCCCCCACCCTGGCCGGGGGCACCCCCGCCCGCCCCGCCCAGCACGCCGGGTGCGCCTACGCCGCCTGGGGCGGCAAGGGCTCCTTCCTGCGCGACTGCGAGGGCTCCCAGGACGACGTCGACATGGCCGTGGCCGGCCTCGACGACGCCACCCGGGCCGTCTTCCGGGTCAACCGCGAGGTCATCGTCCTCAACGACGTCGAGTCCGGGGGCCTGTGGCTGCCGGACAGGAACATGGTCCAGGTGGACAACTGGGACGCCGTCAACTCCGACGTCGAGAAGGAGGAGACCAGCGACGAGGACTCCACCCGGACCCAGGACGAGGCCCAGCAGGAGCGCAAGGAGGAGAACACGCCCCCCGACGCCGTGGACGACTCCTTCGGGGTGCGCCCCGGACGCACCGCCTACCTGCCGGTGGTCGCCAACGACACCGACCCCGACGGCGACGTCCTGGTGGCCACCCCCGACGCCGACCCCTCCTTCGCCACCGTGGGCAAGGTCCGCGGGGGAGCGGCCCTCCAGGCGCAGGTCCAGGAGCAGGCCACCGGGGAGTCCACCTTCACCTACACCCTCGACGACGGCCAGGACACCGACCAGGCCACCGTCACCCTGACCGTCCACCCCTTCAGCGTCAACGACGGCCCCACCCAGCTGCGCACCTCCACCCTGGCCCTGACCAGCGGGGCGCAGGTCTCCCTCAACGTGTCCGGGGACTGGATCGACCCCGACGGCGACCCCGTCTACCTCAAGGGCGTGGCCTTCCCCGCCGACCTCGACGTCACCTGGCGGGCCGACGGCACCGTCAACGTCCGCGACCTGGGCTCCGCCACCGGCACCACCGACCTGACCGTCACCTACTCCGACGGCACCGCCGATACCGACGGCGTGCTGCGCGTGGACGTGCGCGGCAACGACAACGTGCCCCCGGTGGCCAACGGCGACCACGTCATCACCCCCGCCGGGGTGGGCGTCCAGGTCATGCCGCTGCTCAACGACACCGACGCCAACGGCGACACCCTGCGCCTGGTCTCCGTCGGCCAGGCCCCCGCCGGGGTGGGCGTCAGCGTGGACCAGAACCTGGGTATGGTGACCGTCACGCCGTCGGCCCCGGGGACCACCTACCTGACCTACACCGTCAGCGACGGCCCCTCGTCCACCGACGGCCTCATCCGGGTGGACGCCGTGGACCCGGCGGTCTCGCTGCCGCCGGTGGCCATGGACGACGTCACCACCCTGCCCGCCGGGGGCCAGGCCCTGGTAGCGGTCCTGGACAACGACATGGACCCCAACGGGGGCGTGCTCTCCGTGCAGTCCGTGCGCACCCCCGAGGGCTCGCCCCTGGTGGCGGCCCTCCTCCAGCACCACCTGCTGCGCGTCACCGCCCCCAGCGGCCTGAGCGCCCCGGCCCAGGTGACCTACACCGTGGCCAACGCCTACGGCACCACCGAGGGGCACGTCATGGTCATCCCCGTCCCCGCGGCCTCGGCCAGCGCGCCCCCCGAGCTCACCGACGACACCCTGGTGGTGCGCGCCGGTGACATCGGCACCGTCTCCGTGCTGGCCAACGACCGCTCCCCGGCGGGCCTGACCATGAGCGTCAGCGGGGACCTCCAGCACGAGATCGCCCCCGCCATGGGCACCCCCTTCACCTCCGGCAACCAGGTGCGCTTCCGCGCCGGGGACCAGCCCGGCAGCGGCAACATTATCTACACGGTGCGTGACACCGCCGGCAACGTGGCCTCCGCCGTGGTACGGGTCACGGTGGTGGCCATGGACGAGGAGCGCAACACGCCCCCGCACCCCAAGGACGTCACCGCCTGGGCCGTGGCCGGGGAGACCGTGACCATCCCCGTACCCTTGGAGGGTATCGACTCCGAGGGGGACTCCGTGACCCTCATGGGCCTGGGCACCAGCCCCAGGCTGGGGGCCGTGGAGCTGGGCACCGCCGAGATGGCCTACACGGCCGCCCCGGGCAAGGTCGGCACCGACGTGTTCACCTACACGGTGCGCGACCGCCTGGGCAAGATCGCCACCGCGCAGGTCCGCGTGGGCGTGGCCCCGGCCGCCACCAGCAACCAGCGCCCCGTGGCGGTGGCCGACGCCGTCACCGTGCGCCCCGACGTGGCGGTGGCCGTGCCCGTCCTGGCCAACGACGTCGACCCCGACGGCGACTCCCTGTCCCTGGTGGAGAGCCTCATCGCCTCCCAGGACCCGGCCGTGGCCCCCGCGGCCCGCGGCTCGCGGGTGGCCCTGCGCTCCCCGACGACCCCGGGCACCTACACCATGGAGTACGGGGTGACCGACGGCAGGTCCGACCCGGTCACCGGCCTGCTGACCCTCACCGTCTCACCCACCGCCCCGCTGTCCGCGCCCGTGGCGCGCGACGACGAGGTCCCCGCCGACCAGGTGCGCGCCGGGGCCTGGGTGCCCGTGGACGTGCTGGCCAACGACGAGGACCCCGACGGGGACGTGGCCACGGACACCATCTCCTCCGCCGACGACGGCGTGCGCGTCCAGGACGGCAAGCTCGTCGTGGAGGTGCGCGACCAGCAGCGCTTCGTCCTGTACACCCTGACCGACCCCGACGGCCTGACCTCCTCGGCGGTGGTCAACGTGCCCGGCACCACCGTGACCGTCCCGCGCCTGGACGCCACCAAGGGCGCCGTGACCGTCAGGGCCGGCACCACCGTGACCATCCCCCTGGGCGACTACGTCCTGGCCGCCCCGGGCAAGAAGGTCCAGATCACGGACCCCGACAAGGTCAGCGCCGCCGTCGGCTGGGACGGCTCGTCCCTGGTCAAGGACGCCACCACCCTGACCTTCGGCGCCGCCGCGGACTACTCCGGGCCCTCCTCGGTGACCTTCGAGGTCACCGACGGGGCCGACCTCAACGACCCCGCGGGCAACGTGGTCCCGCTGACCCTGCCCATCACCGTCACCCCCGGTGAGAACCGGCCCCCCGTGGTCACGCCCACCGGCGTGGAGGTGGCCGCCGGGGAGACCTCCCCCGCCGTCTCCATGGCCCAGTGGGTCACCGACCCCGACGGTGAGGACCCCGCCTCCATGACCTACACCCTGTCCGACGTGCCCGCCGCGGTCAGCGCCTCGGCGTCGGGCTCCTCGCTGTCGGTGGGCGTGTCCGCCGACGCCCCCCGGGGCAGCGCGGGGTCCATGACCCTCACCGTCACCGACGCCGGGGGCGCGAGCACCTCCGCCAGCGTGCCGGTGAGCGTGGTGGGCTCCACCCGGCCCCTTATCCAGCTCTCCGCCGCCTCGGTGACCACCGACGCCGGCAGGCCCGTGAGCGTGGACGTCTCCTCCTACGCCTCCAACCCCTTCCCCGACACCCCCCTGCACCTGGTGGGCACACCCACCTCCTCCGACGGGGGGACGGTCTCGGTGTCCGGGACCACCCTGAGCATCACCCCGCCGTCGGGCACCAACGGCACCGCCACGGTCAGCTACCGCGTGGGCGACAAGACCGACGACCCCACCCGTGAGGTCGAGGGCGTGGTCACCGTGACCGTGCGCGACAGGCCGGGTGCGCCCACGGCGGTGAGCGCCACCTCCAACTCCCCGGCCACGGCCCTGGTCTCCTGGACCGCGGGCCCGGCCAACGGCGCGGACGTCACCGGCTTCACCCTCTACGACGACACCCAGGGCGACTCCACCGACTGCGGCGTGGTCACCAGCTGCCTGTTCTCCGGGCGCACCAACGGCGTGGACCACACCTTCCACGTGGTGGCCCGCAACGCCGTGGGAGACTCCCCGGCCTCCGCCTCGGCGACCACCAATATCGACGTGGTGCCCGGGACCGTGCCCCAGGCGGTGGCCACGCCCGGCGACCGTGAGCTCTCGGTGACCTGGTCGGCCCCGAGCAACGAGGGCTCGGCCCTCAAGGGCTACACGGTGGCGCTGTCCCCCGGCGGCCAGCAGCAGAGCGTCACCGGCACCAGCGCCACCTTCACGGGCCTGACCAACGGCAGCGCCTACACGGTGGTGGTCAAGGCCGAGAACGCCAAGGGCCAGTCCCAGGAGTGGTCCTCCCCGTCGGTGGCGGTGACCCCCTTCGGCCGCCCCGGCCCGGTGGGGACGGTCTCCGCGGAGGCCACCGGCCTGGGCACGGCCTCGGGGTCGGACTCGGTGCGCGTCAGCTGGGGCCCGGTGAGCAGCACCAACGGCAAGGACGTCGAGTACTACACCGTGACCTCCTCCAACGGCGCCAGCACCACGGTCCAGGGGGGCTCGCGGTCCACCACCCTGGAGGGCGTGGGCACCGCCGAGGACCAGGTCAGCTTCTGCGTCACCGCCACCAACGACGGCGCCAACGCCTCGGCCCGGACCTCCTCCCAGACCTGCGTCAGCACCTGGGTGGTGGGCGTGCCCGCCTCCCCCAACGCCTCGGGCCTGGCGGCCACCGGCAGCGACAACCAGATCAGTATGACCACCTCGGCGGTGGCCGGCAACGGCTGGCGCACCAGCGACCTGTCCCTGGAGTGGAGCGTGGGCGGGGGCGCCTGGCAGTCGGTGTCCAACCTCAGCGGCAACGGCCTGTCCAACGGCCAGGCCGCAAGCGTCAGGGTACGGGCCTGCGGGGCCAAGACCGGCACCCAGAGCTGCTCGACGCCCACCGAGGCCGGTACGGTCACACCCTTCGGGTCCCCGGTCGGCCCCACCATGAGCTGCGCGGCCAACGGTACGCGCGTGGACTGCAGCTGGAGCGGGGGCAACGGCAACGGCCGGGACACCAGCTTCGTGCTCTCAGGCCACGAGTCCGCGTCGGTGGGGCCCTCAGGGTCCAGGTCGTGGGACGTCGGTGAGGGGGGCTACGTCCGCCTGTGCGTCAAGGCGGTCCAGCACTCCTCCGAGAAGGGCGAGTCGCCGACTTCCGACAGCTGCGCGGAGGCCAGGACCCGGACCTACGCGCGCTCGGCAGGGACCTATAAGGCGGCAGGGCAGTTCGGTGGGGGCTCGAGCATAGGGTACTGCGCCGTAGCGACCTGCAACGTGGTGGGCCTGAGGCTCACGGACTGGCCGCCCAATACCACGGTCAGCTGCTCCGGCAAATTCGGTGGCTACAGCGTCTCCACCTCCATCCCCGTTGACGGGGCCGGAAACGCCTCCTATGAGGGTAAGTGGAATATAGGCGTGCTCGGTGCCGACACCAAATACAAGGACGCCCAGTGGGCGAGCATGATTGACAGCCTTAGCTGCAGATGACCCCCGGTAGCGGAGAGAAAGGCGGATATCCTATGGCTATGACTCAGGAGAATGCGGCTTGGTTTGCGGAGACGTTTGCGCGGATGGTGGGTAATGTGGGTCTGGCTCTGTTGGGTAAGGAGGAGGTGGTGAGGTTGGCTCTGGTGACGATGTTGGCTGAGGGGCACTTGTTGCTGGAGGACGCGCCGGGGACGGGGAAGACGGCTCTGGCTCGGGCGGTGGCGGCGACGGTGCAGGGGACGCACTCGCGGATCCAGTTCACGCCGGATCTGCTGCCTAGTGATATCACGGGGGTGACGGTGTTTGATCAGGGGAGTGGGGAGTGGGAGTTCCACGCGGGTCCGGTGTTCGCGTCGGTGGTGCTGGCGGACGAGATCAACCGGGCGAGTCCGAAGACGCAGTCGGCCCTGTTGGAGGTGATGGAGGAGTCGCAGGTGACGGTGGACGGGGTGGCTCACGCGGCGGGTCGTCCGTTCATGGTGATCGCGACGCAGAACCCGATTGAGCAGGCGGGGACGTATCGTCTGCCTGAGGCGCAGTTGGACCGGTTCCTGGTCAAGACGTCGGTGGGGTACCCGGACCGGGTGGCTCTGCGTCGGGTGCTGGCGGGGTCGGCTCGTCCGGACCGGTCGCGGTCTCTGGGGGCGGTGATCGCGTCCTCGGCGGTGGCGTCGATGGCGGATCTGGCGGCGGGTAACCATGTGGAGGACTCGGTGCTGGACTATGTGGGGGCTCTGGTGGAGGCGACGCGGGGGGATGCCTCGGTGAGGTTGGGGGTGTCGACTCGTGGGGCGATCGCGATGGTGCGGGTGGCGCGGGTGTGGGCGGCTGCTCAGGGTCGGGCGTACGTGGTGCCTGATGACGTCAAGGATCTGGCTCGTAGTGTGTGGGCGCACCGTGTGGTGATGGATCCTGACGCGGAGTTCGCCGGGGCCAGTCCCGAGCAGGTCATCGACCACGCCCTGACCACCGTACCCGCACCCACCCACAGGTAAGACGTGTCTCCCGCCCCGGTCCCTTCCTCCCCGCGACCCTCCCGGTCCCAGTCAGCTGGCCGTCGTCGGCTCCTGGCCCCCGTGCGCGGGCTCGTCCGGGCCCTGCGCCCCCTGGGCCGCCTCGTCCGCCTTCTCCCGCACGCCCGGGCCGCCTCGGTGCTCACGGCGCCGTGGCGGGTGGTCACCCCCACCGGCGTCGCCGCCGGGGTGCTG
>ERZ773035.1445-NODE-1445-length-17139-cov-27.812339_pt1 | contig 17139 bp, 17 predicted proteins | sample MGYA00511487_ERZ773035 | MGnify/ENA primary metagenome ERZ773035 (study PRJEB29015, sample SAMEA2737985) | human oral metagenome | biome: human oral; feature: human-associated habitat; material: dental | place: China | collected 2024 ...
CCGGCCGGGGCGTGCCGGCCCGGGGGGCGCCGGGTGCGGGGTCGGCGGCGTCCTCCCTCCCCCGGGGTGCGACTGACCGAGGTCGGGCAGGGGCGGGTCGGCGCTGTCTCATGGCCCCGATCCTGCCTGAGAGCCGGGTACGAGGGCGTCCACCGGGGTCGGCGGGTCGCTCACGTCGCAGCCCCGGGCCCGCCCAGGGCACCAGGACCTATGGCGTAGGTCACGGGTGCGTCGGGTACTGGCCGGGGTCCGGCGCCGCCGACCCCGCGGCGTCCTGGTGCCCCTGGACCCACCGGCAGGTGAGGACAGCCGTCCAGGGCGTGGGCACCCCCTGGGGGGTCAGCGGGACGGTCACGGTCGTCACGCCCTCCTCCTGGCAGGTCCGGCGGGCCTGGGTAAGCGTCTCCGGCCAGGAGGGCCCGCGGGTGGCCCACTCGTCCCGCACAGGGAGTCCAGGAGCGAGGAGGAGCGGGCCGTGGTGTCAATGAGGGCGCCGTGGAGGACCAGGGCCAGCAGCATGGCTGCGGGCACCAGGCGCTGGCGGCCGCTCAGGGCCGCCAGCCGCCACAGGGCGACCGGGGCCAGGGCGAAGGCCAGCGGGTCGGTCAGGGCCGCCCCGGTGACGAAGAGGACCCCCAGCAGGACGTGCCCCGGCCGCCTGAGGGCCCCCAGCAGCGCGAAGGTGGCGCCGACCACGAGGAACCACCGCAGGTTGGTGAGGTTGCCCAGCACCTCCTGCTGGCCGACCCCGCCGAACAGGGCCAGGGCGCCGCACGCCAGCGGGGCCCACCACGCCCGGGTGCAGGGCGTGACGACCACGATCACCAGCAGGGCCAGCAGGAGCCTGAGTGACGCGCTCGCGGAGGCCACGCACACCGGGTAGGCCTCAGCGGGTCCCTGCGCGCAGGCGTCGCTGATCAGCCGGGGGACCACGTGGAGGTAGCCGGTGTAGCGCTCCAGCAGGCTGGCGCCGGTGAGCGAGCCGTGGAGGAAGATCTCCCCGTCCTCCTTGTGGACGTGGGCGGTGAACGCGCCGTAGAGCCGCGGCACCATGAGCCAGATGGTCCCGGCCAGGAGGACCGCCAGGTAGGTCAGCCGCTGCCGCCCGGTCAGGGACGGCCAGGCCGCCGGGGCGAGCGGCCCCCTCCAGACGCCACCGGTACGGGGCGCGGGACGGCGGTGGGGCGCGTCAGGACGCCGACGGGGCACGGGACGCTGGTCCCGCCTCCCGGGGACGGCATTGCCCGACCGCCCGGAGGCCGTGGACGTGGTCCGCATCCACTACCCCTCGTGCTCGTGGAGGATGGCGGGCATGGGGTCCTCCTCGTCCAGCAGGAGGGTGACCACCGAGTCGCCGGTAAGGTGCTCGTGGCGGGACCAGGTCAGCTCGATACCGTGCTCACGGAACACCTGGGGGGCGTCCGGGCCCATGTAGGCCAGGCCGCCGGAGCCCGAGAGGTAGACGTCACCGTCGACCATGGAGACCTGCTCAATGAGGCGGGCCACGTTGTGGCCCTGGGGCGGGGGCGTGGTGACCAGGGGGGTGGTGATCCCCAGCATGTCACGCACGATCTCGATCATGGCGGTGTTGACCTCGTCCAGGCTCCTGCCCTGGGCGGCCTCAATGCGCTCGCACAGCTCGCGCCCGCGGGTCTTAAAGTAGCGCGCGGCCGAGTACCGCCCCCGGATGACGTTGGTGAGGTGGCGCTGCCAGCCCTCGCGGACCACCACGTCCTCGATCGGGATGAGGGCGGGCTTGCCCTCCAGGATGTGGGAGGCCCAGCGCCCGCGCATGGTCACCCGGCGCTGGTAGCCGTGCTTCTGGAACTGGTCGTGCACGGCCAGGATGAAGACGTCGCTGTGGATCATCTTGTACCAGAAGCCGGAGTAGGGCAGGAGGTCTGGCTGGTGGATGGCGACGGTGGTCATCGGCGGATCTCCCTGACGAGGGCGTACTGCTCGGCGTAGTCCATCTGGTGGGTGCGGCCCACCGCGGCGGCGATCTGCTTAATGGAGGTCAGGGGGTGGGGGCCCTCCGGGGTCTCGGAGACGTAGCACTGGCAGGCCCGCTCCTTGGCCTCGGCCTGGGCGGCGGTGAGCTCCTCGAACACGTTCCAGCGCAGGTCGGTGGGGTAGAGGGAGAGGTCGTAGACGGCGACGTCGTAGACGTAGACCATGGGTGGGTACCAGTGCAGGTGGCTCATGGACATGCGGCAGGAGCGCATCCCGGCCTCGTAGGCGGCAATGTGGTCCTGGTGCAGGGAGGGGTAGGGCAGGTAGACCTCCTCGGGGTGGTGCTCGGCCATGACGGCGTCGACGTCGGCCACCAGCTGCGCCATGTGGTCGTGGACGTAGCCGTCGGGGTAGTCCAGGTTACGCACGTTGGTCACGCCCAGGATCTCCATGGCGGCGGCGTGCTCACGTTCACGCACCTGGCCCGAGCCCGCCACATTGAGGACCAGGCACTCCGGGCCGTACTTGGCCAGGAGGCCGCCGCAGCCCATGGACTCGTCATCCATGTGCGGGGATATCACAAGACGCTTCATCGGTTTCCTTAACACTCGGTGGTGGGGGTGGAAGGCGGGCTAGAAGCTGGCGGTGACGTCCTGGGCGTGCCGGTAGCCGGCCAGGGAGGCGGACTCCACGCACAGGGCCACGAGCTTCTCGGCCACGTACCGGGGCACGTAGGGCAGGAGGCGGTCCACGGCACGGGTGGCCCGCTCGTAGCGGGACTCGTCCCCGGCCCGGGAGAGCCCGTCCACCAGGCGCCCCCAGGGGCCCGTGCCCGCCGACGGGAGTGACAGGGCCGAGCCGTGCCGGACCTCGAAGGTGCGCCGGGAGGCCCCGGAGTGGAAGGCGCGCATGACCCGGTCGTGGGTGGACGTCGGGGCGCCCAGGTGGGCCACCTGCAGCTCGGGGGCGATGACCAGCGGGATCCCGGCCTGGTGGAGCCGGTAGCCGTAGTCGGTGTCCTCCATGCCGTAGTGGGCGTACTCCTGGGAGTACTCCCCCACCTGCTCCCAGGTGCCCCGGGTCAGGGAGCAGTTGGCCGACCACAGGCGCCAGGGCTCAATGTCCCCCGCGTAGGCCGAGGCGATGAGGTGGTCCATGGACCGCACCCCGTAGGCGCGCGCGTAGGGGGAGTCGGGCATGACGTCGTTGGCCAGGGCGACCACGCCGCGCGGCCCGTGGTGGGCGTGGCGGGCCACGTGCCCGCTGACGAAGTCGGGCTCGGGCAGCAGGTCGTCGTCGCAGCGGATGAGGACCTCCCCGCGGGCGGCGGCGTGCCCCGCGTTGAGGGCGGCCACGCGCCCCCGGTTGCTGGGGAAGACGATGACGTCCAGGTCCAGTCCGGTGGACTCCCCCAGGTCGGCCAGGACGGCGGCCGAGGCGTCGACCTCGCCGTCGATGACGACGACGACCTCGAAGTCCGTGGTGTCCTGCTGCGCGAGCCCGCCCAGCAGGACCGGTAGCCTGGCCTCGCCCCGGTAGCTGGGGACGATGACGGACGCGCTCGGTGTCAAGGCGGGGACCTCCTGGGGCTCGGGCATGCGGCGCACGGTACCTGACCAGGCCTGCCAGGGGTAAGTCTACATGGGGGCCGGTGGCGTGCCGTGGGCGGGCCCGGTGGTGACCGACACCAGGCCCCGGCACCGCCGGTGGGGCCGCTACCAGCGTGGGCCGCCCGCGGAGCCCGCCCGTGCGTCTGCGGGGCCGCCCGCGAAGAGTGCGATTCGCACGGTCGAGCCTCAAACCCGCCCGTGCGTCCGCGGGGCCGGTGGGGCCGCCAGCTCCTTCCCTGCGCCGACCCTGCGCCCGGCTCCTCGCACCGGCTCCGTTCCCGCCACCCTGCGCTGAGGCCGGTGGGGCCAGGGCAAGTGCCCCGGCCCCACCGGTGGAGGGCCAGCCCGAGGAGCAGTCCCCGGCTGGCGGCCCTACCCGCGTCCTCCAGGGGCGCAGGCCCCTGGGGGACGGACCGCCTCAGGCCTTGAAGCGGGGGAAGGCGGAACGGCCGGCGTAGACGGCGTCGTCGCCCAGGGACTCCTCGATGCGCAGGAGCTGGTTGTACTTGTTGACGCGCTCGCCACGGGCGGGGGCGCCGGTCTTGATCTGGCCGGAGTTGGTGGCCACGGCCAGGTCGGCGATGGTGACGTCCTCGGTCTCGCCGGAGCGGTGGGAGGTCATGGTCTTGTAGCCGGCGCGGTGCGCCATCTCGACGGCCTCGAGGGTCTCGGTCAGGGAGCCGATCTGGTTGACCTTGACCAGCAGGGCGTTGGCGGCGCCCATCGCGATGCCCTTGGCCAGGCGCTCGGGGTTGGTGACGAAGAAGTCGTCGCCGACGATCTGGACCTTGTCGCCGATCTCCTCGGTCAGGGCCTTCCAGTGCTCCCACTCGTCCTCGCTCAGCGGGTCCTCGATGGACACGATGGGGAAGTCCTTGATGAGCTGCTCGTAGTACTTGACCATGTAGTCGTTGTCGCGGGCCTCGCCCTCGAACTTGTACGTCTTGGTCTTGTCGTCGAAGAACTCGCTGGAGGCGACGTCCATGGCCAGGCCCACGTCCTCGCCGGGCTTGTAGCCGGCCTTCTCGATGGCCTCGACGATGAGCTCCAGGGCCTCGCGGTTGGAGTCGAGGTTGGGGGCGAAGCCGCCTTCGTCGCCCAGGCCGGTGGACAGGCCGCGCTCCTTCACAACGGCCTTGAGGGAGTGGTAGACCTCGGCGCCCATGCGCAGCGCCTCGCGGAACGTGCTGGCGCCGATGGGGGCGATCATGAACTCCTGGATGTCCACGTCGGAGTCGGCGTGGGCGCCGCCGTTCATGATGTTCATCATGGGCACGGGCAGGACGTGGGCGCCCGGGCCGCCGATGTACTGGAAGAGGTTGAGGTCAGCGGAGACGGCGGAGGCCTGAGCGGCGGCCAGCGAGACGCCGAGGATGGCGTTGGCGCCGAGCTTTCCCTTGTTGGGGGTGCCGTCGAGCTCGATCATGAGGCGGTCGAGACCGCGCTGGTCGGCGGCGTCGAAGCCGATAACCTTGGGGGCGATAATGTCGTTGACGTTGGCGACGGCCTTCTCGACGCCCTTGCCGCCGTAGCGGGACTTGTCGCCGTCGCGCAGCTCGACGGCCTCGAAGGCGCCGGTGGAGGCGCCTGAGGGGACGGCGGCACGAGCGGAGGCGCCGTCCTCAAGCAGGATCTCGACCTCGAGGGTCGGGTTGCCACGGGAGTCGAGGATCTCGCGGGCTTTAACTGTCTCGATGAGGGCCACTTGGTGCTCCTTGTTCTGTGATCGATCGAGGTGATCCGGACGCAAGGTTCAGCCTACCGGTCGCCGTCCGTCACTTCGAGGGCATAGGTCCCTCATTTACCGTACTGTTCACGCCCGGCGAGCACCAAGACGACGCCGCTCGGGCACGCGGGCGGCACGGGCCCGACCCGACGGCGGGCGACGGCGTCAGGAGGAGCGCGGGCCGCCCGCAGGCCCGGCCCCGGTGAGGGATGCGGCGGTGGGCACGCGCCACGTCTGCTGCCCGAGGGTGTAACGCGGCGAGGCCTCGCCGACCAGCGACGCCTGTACGGCAGCGGCGGCCTCCGCAGCGGGCTGGACCCTAGGGTCCTGATCCGTCGAGCTCAAGACCTGGATGATGAGCGCGGAGCGCGCGACGTCGATGCTGGCCCGGGAGTAGGTGTAGTCATCGGCAGGTTGGCCCGAGGCCGCCTTAACCGCACGAACGATAATCTCCCGGGCGTCATCGTCGGTCACGGTGATGCCGTACTTCTCGGCGACTCCTTCGAGGAATTGCCCCGAGACCAGAAGATTCATGATCGTCGGAGCATTCATGTCCGGGACGTCGGACAGCTCGGAGGCCGCGACCTGGACGTCCTCCTCGGACACGGAGACGGCATGGGTCTTCCCGTCAACACCTGTGTAGGTTCCGGCATAGGCCTCGCCCGGGTGCGCGGAGCACCCCGTGAGCGCTCCTACGGCCAGCGCCGCGGCGGCGGCTGCGGTGAGGAGACGTGCGGCGCGCGAAACGGACTGGGTCACTGTGGGCTCCCTGTCGTGGGCTGATGGGTGTCGGCGGACTGCCGGCGGCCTGTCACAGCCTCCGGGCGGGACCGGCGGTCCGGGCCCATGGTAGCCCGGCGAGCAGGGTTTCTGACGTCGCGTCCCGTATCCGTGCCCGCGCCGACTGCCCGCGCCGACTGCCCGCGCCGCCCCTGCTCCTGCCGCACGCACCGGCCGCACCACCCGCCCGCGCCCCCCCGTTCTGGCCGCACGCCGTTCGCCCGCGCCCCCGTTCTGGCCGCACGCACCAGCCGCACCACCCGCCCGCGACCGATCTCGACGCGGAAGTGAACCGATCTCGACGAAGGGGCGGCTGGGCAGGCGACATGTCGTCCGAACGGTCGGTCTTGGCCGCAGATGGTTGCGCCGGCGACGTACGGGACAGCACTGTCGTCACGGGCAATGAATCATGATGGAGCCTTTCTGCCCGGCAAAACTGAGAAGGTGCGATAATGTCGTTCAATCCCGGACACATAGTGGTGCTGCTCGTCGTCATCGCACTGACGGTGCCGGCCCTCCTCCAGGTGTGGTGGCGCTCCGAGCTTCCCGTCCTGGGGAAGTCCGCCTGGACCCTTGTCATTGCATTTCTGGTCGTATTGGGACCTCTGCTGTGGTACTGCTGGTGGCTGTCCACGAGGATCATGCAGCGCCGCTCGGGAAGGAGCTGACACCGGCGCCCAGTCGTCAACGCTCCTAGTGCGACGACTGGTTCTCTGATGGTTCTCCGGTCTTGCGCCACCACGATGGCGACACTCGGGTGCTCACGGGCCGCATGGCCCCGGCCGGGCCGGCCCCGTGAAGCCGGGCTCACCCTGCTCTCGTCACCGCCGTGCGCGAGCACCTCGCCCGCCTCGCACAGAACCGGCACCGCCTCCGAGCGGCGCTCTGGCGGCCTGGCCCCGCAGCAACCGGCCTGCATCTCCGACGTCGCGTCCTGCAGCCGCGCCCGCGCCGCTGCCTGCACCGGCCGCAACCAATCTCGACGCGGAAGTGAACCGATCTCGACGCGGAACTCGACCGATCTCGAGCCGGAACTCGACCGATCTCGGCGCGGAATACGACCGATCTCGGGGAAGGGGCGGCGAGGCGGACGGTAGACGCGGTAGACGGCATGTCGTCCGAACAGTCGGCCTCGGCCGCAGACGGTTGCGCGGGCGAGCCCGTGGGCGGCACTGTGAGCCTGCTGCAGGCGCACGTGCAACAACCTGCACACTCACCGCCGCGCCTCGCCCTCAGCTATTCACTATTTCCGGCCCGTCCTCGGGCTCTGCGCAACACGCACAATGCCACATCCACCAGCACAGCACCGAGATCACCGAAAATTCCGGCCGACACTATTGTCGCCAGCTTCCGGAAGACTCGCCCCCGACAGCGACTCAGGCGGGCTCCTGGCTGTTCCCTACGGGGTTCTCATCGCCTTCCTCGCGATCGCGCTCCTTTGGTGGGCGGATTCCCGATCCACAATCACCTACGGCATGGACGGGCCCATGACCACCATCACGCTGGGAGGCAACAATCTTTCGACCGAGGAGCAGGAGATCGAGGCAGCACGCGAGCTGCGCGCCTTCCTGGCCGAGAAGGATGTCAGCATGATCAAGGTCTCGGAGGGCGACGCCCCTCCTACCCTTGTGGTCTTCGATCCGGGCCGCAGAATCGGGTGGACGGCGCAGCTCGACGACGCCGGCAGCACCGGGGATCCGGAGCCCGGGGTGTACACGATCAGCGGCTCCTACTCGGACAGGACGTGGGCGTCCGCCGGGCAAGCGCCGCTGGCACCGCCGGGGATCGCAGAGGACGACATGCTCGGAAGCGTCGAGATTCCCGGCATGACGTCGTCGAACAGCAATCTGCAGTTCGTCGAGGCGCTCGGCGCGGGGCCTCTCGGCACGGGGTCGCTGCGCCTGGGGACGACGGACCCGTCCACGGTGTCGCACGCCGTCGAGCTGGTGAAGGCCTCGGGCCTGCAGGTGCGCGGCACCCGGCAGGAGCCGCTGCTGATCTCACTGATATACGACACGACGGTCGCGGTCTCGGCGCTGTTCGTGCTCCTGGCACTTGCGTGCACCATGGCGTCCCTCGTGCTGAGGCTGCCCGAGCGGCGCGAGGAGACGCGGTTGCGCCTTCTGGTCGGCGCTACCGGGCCCGCCCTGGTCCGCGACCGTGCCCGCCGGGAGCTCGTCCCCGTCGTCGTCGGGACCGCAGCGGGCTCGGGAATCGCGCTGGCGGCCACATCGCTGACCGCCGCGAGCGCCCCCAGGGCCCGGGAGGCCGTCGCGACAGCGCTGGGGGCGCTCGCCGGCGGAGCGCTCATGTGGCTGGCCCGCCAGGCGACCTTCGCCGCCGTCCTGCCCTCCTTCCTCAAGCGAGTCCGGGGAACCGCACCATGATCCGCACAGAGATATCGGGAGGGGTCCGAACCGCCTGGCGTCACCGCTGGAGCGCCGTCGGCGTCGCGCTCATGGTTACCGCCGCGTGCACGACCTTCACCGTGCTGCTGTCCTATGTCATGACGCAGGCGTCGGTCGTCATCGGCGCCGACCAGCTCCGCCGGCACGACGCCGTGACGTTCTCAACCTACTACTATCGCCTGCCCCCGGGCCCCTCAAACCCGAGCACCGGGCTCATGGAGGGCCTCGGGGAGCGGATCGACGCCGGATCGGCGTACACCGCGGTGATCAACAGTGTGGAGGTCGGCGACCACTCCTTCGCCGGCGGCAACTATGCCGTCATCCTCATCGGAGACTCGGCGCAGGCGGCCGTGTCCGGGGTCGAGCTGTGCTCGCCGGCACCGTGCGCCATGGCCGGGGACAGTATCAGGCACGAGCTCGACGGTCCGCTCCGCATCGGCGGTCAGACCGTCCCCGTCGTGGCGCGCATGCCCGCGACGACGAAGCTCTTCGACCCGAACATGGCGGGAATCGGACTGGGCTCCGTGGTCCTTATCAGGCTTCCTGCGAGCAGTCTCGACCAGCTGAACGCGATGGAGAAGGAGGAGGCGGTGACCCGGACGGTCCTGTTCGCCCCCTCCGACGAGGACGTCGCGCAGCTCGTGCACGATGCGAACAGTGAGGGACTCGCGCTCGTCCCGCACCGTATTGCCGCCGACCAGCCGGAGCGCTACCGGGAGCTCGTTGTATGGGCGAGTCTGTACGGCCTCGGCCTGCTGGCGGTGGCAGCTCTCATCCTTTCCGCGTACGGCGCCTCGATCCGCTCGGCGCTGCGCCGGGAGAGGGCCGAGCTGCTCCTCCGCCACCAGTACGGCGCCACCACCGCCGAGATATGCGTGCGGGTCGCCGTCTTCCTCGCCTCGACCATGCTCGTGCTGCCGACGTGCGCGATCCTGCTGTTCTCCCTGGCCGGACCGTCCATGACGGCCGCCGCGGCGGTGGCGGAGGCGTCGCTGATACCGATCTACCTTGTGCTGGTGGTGCGGACGACGCGCAGAGTATCCAGGAGCCTCTCGGGCTCCGGCAGGAACCGGTGAGGAAACCGATGATGACGCACGAGCAGGACCGAAGGGGCGCTGTGGCGCATGTCCTCGAGCTGCACGACATCAGCATCGACTACCGCCGCGGCCGGAGCACCGTGCACGCGCTGCGCTCCGCGTCGCTATCGGTGGATGAGGGCGAGTCGGTGGCGGTCATGGGGCCGTCCGGGTGCGGGAAGTCGACTCTGCTCGGCGTTCTCGGGCTGACGATCCAGCCCGACGGCGGCACCCTGCTCATCGACTCCAGACGCGCACCGGCGGGGCGCACGCCCAGAGCGCGCGCCCGGAACCGTCTGATCGGCATGATCCCGCAGGACTACGCCGTCGTCGATCATCTGACCGCGCTGGCGAACGTCTCGCTCCCCCTGGAGTACGCCCGCCCGCGCGTCGGCAGGCGGGAGAGGAAAGAGCGGGCGAGGAGGGCACTGTCCGACGTCGGGATCGAGTGGGCCGGTGCCCAGAGGCCGTCGCAGCTGTCCGGAGGGGAGCGTCAGCGGGTGGCCGTGGCGCGGGCGCTGATCAATCATCCGCGGTACATACTCGCCGACGAGCCGACCGCCTCGCTGGACTCGCAGACCGCCCAGGACATCACGTCGCTGCTTGTCTCGCAGGCGCGTCGGGCCGGCGGCTGCCTGGTCGTCGCCACGCACGACCCCCGGGTCGCGAGCGCCTGCGACCGCGTGCTGACCATGACCGACGGGAGCCTGACGGCTTGAAGGCGCGCCCCGACGCATCCTCGTCCGTCGAGATAGACATTCTCGTACGAGGTCGGCGGTGTCACCGTCTACCTCATCCGAAAATGTCTATCTCGACGGGAGTGCCGCACGACCGCACGCCCGCAGGCAGACCGCCCGGACGCGCACGTGGTCATATGACGCCCCGACGGGCGAGAACCGCCACCGCCTCCGCGCGGGAGCCGACCCCGAGCTTCTTGTAGGCGCGACGCGCATAGGTCTTCACCGTGGTCTCCGACACGGACATCCGGTGAGCCACTGACTGAGTCGTCATTCCCTGCGCGTACAGCTCAATCGCGCGGCGCTCCCTGTCGCTGAGAAGGGCGCTGAGGGGCCTCGCCGCGGAAGGAGCGGCGGCTCCCGGCGCCTCCGCGGCCCCGCCGTCTCCGTCATCGGCCTCCTTTGATGCCACCGGCGTCGCGGCGCGCAGCAGCACCTGCCGTATCGTCCCTCCGCCCAGCAACGCCTCCTTGGGCACTACGGCGCGGGGCCCGTGCACGCCCTCGGGGCGCGGCGCCTTGCGGTCCAACGCACCGGAGGCGGACATTGCGACAACCGCCACTCCGGCCTGAGACGCCTCCTTCTCCAGCGGAGCGGATTCCTCCGAGCGATCGGACACGGCATCGACCAGGATCACGTCGGGCGTCGGCTCGTCCGCAGCAAGATGGCGAAGAGCCGCCCGGCGGCTGCGCACCGACCACAGCAGACGGATCCTCTCCGACGAGCGCTGCACCAGGCCCCGCAGGGCGTAGAGCACGAGCGGGTCGTGGTCCACCACACCCAGACTGAGCGCACTCATGGCAGACAGGCTACCGTCCAGCGGACCGCTGTGGGAGCAGCGGACCCCGCGGATGGGCGGGGGACACGAGCGTGCTACCCTCCCACCATGGAAAGCGAACGATCGTTAGCCGTTGGAAGCTCCCGGTCCCCGCGCCGCGCGGCCACCCGTGCGCGCCGCGCCTCCCGGGACACCCGCGAGGCCCTGCTGGACGCCGCCCTCGCCCAGTTCTCCCGCAAGGGGTTCGGGGGCACCTCGATCCGCGACCTCGCCGGGGCGGTCGACATCCGGGAGAGCTCGGTCTACAAGCACTTCTCCTCCAAGCAGGCCATCCTCGACGCCCTCATCGAGCGGGCCGACGAGCGCCTGGGCGCGGCGGCCGCCGACCTCGGCACGACCACCGCCGCGGGCGCCGACGCAGTCGCCGCCTACGAGGCCGCGAGCGAGGAGTCGCTGCTGGCGATCGCGCGCGGCATGCTCGACGTCGTCCTCCACGATCCCCAGCTCGCGCTCCTGCGCCGCCTGCTGACCGTCGAGCAGTACCGCGAGCCCGACGCCGCCGCCCGCTACCACGACTACTTCATCGCCCGGCCCCTGTCCTTCCAGACCGACCTCTTCCGCTCCCTGCTAGCCACCGACGACTTCCGCGAGGACCTGGACCCCGAGCAGGTCGCTCTGGCGTTCTTCGGGCCGATCCACCTGCTCATCGGGCTCGCGGAGAGCGACGAGCGACGGGCCGACGCCCTCCTGGCCGGTCACATCCGGCACTTCCGGCGCACCCACCTGAAGGAGGCATGATGCGGTCGTACCGGAAGATAATCCGAGCGCTGTACGCGGCGGCCTTCATCGGCGGGGGCGTCTCCCACTTCCTCTTCGGCAGGCTGATGCCGGACAGCTATGCGGCCTTCGCCGGCACCGCGCTGCTGCCCTGGCTGAGCGACCTGTGGCGCTCCTTCGTCATGCCGAACATCGGCCGGCTCACCATCGCCCTGGGCCTGTTCGAGATCGCCTGCGGAGCCGGCATCCTACGCAGGCGCACCGCCGCCCTCTCCGCCTGGACGATGCTCGTCTTCCTGGTCTTCGTCACCGTCCTGGGCTACGGGTGGCCCGCCGCGTCGCCGGGCGAGGACCTGCTGAAGAACCGTCTGAGCACCCTGGTCATGGCGGGCCTGCTGCTGCCCCTGCTCGCGACCGGTCGCGGGCGCCCGGCCCCCGAGGCCCGGGCCGACGACGGCGGTACGGTTCGACCATGAGCGGACGCGGGGCGGCGGGTGCGGTCGCATGGATGGAGCGCTACCAGGTGCCCCTCTACCTTGCGGCCCTGGCGCTCGGGGCGACGACGGGGCTGGCCCTGCCGGCGGCCGCGGGAGCCCTGGAGCCCGTCATCAACCCGGTCCTGGTCGCGCTGCTGTACGCGACCTTTCTCGGAGTTCCGCTGACGCGTCTGCGCGCAGCCCTCACCGGCGCCCGTTTCGTTGCGGCGCTCCTGGTCGTCAACTTCATCCTGGCACCGCTGGTGGTGGCGGTCCTGTCCCGCCAAGTCGCCGACTCCCCCGCCCTTCTCGTGGGGCTCCTGCTCGTCCTCCTGGCGCCCTGCGTCGACTACGTCATGGTCTTCACCCGGATCGCGGGCGGCGCCTGGGAGCGCATCCTGGCGGCCTCCCCGGTGCTCATGCTCGCCCAGACCCTCCTCCTGCCAGTGTGGCTGGTCGTTCTCGCGGGCCCCGGGGTCGCGTCCATAAGCCAGCGGCCATTCGCAGCGGCCTTCGTCCTCATGATCGCCCTGCCGCTGGGGCTGTCCGCCCTCACCCAGCGGGCCTCGGCCCGCCACCGCCTGGCTGCCCGGGTCGAGAGGGGGACGACGGCGCTCATGGTCCCGCTCATGATGGCCACCCTGGCCGTGGTCGTCGCCTCTCAGATCTCCGCGGTCGCCTCCCACCTGGGCACTCTCGTGCGCGTCATCCCGCTCTACCTTCTCTTCGCCGCGATCATGCCGGCGGTGGGGAACGCCGTCGGGCGGCTGGCGCGCCAGGACGCGGGGTCCCGCCTGGCCCTGGCCTTCTCCGGCACCACCCGCAACTCCCTGGTGGTCCTGCCCCTGGCGCTCGCGCTCCCGGACGCCCTGGCGCCGATCGTCGTCGTCACCCAGACACTCGTGGAACTCATCGTCATGGTGGTCTACGTGCGGCTGCTGCCCCGCCTCATCCGCCGCCCGTAAGGCGGGAAGCCAAAGGCCCCTGCCGCCGCACCGGCATCGTTACGATATAGAACATGCTTGAGCTCGACTACGCGTTCTTGGCCGATTTCGCCACTATCCAGGACGGTACACTCACTGTTGTGGGGGCATCGTTCACCCGGATGGTCGTCACCGAGTATCCGACCTTTGCGCTTCTGGGGGTCGCAGGCCGCATCCGATGCGACGAGCCCGATCGGAACACGATCAACGTGACGCTGAGGATCACCTCCCCAGGAGTGGAGTCGACGACCATCGAGGCCGTCAACGCGCTGGATGCTTCTGAGAAGGAAAATCCTCCGTACGACAAGCAAACGCGGCATCGACACCTCCCGGATAGAGGACGCCATCAACGATCCAGCCAGCCAGATGCCCGCCGATGAGCCGGGCAAGCGCAAGTACGTCGGACGCCCGCACAAGGACGGGACTCAGCTCGTCGTCATCGCCTCCGATCCTCCCAGCCCCACCGGGTGTGTCACAATCGTCACGTGCTACTACCGCTCGCAGTCCTGAGAGGGCGGTCTATGGTGGAGTCCCCGCGAAGGAGACGACCAAGATGAAGAGTCGCACGATCACCGTCGATACGTCGGTCGGAGCCTGCTACATCGCGCTCTCGGACTGTCCCGTTACTCGAACCGAGGAGTTCTCGGACGACGTTCTCGTCGATCTCAACGAGTACGGCGTCGCCGTCGGCATCGAGATCCTCGATCTCAACGCGCAGCTCCCTCTCACTGACTTGTGCCGCCAGCTACACATCCATTCCAGCGATGAGCCCTACCTCGTCAAGCTCCTGCCGAACCTGAGGTACTCCCTCCGGTTCACGCTCCGCTCGGCTCCGGACTCGACGATTGCCGCACGCACCCTCGACCCCTCGAGGCTCGCCACTGTCTGACCCACAATCAACAGCAGCCGGGCCAGATGCGGCGCGCCCGACATCAACGGTGGTCTGCAACGCGAAGATACGTTCACGTTCCGACGCGCTCCGCCCGGGCGCCCGGCTGTCAGCCCCCCCCCGGGGCCGGAGAACCGGACGGCAGAAGCGGTCTTGGCCGGATCTCGCGAGACGCCCCCGGGCACCCGGTCAGCAGGACTGGTAGACGAGAAGGGCACAGACGACGAGATGTCGTCCAGGGCGTGCAGGGTGGTTGGGCGTGCGGGGCGGGGCAACGGCCGACCAGGAGAGGAAGCTGCACATGGGAGAGAAGGACCCTGCCGGTGCCGGCGCCCGTTTTCCGCGTGATTCCGCGATTCTCCGATATCCGTCAGGATGAGTCGACGTGCTCCCATGTGCACAGACCCCCCTGCACGCACATGGGAGCGCATCAATCAATCTCGACGATCCGAGCAGAACCGCGGAATCTCAACGAAAAGCGGCGCCCGCCCCATCGGGCCCCCTTTCTCCCATGTGCGAACCACCCCTGTTCGACGGGCAGGGCGCCTCGCGAACCGATCTCGAGCCGGAACCGGACCGATCTCGACCCGGAATACGACCGATCTCGGCGAAGCGGCAATCGCCGCCTCAGTAGCGCCAACCGCTTTGAGCACCGCCCGGCCCGGCCTCACCGCCGCCGTCGGTACCTGGTGGCCTCGACCTCGTAGTCCTTCTCCCCGGCGACGATGGCACGCAGGAGCACCTCGGCCCAGCGCAGCAGCTCCTCGCCCTCGATCGGCCCCCCGCCCATGCGGGCGGTGCCCGGCGCCGGGACGACGATCGTCCGAGTGGCAGGCTTGAGGGTGGTGCCCGGGTAGAGGCGGGTGACCTTCATGCGCGCCGACTCGGCCAGGCCGACCGGGGCGAAGCGGACCGACTTGCCCTGGGCGACGATCTCGCGCACCCCCAGGTGGGCCGCGAGCGCCCGCAGCCGCGCCAGGGACGCCAGGCGCTGTGTGGCTTCGGGCACGGGTCCGTAGCGGTCGGCGAGCTCCTCAAGTACATCGGCCACGTCCGCCTCGCTGCGGGCGGCCGCGAATTTGGTGTAGGCCTCCAGGCGCAGCCGCTCGTGGGCGACATAATCCTCGGGGATGGTGGCGTCCACGGGCAGCTCGATGCGCAGGTCCTCGTCAATCCCCGCCTCGGCGTCGGTCTCGGGACCCGCGCTCCCACCGACCTTGAGGGCCTTCTTGTAGGCGGCCACAGCCTCGGAGACCATGCGCACGTACAGGTCGAAGCCGACCCCGGCGATGTGCCCGGACTGCTCTCCTCCGAGCAGATTCCCGGCGCCGCGGATCTCGAGATCCTTCATGGCCACCTGCATGCCGGCCCCCAGGTCGGTGTTGGAGGCGATGGTGCGCAGCCGCTCCAGCGAGGTCTCGGTCAGCGGCCTGTCGGCGGGGTAGAGGAAGTAGGCGTAGGCCCGCTCGCGCCCCCGCCCCACGCGCCCGCGCAGCTGGTGGAGCTGGGACAGGCCCATGCGGTCGGCGCGGTCCACAATGAGGGTATTGGCGTTGGACACGTCCAGGCCGGTCTCGACGATGGTGGTGCACACCAGGACGTCGATCTCCTTGTGCCAGAAGTCGTCGATGACCCGCTCCAGGCGCGACTCGCTCATCTGTCCGTGGGCGGTGGCGACCCTCGCCTCGGGCACGAGCTCGGCCAGGCGGGCGGCGACGCGGTCGATGTCCTCCACCCGGTTGTGGACGTAGAAGACCTGGCCGTCTCTCAGCAGCTCGCGGCGAATGGCGGCGCCGACCTGCTTGGTCTCGTAGGCGCCGACGTAGGTGAGGATGGGATGGCGGTCCTCGGGCGGGGTGGCCAGGGTGGACATCTCCCGCAGGCCGGTGACCGCCATCTCCAGGGTGCGGGGGATGGGCGTGGCGGACATGGCGAGGACGTCGACGTCGGTGCGCAGGGCCTTGAGGGTCTCCTTGTGCTCGACCCCGAAGCGCTGCTCCTCGTCGATGACGACCAGGCCCAGGTCCTTGAAGCGGATCTGCCCAGTGATGAGGCGGTGGGTGCCGACCACGACGTCGATGGTGCCGTCGGCCAGCCCGGCCAGGACCCTGGCGGACTCGGCGTCGGACTGGAAGCGGGAGAGCTGGGCGACGCGCACGGGGAAGCCGGCGTAGCGCTCGGTGAAGGTCTCGGTGTGCTGGCTCACGAGCAGGGTGGTGGGCGCCAGGACGGCGACCTGCTTGCCGTCGGCCACGGCCTTGAAGGCGGCGCGCACGGCGATCTCGGTCTTGCCGTAGCCGACGTCGCCGCAGATGAGGCGGTCCATGGGCTGGGCGGCCTCCATGTCGCGCTTGACGTCGTCGATGGTGGCGAGCTGGTCAGGGGTCTCGGTGTAGGGGAAGGCCTCCTCCAGCTCGGCCTGCCAGGGGGTGTCGGGGCCGAAGGCGTGGCCGGTGGTGGCCGAGCGGGCGGCGTAGAGGCGCACGAGCTCGCCGGCGATCTCGCGCACGGCCCTGCGGGCCCTGGACTTGGTGCGCGCCCAGTCGGCCCCGCCCATCTTGTTCAGGGCGGGGGCGTCGCCGCCGACGTACTTGGTCACCTGGTCCAGGGAGTCGGTGGGCACCAGGAGCCGGTCGCCGGGCCGGCCGCGCTTGGAGGGGGCGTACTCGATGACGACGTATTCGCGGGTTGCCGGACTGGCCGCGCTCCTGGCCGATCCGACCCCGCGGCGCATAAGCTCGACGAACCGGCCGATCCCGTGCTGGGCGTGGACGACGAGGTCGCCGGGGTGCAGGGACAGCGGGTCGACGCTCCTGCGGGAGCGGCGGGCGGGGACGGCCTTGCGCTCGCGCGGGCCCGACCCGGCGCGGCCGGTGAGGTCGGACTCGGCGATGAGGGCCAGGCGCAGCCCCTCGGCGAGGAAGCCGTGACCGGCGCTGGCCTGGG
>ERZ773035.1447-NODE-1447-length-17128-cov-9.413811_pt1 | contig 17128 bp, 13 predicted proteins | sample MGYA00511487_ERZ773035 | MGnify/ENA primary metagenome ERZ773035 (study PRJEB29015, sample SAMEA2737985) | human oral metagenome | biome: human oral; feature: human-associated habitat; material: dental | place: China | collected 2024 ...
GCAAAATGACTTGGGGGAAACAAATTCACACTCCCCTTAACTGAGATGTAATAAACATAAAGGAAAGAAATTGCTTTGAATATGATAGAGGAGGAGCTTATATGTTCAAAATAAATTATGCGATAATGGATACGGAAGATGAGATAAGAGCTCTTATGTCATCTGGTTGCTATATCTACGGACTGTTTGAAATGGTTGCAAATAAGAAAGGATATGGTATATATAGCGAAGAAGAAGAAATAAGAAAATGTCCTGGGATTTTTGAGAACCTTCTATTTTGGTTTGAACAGCTAACGACGGTCGTGAAGGAAATAAAAAAACACGGGTATGCTTTATTAAATGAAATTGAATCATATAATACTTGGATAGAGTTTATCTATAAAGAAAATTACATTGAACTCAGTATAATAATAATTGAAAAATTTAGTGGAGGCGGGTATCTTTCTTTTGATCGTATTCTTCCATCTGAAAGAGAATACGGCGAATGGAAAAAAGAAAAAGTTGCCTTTGAAGAATTCTCTAGTGAAGTAATTAAAACTGCTGACAGTTTTTTACGTACAATATATTCAATAAATCCAACGCTACGAAAAGAGTTTTCACTTAAAACGATAGAAGAGAATCTTTTGGATATCAAAACTCATACAACATGAACGGCTAGGGAATTGCAGATAAAATGCATTTCGTCCATCGGCATCGATCTGCCCTTCCAAAAGAATCACTATCCATCGTAAAACACAAAGGACTTTCAGCGCAGAAGAGCTCTGAAAGTCCTTATATATTTAGTGTTCATGCTATATATCAGTGATTGCCTTCGCACGATTTTCACGCGGGAACATCGTTCCGTTGTCACCATGAAGGAGATGGCACAGATATCTGCCTTCGAGGCTGCTGCAGGAAGCCGTGTACAATTTACAGCTTGCTGACTTCGCTTGCCGTCATGATCTCGACGACGGTAATATCCTTGACGGTGTTGAGGTCAATAAAACCGCCGTCCGCGAGCTGAACAACAGGCATCGCCGTAACACGTGACTCGTCAATATAGACGATACGTCCTGCCGTCCCGTCCGAGAGACGGAGCCAGCAGCCGTTGAGTGCGGCGTTCATCTTGCGCATGAAGAGCACAGCATACTCCGAGTCAAGTTTTCCGTCCAGTACATCGGCATAGAGCACCTTGAACACCTCGAACGGAGAACGCTTCTCCGCGTAGCTGCGGCTGGATGCCATCGCATCGTAGCAGTCGAGGATGGCAAGCACCTTGCCGAAGATCGTGATCGTATCCCCCTTCAGCCCCGAAGGATAGCCCGATCCATCGTCACGCTCATGATGCTGGATGATGCCGTTCATAAGGTCGGTGCGGCCTGCAAGTTCACTTTTTTCGACGATCTTGAAACTGTCAACGACGTGATTCTTCAAGATATCGAATTCCTCTTCCGTCAGAAGCCCCTTCTTCTCAAGCAGATCCTTCGGAATCATCTGCTTCCCGATATCAAGGAAAAGCCCTGCCAGCACCATGTTCTGGCGATCAATGCCCGTGAGGCCCATCCACCTTGCCATGAGTCCGCCGAGGATGGCAAGATGAACACAGTGATGCAGGTTGTAGTCCCCCTCCTGATCCATGCTGTAGATCATGGAAACTGCCGTCGCGCCCTCCTTGTAGAGGTCACGCAGGCGCCCGCTCGACATCACGCTCTGCAGGATGTCCATATTGAGTTTGCCTGTCTCCGCTGCTCCTTTAAACAGTTTCTCCATCTCACTGTAAACATAGCGGTAGTCCTCTTCGTACTGGCGGTCCAGCTTGGCATCACGTTCCGGCGCAGGCAGCTCATCCGCCTTTGCCCTCTCACGCTTGACCGCTTTTTCCTTCTGGACGGCGGCAAGGATACTGTCCTCATCGACGTAGACAGAAGCAACGCCCTTCTCCTTGAGCAGCTTGATGATCTCTTTGTCCAGTACCGTCCCGCCCTCGACGAGTACATTCTCACTGTCGCCATCATAAACCGTACGGCCGATCAGCATTTCCGGCAGCAGACTTCGTACAGCAAACGCTTTCAGCATAATGTATACACTCTCCCATTCTTCTCTTGACCGTCTATCTTCAAGCGGCTCTTATTTCACAACGATATTGACCAGCTTCCCAGGCACGCAGACAACCTTGACCACGGTCTTGCCTGCCGTGAGTTCTTTGGCACGCGGCAGCTCTGTCACGAGCTTCTCCATCGACGAAAGGTCAAGATCAGCAGCAACCTTCACGCGATCACGCACCTTCCCGTTGATCTGCAGAACAATCTCGACTTCATCCTGCACGAGTGCCGCTGCGTCATAGTGCGGCCACGACTCGCCGTGGATATTCCCGCCGAAGATCTTTGCCCACAGTTCTGCAGTAATATGTGGGGCAAATGGTGCAAGCATCCGCAGAAGTGCACTTGCTGTCTCGCGCGCAAGCCCCGGCGTAAGTTTCTTATCCTGGAATGCGTAAAGCGCATTGACCAGCTCCATGATGGAGGAGATCGCCGTATTGAACATGAAGCGGTCGCGCACATCCTCCGTGACCTTCTTGATGGTCGCGTGGAGCACTCGGCGCAGCTCCGCCTCCCCTGTGCTGAGCGATGCCGCATCGCAGGATGCAGGCGCTCCCTTGATTGTCTCTGCAAACTGTCCCAGGATACGCCATACGCGGCCAAGGAAGCGGTATGCTCCCTCGACGCCCTGATCGCTCCAGTCGAGATCACGGTCAACGGGCGCGGCAAAGAGGATGAAAAGCCGTGCCGTATCCGCACCGTAGCGGTCGATGATCTCCTCGGGCGAGACGACGTTGCCGAGCGACTTCGACATCTTCGCGCCGTCCTTGATGACCATGCCCTGCGTGAGGAGGTTCGTGAACGGCTCGTCGAAGTCGAGCATCCCTGCATCGCGCAGCACCTTCGTGAAGAATCGCGCATAGAGAAGATGCAGGATTGCGTGCTCGATGCCGCCGATGTACTGATCGACCGGTGCCCAGTAGTTCACCTTGTCGCGGTCAAAGGGACGCTCTGTGTTCTTCGGATCCGCATAGCGGTAGTAGTACCACGAAGAGCAGATAAATGTGTCCATCGTATCCGTCTCGCGCGTTGCATCGCCGCCGCACTTGGGACATTTGCAGCGGAGGAAGTGCGCGCTCGACGAGAGCGGCGAGACCGTCCCCTGCTCGAACGAGACATCCTCTGGGAGACGCACGGGCAGCTCTTCCTCGGGAACGAGCACCTCACCGCATTGGGGGCAGTTGATGATGGGGATCGGGGCACCCCAGTAGCGCTGACGCGAGATGAGCCAGTCGCGCAGGCGGTAGTTGACACGACGTTTGCCGCAGCCCTGCGCCTCCGCCTCGTCCATGATCGCCTGCATCGCCGCGTGCATCTCCATCCCCGTGAACTTGCCGGAGTTGATGAGGATGCCTTCCTTTTCGGTGTATGCCGCCGTCATGTCCTCGAGACGCAGCTCTCCGTCCTTCGGGCGGATCGTGAGGATCTTGCGGATGCCGTATTTCTCCGCAAACATCCAGTCGCGCTGATCCTCGGACGGCACAGCCATGACCGCGCCCGTACCGTACTCAAAGAGAACGTAGTTCGTGACCCAGATCTCGACCTGCTCTCCGTTGAACGGATTGGTGCAGGTAATCCCTGTGAAAATGCCCTCTTTTTCCGACTCGCTCGAAGAACGCTCAATATCGGACTGCTTTTTGACGCGTGCGCAGAACGCACGGATCTCCTCCGCCTTGTTGCTGACGGCGCAGATCTTTTCGACAAGGGGATGCTCGGGGGCGAGTGCAACAAAGGTCATACCGAACACGGTGTCCGGACGCGTCGTGTAGACGGGAATCTCTGCATCGAGAGCGGGCGCGGGCAGACGGAACTCGAGGCCCTCGCTGCGTCCAATCCAGTTTGCCTGCATCGTTTTGACGCGCTCGGGCCAGCCCGGGAGTTTGTCGAGATCGGCGAGGAGTTCATCGGCATAGTCGGTGATCTTGAAGAACCACTGTGCGAGATCCTTCTTATGCACTTCTGACTTGCAGCGCCAGCACTTTCCGTCCTCAACCTGCTCGTTTGCGAGCACCGTACCGCAGGTATCGCACCAGTTCACGGATGCCTTTTTCTTGTAGGCAAGCCCCTTTTTATAAAACAGCTCAAAGAGCCACTGCGTCCAGCGGTAATAATCCTCCCGGCAGGTGATGACCTCACGGTCCCAGTCGTAGGCAAGCCCCAGCGCACGCTGCTGCTTCTCCATGTTCGCAATGTTTGCGTACGTCCACTCCGCCGGATGCACCTTATTCTTGATCGCCGCATTTTCTGCGGGCATGCCAAAGGAGTCAAATCCCATCGGATGCAGGACGTTATACCCTTCCATCGTGCGGAATCGCGCAATCACATCGCCAATCGAGTAGTTGCGGACATGCCCCATGTGGAGTTTTCCTGACGGATATGGAAACATCTCAAGCGCATAATACTTCGGTTTCGCCGCATCCATCTCCGTGTGGCAGCTGTGCTCCGTCTCCCAGATTTTCTGCCACTTTGCTTCAATCTCCTGCGGGCAATATCTCTCCACTCTGCTCGTACTCCTCCCAAAATACCAAGATCCATAGATTTCATTTCATTATACTTCATGCGGGCGGAAAGCGTCAATGCCTGAGCCTGCGACAAATAATACGAAAAAGCCGCCGTGTGAAGCATTCCACTTCGCCCAGCAGCCAAAATCCCATCATTTATCGAATGGAGCGAATCACTGCATCAAGTTCCTCAAGGCGTTTCGCCAGCGACGTTCCAAGCGCCGCCGCCTTTTCCAAAGAGCTGCTTGACTCTCGGATCGCGCCGACGCCGCTCGCGAGACTGCTCTTCATATCCGTGACGTGCCCGTCAAACCCCTGCTCGAAGTCCTCTACTTTCGTATCAAACTCCTGATTCTGCGCGAGCATCTGATCGATCTCATTCACATCATGCAGAAGCTCACGGATCGCCTCATCAGACGCCTCAAGCCGCTCCCGTGTATTCTCAGAGAGCTTACGCACCTCTCCTGCGACAACGGCAAACCCGCGCCCCATCTCACCCGCGCGCGCTGCCTCGATCGCAGCGTTAAGCGCGAGCAAGTTGATCTGCGCGGAGATCTCCGTAATCATGTGCATGACCTGCTCAATCTTCTTCGTGCTCTCAGTCAGATGCTCCAGTTTCGGTGTAATCGAAGCATTTCGTGCGAGCAGTTCCTTCGTCATGTCACCCTGATCGCCGATGCCGTCACTCATCTGATTGACGAGCCCGGAAACGCTCTCAACACTTTTCGTCACATGTTCCATGACATCTGAGAGTCCCGCCATCTGCCTGCGATAGCCGTCAAACTCCTGAATGATACCCTCACGCAAGTTGGCAATGATCGCGCGGCGATTGATCTCATGTTCGAGATACGATTTCTGATACAGCGCATACTTCGACGGGAATCGGTCCATGTATCCGTCATTGAATGTCCCGCCTGAGAGGTGATAGAAGAAAATTGCCGTCAGTGTCTCATTGATATGCAGCCCCGCAATTTCCCCAAATGCCGAGAACCCTGCAATTGGCATCCCATCAAAGAGATCCGCGCCGGCGAGTTCCCCCGCAAAGGTCAGGCGGCGCAGAATACAGTCGTTCAGCACTGCGCCGATCGGCGTCGGCTTCCCTTTTGCAAACGCCGCATAGTCCTCTTTCAGCTTTGGGATGAAGTTCTCCCGCCGCATGAGGTAGATCTCCTCCCCCGCCGTAATATCACAGTAAAAATGGAACCGCTTTTTCGCCGCATCAAACTTCTGCAGTGAACGAATGAAATGCTGCTTGCCGACGCGCGAGGCAAAGGTGTAACCCGCAAGTGCATCGGTGAGTGCATTCACGTCGGAGACATGAAGATGCTCCATCAGCACGTCAGCAAAGGGCACAGGATGCCCCTGTTCATCGGCAACGGTGTCCACCGTGCGGAACGTCGTATCCGACCCGATGACCGTCCATTTCTCCCCCGTCTCCGCCGCCGCCTGCGTCTTAAAGACAGAGTAACGATAGTCGTCGGCGAGCTTCACGACAAGAACCACGGCATGGTTCTCGAGCACCTGCTTACCATTGTAGATATAGGTGTGGGAGAAGTCGAGCGCACCGCTCGCGCTCCCACCAATGTAAGGGCATGGCAGGAACTCACTGTCATAGAGCGCCTTCAGCACGAACGACTCACATGCCGTCACACCGTCCACATAGACAAAGGCAAAGGTATTGTCAAAGCGCACAGGGAACGGGACGCGTTCAGCACGCACATCGGCGGCAATCTTCTCTACGCGCTCAGCAGGGGTCAGCTCCGCCGTACCGCGCCGAATGTCCTCGTTATGCAGAGGAATCGTCATCATGTGGGTCTGTGCAATCATGCGCTTGCTGTAGACCTGCAGGAGTACCATCGCACGGCCGTCCTTCGCATCCATATAGTAGGAGCGCGTCCCCGGCGTATGCGTCAGCTCCCCGCACGAGGAGACGAGCAGGATCTGCGCATTGGGAGGCGATGCCGTCTGTACCGTCCGTGCAATCTCCGCCATAGGGAGATCGGACGAGACAAAGCCGAGCACGATGGCAGGTCCGCCCGGCACATCGTAGAGTTCGCGCAAGCGCTCTGCTGTCAGCTCATTGCGCGAAAGATAGGCGGACTTCATATCCCCTGCACCGACACTGCCAAGAGCGGCAAAGGGTACCCGTACCTTTCCCGCCTCATCCTTTTTTACGGCACTTGCAGGAATTGGTTTTGCTGCAATGCGGTCAGCAAGGGAAACCTCCGCTTCTTTCTTTTTTTCAAAAAGTCCAAACATTATATTCCTCCCTATGAACGAAAAGCACCCTATCGATTAAGTATATCACACGGAATCCCGTCTCCGCAAGAATCGGTAAAGAAGCATGGGAACGACAAGCATGGGAACACCCAGATAGAGTGCAGAGCGCAGCTCCGGCGTAAACACCATAAAAAGGAGGCAGAGTACCTGCGCCCAAATACCAAAAAGCGGTACATATGGAAAGAACGGCATCCGATAGCGCAGAAGTGACACCATGCCTGCCGCCTCAAGTCTGCGCCGCCGCCGATATTGACTCCAGCAGATCGAGATCCACGCAACTGCACCCGAAAATCCTGAGAGTGCAAGCAGATACGTGTAGAGTGCCGCATCAGGGTGGACAGCATAGAGCGCGATCACGCCCCAGCAAAAGGCGATCGAGGCATAGATGGCACGCGAGGGAATCCCCTTGCAGCTGAGCCCGCCGAGCGCACGCGGTGCCATCCCCATCGTCGCGAGTGCGTGCACCGTGCGTGCCGCACCGTAGAGCCCCGAGTTGGAGCAGGAAAGCGCCGCCGTCAGCACGACGAACGAGAACAGAGCCCCCAGATGTGAGAATCCATGCTCGGCAAGCGCCGCCGCAAAAACACTCTTGGAGAGAGACGCGTGATCCCACGGGAGAATCGAGACAAGCAGCGTAATGGGGATGATGTAGAGTGCAATGATACGCCATGTTACATTGCGCACCGCCGTTGGGATGCTGCGTGCAGGGTCGGCGGTCTCCCCTGCCGCAAGGCCGATGATCTCCGTGCCCTGAAAGTTCACGAGGATAATGACCATCGTCAGCACAATGCTCCCCCATCCATGCGGAGCAAAACCGCCGCTGCCAAGGAGGATGCGCGTTCCAATACAGCCCTCGTTCCCAATGAGCCCAAGGCAGATAAGAAAGGCGACCCCACTGAACGCCACAAGGGCAATGATCTTGACCAGGGCGAGCCAGAACTCGCTTTCCCCAAATTTATCGACACGAAACAGATTCAAAAGAGTAACCATGAGGCCAAAGAACACGGCCCACCAGATCGTCCCGACCTCGGGCAGAAATGTGTTCATGATAATGCCGGCAGCGATCATCTCCGACGGCACGTAGGACACCCACGTCATCCAGTAGGACCAGCCGACACCACACGCCCATGTTGCCGAGATGTTCTCACGCGCATAGACAACGAACGAACCGGAGAGCGGCTGTTCCACTGCCAGCTCGGCAAGACAAAGCATCACGGCGAGCACAATGATGCCGCCCAGCAGATAGGAAATCACCGCTGCGGGCCCCGCCTGCTCGAGAACGTAACCCGTACCCAAAAAATATCCGCTTCCGATCACACCGCCGAGAGAGATGAGCTGAAGATGCCGATGCTTCAGCTTCCGTTTCATTGTCGATTCGCCCATGGGCTTCGTAACACGACCTTTCTTTTCATCGATAAAACATCTTCATCATACTACAAGAGTATGTAGATTACTATCATTTATTTGACAAAGTCGTAAAATTTTATTATCATCTGATTAACGGATAAAGGAGGAGCTATTATTATGAAATTCAGAGCCTTTCTGATTGCCCTTGCGCTCATCGTTGGCATCGCCGGAACCTCATCCGCCGCCATCAGTGAACATCGGGAATCAACGCAGAACCTATCCCTTGCCTACCCTGTTGTCACGCTTGATGACAGTGCCGTTGCCGACCGCATCAATACCGATATCCAGGCATTTGCGGCCAATTTCCGTACGCAGTATCAGAGCGGAGCATTCTTCCGTGGAGAACTTGGCTACCGCGTGCACCTCGATGATGCCAACTTCATCTCGGTGACCTTTACCGACCTCCGCTATGACCTGCATGCCAACCAGCCTGTACGTCACGACTATGGCTTTGTTTACTACAAGAAGACGGGACAGCGTCTGCCGCTCTCCTTCTTTGTGCACCTCACACCGTCCGATCTCGACGGTGAGGCGGTAAACGGGCATCTCTACAATGAGTACGGACGCAACACGCCGATTCAGCCCGAGAAATCCGTCCGTCAGATCCCGACGAACTACTTCCTCGGCGGACGCGGCTTCGTCTGCCCCATCTTCCAGCCGGGCGAGCTGACTGCCAGCACGGGGCCTACCTATGTTCTGCTCGATGCGGGCATCGTCGAGTACTTCAACCGCAAAAATAAATGAGCAGCGATCGTGACTATACGACCATTGCAGGGGAGATACCGGAAAGCGGTGTCTCCCCTGTTTCGTATGAGATCCAGCGCTCCTGCTTTCTCGCCTACGTCACCCACGCCGCAGATGAGGAACAGGTACGCACATGGCTTGCTGCGCTGAAAAAGGAACACTACGACGCACGTCATACCCCCTATGCCATGGTGTTTGGCGCAGCTGCTGATCGGCAGCGCTCGAGCGACGACGGCGAGCCGGGCGGCACGGCCGGCAGCCCCATCCTCGATGCGATCAAAGGGCGCGGCATCACGGACGCCGCCGTTGCCGTCGTCCGCTACTTCGGCGGGATCAAGCTCGGCGCGGGCGGGCTCATCCGCGCCTATGCACACGCGGCAGGTCTTGGGCTCGATGCAGCGCCGAAAGTACATATGACCCGCCTCACAATGCTGTCCGTCACAATAGACTACGGGTTGCTCGCTGCAGTCGAGCGCTATGTGCGGGATGCAGAGCTGCAGAAGGGAGAGACATCCTATACGGATGTCGTCACCCTTCCCCTCTTTGTGCCGCCCGATGACATTGCACGGCACAAAGAGGCACTGGCCGACTGCACGGCAGGGTGCGCCGTGTATCAAGAGGGAGGTACGAAGTATGTAGGAATACCTTGCTGACGTAAAATCCCCGCAAAAACGGGCTGCTGCACATTCATTTCGTGCAGCAGCCTTTATTCACTCAATATTACAAATCTCCACACCGCAGTTCTCGCAGTGGATTGTTTTTTTCAGATAGTCAATATCCTTAATCAGGATCAGGTGCCCGCGCATATCGATCACGCCGCTTTTTCTGAGTTCGGCAAGCATCCGATTGAGACTCTCACGTGCTGATGCAGAATAATTCGCAAGTTCCTGATTGGTAAGCGGCACGGAGATCAGAACTCCCTCATCCGTCTCCATCCCATAGCTGTTTGCCAGGCGTATCAGGGTCGAACAGAGCGCGCCCTTCTTGCCGTAGAGCACGAGATCACGGAACTTAAGGTGCTGCTTGCGCATGTGCATCCCGATGAGCTTCAGCAGAGCAACCGCGAGAGGCGGATTCTTTTCGAGATACGCCTCCAGTACGGGGAACTCAATTGCATAGACCTCGGCGGCACTGCGCGCAATCGCACTGAAGAGATAGGTCGGCTTCTCCTCGTAGATCGGCAGTTCCCCGACGAGACTTCCTGTTGTCGCCAGCCGCAGCGCAAGCACACGCCCTGATGCGCCGTATTTGACAACAAAGATATGTCCCGAGCGCACAATATAGAAATAGTGCGCCGGTGTACCCTCACGATAGAGAAACGCCCCATCGTGCAGCGAAACCACCTTGCCCGGAATCGATGCAAGTTCTTGAATGAGCGCCTCCTTATCCACTCCGTTCCCCCCTTCTGTGATACGAAGTAACATTATAATTTATCCTATCGAAAAAACAGAAAAGTTCATGTGATATTCGTCACATACAAGGTAATTTTTTTTCACTATAATTTCATTTATTAATACGATATATAAGGGAGAGATGGAAATGGAAAATAAGGACATTCTCGCCGTCCTTGGCGAGAATCCAACACGCCGAGAAATTCTCGAGCATTGGGACCCTGAAAATGAGGTGTTCTGGAAACGCTGGGGCGAACGCATCGCCAAGCAGAACCTCTATACTTCCACATGGGCGCTGACCCTCGCCTTCGTTGCGTGGACAATGTGGGCGACCATCGCCGCCCAGCTCAACCACATTGGCTTTCACTTTACGGACAATGAGATCTTTACCCTCGCAGCCCTGCCGGGGCTTGTCGGGGCGACGGGGCGTCTCGTTTACACCTATCTCCCCGCCATGCTCGGCGGACGCAATTGGACGCTGATCTCGACCGCGCTGCTCCTCATCCCGCTCATTGGTCTGGGGAATGCACTCACAGACACCGCGACGACCTATGACACCTTCGTCCTTCTCGTCGCGGGCATCGGCATCGCAGGCGCAAACTTCTCATCCTCGATGGCGAACATCGGCTTCTTCTTCCCGAAGTCGCAGAAAGGGCTTGCTCTCGGCATCAACGCCGGCATTGGCAACCTCGGTGTCTCGCTCATCTACTTGACCGCCCCCATGCTCCTCGGCATGAGCTTTGGAGGACTCTTCGGCGCACCGCTCCTCAATGAGGCAGGCAAAGAGATCTACATTCAGAATGTCTGCTACTTCTGGGCGATTCCGACCGCTCTGACCCTGATCCTCGTCTGGATGTTCATGGACAACCTGCCCATCCCAAAGCAGAGTCCGCGCAGCATGATGTCCATCTTTGGCAATAAACATACGTGGCTCATTACCGTGATCTACACCTGTGGCTTCGGTTCGTTCATCGGCTACTCTGCTGCGCTTGCACTTCTTGTCAATCGCGAGTTCCCCGAGGTTTCCTTTGCCTATGCTGCATTCCTCGGACCGTTCATCGGTGCGGGCGTGCGCCCCATCGGCGGTTGGGTAGCAGACAAGGTCAACAGCGGCTCACAGGTCACATTCTACTCGCTGCTCCTCATGCTTATCGCCTGTATTGCCACCGTTATGGGTATTCAGGCACATAACTTTGCGCTCTTCTTTGGCGCGTTCCTTGTGCTCTTCTTCTCGACCGGCTTCATCAACGCCGCATCCTTCCGCATGATCCCGTTTGTCTTTGACAGTCCTGTACACGCCTCACTCGTCACAGGCTTTACGGCAGCGATCGCGGCATACGGCGCATTCTTCATCCCGAAACTCTTTGGACTCTCATACGCGACGCAGGGCAGCGTCATCCCCGCATTCTACTTCCTCATTGGCTTCACCGTGCTGACCATCCTCATCACTTGGTTCTTCTATGCACGCAAGGGCTCCGGCATCAAGTGCTGAAACATAATTCACACACAAAACCGCCATTTCCGGCGGTTTTTTCTTTCATTGAGAAAAATTATACGCACTTCTCATCCTTCCTTTCATCTACCGCACAGACTATGTTATAATGAGCAAATAATAGGGATGAGAAAGTCAGAGGTATTCATGGAAATCGAGAAAATCAAAGATGCATCGCAGGACAGCAACAAAATGCTGAACCGCAAGATGAAGATCCTGCTCGACATCGGACAGACCCTGATGGAGAACGGAGCGGACTGCGCGCGCATTGTACGCGATATGCGCCGCGCAGCGGTACATCTGCGCATCCCTGCCGAACAGATCCAGTCTCACGTCACCTATACGACACTGATGCTCTGCGTCAGCGATGGAGAACGTTCCTTTACGCAGTTCCGCAAATGCGTGAAGCACGGCGTCAACCTTGCCGTCCTCGCAGCCGTCAGCAAACTCACATGGCGCGTCCTGCGCGGCAATACACCGTTAGACCCGATCGAACGCGCAATCAATCGCATTCGTGAACGCCCCCTCTGCTATCCCGACCAAATCATCGCACTCGGAGCCGCCGTCGGTTCGGGAGGCTCATGCAAGCTCTTCGGTGGCAGCTGGCTCGAAGCGCTCGTCGCCACCATTGCGGCGCTGTTGGGATTTATCGCGCATCGCACAAGTACAAAATATGCGTTCAATCCCTATGCCTGTGCCATGATTACCGGCTTCGTTGCAACGATCGCAGCGTGGATCATCCCCGCCGTGCTCGGTCTTCCGATCATGTGGTATGCGCTTGTCGCCTGTACCATCTTCCTTATGCCGGGTTTTCCATCGATCAATGCCGCAAGCGACATGCTGAACCGCTTCACGACATCCGGCATGACACGAGCGATGGACACCATGCTCATCATCGGCGGCATGACCTTCGGCATTGCGTTCGCCATTCTCGTCACAGGCGTGCACAACATCTCCGATGTGCACATTCAGCCGACGGATACCTACCTCAATCAGGCGATTGCAGCAATCCTCGCAGCGGGCGGATTCTCCATCATGTTCAACACGCCGAAGAAGCTGCTTGCCGTCGTCGCCCTCGAGGGCATTGTCACCATGCTCATCCGCAATGTCATCATGCTCGAATTTGGAATGCCGCAGGCGATCGGCTCCTTTGTTGCCGCCGCTGTCGTCGGTATTGCGGCGCTCAAAATCATCCATATCGTCCACACGCCGAACACTCTGCTCATCATCCCACCCGTCATCCCCCTCATTCCGTGTGTCCTCCTCTATCGCCTCCTCTTCGCCGTTCTGCATATCCATACTATCTCTGCCGGGGAACTCTTGGAGGCATTGCGCTTTGGCGTCGACGGCATGACCATCATCCTTGCTGTCGTCGTCGGTGTCTCGATACCGAACATCTTCATCCAGAGACGCATCGAGGCACAGCAGCAGCGTGAAATCAATGCGATTATCACCGCGCGGAGCGACACATAGACATTTTCTGTATGAAACTCCATACTTTACAAAAAAGCCGCCGCCCGGCGGTTTTTTCGTGTGTCCGTCACGCTCTGTCCTTCATTTATCATGTTCATGTTATAATAAGGAAAACACATATATAGAAAGGTAGCGTGTATAAACATGAACCGAACACAGATCAAACGCACCTCGGAGGATGACAACCGGACACTCAACCACAAAATGAAAATTCTGCTCGATATCGGGCAGGCGCTCATGGAAAGCGGTGCCGACTGCACGCGCATCATACGGGATATGCGGCGTGTCGCAGCACACCTGCGTATTCCCTCCGATCAGATTCAGTCCCATATCACCTATACCACACTCATGCTAAACGTCACAGATGGCGAACGCTCCCTTACCCAATTCCGCAAGTGCATGAAACACGGTGTCAATCTTGCCGTGATTGCAGCCATCAGCAAACTGACATGGCGCATCCTGCGCGGTAATACCCCCATGCACGCCATCGAAAATGCCGTTACCCGCGTCCGGCAACGCCCGCGTAGCTATCCAACATGGGCTGCCGCCCTCGGCGCAGCGATTGCCTCGGGCGCTTCGTGCTCTCTTTTCGGTGGAAGTCTGCCGGAGACCGTTATCGCAACCATTGCGGCTCTCGCCGGATTCATTGCTCACCGCCTCAGCATCAGCAACGAGTTCAACCCCTATGCCTGTTCCATGATTGCCGCCTTTGTCTCCACCATCTTCGCATGGCTCATTCCGCTCCTTCTCGGTCTGCCGACCATGTGGTACGCACTGGTTTCCTGCACCATCTTCCTCATTCCCGGGTTCCCGATCATCAACTCCGCGAGCGATGTCATCAATCGTTTTATTTCCTCCGGCATGACACGCGCCATAGACACAATCCTCATCATTGGCGGCATGACTTTCGGGATTGCTTTCGCCATCCTCTCCACCGGCATCGCAAACATCTCGGATGTCCTCATCCGTCCGACCGACGCCTACCTCGGTCAGGCAGTTGCTGCAGCGCTTGCAGCGGGCGGATTTTCCATCATCTTCAATACACCGAAAAAACTGCTCACCCTGGTCGCGCTCGAGGGTATTGTCACCATGCTGATTCGCAATGTCCTCATGAACGAATTTGGTTTATCGCAGGCGATCGGTTCCTTCGCAGCCGCTGCTGTCGTCGGCATCACTGCGCTTAAGGTCATCCACATCGTCCACACACCGAACACATTGCTCATCATTCCGCCCATCATCCCGCTCGTTCCCGGTGTCCTGCTCTACCGCCTTCTCTTCGCCATCCTGTATATTCAAACCATTTCCGCAGAAGAACTGCTGCAGGCGTTACGCTTCGGTGTCGATGGACTCACCATCATCCTTGCCATCGTCGTCGGTGTCTCCATACCGAACATCTTCATCCAAAGCCGCATCGAAGCGCAGCAGCAGCGCGAAATCAGAGCCATCATCGCACGGCGGGAGGCAGAGGCTTAAAACATACAAATGAGCCCCTGTGCGAACTGTACAGGGGCTCATTGATATGCAGTTTGAGCTCAGCCGACAATCTCAGAGACAATGCGCATCATATTTCCATGCGCAATTTTCTCAAGGTCAGCGTCGCTGTACCCACGTCTCTGCAAAACAGAGAAGAAATACGGTACATTCGCTGCACTCGTAAGCCCTTCACAGATCACATCCGTATGTGTGAACGAGGCGAGCGTGTCCTCCGGAAGATAGTCACAGAAATCAAAGCCACAGGCAATGTGATCCACGCCGACCAGCCCCGCGATATGATCGACATGATCCGCGAGGCGCTCCACACTCGGCGCATCGACCGCAATAAACTCCGGCCATGCGTTCATGCCGATCACGCCGCCGCGCGCGGCAAGTGCCTTGATCTGATCGTCTTTCAGGTTACGTACATGCGCACACACGGCATAGGCATTGGAATGCGAGGCAATGAACGGCTTCTCGGTATGCGTGCAGATGTCCCAAAACGTCTGCTCGCCGGCATGGGACACATCCACAATCATCCCGAGCTGCTCCATACGTCGGACGGCACAGATGCCAAGTGGGGTCAGCCCGTCATCCACGCGAGAACTGCACGCTCCACCCGCGAATTCATTGGTCTCGTTCCACGTCAGCATCGCATGACGGACGCCCCACGCATAGAGGACATCCAGAAAATCGACCTGCCCGCCGAGACCGCTGAGCCCCTCCATACCAAGGAGGATTGCCAGCTTCCCCTCGGCACGGATACGTTCCATATCCGCCGCAGAGTACACGACCTCTGCAATATCCGCCGCCTCTCTCAGCTCCGCACAGGCGGCGCTCATAATCTCGACCATCCGCTTCGTTGGCGCATCCGTATATGGTGGATCAATCCATATGCAACAGGTCATTGCTCCGATGTTGCCGCTCTGCAGCTGCGCACGGTGATGGCGACGAATCACGTTTGTCTCGCCATTCATCCTGCGCAATGTTACATTTGTAAACAGATCCGAATGTCCATCAAAGACATCTATCTCTTGCTTCATTTATAAAACCTCTTCGATCCTTACGCACCCAAAAGGCTTCCCACAATGATGCCAAGATAGGTTCCTATGACATAGCCAAGCGTACCGACCAGCATCGCGGGACCCACGAGCTTGTTCCATCCCTGCGAGATTGCCATGCCCGCCGCCGTGGTCGGACCGCCGATATTTGCGTTGGAGGCGATGATGATATCCTCCAAATCAAATTTGAAAATCTTTCCGCCAATCAGACAGAACAGCATATTCACAACGACCATGATGAGGCAGAAAACAAAGAGGAGCGGTGCATTCATCAGAATCTCCATGATGGATGCCGGAACACCGATCACGAAGAAGAACATATAGATGAAGAAGGTGCCGATCTCCTGCGCACCGTTCATTGCGTTTGCCTGCTTCTCAAAGAACGTGGCAAAGATCATCGAGATCAGTGTAATCCAGACATACTGGCTGCCAAGGAAAGTATTGCACATCTTTGTGAACCAGTTCGCATCAGGAGAAATCAGTGCACCCAACGTTGCACCAATGAATTTCGACAGGGTGACGACAACGACAGCATAGGTCACGCACATGGCAATATCCTTGAGGGAGATGTCCTTACGTCCCCAGTATGTTGCTGCAAGCGTTTTCCCCTCATCGGATGCGCCGTTCTTCTCCACATCATCAATCTGAGGATGGGTATAGACCTTACGGAAGAATGAATTTCCCGCAATCCCAAGGAGGATCAGGAAGTAAATCGCCATGTTGAGGTTGTCTGCCACAATGGTCGAAGAGACAAGCGTTCCACTGACCTTGAATGCATCGGCAAGTGCGGTGAAGTTGACACCGCCGCCAATGTACGACCCCGTCATCATTGCCGCGACCTTCGGCAGCCCGTCAATCGCAGAACCCAACAAAATACAACCAAGGAGCGCACCGGTGATCGTTCCTGCCGCACCGATCAAAAAGATCACGAGCAGACGACCGGTCTCCCGCCAGATCTTGAGGATATTTGTCTGCAGGAGCAGAAGCGGGATGGCAATGGGAACAACGTAGCCCCAGACAATATCATCATAAAGTTCCGCATGCGGCGGGATAACATTTGTATTAACCAGAACCAGTGCGATAATTAGGGCAATGACTGCGCCTGAGATACGGGACGCCCACGCATATTTTTGCTCCAAATAGACCGATACCGCGACAGCAAGCAGCATCACTGTCATCAATACCCATGTGTTTTCAGGGCTTACCAGGGTGTTCATACAAACTCCTT
>ERZ773035.1450-NODE-1450-length-17117-cov-68.421346_pt1 | contig 17117 bp, 15 predicted proteins | sample MGYA00511487_ERZ773035 | MGnify/ENA primary metagenome ERZ773035 (study PRJEB29015, sample SAMEA2737985) | human oral metagenome | biome: human oral; feature: human-associated habitat; material: dental | place: China | collected 2024 ...
CCGGCCTGTTCACGGCCGGAGACACGGCTCCCGTGGAGCTGGCGCTGCGTCGCCTCGCCGCGATGCGCTCCTACATGCGCGACGTCTTCGTCGACAACCCGACGAACGAGGAAATCCCGGCCTCCGTGGGCATGACCGCGGAGAAGGTCAAGGAGATGTACCGACTGCTGTCGATCGCCAAGTACGACGACCGCTTCGTCGTCCCGACCGCCCACCCCGAGATGCCTCGTGGCATCAAGGAGCTCGAGGGCTGCCCGGTGTCCTACGACGTCGAGGCCTTCCACGGCCTGGCCCCCGCCACGTCGAATCGCCCGATGGGCGGCTCGTCGCCGGAGGGACGCCAGATGCTCCCCCTTGAGGTCGTTCGATGAGTACTTTTGTCGGCATTCCGCGTATTCCTACGGCCGCTCCGGAGACGGAGATGGATCCGCAGGAGGCGCGCGGCGTGCGCATGGCGGTCTCGGTCCTGCTGGATTATCCGGGGGATGACTTTGAGACCAAGCTGAACGCCGTCGAGGAGGCTCTGACGGACCTGCCGGAGCCGGCCTCGTCGGCCCTGGCCTCGTTCGTGAGCTACGCTCGCGCCGCGGGCCTGCGCGCCATGCAGACCACCTACGTGGAGACGTTCGACCAGCGCCGCCGCTGCGCGCTCGGCCTGACGTACTACACGCACGGCGACACCCGTGGACGAGGCCAGGCAATCCTGGCGTTCAAAGAGGTGCTGCGCCGCGCCGGCTTCGAGATGGACCGCGAGGAGCTGCCCGATCACCTGCCGGTGGTCCTGGAGTTCGCGGCCTTCGACGAGACGGGCACCGCCGAGGGCCTGCTGCGCTCGAACCGTGAGGGCATCGAGGTGATCCGCACGGCGCTGCGCGCCGCGGACTCCCCGTACGCGCCGCTGCTGGATGCGCTGGTCGCAACGCTGCCCGAGCCGGATGAAAAGACCATTGAGGGCTTCCGTAAGCTCATTAGCCAGGGGCCGCCCACCGAGCTGGTGGGTGTGGGCGATCTGTCTGCCACGCCCTCCCCGACTTCCGAAACAACGATGGGACGGTAACGTTCATGGAATCCGCACTTTTGCATGCCGCGTCTGCAGCCGAGACGCAGTCGCTGTCCTTCCTGGACATTGCCCTGTGGGTGGTCCTGCCCTACGTGTCCTTCGCGATCCTCATCGTGGGTCTCGCGTGGCGCTACAAGACGGACCAGTACGGCTGGACGTCTCGTTCCTCGCAGTGGAATGAGCCGACCATCCTGCGGTGGGCGTCGCCGCTGTTCCACTTCGGTGTCCTCTTCGTGTTCATGGGCCACATCCTCGGCCTCGTGATCCCGAAGACCTGGACCGAGGCGGCCGGCGTGCCCCAGCACGTCTACCACCTGGTGGCGACGATCCCCGGTACGATCGCCGGAATCATGACGATCGTTGGTCTCGCGCTGCTGATCTACCGCCGCCTGGTGTACAAGTCGGTGCGCGTGGCGACGACCCGCATGGATATCGTCACGTACGTCATGCTGACCATCCCGGTGCTCCTGGGCGGCGCGGCGACGCTGCTCAACCAGGTGCTCGGAGGACACGAGGGCTACGACTACCGCGAGACGATCTCCGTGTGGTTCCGGTCGATCTTCTACCTGCACCCGCAGGCGCACCTGATGGCCGATGTGCCCCTCAGCTTCAAGCTGCACATCGTCGCCGGTCTGCTGCTCTTCTGCATCTGGCCGTTCACCCGCCTCGTGCACGCGGTGAGCGCGCCGGTCGGCTACGTGGCGCGTCCTCCGGTGGTCTACCGGTCGCGCGACGAGCGTCGCACGCACCAGATGACGCGTGGCGGCATGTCTGACTGATCGATGGCCGGGTCCCGTGCCGCGGTCCTGCCGAAGGGGCGAGGCCGTGGCCGGGTGATCGGAGGGACCGGGGGCGGGCGCGAGCTCGCCCCCGAGTCTTTATCGTGGGGTGCGCGGTGTCACCTGCGTGAATAGATGAGAAGACCCCGCGTAATGAGACCAGTCGGTGGTATTGGCCGTGCGGAGCGGCTTGTATGCTGGGTAGAATAAAGAGCACTTTGTAAGTAACGTAACAGGTTTAAAGCCGTTTGGTGATGCTCGTCATGTGCATTTCCGCTGATTATGAGGGAGAGAGGACTATTGATGAATGACACCTCCCGTTCTCGGCCTCTGGCTGAAACACTCGCCGCGATGGCTGCCCTGACACCCGCGCAGCACGCTCTCCTGGAGCGCATTTCGCACCACGGGAGCCCCGTCACTGTCGCAGAACTGGCCCAGGAGGCCGGCTTGCACGTGTCGAGCGTGCGCGAGACCCTCGAGGGCCTGTTTGCGCTCGGCCTGGTTGAGAAGCAGCAGCTTCCCTCCTCGGGGCGAGGCCGTCCCGCGCTCGGCTATTCGACGACGACTCCGGCGGATCCGTCCTTCGCTGCCCAGATGCTGCACCAGCTCACCTCGTCTTTGCTGGCCTGGTTGCGTGCGGATGCGGCCGACCCGGCGGCCTCGGTGCGTGAGATTGGCTCGCGTTGGGCCGATGCCGCGCTCGAGACGATGGAGGTCCCGGATCATAGCCACGCGCCGAGTCGCCGTGCGGTGCGCGACACCTTCAACATTGCGGCCCACCTGGGCAAGGTGCGCCTGTTCATGAATGCGATGGGCTTCGCATCGATCCCTCACGACACCGACCCGATGGCGGTCGTGCTGACGGCGTGCCCGTTCAGTGAGCCGGGTACGCCGGACGACCTTGCGCTGGAACTGCGTCGCGGCATTGTCGAGCGCGTGTTCGAGCGAACGGCGACGGGATTTGCCACGTGGTCACTTGATATCGATCCGATGGATCCGCTGCGTATGACGATCTACATTCGCCCGATGAACGAGGCGAATCCAAAGCCTCTGTCGACGACGCTGCACTTCTTCGGTGGTGCTGCTGAGGCTGCCGGTGGATACGTGCGCGAAGTGCCTTCCTCTGAGACACCGGAAACGCTCGGTGAGCTCCTTGAACAGCTGAGCGCGGAGAGCCCCGAGCTGGCACGCATCCTGAGCGTGTCGAGTTTCCTGGTGAACGAGCGTTCGGCCCGCCCGGATAGCGAGCTCGCGCCGGGTGCGCGCGTTGACGTGCTGCCCCCCTTCGCTGGAGGGTGAGATTTACTAGTCATTTGTGTGGGGCGGTCAGGGTTGTGAGACAATCCTGACCGCTTCATCGTAGGATGTGAATATAGCCTCTCCCGTCATTGGAGGATCCCATGTCCGCAGAGATTGCAACCGGTATTACCGAGGACCCCCTGGATGCGGCTGCGCTGATCAGCAGTGCCCGCCGTGACACCTGTGGTGCCGTCGCGTCTTTCGTCGGTGTGGTGCGTAATCATGACGGTGGAGAGAGCGTGGATGCGATCGAGTACTCGTCGCACCCGTCATCCCCGCAGATTCTGCGGGAAATTGTCTCGGAAATGAGGGATCGTCCCGGCGTTCATTGCATTGTGGCGTGGCATCGCGTGGGCCATCTGGAGATCGGTGACGATGCGATGGTTGTGGCCGTTGCGGCGGAGCATCGCGCGCAGGCGTTCCGCGCGGTGGAGACGATCGTCGAGGACGTGAAGGCGAAGCTGCCGATCTGGAAGAAGCAGGAGCTGTCCGACGGCTCTCACAACTGGTCGGGTCTATGAGATGACGATCGGAGATCCCTATTCACGCCAGGCCGCTGTTTCGGGCCGCTCGGTTGCGCTGCCGCTCATCAATCAGCCCGTCCCGTACGAGGCCGGGGACCCCGCGCTGGAGCGTTTCCGTCGCAATTGGCTGGTGGTGGGTATCGGCGAGGCCGGTCAGGCGCGCCTGGCTGCGTCTCGCGTGCTCGTGGTGGGTGCGGGTGGCCTCGGCTCGCCAGTCCTCCTCTACCTGACGGCGGCCGGCATTGGCACGATCGGCATCTGTGACTCCGACGTTGTTGAGGTGTCGAACCTGCAGCGTCAGCTGCTGCACGGCGAGGGCGACGTGGGGGATCCGAAGCCGGATTCAGCCGTGCGTCATCTCAGTGGGCTCAACTCGTCGGTGCATTTTGAGCGCTTTGGGCACGTGACTCGCGAGTGGCTGGATGAGCACGGCCGCGAGTGGGATCTGATCGTGGAGTGCACGGATAACTTCGACGCGAAGTACATGGTGGCGGACTACTGCGCTGATTCGGGCGTGCCGCTCGTGTGGGGCACGGTCGTGTCGATGGCCTTCCAGGTGAGCGTCTTCTGGTCTGGCGCTCCTGCTCCCGTGCCGTCGCTGACGCTACGCAGCCTGCACCCGGTCAAGCCTGCTCCAGGGACGACGCCGGCCTCGCCGACAGTGGGCGTGCTTGGCCCCGTCGTCGGCCAGGCGGGCACCGCGATGGCGACGGAGGCCATCAAGGTGCTGGTGGGCTTCGGCGAGCCGCTCATCGGGCGCGTCCTCATGATGGATGCGGCGACGCAGCGAGCTGACGTTCTCACCTTTGCCCCGTGGGACTGAGTCTCGTGGGTGCCCCGCGTGCCGACGTTGCTGCGATCGTTGTCGGTGGTGGCGGAGGCGAGCGGCTGGGTGGCGTGTCGAAGCCCGACCTGACGCTCGGTGGTGTGCGTTTGATCGACCGCGTGTGCGGGGTTTTGTTGCAGGCGTGCGGCGCGGGATGCGTGGCCGTCGTGCCCCCGACCGTGCGCGTCCCGGAAGGGGTCGTGCGTACGCTCGAGGATCCGCCGAGTGGTGGCCCGCTGGCCGGTATCGATGCGGGCTTGCGCGCGCTGAGCGTCGACGACGACGTCCTGGTCGTCGTGGTCTCCGTCGACGCGCCCGGCGTGGCAGGCCTTTTGCCCGCCCTCCTGGGGTCTCCTCTGGGGTCGGATAGTGAGGGGCGTATCGCGGTCGGCGGCGAGGCGCAGCCTTTCGATCAGTACCTCATGGGTGTGTATCGCGCGGGGGCGCTGCGCCGCGTTCTCGACGAGGCCGTGGCTGCCCTTGGCTCCGTGCGCGGCGTGGGGGTGCGTCGGGTCCTGCGCGCGCTCGCGCTCGAGCGGGTGGGCGTCGACGCTGACGTCTGCCGGGACATCGACACCCCCGAGGACGTGGCCTGGTGGCAGGATTTTCTAGGCAACTGATTTGTAAGTAATGCCACAGAGGGTATAGGTTGGGAGGGTCAGCGTCTCACGGCTCACTCCCATCAAGGTGCCCTCATGAGACTTCGTCATGGACAACTGTGGCAGCGGCTCGGACTGGCCATATTGTCAGGAATTCTCGTGGCAACCCTCGCTCCTTCGACTGCTGCCGCTCCGACGGACGGTCACGAAATGCACAGCGATGCGGAGTCCGCCGACCTCGAAATCGAGGGGGACCTCGAGGATCGGATAGCGGCCGTCGTTGGGCATGTTGACATGCTCAAGGCGGGGCATCACGGGCGCGCGACCTCGAACTCAGAGTCTTTCATGGCCACCCTCTCGCCCTCGATGATCATTCAGACGAACCTCGAATGGGTGACCCCGGACCGCCTGACGACGTTGGTCACTGTCAGCGGCACTGCGTCATGGGCGCCAACCGCTGGCCTGTGGGACAGGGCGCGCATTCCAGCCGTGGTGGGGACTTTTACCGAATCGGGCATCAGCTACAACGACCTGTCTGCCGCTTCGTGGGGGCATGAGTATTACCAGGGCGTCACGCCGCGGGCGTGGTGGTTCCAGGGCGCACGCCCAGTCGACGTACGGCTGGTGGAAGAGCTGGTCAGGCAACTGGTACTTCTTTGCGGATCACCCCTATTGTGCGACGAGCCAGTGGGTGAACGATCGCGGCACCTGGTACTGGATGGATTCCACCGGCGCTATGGCGACAGGATGGATCTACGACGGAAGCTCCCGATACTATCTCGACGACAAGGGGAATCCGACCGCTCAGGGGTGGCAGAGCGTCGACGGGAACTGGCATTATTTCGTCGACGGTCGTGCGTCAACCGGATGGATCCAGGACGGTGGTTCCTGGTACTACATGAACGAGACGGGTGCCATGGTCACCGGTACGCAGGTTATTGATGGCCGACGCGCGACCTTCACGGCCTCGGGTCGCTGGACCGGCTACGCCTCCTGATCGACGCCTCCCGACCAAGGCCCCCTGATCCAGGCCTCCTGGCCGAGGCCTCGGTGAACGACCTCACAAAGCGCCGCGCACCGGGAATAATCCCCGGTGGGCGGCGCTTGTTAGAGGACTTGTGTCGTGGCGTAGTGGGGTGAAGGGAGGGCTGCGGAGCGTTGCTGATGACGCACAGTAATTGGACTCTATTCCGAGGAAGATGTAGAATTTTTGCAACTAAACGGGAAAGTGAGAGTGCGATGCTGCGGGTCCTTCACCTCGACAACTGGAAGTCCTTTTCGGAGCCGGTCGACTTCACGATGATTGCGGGGAAGGAAACGCGCCACGGAGAGACCCTCTACCTCGGCAGCAAGAATCGCGTGCTCCCCGTTGCCGCGATCTACGGCGCGAATGCCGCGGGAAAGTCCGCTCTCCTCGATGCCCTCGCTCACCTGCAGGTCATGCTGCGCGAGCCGCGCAAGCGTGGGCAGCGCCTGCACTATCACCCGCACCTTCTTCTTGGTCCCGACAAACCCAGCGTCATCGGCGTCGAGATCGTCCTCGATGTGCGGGATGCGACGTCGAATCGGCAAGCAATCGTCTACTACGAGGTGGCGTTCAACGCGGGAGAAATCGTCGAAGAGTCCCTGTACCGCGTGCGTTCGGAGGACGAGCAGGCGGTCTTCGAGCGCCGCGGCCAGGAGGTCTCACTCTACGGCGATCTTGAGGATGACGTGTCCCTCGACGCTGCGTCGAAGACAGTTCAACCAAACCGCCTCTTCCTCGAAACCTGCTTCAATGCGGGGCTCATTGACGACGAGAAGAGTCTTCTGGGCTCCGTCATCGAATGGTTCAAGCGCCTGACCATCCTGAAGCGGGGAGCGCGTTACATCCTCATGCCGCAGCGGATCGCGCACGACGAAGATTTTCGTGCCGCTGTCGGGAGGGGGTTGACAGTCGCCGACACGGGTATCTCCGACATCTGCTTCACGGCGGTTCCTCGAGCCAAGGTGCCTGCAGAAGAGAAGATCCTCGATGAGGTCGAGGGCCAGCTGCTTGATAACACCTCGGAGGCGTACCTCAATGCGGAGAGTGGTGCCGTTTTTCGCGCTCGCTTGGCCGAGGACGGAGACGTTGTCTATGAGCGTCTAGTCACCGTGCACGGGGATGGAAACAAGGAGTTCCGGCTTCCCCTTGAGCAGGAATCCGACGGCAGCATCCGCTACCTGCACCTGTTGCCCATCCTGTATTGGGCGGGAGGGGCCCACAAGTCGGGCGTCTATCTGATCGACGAACTCGAAGACTCGCTCCACCCGAAGCTCACGGAGGAGCTCATTCGGCTGTTTCTGGATGCGTCGGGACCTGATGAGAAACGTCAATTGATCTTTACGACGCATGAACTCCACCTCCTGCGGGCTGACCTGCTGCGGCGCGACGAAATTTGGTTGGTGGAAAAGAACGATCACCGGTCAGAGCTCACGAGGCTCACGGACTTCCCTGCGTCTAACATTCGATCGGGTAGCGACCTCCAGCGGATGTACATGTCGGGTCGCCTCGGCGGCGTTCCGCGTCTGTAGGAGGCGATGTGGGCAAGAAGAAGGCGCCGACGAGGTAATCTTCGCGCGGGTTCAGGGGGCGCTCTCATAGCAAACAGGTGAAGCCTCTTGTCGTTCTCGCCGTTGAAGGGGCGACAGAGAAGCAATACTTGAATGCGCTGAATCAGCACCTTTATGGTCGCGCCTTTTCCTTTATTTTCTGTAGAAACGACTCGAAATCCTCTCTCAAGAACCTGGTTGAGATAATGGGGGGAAAGGTTAAGGAGCTAGAGCGTGAGAGTATCTCTATCTCTGGTGCCTGGATCATCTGTGATGCGGATGTGAATCAGCCGCATAGGGCGATCTTGAAGAAGTGGTTGTCGGAGAAGATGGACTTTCATCATGGTGCAGCTCTGTCGAATCCCTGCATCGAGGCGTGGTTTGTCTATCACTGTGCGGACGTCTGTTCGAGCCGGACCGCAAGTGCTGTCGTTGAGGAACTCGTCAGTAAGTGGGAACGGGGAGCTTATGAGAAAGCAATGGAAATTCCTCAGTGGCTCATCGATCACACCGACGAGGCCTGTCTACGGGTGCAGCGTCGGCGGGCGAGCTTCGCGCAGGGCGTGACCGCGTGGGACGAGGCGCCCTGGAGCGATATGCCTGAGTTGATCGCATGGCTCGACCAGTTGAGGCCACGACGCTCCGCATGAATCGGACGCTGGGTCGGCTACGCCTCCTGATCGAGGCCTTCCGATCGAGGCTTCCCGATCGAGGCCTCCTGGCCGAGGCCTCGGCGAACGACCTCACAAAGCGCCGCCCACCGCGTATTGACGCAGGTAGGCGGCGCTTGTTGGTTGTACTGTGGGAAGATCATTCCTGCGCGAAAGTCCTCCCATGTTGTTCTCTCGCGTCCGCCTCGCAGCGGCCATGGCAATGACCGCCGCAGCTGCCACGGCCTCGTCCCTCGCCCTCGTCGGGACCGCCCGCGCCGACGACACCCAGTCCGGCTCCCAGTCCGGCTCGTGGGTGCCCGTTACCACGATCCCGCTCGCGAACGCGAAGTCGGTCGAGGCCTCGTCCCTGATCGTCGGTATGGTTCCCCACAAATGTCGCACGTAATTCCCATGTCGACCTTTCGGATTTTGAAATGGAAATGTTGGTATTTCAACGTTTTCTCGATGCCTAAGAAAATGAAGGGTACCCAAATTACGTGCGACATTGAGAGAGGGGGAGTGGAGAAGAGGGTCAGCGCTGTTCGTCGAGCTGGTGGAAGATCGCGGTGAGCAGGGGCGTGACCACCTCGAGGGTGTCGAGCGCGCCGCCGCGCGAGCCGGGGGAGGAGATGATGAGCGCACCTGAGGCGTCGCGTGCCGTCACGCCGACGACCTCCCGAGACAGGCCCGAAAGCGGGGTGTTGGCGAGGCCGTGGGCGCGGATCTGCTCGGCGATGCCCGGGATCTCGACCTCGACGATGGAGCGGACGACCTCGGGCGCGTAGTTGCCCACGCCGAAGCCCGATCCGCCCAGGATCAGGATGAAGCGTGCGCCGGCCTCGAGCGCGTCGCGGATCTCCGTCTCGAGGACATCGGCGCTCTCGGGGATCGCCGCGACCGTCACCGGGCCGAGGCCCGCCTCTGCCAGTGCGGCAGTGCAGGCGGGGGTCGCCCGATCCTCCTTCGTGCCGCGCTGAATGCGGTCGGAATAGGTGATGACGTGGGCGCTGATCTGGCTGAGGTCGTAGGCGACGGGCTTGGGCATGGTGTCCTCCGAGGTGTGGTGACGTGCTGGTGACTGTGATCCTAGTCCCTTCTTCGTAACAAGGCGGGGTGGGGATGGGTACGGGTGTGACGGCGATTTTGTGAGCGTCTCGGCCGAGGCAAATGGGGCCTGTGTGGGTCCTCGCGCGTCCAGCCATGGTCGAGTGCGCGGAGTTGCTGTCGATTACCCGTATTTACTACGGGCGCAAACAAGTTAAATGGAGCTCTTCATTTCGCTGAAATGAGGGGAAAAAGTAACGATTCGGATGCGGGCCTGCGAATCGTTGCGCGCGCCGCGCACCTTGCTAGATTTAATGTGTTCCATTCCCTCATAAAAGGAGAGACGAGTGCGTTCCCTTCGCATCCTTCCCGTCCTCGGCGCGGCCACCCTGGCCCTCGCCGCCTGCACCTCCGGCTCCCCCGCCGCCGACTCCACGGCCCCAGCGCCCGCAACCCAGCCCGCCGCCGAGACCACCGTCCTCAACGTCTACGCCGCCGCCTCGCTGACCGAGACCTTCGGTGAACTCGAGAAGACCTTCGAGGCCGCCAACCCCGGCGTGGACGTGCGCTTCAACTTCGCGGGCTCCCAGGACCTCGTGACCCAGCTCGGCGAAGGCGCGGACGTCGATGTCCTGGCCACCGCCAACGAGTCCACCATGAAGAAGGCCGCCGACGCCTCCCAGGTCGACGCGCAGACCATCTTCGTCACCAACACCCTGACCCTCATCACGACGCCCGGCAACCCCGCCGGCATCACGGGCCTCGACTCCTCGCTCGACGGTGCCAAGCTGGTCATCTGCGCCCCCGAGGTTCCCTGCGGCAAGCTCACCAAGACCCTCAGCGAGAAGCTCGGCGTGACCCTCAACCCCGTCTCCGAGGAGCAGGCCGTCACCGACGTGCGCGGCAAGGTGGCCTCCGGACAGGCTGACGCCGGTATCGTCTACAAGACCGACGCCCTCGCCGAAGGCGATGCCGTCGACACCGTCGCCATCCAGGGTGCCGACGAGGCCGTCAACAAGTACCCGATCGCCCTCGTGAGCGCCTCGACCAAGAAGGATCTGGGCCAGAAGTGGATCGACCTGGTCCTCTCCGCCGACGGACAGAAGGTCCTCGAAGACGCCGGCTTCACGCCCGCCGCGAAGTAACATCGACAGGTGACATCGCGTCGAACGCCCGCCGTGAGCCCCCTGCCCATCTGGGCGGGGGGCCTCGGTGCGCTTGCCCTGTGCTTCCTGCTCCTGCCCCTGGCCTTCATGCTGGGGCGCGTCAACTGGTCGACCCTGGGAGCGACCCTCGCCACCCCCGAGGCCGCCGCAGCCCTCGGCCTGTCCATGCGCACCTGCGTGATGGCGCTCGGCGTCGACCTCCTCCTCGGCGTTCCCGCGGCCCTCGTTCTGTCCCGCTCGTGGCGAGGCGTACGCGCCGCCCGCATCCTCGTCACCCTGCCGCTCTCGCTGCCGCCCGTCGTCGCCGGCATCGCGCTCCTCGCGGCCTTCGGTAGGCGCTCGACCCTCGGCGCGCTCCTTGGCGGCGCCGGCCTCGACATCGCCTTCACGACAACCGCCGTCGTCATCGCGCAGGTCTTTGTGTCCCTGCCATTCCTCATCGTCACCCTCGAATCCGCGCTGCGCTCGCGTGAGCAGGGACTCGACGAGATGGCCTCCTCTCTCGGCGCCTCGCCCTCGCGAGTCTTTTGGCAGATCACTCTGCCCACGGTCCTGCCCGGCCTCGGTCGCGGCGCGGCCCTCGCGCTCGCCCGCTGCCTCGGCGAGTTCGGCGCGACCCTCACGTTCGCCGGGTCCATGCAGGGCGTGACCCGCACGATGCCCCTCCAGATCTACTTGGCCCGAGAGTCCGACGCGGACCTGGCCCTCGCGCTCGGCGTGGTCCTCCTCGGCGTCGCCGCGCTCGTCGTCGCGCTCACGGAAACCCCGTGGGGGCGCCTCACTTCCCTCATTCGTTCGACGAGGCCGGGGCGCGCCGCTGCTCCCGGCGCTCCTTCCGCTCCCTCATCCGAGGCCACGACCGCGCTCGCGGAAGATGCGGGGGAGGGCGTGGACGTGCGCGTCGCCGGAATCATCGTCGAGCGCGGCTGGAACGTGGACGCGGAGCTTCGCCCCGGCCTCGTGACGGCCGTCGTCGGCCACAACGGCGCCGGAAAGTCGACGCTCGCCCAGGTGATCGCCGGGACCTTGCGCGTGGCTAGCGGGACGGTGAGCATCGGTGAGCGCGTCGTCGACGATGCGCAGACCTTCGTGCCCGCGCGCCGACGCGGCGTCGCCATGGTCTCCCAGGCCCCCCGCATCTTCACGCACATGAGCGTGCTCGCCAACGTCGCCTTCCCGCTGCGTGTGCGTGGGGTGGGGCGCGCCCAGGCCCGCGAGGCTGCACTCGAGCAGCTGCGCGCCGTCGGTATCGACGACCTCGCGCACAAGCGCGCCTCCGCCCTGTCCGGCGGCCAGGCCGCCCGCGTCGCGATCGCCCGCGCGCTGGTCTTCCGCCCCGAGGTCCTCATCCTCGACGAGCCCACGGCCGCCCTCGACGTCGAGGCCACCGCCCAGGTGTCCTCCGTCCTGCGCCAGCGCCTCACCGGCGCGGGAATCACGACCCTGCTCGTCTCGCACGACATCGCTGAGGTCCTGGCCCTCGCCTCCCACATGATCGTCATGGGAGACGGGCGCGTCGTCGAGGAAGGCGAACCCGCCCGCGTCCTCGCCTCGCCGTCATCGGTGTTCGCCGCCCGCCTGGCCGGGCTCAATATCGTGTCCGGTCCCATCGTGACCCGCCCCGGCATGGTCGGCGTGCCCGTCGGAGAAGGCGAGCTGTGGGCGGCCGACCTGTCCGAGTTCGACTCGACTGACGCTGGTCGTCTCGACGCTGCAGCCGACGATGCGGGAGATCCCATCGCTCCCGGTGGGAGCAGCCAGGGTGGCCGCGTCGCGCTGACCTTCCCGCCCGAGGCCGTGGCTCTCTCCCGCGAGGAAGCCCATGCCTCGCCGCGGTCCGTCCTACCCGGCGTCGCCTCGGGTATCGACGTCGACGGCTCACTCGTCAGCGTGCGCATCGCGCTCGCGGAGGGCGTGTCAGTGACCTCCCGCGTGACAGCCTCCGCGTGGGCCGACCTCGGCCTCGGCGTCGGTGATTCCCTGTGGGTGAGCGTCAAGGCCACCCAGGTCCGCGCGATACCCGTCGCGGCCCGTGAGTGAGTCTCGGTGCGTAGATCTGGTTACAGCCGCAGAGTAGTCAATGGGTGTCAGCTTCGTCAGTTTCCGTTCTGCCTGTCGGCAATATCCCGAGACGAGACGTTGAATGGCGCTCAGTGTTGAATTGACGAGCTGATTGCGTGGTGTTTCGACGTGCAAATCCCCAAAGAACAGTGGACGATGCCGCTCGATTCGCTCACTAAAACGCTTGAGATCGGACATCATATGGCTGAGAGCCTTGTGTGAATCAGCAAACTCGAGATGGCAGAGAAGGGCAGCGGCGAAATAGTTGACAACGAGGCGGTCCAGCGCCTCGTTGAGGGCCTTTTTCTTGCCAGAATGACGACGCGGACTGACTTCGCACATGCGAAGCGCGGCGAGCGTCACCTCCTTGTCGTATTTCCGCCCCTCAGATTGGCGACGTTGCTCCGAAGGACGCGAGACGTCAGCGAGTAGACAGTTGCCATGAGAAACGGCGTTTCGTAGTTTGCGCAGGATGAGTAGCAGGTGGGCGAACGGAGCGGTCTCTCCCCTGTAATCGAAGTACGACGTGTAGAGGCTGATATGTTCGTTCAAGGGGAGCAGCTCCCACAGGTGCCAGATGGAAGGGTTATCATTGCAAGCCGTCCACATATCCTCGGTGTAGGGATTGTAGCGGATGGAGGATGTATCGCCGTTGAGGATACGACGTACGAGTACCTCTGACAGGTCCGATTTCGGATCGCTCATGATGAGCTGATTGAGTCGCACTTTGAGGAAATGCTCCGTGCTCAGCGCCAGTGAGAGACAGATACGGCTCAAGGCGAAGTCGAGGTACGAGAGTTCAACGAGGTCGGCGAAGTCGAGTCCCGAGTAAGTGTAGGAGCCTGCAGTGTCAACACGGGTGTAGTTGCATAGGATTTGATTGTGAAGAAATAGGAGCGTGAGTAAAGGAACTCTCGGGCGTCGTTCTCGGACATAAGTTCGAAGGAGACTCCGTGACTCCTTAGTAGGGCAATCTGCTCATCGACGGTGATGCACTGCTTCATGCGGACCTCGTTGTGCCAAAAATTATCAGGGGGTCGAATCTGAGATCCGACCCCCCGATACCCTGGAGCAGAACCCCTGGGCATCTGACGTAGTGGTGAAAAGTCTCGCGCTAGATGAATCTTTTGGTCAACGACTAATCTGTGACTTCTATTGGAATGATGCTACTCGCCGGTAGGGTGGGAAGTTCCGGTTGGCGGATCTTCAGACGCTGTTTCATTGCGTGATCGGCGGAAGCTGGGCCGTGGGCGTCGCACGTTAACCCGCTAAGTGGAGTGTTGACCCTCTATTCCGCACGTAAACCCTCTAATCTGCAGGCGGGCGGGGCTGCCCACGCTCGCAATAGCGGGTTAACGTGCGAGTTCGAGGGCCCACGCTCGCAATAGCGGGTTAACGTGCGGCGTGCGCTGAAGATGCGCGAGGCCGGGGCGGGGTAGGCGTGGTGGGTAGGTCGGTGCGGAACTCTCGCGATGAGGCCGTGGCGGGGTTCTTGCCGATGGGTTGAATTTTGTCACGCTTCATATGTTGTAATTCTTTGTTTTCACACGAGTGGGCGCGTGCTCAGTGCAGGGGATGCCACCCCCTATTTTGCCGGGTATTGAGCGGTTTTAGTCAGTGTGAGCCCGCTCGTAGTGGACACCTTTGACTCTGTGCTTTGGGTTTCCTAAGTTGTGGTGAGGACTCAGGAGGTACGTCATGACAACACAGGGTCACCACGAAGCCACGCGCCCCTATCAGCTCGGCGTCGATGTCGGCTCGACGACGGTCAAGGCCGTCGTTTTGGATGGAAATCGCCGTCTTTTCTCCGACTACCGTCGTCATAACGCCGACGTGCGCGCATCCCTGGGGGCCCTCCTCGCCGACGTTGAGTGTGCTCTGCCCGGCGCCCGCGTTCATGCGGCCATCACCGGCTCCGGCGGCCTGACGACCGCCCGCGCCATGGGAATCCCCTTCGTCCAGGAGGTCATCGCGGGCACCGAGGCCACCCAGCGTCTCCACCCCGAGGTCGACGTCGTTATCGAGCTGGGCGGCGAGGACGCCAAGCTCACCTACCTGCACCCCACCCCCGAGCAGCGCATGAACGGCACGTGCGCGGGCGGCACAGGCGCCTTTATCGACCAGATGGCGACCCTCCTGCACACGGACGCATCCGGCCTCGGCGAGCTGGCGACCCGTCACACCCAGCTCTACCCGATCGCCTCGCGCTGCGGCGTGTTCGCCAAGTCTGACATCCAGCCCCTCATCAACCAGGGTGCCGCCCACGAGGACCTGGCCGCCTCCATCTTCAACGCCGTCGCCACCCAGACCATCGCGGGCCTGGCGTGCGGCCGCCCGATCCGAGGAACCGTCATGTTCCTCGGCGGCCCCCTGCACTTCCTGCCCGCCCTGCGCGAGGCCTACAAGGCCCTCTTGCCCAAGGCCGACGCCTTCGTCACCCCCGACGATGCCCAGCTCTACGTCGCGATCGGCGCCGCCCTCCTCGCGCAGAAGGAAGCCGCCAAGAAGGTGCGCCAGGCCGAGGAAGCGGGCGCGACCTCCGTCGAGACCCGCGGCGAGAAGCTCACCACCCTCATGGAGCGCCTCGCGGCCGCACCCGTGCAGGTCGAGTCCCCGCGCATGGACCCGCTCTTCGCGACTCCGCAGGACCGCGAGGAGTTCATCGCCCGCCACAGCCTCGACGTCATCCCCAAGGCCAGCCTCGACGAGGCCGAGGGCCGCTGCTGGCTCGGCATCGACGCGGGTTCGACGACGATCAAGGCCGTCGTCATCGATTCCCAGGACCGCATCGTCTTCACCCACTACGCCTCCAACGAGGGCGATCCCGTGGCGGCGGCCGTCGACATCGTGCGCGCCGTGCGCAGTGCCCTGCCCGAGGGCTGCGAGATCGGCCGCTCGTGCGCGACGGGCTACGGCGAAGGCCTCGTGAAGGCCGCCCTCACCATGGACGAAGGCGAGATCGAGACGATGGCCCACTACCGGGCCGCCGAATTCATCTGCCCCGGCGTCACCTCCGTCATCGACATCGGCGGCCAGGACATGAAGTACCTGCGCATCCGCGACCACGCGGTGGACTCCATTTCCGTCAATGAGGCCTGCTCCTCGGGCTGCGGTTCCTTCCTGCAGACCTTCGCGCAGACGATGGGCACCGACGTGCGCTCCTTCGCGCGCATGGCCATGGAGTCCGAATCCCCCGTGGACCTGGGGACGCGCTGCACGGTGTTCATGAACTCCTCTGTCAAGCAGGCGCAAAAGGAAGGCGCGGACGTGCGCGACATCAGCGCCGGTCTGTCCTACTCCGTCGTGCGCAACGCGCTCTACAAGGTCATCAAGCTCAAGGAGCCCTCGGACCTGGGCGAGCGCGTCGTCGTCCAGGGTGGCACCTTCCTCAACGACTCGGTGCTGCGCGCCTTCGAGCTGCTCACCGGCCGCGAGGTCGTGCGCCCCGACATCGCGGGCCTCATGGGCGCGTACGGCGCCGCCCTGACCGCGCGCATGCACGACACGGGGGAGGGGACCTCGTCCCTCGCCACGATCGAGGCCCTGGAAGGCTTCAGCGTGGACACGACCCGCAAGACCTGCCGCCTGTGCCAGAACCACTGCCAGATGACGATCTCGACGTTCTCCAACGGCGAGCGCCACGTGTCGGGCAACCGCTGCGAGCGCGGCGCCTCCCTGGAGCGCGTGCCCAAGAAGTCGGAGCTGCCCAACCTCTACGACTGGAAGTACAAGCGGATCTTCGGATACCGCCGCCTCACCGAAAAGAAGGCATTCCGCGGCGACATCGGTATCCCGCGCGTGCTCGGCATGTACGAGAACTACCCGTTCTGGTTCACGATGCTCACCGCGCTCGGCTTCCGCGTCATGATCTCGGGGCGCTCCAACCACGACCTCTTTGAGACCGGCATGGAGTCCATCCCCTCGGAGAACGTGTGCTACCCGGCCAAGCTCGTCCACGGGCACATCGAGTCCCTGCTGGACAAGGGCATCACGACGATCTTCTACCCCTGTGTCGACTTCGAGCAGAAGCTCACCGAGTCCGAAAACTCCTTCAACTGCCCCATCGTGGCGACCTACCCCGAGGTCATCCGCAACAACATGGAGCGCCTGGCAGAGCCCGGCACAAAGTTCATCAGCCCGTTCGTGAACTTCGGTAACCGCGACTACCTGCCCGCCCACCTGTCCAAGACTTTCAAGGAATACGGCTACGACATCGCGTCCGAAGAGATGAAGGCCGCCCTGGACAAGGCGTGGGAGGAGGACGCCGCCGTCAAGGCCGAGATCCGCGCGAAGGGCGTCGAAACTATCGAGTGGATGCGTGAGCATGGCGTACGCGGCATCGTGCTGGCGGGCCGCCCCTACCACCTCGACCCCGAGATCAACCACGGCATCCCCGAGGTCATCGCGGGCCTGGGAATGGCCGTCCTCACCGAGGACTCCATCGTGGATGCGCGCCTCGAGCGCCCCCTGCGCGTCCTCGACCAGTGGTCCTACCACTCGCGCCTCTACGAGGCCGCCGCCCGCGTCGGCGA
>ERZ773035.1452-NODE-1452-length-17093-cov-29.092910_pt1 | contig 17093 bp, 11 predicted proteins | sample MGYA00511487_ERZ773035 | MGnify/ENA primary metagenome ERZ773035 (study PRJEB29015, sample SAMEA2737985) | human oral metagenome | biome: human oral; feature: human-associated habitat; material: dental | place: China | collected 2024 ...
CTGGTCGGCAGCCGACCAGCAGCCCCGTGCCAGCCGCGTCGCCGTCCAGGCGGGCTCCACCCTCCGCGTGCGCCCCACCGACCCCGGTGCCATGGGCTCGCTGCGCCGCCACCTGGCCCGCCTGGAGCGTGACGGCGTCGGGCTGCTGCGGGAGCAGGGCTACGGGCGTATCGCCGTGGGGCACCCGTTCCTGGGGCCGGGCCCGGACGTCATCCGGGCGCGCGTCCTCCAGCAGTCCGACTTCACCACGGAAGGGCAGGGACAATGAGCGTGACCCGCTACGAGGTGGACCTGCGTCTGGTCACCACCTCGCCCCTGCACTCCGGCGGGGCCGAGCACCAGGTCGACCGCTCCCCGTCCCGCCGCTCCCGGCCGGGACCGGGCCAGGAGGCGCCCCGGCGCGAGAGCGAGCCGCGGCGTTTCGTCCGCGACGGCTGCGGTCGTCCGGTCCTTCCCGGGCGCTCGGTCAAGGGCGCCCTGCGGGCCGCCTGGGTGAGGGCCTACGGCGGGCGGGCCGGTGGGGACGGCACGGAGCCAGCCGGTTCTGACCGGCTCCTGCCCCTGTGGGGCGGCCCGGAGCGTGCCGGTTCCCTGAGGGTCCACACGATCGCGCTCGACGGCGTGGAGATGGTGGAGCGGATGGGCAACGCCGTAGACCGCTACTGGGGCAGCGCCGGGGACACCGCCCTGTTCAGCCACGAGATCGTGCCCGCCGGCGTACCGCTCAGGCTGCACCTGTCCGGCCAGGTCGGCAGCGTCCACGACGACGGCGACCCCCAGGGCCTGGAGAGGCTGCTGGGCCAGGTCCTGGGGCTGCTCCAGTCCGGGCGGGTCAGCCTGGGCGGGCGCCAGAACGCCGGGTGGGGCGGGGTGCGGCTCAGTGACGCCGGGACGAGGAGCGTGGCCGTCGCCCGCTACCGCCTGGACGGCCCCGACGGCCTGCTCGCCCTCCTTGACGGCAGGGGCAGTACCGTGGCTGTCCCCCTGGTGGCGCCGCCCGACCCGGGGCAGCTCACCGTGACCGTGACCTGGGACAGCCCCACCGGCATCCTGGTGGCCGAGCCCCGGGACAAGGAGCAGAGGGGCGACCAGGAGACCGTGGACACCCTCCCTCTGCGGACACGCTCCCGCAAGGGCCGCGACCCCCAGGACGCCGGCACCCTGGTCCTGCCCGGCAGCTCCGTGCGCGGCGCCCTGCGCAGCCGGGCCAGCCGGATCGCACGCACCGTCCTGCTGGCCGGTCAGCAGCTCCCGGGGCAGGCGGACTGGTCCACCACCGGCGTCCACGACCAGCTGGCCGAGGACCCGCCGCTGGTGCACGCCCTCTTTGGCAGCACCGAGCGCCGCGGCGCGCTGCGCGTCCTGGACACCCTCGCCCTGGGGCGGACGCAGACGCTCAAGCGCACCCACAACGCCGGGGACAGGTGGACCGGGGGCGTGGTCGACGGCGGCCTGTACGCCGAGCAGGTGCCCGCCCCCACCACGCGGTGGGACAGCATCACCCTGGTGGTGGACCTGGCGCACCTGGGGGGCCCGGGCCGGCGTCGGGCTGCACTGTGCCTGCTGGGGCTGGTCCTGGCCGAGCTGGCCACCGGCACCCTGCCCCTGGGCAGCCGGGGCACGCGCGGACTGGGGGAGGTCAGCGTCAAGGCCCTGAGCCTGACCGGTGACACCAGCCTGCTGGGCGGGCCCTGGGAGATCCGGGCGGGGGCCGAGGGCGGCACCGGCGTCGCCCGCGACCTCCTGGCCCGCCTGCGCACCCTGAACGACGACGTCGGCGGGGCGGGCTGGACGGACTACCTCGTGGACGCGCCGCGCACGGCACAGGACGGTGAGTGAGATGACGCAGGAGCAGGATGCCGGGCACACCGGCCTGTTCGCCCAGGACATTAGACAGGCCCGAGACCTGGCCCAGGAGCTGGACAGGTCCGGGGACCTTCCCGCCCTGGAGGAGGGCGCCTGGGGCGTGGAGGTGGACGAGGCCGCCACCCTGGACCACGTACTGGGACGCCTGGGGACCGGGGAGTGGACGGGACTGGCGTTCACCACCCGGGGTACCCACGTCCTGAGGACCGTGGCGCCGGACGGCCTGAGGGACACCGCCGGCGCCGTGGTGGAGCGGGACACCGTCTACGAGCTGCGGCTCTGGCAGCCCGACGGCGGGCCGGAGCCGGGGGTGGCGGCCCACGAGCTGCGCTGGCTCAACGGGTCGGGGTGCGCCGAGATCCGGGTGTACACCTCCCCCAGGGCCGACGGCGCCCCTGCCGGGGCGGGTACCGGCGTGAGGGAGGCGGCGCCCCCCGGCCTGCCCCCGGAGAGCTGCTGGTACCGCCGGAACCGCTACCTGGAGCACCGCAGCGCCTCCCGCTCCGGCGCAGCCGGCCGTATGACAGCTCTCGAGGTCTTCACCAGGGAGCCGGTCTACGGGAACACGGTCTTTACCGACGAGATCCTGACAGGAAGGTGGACGTGAGATGGGTGAGTTCCACTCCGCCGTCAACCGGATCCCGGTCCTGCGGCACTCAGCGGCACGGCTCGTTGACGGCGGCAGGCTCCCCGCCGCCCTCTTTACCGACCACGAGGCGGCTGGGCACGACCACCTCCACCCTGACAGGTGGTCGGGGACCATCGACCTGCGTATGACGCTCATGACCCCGCTCGTCCTGGGTGAGCAGGATGCGTCACCCGACGGCAGGCAGGCGGGCACCGTCCACCTCCCCCGGGACACCAGCGGGGGCGTCGTAGTCCCGCCGACCATGGTCAAGGGCATGCTGTCGCGCGCCTACGAGGCCCTGACCGTCTCACGGTTCCGTGCCCTCCAGCCGCGTGCCGACCGACTCACCTACCGCTCCGACGCCGCCGACTCCCTGCGGCTCGTGCCCCTGCGGGTGACCAGGGTCAACGAGGACGGCAGCCTGGAGGCCGAGCTGCTGGCCGGGTCGTCCACACAGACCGTCAGCCACGACGGCGAGAGGATCCCGGTCATGCGGGCGGCGGCCATGCAGACCGGCTACAAGGGCAGCGCGACCCTGGTCCTGGATGGCAGGGGGCGCAGGCTCACGGCCATGACCCACCACGGCAAGCAGCTGCGCTGCGACCTGGCCCTGTACGTGCACGGCAGCGGCAGGTACGCCTTCTGGCACGTGACCCACCTGGGGGTCGGGGAGGCGGAGCCGGAGGAGGCCTTCACCGTCGGCGGGGAGTCCGCGATCCCCAAGTACGTGAACGAGTACGACGTGACCGGGTACGTCTATCGGACCGCGAGCGACCAGGACGCGGAGCAGCCCTGGCTGCTGTACGAGAAGAAACGCTACGAACGGGTGTTCTTCACCACCGAGAAGGAGCCGCTGACCGTCACCATTACCCCCGAGGTGGCCAGGGGCTACACCATTGTGGCCAACAGCTACCGTGAGCAGCGCGAGGAGGAGGAACGCCGGCAGGGCAGGGCGGGCCGGACCCAGAGGGCCAACCGGGTGACCGACGAGGCCTTCGCCGGCAAGGAGGCGGGGCACCCGGGGCTCGCCGAGGGCGACCTCGCCTACGCGCTGCTGGGAGAGGAGAGCTACCGGGAGGACAACACCCTCATCAGGGGCGTGGCGCACAAGGTGGTCCAGCTCGTCCCCACCATGATCGGACGACGCGCCTACGACTCCTCCCCCCAGGACCTGGGACGCGCCCAGGGGGTCCTCCCCCTGGCCTCCCGCTGTGAGGCCAGCGCGGCGGACCGGCTCTTTGGCTACGTCGTCCAGGACGCCCCGGAGGGGGCCGTCGGAGGCGACGTGGCCGCCAGGGGGCGGGTCGCCGTCGGGGTCGTGGACACGAGTCAGGCCCAGGTCACGCGCGGCAGGGGTGAGCTCCTGGCACCCCTCCTCAGCCCCAAGCCCGCCTCGGCACGGCGGTTCCTGACCGACTCCGAGACCGGCCGGACACCGGCCGACGGTGGCCGTCCCCTGCCGCGCCCCAGGCTCTTTACCCCGGGCCAGTACCTGGGCCTGGCCGCCTACCCGGTCCACCGGGGCGTCCTGGGGAGGAAGGGGCTGCCGCAGGAGGCCACGAGCGTGCCGCCCCAGGAGGGGCTGGACGTCCCCGCGGACACGGTGCGCCTGCGCGTGCGCGACTGGCTGGAGACGGGCAGCGTCCTGACCTGCCGGCTGCGGGTGGACGACGTCGAGCCCGAGGAGCTCGCAGCGCTCCTGTGGCTGCTGGACCCCAGAAACCTCGTCCCGGCCTCCGAGCGCACCGGACAGGCCGTGGGCTTTATGCGCATGGGCCTGGGCAAGCCGCTGGGGCTGGGGGTGGTCAAGGTGGAGGTCCCCGAGGGCGGCGTGCGCGTCCACACCGGGCAGGCCCTGGCGGACAGCTACCGCAGCCTGGAAGGGTGCCTGGGGATGGTGCCCACGACCCCGCCCCCCACCCTGCCCGACGACGTCCTGGACATCCTGGACCGGCTCCCCTGGGTAGCGGCTATGCAGCGTGCGGCCTACGGCTACACCGACGGGATCCCCGTACGCTACATGAGCCTGAAGGAGAACCGGGCCAACAACCAGACCGAGGAGGGCAGGCCCAAGGAAGGACGCGGGCAGTCCCCCACACCACTGGCGGACCCCCCGAGGCCGCTCAGTATTGAGATCCCGGCCCGGCGGCAGGGCAGGCAGGTCCCGGGCCCGCCGCAGCGGCGCGGAGGCTACGGGGGCCGTGGGGGCCACGGGGGCCACGGGGGCCGTCGATGGTGAGCTACAGACTGGTCAACCTCAACCCGCACGAGGTGGTGCTCATAGGCGACGGGCAGCAGCTGGTCCTGCCGCGGTCGGGCACGGTCCCCCGCCTGGTGCTGGGCGGTGGCACCACGGTCACCGTGGGCGCCCTCGGTGCCGGAGGTGGTACCGGGGAGGAGACGCCGGTGACGCTGTCCCTCACCTACGGGGAGGGCCTGGTAGGGCTCGACCCGCCCCTGCCCGACCCGCAACCAGGAGTGTTGTACGTCACCAGCAGGGTCGTCGCTGAGCACTGCCCGCAGCGGGACGACCTGGCCTGGCCCCACGAGCTCGTCCGCGATACGGCCGGGCGCCCCGTCGGCGCTCGCGGCCTGGCCACGGTGGGACCCCCTCCCGGCCAGAGCGGGAGGAAGAGCTTGCCATGACCATGCTCATTCACGTCGTCGGCCGCTCGGACCTTGGCGTCGGCACTGGCAGGAACGCCGGTGAGCTGGACCTGTACGCCCTGCGCAGGGCAGAGGAGCTGAGGGCCCTGGCGGGGCGCCTCCGGTCGTCCCGCGAGCCGGCCGGTGAGGGCCCAAGCCCCCGGCGCCCGGACGGTAGGGGTGCCGTCGGCGACGCGGTCATGAGCCCGGGCCCTCGGTGCCCGGACGGTAGGCCAGCCCCTGGGACGGAGCCCCCCGCCGAGCAGGCCCTTCCTGAGGAGGCTGTCCGCGTGGTGCAGGCGCTCCTTGACGGCGTCCACCCCGACGCCGAGGAGCAGCCCGCCCAGGTCACGATCGCCCACCCTCACGAGGGGACGCCGCTGTACAAGTACCTCAAGGCGCTCGTCCAGTACGGGCGCGCGGACATTGACCTGCTGCTCGTGGCCACCCGTAAGGGACGCGGGGCCACCGAGCCGTACCTGAGGGCCGTGCACGAGTGCCTCAGTGAGCCCGGGGTGCGTGCCGGGCTGCGCGACCGCACCGGCGCCACGCTCCGGCTCCGGGAGCCGGTCCTGGTAGCGGACCTGGGGGAGCTGGAGGACCTCATGAGCCAGGTCGACCACCGCCTGACCGCCCACCGCGGCCACGTGGCGCTCGCCTTCGGCTCAGGTGCGACCGCCTTCTCACTGTCCCTCGCGGGGACCGTGGCCGCCGCCCAGGCCGACGAGTGGTCCCTGATCCTGGCCGGTGAGAGCGGGCCCGCCCGTATTGAGGACATGTCCGTCACCGGGGTGACGGCACACCACCCGGAGCGGGGCTGGTTCCTGGGCCTGGGGCTGCCCACCTGCCTGGAGGGCCGCGTCAGCGACGACGTCGTCAAGGCCGCCGTCCAGGTAGCGCACCGGGCGGCAGGGGATGGAGGCCGCCCGACGTCGCACGACCTCGGTGAGCTCCTGCTGTGCGACCTCGCCCGGGGGGACCAGGCAGCGGGGATGGCGGCCAGGGCCTGGCTGGTGGCCGAGTACCGCAGGCGCAGGGAGCAGTACCTCAGGGACTCCGGGGAGGCCCCCGAGCAGGTTACCGACCAGGTGAGGCAGGAAAACCGAGACCGCCCGCTCGGCCGCGTCCTGGGGGGCCTGGAGAAGGAACGGAGCCGGGGCAGGGTGCTCCTGCCGCACGACGAGTGGCTGCGCACCAAGGGCTGGCTCAATGATATCGGCAAGCGCGCCACCCACGAGCTCGGTGTCATTGGGGCGGGAACCGGTTCCATGACCAGCCCGGGCACCGAAGGCGGCCAGGAAGACCTTAAGGACCAGGCGGAGACCGGGGCGGATGCCGGGACCAGCCCGGATTATGAGACCGACCCGGACAATGGGACTGGCCCGGACAATGGGACTGACCTGGGAGCCGGGCCCCAGTCCGGGGGCTACCCCGGGGTGGTCGTGAGCCCGGTGGACCGCGTGGCCGACCTGCTGAGCAGCTGCGGGATCGAGCGGCCCGACTGGCTGTCGTGGCCGGGCGGGGACATTGCCATGGTCTGCGCGCAGTCCCGCCCTCAGAGCGACCACGGTACCGGGCGGACCCGCCCCTCCCCGGCGGAGCAGATTCTCCACGGCCTGCCTCACTCAGAGGATCTGGCCCAGGTGCGCCAGGCGACGGGTAGCGACGGGCCGTTCACGCTCCACCTCATGCTCCTGGCCTCCCAGGACATGGAGGACTACGCCCAGAAGGAGAGGCAGAAGATCAGGCGCCTGACCGCCAGGCCAGAGGACCACCCGGCGGGTGAGGGCGCCGGGCCGGGCGGCCTGGCTGGGAGGGGCCCGGGTAGGTGGCCCTCTAGCCAGGACCAGGGGCTGGCCGCCCACTGGGAGCCCGCTGACGTGCGGGTGATCCCGTACGGGACGGCTTTTAGTCGGTATGAGGACGCCAGCTGCCAGATGACGGCCTTTAAAAGCCTGCGTGAGGGTGTCAAGGACTGGCTCGACTCCCTGGACCCCCGGCCGCGGGCGGTGGTCGTCTACGCGGCGGGGGAGAAGCAGGCCCTGCTCGCGGCACTGCGGGTCGCCCAGGAGTACGGGGCTGAGCACGGGGTGCCGGTCTTCCTGGTCTCGGGCACCACGCGCCCGCCCGCCAGCTCGCAGTCCCTACAGGGGCGTGAGCACCTGACGACCCACCAGTTCGGGCTCGATAAGGACGCGCGCCAGGTCCTGGTCGAGGCTGCGCATTTCTGCCTGCGGCGTCTGGATCTGCTCACCGCCGCTCGCCTCCTGCGCCTGGGATCCCCCGAGGCGGCCTCGCTGGCCGACCAGGCCCAGGACCTGGCCCGCGGGCTCGCGGAGCCAGCGGGTGCTGACGACATTGACGTCTACGCACCCCGGCTGCTCTCGGTCATGTGCGGTGTGGCCCGGATGTGGCCTTCTGTCACCAAGCCCGATGCCCGGGCACGCCTCATGACCATAGTCGGCGAGCTTATTGCCGACCCCCCGAGACGCCACGCTTGTGTCCTCCAGAAGTCCAACGTGGACAAGCTGGAATCCTGGAAGAGAGCAGAGGCGGCGGACTTCCTCAGTGTAGTGGTGCGCGTGCGCGATAACACCACGGTCACCCACGGGTCGGGCGATAAGGATCCGTTCGCCGTCGCCTGCGCTATTACCTTCGCAGGCTGGGACCGTGAGAACGTCCCGCCCGGGAACACCTTTGAGGGGGTCGACTACCCGCGGCTGCTGAAGTGCGCCGTCGCGGCGGTGCGTCACGAGCACGGCGTCGAGCCTGACGACTGGGCGCAGCGGCTTGCTGACCTCGATAAGAAGACGAGTCAGCTGGTGATCGCGTCCCCGCCGGACTGCGCGCCCGCCTCCACGTCCACCACCCCCATGCCGTAGGCGGTGTGCGATCCGGCGTTGGTAAAGCAGGCCAGGGCCATGAGCCGGGAGAGGACCTGCGCTGTCGCCCCGGGGCGTGCGCTAATACGCAGCTCGCCCTTATAGGCCACGATCCGGTTCGCGGAGAGCCTGCCCCGGCCGTCACCGCGCGGCATGGCCAGGCCCACCTCCACGGGCTCGGTACGGTCCACGGTGGTGAGCACCTCCGCCAGGGCCTGGCGGTCGGGCAGGCGCAGCGGTCCCGTCGGGCTGTAGGCGCACCAGCGGGCGTGCAGGCTCGCCGCCAGGGAGGCTGGTGAGACGCCTGGCACGTGCCTGCCCCGGCTCGAGAACACCGTGGGGGTGAGCAGGCGCACCACCCATGACGTGTCGGTGTCCTGCGCCTCCAGCTCGGCCCAGGTGCGATGCTCCACCACCTGGGCACTGCGCGCCGCCAGGGCCACGGTGCCCCGGCCCCCGTCACCCACCGGCAGCACGCCGCCCCAGGTGAGCCAGCCGTCGAGGGTGTCCACCAGGCGGTCGTCTAGGAACCGCAGCTCGAACCCGTACGTCCTGCCCGACGCCGTCGTCTGCCCCACGCAGTACGGCTTGGGGCCGCCCAGGGCGTGCGGGGGCCGGGGCGCCAGGGCCGGCAGGGACCGGGCCCGCTCGGGGCTGACGCCCTCAGGCAGGTCCAGCACCCGGCCCCAGGCCGCGTGCAGGCGGCGGGACGTGGCCTCCACGGGGGCGGGGGAGTCGAACTCGATAAAGACGGTGGTGGGCATGACTGACCTTCCTGGCCCGTGAGGGCCGGACCGCTGCCGGGGTGAGGGCCGGACCGCTGCCAGGCCACCGTGTCACATGACGTGCGTGGTACCTGGCATGTGACACAGTAGACCCATGAGCCCTGAGCCTCCCGTGGCGACAGCCTTTATGAATGTCGGTGGCCCCGGTGACGCACGCCTGGCGATCGTTATCGAGGGGCACGCAGACCGGTGCTGGGACGAGGCCTTCCCAGCTGGCCCGGGCCGTCCGTGGCACACGGGGACCGCCACCTTCCGCACCCGGGCCGGGGCCAAGAGCCCCCGTGACGTCAGGCGGCAGGTACTCCACCGGGAGGTCGCCGAGAGGCTGCTGGACAACGATGTCCGTCACCACGTCGTCCTCAACGCGCAGGAGGCTCCCGAGCTCATGCTGCCTGACGGGTGCGTCCTGGTTCTCGGCGCCCTCGAGGTGCTCCATATCGGTACGCAGTCAGTGCCGGGGACGGCCTTTATGGTGGTGGTCCACGCACGTGCGGCCAGCCTGCCGCAGCGGGCGCTCCACGACCTCTTCCAGAGCAGGTACCGGGAGAACCTCCTTGCCGTGGTCGAGGACCTGCTGGGTGCGCACACCACGCACGACGTCGGTTTCAGGCTCCAGTACAACGCCATGAGCGACCGCACGGTCCCGCTGTTCACCGCGGTCTGGGTCCCCTACCGCGACGCCGTGGCGGCGGTGGAGGGGGCGTCCGCGCGCCTCCCCCTGGGCCAGGAGGTCCTCGCCGGGATGAGGCCGCTGCCGGCGGGGGCGCGGCTGGGTGTGCATGAGTGCGTCGTCGTCGGGTGGCAGATGGCGTGGCTGCCCACGCCGATCTCCACGGAGCTGGGGGAGGAGAAGCTGGCGGAGGTGCGCGGCGCCACCCACCTGCTCTCGCAGAGCTGGTCGGTGACCATGAACGAGAACGTCGTCGCCTACGTACAGCGCCAGGAGGACGCCTGGGGGCCGCGCGGGCGCCTGGCCATGGTCACCACCCACCTGGACATCTACCTCCTGGTGCTGCTGGGCCGGGCGCGGGTCAAGGAGCTCTCCAGCCGTCTGGGGCAGGCCGCCGCCGAGCTGCGCTCCCTGGTGGGCTCGACCTCGGAGGGGGTCGCCAGTGCGCGCCACCGGCCGCATGCCGACGTCGGGGACGCAGACCAGGTGGCACGAGGGCGGGGCGCAGGCCCGGCCCCCGGGGCGCAGGCCGTGCCGACGCTCGACGCGGCTATCGACAAGGCCATTACGTTGGACAGCGAGGCCGTGGTCTTCCTGGCCGGGGAGTGGTGGACCGACGTCACCGACGCGCCCCTGGGCGACCGGCTCCTGCGGTGGATGCAGGCCACCGGCGGGCTGGAGCGCTCCGTCCAGCAGGTCGTGGAGCAGGTCCACCAGCTCCGTGAGAGCGTCCAGAACCTGCTGGGGCGTCAGGAGCAGCGCATTGAGCTCGAGCGCCAGCGCTCCAGCCGGGTGATGGAGAAGGCCCTGGCCGTCCTGGCGTTCGTGGGGGTGCCGCTGAGCGTCGTGCTGGAGCTGTGGGTCAACTGGGACCCGTCCCACGGCCTGGGAGAGCGGGGGTGGCCGGCCTGGCTCCTCCTGGCGGGCATGATCCTGGCCAGTATCGGCGTGGGGCTGGCGCTCACCGTGCTCATTGGGGGCCGGTCATGGTCGGATCACCGGTCCCGGTTGGATCGGGGGTCCCGGTCGGACCGGGGGTCTGCCGGGTCCTGAGCCGCAGGGCCCGTGAGCCTCGCACCGACCTGAGCCGCGCACTCCCGAGCCCCGCGCCGACCCGAGCCCCGCACTCCCGAGCCCCGCGCCGACCCGAGCCCTGTGCCGACCTAAGCTGCGGGGCCCGTTTCCGACGGGAGGCGCGTCAACGCCCTGGAGGGCGGGGCCGGCGCCCAGGCGGCCCGTTTCCGACGGGAGGTGCACACCGCCATCGTCTGTAACGATACGGTTACGTCTTGATCGTCCCGACGACAGGAGATGACGAGCGTGACCACGCCTGAGACCGCGTCCCAGACCACACGCAGACGTGTGGTCGGCTCCCTCAGCGCCCTCGTCCTCATCCTCATACTGGCCGCCTCCGCCGTCATATCGCCGGTCATGCACCCGGGCCCGGGCGCCTCGGGTGGTCCCCGGCTCGACAGCACCGCGGACCTGCTGCGGGTCAGGGGCCTGTCCGGCACCATCACCACCCTGGGGACCGTGAGCGCCGGTGACGGGGGCGCCATGTCCTACTCGGTCACCGACTCGTTGCCTGCCGGTGACCTGGGGGACATTGCGGTGCCCCTGGCCGACGGGCGGTGGGCGGTGCCCGAGGGCCTGCCCACCGCGCCGCGGACCGTGCCCGACCCGGCCGCCGTCGAGGACACCGTGGCCCGTGCCATGACCTTTGCCGCCGCCGGGGAGGCCCTGCACTGGGACTCCGGGCGTGCGACACCCCTGTCCGACCAGGTCGTCCACGACACCCAGACCCGCCCCTACGCCGTGACCGCCTCCGCGTTCGTCGGCATGGTCCTACGGGGCTGGGACTACGAGCACACCACCTACGTGGCGGGTGGGAACACGCAGGTGGGCCAGGCGGTGGACTTCGGGACGACGTCGGGGGCGGAGCTGGGGCAGGCGAGCAGACTGGCCCGGTGGTTCTACGCCCACGGGGACCTGTGGCTCGACACGGACGGGCAGTACCAGCGCGGGGACGTCCTGTTCTTCTCCAACCAGGAGCACGCCGGGACCCAGCCCGGTGGCGCCCCCTACTTCGGCAACGTCTACCACACCGCCGTCTACCTAGGGGACGGCAGGCTCGTCCACGCCACCGGTCCCACCACGTCCGCCGGGGTCCACGTGGACGCCCTCTCGCCCAGCCTGCAGGCGGACCTGACCTTTGTGGCCCGGCCCCACGGCGTCACCGTCTCCACCGGCCTGCCGGACCAGGGCGACGGGCAGCCGGCCCAGGGCGACGGGACCCCGGGCGGGGCCGCCTCCGCGCAGGGCGACGGGCCCCAGGCCGCCCGCACCGCCTCCCCCGACGGGGCGCGGGGTCGGGGCGCCTCCTTGGCCCGGGCCTCCCAGGACGGCCCGACGTCGCAGGGCACGCCCCTGGAGGCCGACCCCGCCGAGGGCACCGTGCCGTCCACGCCGACGGCGACGTCCACCTCCCACGGCACCGACCAGATCCGGGGCGGCGTGTCCCTGGCGGCCATGATCGAGGAGCGCCGCCGTCACCACCGGCTGGTCAGGAACGTGACCGGGACGGGGGTGGCGACCATGGCCGCCTCTGCCAGCGGCCTGATCCTGGCCCGGTACCGACGGCACCCGGGGCAGCAGGACGATAACGACTGAGGGGCTTCAGGCACCCCACGTGGATACCGTCCAGGACGGCTTTCACACACCCCCGAGCGCGTTCATCGCGCACACCGGGCCCGGCCGGGGGCGAGCGGGGCCGGGGCGCCTTGAGGCCACGCCGGGCGCGAACGAGGGGGCAGCGGGGGCGAACGCGGGTCGCCGTATCGGCTACCGTCGGGTCAGCAACGCGTGAAGGGATACCTCGCATGAACCACACTGGTCGGCCTCGTCAGAGCCGCCCCTCCGGCCACCCGGACAAGGGGGGCGCCAAGGGCCAGGGCCCCAAGGGCCGTAAGAAGGGTCTGGCGAGCGGCCCCCTGGGCAACCCGCTGACCTGGGTCCTGCCCTTCGTCCTGCTGGCCGTCCTGGCCTGGAGCCTGCTGAGCGCCATGAGCGGCTACCGCAGCGTGGACACCTCCGACGGCCTGGATATCCTCAAGAACAGCGCCTCCACCGTCAAGTCCGTGACCGTCATCGACGGCACCCAGCGCGTGGAGCTGGATCTCACCGAGCCCTACACCCTCAAGGCCAAGAAGGAGGGGCAGGCCGACCAGGAGATCGGTACCAAGGTCCAGTTCGTCTACACCTCCGCCCAGGCCAAGCAGGTCGATGAGCTCGTCCAGGCCGCCAACCCGTCCGGTGGCTACAACTCGGTGGTGCCCACCTCCAGCTGGTGGGGCTCCACGCTCCAGCTCCTGCTGCCCATGGTCCTGTTCCTGGGCCTCATGTGGTGGCTCCTGGGACGCATGCAGGGCGGCGCCGGGGGAGCCCTGGGCTTCGGCCGCTCCAAGGCCAAGGTGGGGGAGAAGGAGATGCCCGACGTCACCTTCGCGGACGTCGCCGGGGAGGACGAGGCCGTCGAGGAGCTCCAGGAGATCCGTGAGTTCCTCTCCGAGCCGGAGAAGTTCCAGGCCGTGGGCGCCAAGATCCCCAAGGGCGTGCTGCTCTACGGTCCGCCCGGGACCGGCAAGACCCTGCTGGCCCGGGCCGTGGCCGGCGAGGCCGGCGTGCCCTTCTACTCCATGAGCGGCTCGGAGTTCGTCGAAATGTTCGTGGGCGTGGGCGCCTCGCGCGTGCGCGACCTGTTCGAGCAGGCCAAGGAGGACGCCCCCGCCATTATCTTCGTCGACGAGATCGACGCCGTCGGCCGCCACCGCGGCTCGGGCATGGGCGGCGGGCACGACGAGCGCGAGCAGACCCTCAACCAGCTGCTGGTCGAGATGGACGGCTTCGACGCCACCACCAATGTCATCCTCATTGCCGCCACCAACCGCCCCGACGTCCTGGACCCCGCCCTCCTGCGGCCCGGCCGCTTCGACCGGCAGGTCAGCGTCGAGGCCCCCGACATGGCCGGGCGCGCCGCCATCCTCAAGGTGCACGCCAAGGGCAAGCCCATGACGCGCGACGTCGACCTGGAGCTGGTGGCCAAGCGCACGCCCGGCTTCACCGGCGCGGACCTGGCCAACGTCCTCAACGAGGCGGCCCTGCTCACCGCCCGCTCCAACGCCCAGCTCATCGACAACCGGGCCCTGGACGAGGCCATCGACCGCGTCATCGCCGGCCCCCAGAAGCGCACCCGCGTCATGAACGAGCACGAGAAGGCCGTCACCGCCTACCACGAGGCGGGCCACGCCCTGTGCGCGGCCGCCGGCGCCTACTCCGACCCGGTCACCAAGGTGACGATCCTGCCGCGCGGCAAGGCCCTGGGCTACACCATGGTCATGCCCAGCGACGACAAGTACTCCACCACCCGCAACGAGCTGCTCGACCAGCTCGTCTACGCCATGGGCGGGCGCGTGGCCGAAGAGCTCGTCTTCCGCGACCCCACCACCGGGGCCTCCAACGACATTGAGAAGGCCACCTCCACGGCCCGCCAGATGGTGACCGACTTCGGCATGACCCGCTCCGTGGGCGCCGTCAAGCTCGGCACCACCGAGAACGAGACGGTGCTGGGGCTGAGCGCCACCAGCCGCGACTTCTCCGAGGACGTCGCCGCGACCGTCGACGCCGAGGTGCGCGCCCTCATGGACGCCGCCCACCGGGAGGCCTGGCAGATCCTCACCCGCAACCGCGACGTCCTGGAGGAGCTGGCCACGCAGCTGCTGGAGAAGGAGACGCTCCTGGAGAAGGACCTCGAGCGCATCTTCGCCCCCGTGGTCAAGCAGCCCGAGCGCCCCCTGTGGTCCAGCGACGACTCCCTGGTCATGGACGAGGCCATCGCCGCCGGCGACTACTTCGCCGGGTCGAAGGTCCCGCGCCGCGGCGGGGCGGGCGGGGACCGGCGGTGAGCTACGATGCCGAGGGCGTGCGCCGGGCGGTGCGCGACCTGCTCGTGGCCATCGGCGAGGACCCCGACCGCGAGGGCCTGCGCCAGACCCCCGAGCGGATGTCGCGCGCCTTCGCGGAGATGTTCTCCGGCCTCGGCGAGGACCCCGGGGCCCATGTGGAGCGGGTCTTCGACGTCGGGCACTCCGAGATGGTGCTCGTGCGCGACATTCCGCTGTACTCGGTGTGCGAGCATCACCTGCTGCCTTTCCACGGGACGGCACACGTGGCCTACATTCCCGGGCCCGAGGGGCGGGTGACGGGTCTGAGCAAGGTGGCGCGGCTCGTGGACGGCTACGCCCGCCGGCCCCAGGTCCAGGAGCGGCTGACGGCGCAGGTGGCCGACGCCATGATCGAGCGGCTGGGCGCCCAGGGCGTCCTCGTCGTCGTCGAGGCCGAGCACCTGTGCATGTCCATGCGCGGCGTCCACAAGCCCGGTGCCAATACGGTGACGAGCGCGGTGCGCGGCCTGCTGCGCAACGCCGCCACCCGCAGCGAGGCCATGAGCCTCATCCTGGGGCGCCGGTCCTGAGGCCGGGCGGGACCCGGGGTCCGTGAGGCCGAGGCGCGCCGGCCCCGGGGCGCCGAGTCCGTGCTGGCGTGCTCCCCGCCCTGTCTCAGCGGCGACGACGCCGGTGATGGATCTTGGGCACCTCGAGCTCCGGCACCGCGCGGAGCATGAACATGTCGAAGTCCGGCACGGTGAAGGCCGCGTACCCGTGTTGGGGCGTGTACAGCAGTCCCATGTCGATCAACTGGGAACGGATCGGCGCCACCTGAGACGATTCCCGACCCATGCGGGCGGCGACGTCGGCGGCCTTCTGGGGCTCGGGCCCGAGTTCAGCCATCGCTCGCATGTACGCGGTTTGCAGCGGAGTGGCGCGGTCGAGCCGGACCCTGAAGAACGAGCTGTCGAGCTTGGCCTCGTAGGCCTCGCGCGCGGCATCGACATCGTCGCGGCCGATGATGTCGTTCCTGGCTATGATCCAGGCCTGATAGCCGAGTTCTTGGAGGAAGTACGGGTATCCGTGCGTGATGCTCACGGCCAGATCCGCCGCGTCATCGGTGAAGGTCGCTCCTTCGGCCCGAGCAGGTTCGATGATGGCTCGACGGGCGTCCTCGGGTGCGAGCGAGTCGATGCGCGGGAACTTGAAGAGCCGTTCGGCGTAGGACTTGGCGTCGCCGGCCAGTTCGGCGATCTGGGGGAGCCCGGCTCCAACGAAGGTGACGGGAAGCTTCTTCTGGACGGACTTGTGCACCGCCTGGATCAAGGACTCGAGCTGTACTGCCGTCAGGAACTGTACCTCATCGATGAGGACGACGATGCCGGTGCCCTTCTCCCTCGCCACCTCGCCGACGGCGAGGAAGACGTCCGTGAGGTCCAGTCCCAGATCGCCGTGATCCGCATACCCCTCCGACGGGTCGACGTCCCAGGTGACGGAGAAGGTCCCCTCCTGGTCTACGGACAGCACGAAGGAACTGAGGACTTCGGCCGCGTGACGGGCTCGCTCGCCCCATCGACGCCGGGGTGACAGGTGCAGGAGCGCGGCGCGGAACTTGGAGAAGATCGACTGGCGGAAGGTGCTCTCATCATGCTTGGAGGCCTCGAACTCGATGACCTCCCATCCGGTTCGCTCGGCCAGCTCGGCGAACTTGTTGAGTAGAACGGTCTTGCCGACGCCGCGCAGGCCGGTGATGATCATGGACTGCTCGGTGCGTCCCTTCTTGAGGCGCTCGAGCAGCACCGAGAAGGCCTCGGTCTGCCCGTCGCGTCCGATGAGGGCCTCGGGGGTCGCGCCCGCGTTGGGCGTGTACGGGTTGTTGATGTTGTCCATAACGCAACATTAGAAGTTTTATTACACTTTATCTACGTGCAATAAAGTAGGGTGCGGTCCCGGGGCTCGCAACGACCCGCAGCGAGGCCATGAGTCTCGCCCTGGGGCAGTGATCGGCGGTCTTGAGACCTGGGTGGCGGTACTGAGACTAAGGTTGGGACGGAGGTTCCGAGGCAGCGGGCGCGGGGCGCGGAGCCGCTGGCGGGGATCGTGGGTGGCGGGTGGGGCTATGGTGGCAGACAGGGATCATGGCGGTGCTCGGGGCTGCCCCTCACCGGACCCGGAGCGGCACGGACAGGACCGCGGTGAAGCGCTCGGCGGTGCGGGCGACGTCGAAGGTGCCGCCCAGCGCCTCCACCCTGCGCCTGGCCCCGGGCAGGCCGAGCCCGGAGGAGAAGACGGCGGAGTCCCTCGCCTCCGGCCCGTGCCAGGGCACATCCCGCCCGGCCCGCCCGCCTCCCGGCCCGGCCCCGGGTCCGTCGCGCCGCCCGCCTCCCCGCTCCGGCGCGACGGCGTTGGAGACCATGGCCTCCAGGCTCCGCCCGTCGGTCTCCATGAGGATCCGGGCGCCGCCGGGCGCCGCGTACTTGGTCATATTGCTCACCAGCTCGCCCAGGACGCGCGCGAGCTGCTGGCGCACGCCCGGCGGCACGGCGTCGGCGTCGAGCGCCTCCAGGCCGACCGCCTCCAGGGCGATCCCGCGGCCGGCGAGGATGAGGCGGGCCTCGTCGACGACCTCGGCCAGGGGGCGGGGGGCGGAGGAGGCCAGAACGTCCAGACCGG
>ERZ773035.1454-NODE-1454-length-17063-cov-5.368709_pt1 | contig 17063 bp, 9 predicted proteins | sample MGYA00511487_ERZ773035 | MGnify/ENA primary metagenome ERZ773035 (study PRJEB29015, sample SAMEA2737985) | human oral metagenome | biome: human oral; feature: human-associated habitat; material: dental | place: China | collected 2024 ...
TCTCCCAGTCTGATTTCGTATATCTTTCGCGATTATCCAAAGGTATGCCGTATGGTTCTGCCTTTGTAAGATAATAGCTATACTCCTTCTGTTTCATTTGTTTGGAGAAGAGGTTAAGTCCCCACATCTTATCCCACACCATATTATACTTCATGCTCCACGTGCCACTGCGGTCGTAAGCCAATCGGTAATGGTCGCCATCGTTAGCCGTTCGTTCCAACGTTGCAGCCATTTGGCGTGCCTTATCCATATAAGTACGGTATGTGGCGTTCTCTCCTTGCATCTGTGCCATCAGTGCATAGCCGGCAATTCCCATAATGGCCTTTACCGAAAGGTTTACGTTGTGGGCCAAATGTCCGGCAAAGTCGTCGGTGCAAAGTTGGTTGGCTGGGTCTTGTCCATTAGCCACCAAATAGTTTGTCCACATCGTCAGCAAGTCCCAATACTTCTTGGCAAAGTCGGCCTTTCCTTCTCTCAAACAGGTCATTGCCGTGAGTATAACCATATTTCCTGCCTCTTCCACAGGCATGTTCTTGTCAAAATCGCCCTTGGCACCTGGGAAACAAGAGGCATACGTCTGCTTGTCGGCTATGGGATAGAAACCCAAATCGTGTGCAGGAAAATGAAATCCCCAGCGCGAACTGTCGGCGCAATACTTGAATACGCCCTCTAATGCACCTTTCTCCAACTGCGTGTTATAGGTAAAAAGCAGTGGTGCGGCAGGGTAAGTAACGTCTACCGTGTTGATAAATCCGCCCGAACTGTTCTCTTTCGAGAAATACATCAGGTCGCCATCCTTATCCATAAACAGCTTATGGGCGGCCAACGTTTGCCGATAAGAGGCTGCCAAGGTCTCAGCATACTTCTTGTTTCCTGCTGCTAAGGCATCGTCGTAGATCATCTTGTCCCATCGGCGCGCACGTTGCATGTACGACTTATAATTATCGCGGAAGTTTTCGAAGGCATCGGTAAGCTGTTGCCCATCTTTCGCCCAATAGGCTTTATAGCGCGTTCCAAGGAATTGCACGTCTTGAACTTCATCGTAACCTACCATCATATAACTAGAATCGCGCTCCGTCAACCCGAAGTTATGCAAGTAGCCCAACATGGGCATCTCGCTTTCGTTATTGCTCTTGATACGCAGTGCATCGCGTTGGGCCAGCGTTCCCTTACTAACGAATTGGCTTTCCACAACATTTTGGTCGGCCATCGTAACGTTTCCGTTCACGTTGGGTATCATCAGATAACCCCAATCAATACAAATGATGTCGCCCGTTTTGCCCAACACGTTCTGTTCTACACTTCCCGTTCGCACATAGTCAATGTTGTTCACGTTTTGTATGCGCGAAATGGTGGGTTGGGTGTTCTTCATCACCGCTAGTTCGGGTGTCGTTCCGAAGAATATCTGCACATCATGCTTTCGCTTATCGTTGGAGCAAACCTGATAAGAGATGTAGTTAATGGGTGTAGAAAGCAAGTTCAGGTCGTCGAGAAACATCGGTGCGGTGAAAACCAAACGCAGGTCTACGCCTCCGCAACGAAACGTATAGTAAGTGTTGGTGGCCATAACGTCGCAGCCCGTTTGTACGGCATTACGCATGTTGTTGTGTTTCTCTTTCACGTTGGCAAACAATCCGATGTCGGCATTGGCCCCACCTGTGGTGTTATGCACATGGTATGCGATAACATTGTCGCCAACACGCAAACTTTGTTTTACATTAGCAGGCAACATCAACTCCTCGTTCTGCACCCACGTTTCGCCCGTTTCGGTTGCCAAAACACCATTTACGTACACCTCACACTTATCGTCGTGCGAGTAAATCAGCCACAAGTCGCGCGCCAAGTCTTCTTTGGTCAGCGTCACATGCCTACGTATATAGATGTCCGAATTGGTGTCCGTCCAAGCCGTACGTATGTTAGGATATTCTTTGGGAGTGCCAAACGCTGCCTGTTGCGTTTGCCATTTGCTGTCGTTAAAATCGCGTTGCATCCAGTTCGCAGCGGGCTTTGCATAGCTAACCTTTGCCTTCCACGCTCCCATGTCGGCCATTGGTGCCACGGGTTTCAGTAGTCGGCCCTTCTCCTTTCCCATAAATCGGTAGGTCGTTCCGTCAACGCGCAACAAGCCGTCAATGGCTTTCTGCTGTCCCGTCCAATGACGTGTAGTGCCATCGTATAGGTTATCGTAAGGCGACCAAATGGAGAAATAGGGGTCGTTCACTATCAGTGGGACAGACGGCAAGCGAAGACTAGTGCGCCGATAAGGTTCGAAAAACGAACCGCCCTGCGCCTCTGCCGCCAGCATATTTGCCACACCAACCAAACAAAGTAATAGCTTTTTCATATTGAACAAAATACTATGGTATTGTTTTAAACATTATTTCTGATTGCATTGCAAAATTACTCGTCCCTTTCAGATAAGGGTACGACAATCACCCCAAATAATAACAAAATCGGACCAACAAGCCCCATTGGTTCTTTTTTGCTATACTCTGAACGGATTTTACGCATCAGTACTTAAAATAAAGTCTATCTTTGCAGCGTAAACAATCGGCAACAAATAGTTCAAGTTTCTATATATAATATGGTGTAAGCACCCAACCCCATGCAGGGTTGTATCTATATTTGATATATGCCGAAACCTTAACGAACATAGAGTAATTATTTTAACTAAAAACAACTTATGAAAAAGCAAGTACTATCATTAGGTCTAGGATTGTTGAGCGCAACCCTGCTCAACGCCCAAACCACGCCTTGGCCAGGACATGCTATCGGCAATGGAGGGGAATATTATCTCTATAATGTCGCCACGGGCTTGTGGCTTCAAAACAACAACACCGTGAAAGACGGATGGGCAACGGCCGTTAACGTGGGTACGCGCGGCCTACCCATCACCTTTGAAAAAGCAGGAGCAAAGACGTTTAGGTTGAGTTCCATCTTTTACAAAGGCAACAGCGTATCGAAAAAAATTGGAGATGCTGGCTTGCTTTATTGGGGCATGCCCGCCGATAACGTTGGGGATTGGGAGCTATCGCCTGCCGACAACATGCAATCCATACACGGATACTGGCTAGAATGCGATGCCTTGGTGCTAGGGGCAGACAATAACCTGCTCACAGTAGATAAGGAGAAGAACAGCGTTTGGCAGCTTGTTACACGAGAAGAACGTATTGCCGATGCAAAGGCGAAGGCCTCTGCCGACCATCCCGTGGACGTAACGTGGCTTATCGGCGCATCCGACCTCGTGACGAAGAACAACCTTTTCAAAATGGATTGTACGGCTGCACCTAACACCGGGCATTCTACTTATCGCGGCGGATGGGACATTGTGAGGGCAAACACCATCCAAGAGTTCTGGAACACGCAAACATTCGATTTCTATCAAACAATCAGCGGGTTGCCCAACGGCACCTATAAGTTCAGCGTACGCGGATATTACCGAGACGGTTCAAGCGAAACGCGCGACTATACGATGTACGGATATGGTGCCGACAAGTTTATCAATGGCACCGAACAACTTCGCGCCACCTATTATGCCAACGGCACTTCTGCCCCCATCATGTCTCTTTACGCAGGTGCGAAAAAAGCTCCCGAAGAGGGATTTAGTTTCCAAGCCGAACGCGAGAACAAGCAAAATAGCGGGTTATACGTACCCAATACAACCCACGAGGCCAACTGCGCCTTATGGAAGGGCAATTACCAAAACCCCGAAATAACCGTTACCGTTACAGATGGAACACTGAAATTGGGTGTTAAAAAGGAGGCTGGCGTTGTCGACGATTGGTGCGTAATCTCCAACTTCTCTTTAAAATACCTTGGTTCGAAAGTTCTTCAAACCGCAGAAGAGGCACTGAAAGACCTTAAAGCGATACTTGCCACAACAAAAGCGTTTAAAGGTGCCGTTGCCCCTGCATTGAGCAAGCAATACACAGAGGCCATTGCAGCAGCCAACAAGGCCCTCACCTCTACCGACCCTGTGGCCATTATCGCCGCAACCTCTAACTTACAAAAGGCTTACGATGCCGTTGCTGCCTGCTCAGAGAACTATTCTGCTTTGGTAAAAACGACTGAAATTTGCAAAAACATCAATAAGAACAACGATGCACAGCTTAATGCCGCCACGGTAAAGGCCGAGAAGGTGGCCAAAACCGCCACGACCAATGCCGAAATGAAGGCGGCTCTTGTAGACCTGCGCGTGGCCCGTAAGATTGTTGCTGCCGACAAGATGCCCGACATTTACAAGGGTGCCAAAGCCGGTGCAGGCGAATTCTATTTCTACAATGTGGCCTCTCAGAAGTTCCTTATGGGTGGTTCCGATTGGAATACGCATGCTGCCGTAGACGTTCCTGGTTTGCTCTTTACCGTTGCAGCCGAAGGAAACGGTTTCACCATCAATCGCTTTGGTGGTAAAGCAGGCAATTACCTGGGTTATAATGGCTATACCGACATTCCAGACAAAGCTGTTTGGGCGTTCGTTCCCGTCGCAGGCAAGGCCAACGTCTACAACATCGTGAAGGGCGACAACCATGCCCAAGGATTGGCTTTTGCGCCACAATCCAACACCGATGCCGACGAGGCTATGGATAAGGAGTTTTGGAATACCGTTTCTGTTGAGGCTGCCGTGGCCAAGAATGCCAACGCCGAATGGAAACTTGTTACCAAGGCCGAACGTGATGCGCTGCTCGCAACGGCTACCGAGAAACGTCCTGTCGATGCAACATACCTGCTTGCCAACCCTGGTTTTAACCGCCCCGACCTCTTTGAAAAATGGAATAGCGACAAAAAAGGCGACTTTAAGGATGCCAACCTTGGCGTTATCGACCGCGGCAGACGCACCAACCCCGTGTGCGAAGCATACTATCTAAACTCGTTCGAGGTAAACCAAACTGTAAGCAACTTGCCCGAAGGTTATTATCAGGTAAACATGACGGGCTATTATCGCGATGGCAGCCGAGAGAACTTGCAACAAAAGGTTGCCAAAGGAACGGCTCCTGCACGCCATGCCATGCTCTATATCGAATATAAAGGTAAGGGTGACGAGGTTGCACTGCCCTCTATCGCAGCAGGAATGAACCAATGCCCAGGCATCGGATGGACCGGTACTGCCGGCGAACAACCCGACGATGTGATGGATGCAGCCGAATATTTCGAATGCGGACTATATAAAGTGTACACCCACATCATTAAGGTTGGCCCCGAAGGCGAACTTACCATCGGCGTAACCAAAGACAAACAAGTGGACGGCGATTGGGCTGTGTTCGACAACTTCCGCCTTACCTACTTCGGCAAGAAGGTTTCTCAAGGCACCATTAATGGCATCGACAACGTTAAAAGCGATGTCGTTGAAGACGGTAAGATTTACAACCTACAAGGCATGGAAGTGAAACGCCCACTTAAAAGAGGCATTTACATCAGTAATGGAAAGAAATTCATCGTTAAGTAAGATTTAGGTTTAATTGTTTTTAGTGGCCAAGGTTCAAACGCATTTGTGTTTAACCTTGGCCTTTTTCATGCCATCTTACCTGTTGACAACCATAAAGGCCGTTTCTACAAGCCTTTTGTAATGACACTACCCTTACCCGCTGTCACGTTACAACTTGTTTGTAGTCGTGCTACAGCCGCTTTGCAATCACACTACAAAGGCTTAAAAGCACAATCAACGGCTATTTGTTCCTTATAACAATAGATGATGCGAGGCTATTTCAAATTGATGTTTTAATCTCGACAAACAAGTACTTGCCACATGCATTGTCTATCGAGCCACATTTACAATTGCACTTCATTTTCTACATCTTTCAATAGAAAAAATAGGCAAATGCCCTGTTTTTTTTATCTTTTGAATGGTTTGTTTTATCTCAACAATTCAATTCTCACTAATTTTGCTGATGGAATTACCACATTAAACATCGGGAAAGTGCCCTTTGGGAGGGCGTAATACCGGGAACTAGAAATAAAAGTTTAAATACAATATATTTATGAAGAAAAATAATCTAAACATCTATGGCCAAAGGTTCGCATGGGGAGCCTTGCTGTTTTTCGTTGCTTGCATGTCGGCATGCCGAAGCGACAATGGAGACGTTTCTTCTGCAGAATACGACCCATCTCGACCTGTCACCGTGACAGACTTCATCCCCAAAGAGGGCGGAGTGGACCAAAAGTTGGTTGTTTACGGCAGCAACTTCGGCAACGACACCGGCAATGTCAAAGTCACCATTGGCGGACAACGCGCCGTTCTCATCAGTGTTAAGGGCGATTGCCTTTACTGTTTGGTGCCAGCAAAGGCCTATTCGGGCGAGGTGGTGGTGTCTGTTGGCGGCAAAACAGCCAACGAACAGAGCGCAACGGCCAGCAACAAGTTTAACTATGAACGAAAAATGGTTGTGGGAACGCTCAGTGGCGTACGTAACCAATTCGACGACCAAGGTTGGCACGACGGCCCTTTTAACACGGCAACAGGCTATGCCGGCGAAGGATGCCTTACCTTCGACCCCCTAAACCACAACATTCTGTATGCCGTTTACGATGAAAATACACACGGCATACAAGCACTTGACATGGAAAAGAAGGAGGTAAAGACCATCCTCTCTATGTCTAAGTTCGACAACCACCGACTACGCTCCATCGATTTTTCGAACGACGGGCAATATATGCTCATCTCCACCGACCGCGACGACCGCCAGTTGCAAAGTCCCAGTGTGTGGATTGTTAAACGGAACGCAGACGGGAGCTTCACCGACGCATCAAAATCGCAAATCTTAGCTGCCTACAAGCAGTGCAACGGAGCCGCCGTGCATCCCAAAAACGGCGAGCTTTACTTCAACAGTTACGAGCGCGGACAGGTTTTCCGCCTAGACATGAACAACTACTTCAACACCGTTGCAAGCGGCGGAACATGGTATCCCAACTGGACCGACGGCAACTTTAAGGAGCTGTTTACCATTCAAGATGTGAGTTGGGAGTTTAAAATCTTCATCCACCCCACTGGCAAGTACTGCTATATCGTGGTTATAAACAAGCATTACATTCTGCGTTCCGACTATAACGAAACCACCAAGAGCTTTGCTCCACCATACGTTGTGGCCGGACAAGCGCGAAACGACGGATGGGTAGACGGTGTTGGCACCGGTGCACGAGTAAACAGACCCTACCAAGGCTGTTTCGTGAAGAACAAGAAATACGTTGCCGAGAACCGCGACGATGTGTACGATTTCTACTTCTGCGACAACCGAAACCACTGTATACGCTATCTCACCCCCGACGGCATCGTCCGCACATACGCAGGACGCGGCACTTCGTCGCAAGCTGGCGATGGAAACACATGGGGAACGGAAGACGGAGACCTGCGAGAAGTGGCTCGTTTTAACAGTCCTACGGGAATTGCCTACGACGAAAACTCTAACACTTTCTACATCCTAGATACCCAAGGACGAAAGATACGCACCATTTCAATGGAAAAATAGAACTCCAAATAGAGCCATAAGACAATGAAAAAGATATTTATATTATTCTGGATGTTGTGCGGCATTACGCTTAACGCCTTAGCACAAGAACAGCTGGAAATATCGGGAACAGTAACCGACGCCACAGGAGAAGCCCTTATTGGCGTTAGCGTCACCGTGAAAGATGCCAAGGGACTGGGTACCATCACCAACATTGACGGTAAATACACCATCAAGATGCAGCAATACCAAACGCTGGTGTTCTCTTACCTGGGCTACAAACCCGTAAGCGTGCTGGTTAAAGGCGACAGAAGGGTTATCGACGTACAGATGGCAGAGGAGAAACTCAACACCATCGACGAGGTTGTCATCACGGGTCTTGGCGCGCAAAAGAAACTCACCGTTACGGGAGCCATCACCAATGTCGACCTCGGACAAATGAAACAATTCCCCTCATCAAACTTCACCAACGCCTTGGCAGGTAATGTTCCTGGCATCATCGCCATGCAATCGTCGGGTCAGCCAGGTAAAAGCACATCGCGCTTTTGGGTTCGCGGCATCTCAACCTTCGGTGCCAGTTCCGATGCGATGATACTAGTAGACGGTTTCGAACGGTCGAACATCAACGACTTGAACATTGAAGACATCGAGAGTTTCTCGGTATTGAAAGACGCCTCGGCAACGGCCATCTATGGCTCGAAGGGTGCTAACGGCGTTATTCTCATCACCACCAAACACGGTAAGGAAGGAAAGATAAACATCAACGCCAAAGGCGAGGTAGCGTATAACACCCGTACCATCACCCCGAAGTTTGTTGATGCGCCCACGTATGCCACTCTGCTCAACGAGGCACGCATAACGCGCAACCTCCCTCCGCAGTATCAACCCGAAGAGCTGGCACTAATCAGGTCGGGACTGGACCCCGACTTCTACCCCAACGTAGACTGGTCGAAACTTCTTCTTAAAGATGGTGCAATGAGCTATCGTGCTGATTTGAGTTTGAGTGGCGGTGGAAACACAGCCCGCTACTTCGCATCCCTATCGTATGTAGAAGACCAAGGCATGTACAACACCGACGAGACATTGCGCAACAGGTACAACACCAACGCCAATTTCAAACGCTGGAACTATCGTATGAATGTGGACATAGACGTTACGCCCACAACGGTTATCAAGCTGGGCGTATCGGGCAACCTCAACAAGCGCAACAGTCCTGGTCTTGGCGACCAATATGTATGGGGCGAACTCTTTGGTTTCAACGCCCTAAGTTCTCCCGTCCTCTATTCCAATGGCTATGTTCCGGCCTACGGTCGCCAAAAATATCAAATGAACCCTTGGGTTTCTGCCACACGCACAGGTTACAACCAAGAATGGGACAACAACATACAGACAAACGTAACGGTAGACCAAAAGCTGGATTTCATTACCCGTGGCCTCTCGTTTACAGGTAGGTTCGGATACGACACCTATAATAGCAACCACATATACCATCGCCTTTGGCCAGCCATGTATCGCGCCAACAGCCGCGATTCGCAAGGCAACATCATTTGGGATAAGCTTTTCGAAGAGTCGCCCATGGCCCAAACATCAGGCGGAGAAGGTTCGCGGCGCGAGTTTTTGGAGGCTTTACTACGTTGGAACCGCACCTTCAACAAACAACACAACTTTGGCGCTACTGCCCGTTTTACGCAAGACGAGCGGATACAGACACAAAATATAGGCACAGACATTAAAAACTCTGTCAGCCAAAAGAACCAAGGCGTTGCAGGGCAGATAACCTATAACTACGCCCTACGCTATTTTGCCGACTTCAACTTCGGCTATAACGGTTCCGAAAACTTTGCCGACCACCATCGCTTTGGTTTCTTCCCTGCCTTCTCCCTAGCTTGGAACGTAGCCGAAGAACCCCTCGTAAAGAAGGCATTACCGTGGCTCAACATGTTTAAGCTACGTTACTCGTGGGGCATGGTGGGCAACGACAATGCGGGAAGAAGCCATCGTTTCCCCTACCTTTACACTATCGACTTTACTAAAGAAGGCTACAATTGGGGGTCGAACCTTACCACAGCCACCACCACAGGCATGCACTATACGCAGGTGGCATCGCCAAACGTTACATGGGAGATTGCGCGCAAAACCGACGTTGGCTTTGACTTCGTGGCGTTCGACAACAAGTTCTCGCTCACGATGGACTATTTTTACGAGAAGAGAACGGGCATCTTCATGCAACGCAACTTCTTACCCGACATCACAGGACTTGAAAGTCGCCCTTGGGCAAACGTTGGCGCCGTAAAATCTAGCGGTTTCGATGGTAACTTCCAATACAAGGACCACATCGGTGAGATAAACTGGACGGTGCGCGGAAACATCACTTACAGTAAAAACACCATCCTAGAACGCGACGACGAAAACAACGTTTACGCCTATCAGTACGAAAAAGGCTACCGCATTGGCCAACAAAGGGGGCTTATTGCACAAGGCCTCTTCCGCGATTACGACGACATTCGCAATTCGCCCAAGCAAAGTTGGGGAACCGTACAACCTGGCGACATCAAATATAAAGACGTTAACGGCGACGGCGTTGTGAACGATGGCGACCGCGTGGCCATAGGTGCAACCAGCACCCCTAGCCTCATCTACGGGCTTGGAGCCTCTATTAGCTGGCGCGGTTTCGACTTTAACTTCCACTTCCAAGGAGCTGGCAAATACACGTTCCTCATCAACGGCGGTACGGTTAACGCCTTCAGCAATGGCCGCTGGGGAAATATTCTTAAAGGAATAACCGACAACCGATGGATTTCATCAGATATTTCGGGCACCAAGGAAACAGAAAATCCCAATGCCCCCTACCCCCGTTTGAGCTACGGCAGCAATAGCAACAACGAGCAGGCATCTACCTTTTGGTTACGCAACGGCCGTTTCTTGCGCCTCAAAAACCTCGACATTGGCTACACAATGCCCAAACCCTGGGTCAACGCCATACACTTGGAGAGCGCACGAATCTACATTTCGGGGCAAAACCTCATCACGTGGTCGGCCTTCGACCTTTGGGATCCCGAACTCGACAGCAGCAGGCGAGGCGAAGAATACCCCATCACTCGTTCGTTTACGGCAGGCATACAAATTAGTTTATAACCACAGACATACAACATGAAACGTAAAAATATTGCCCTGATAACGTTGGCGTTGGGCATCGGAATACTCTTTTCCGCTTGCAACGACTATCTGGACTCCGACAAATACTTTGAAGACCGTACCACGATTGAAAAGGTCTTCACCAGCAGAATACGCTCCCAACAATGGCTTGCCTACGCCTATTCGTTCTTGAAAGACGAGAACGCCGACGTTGTTGGCAAGGAGAAAGAAACCAATTCGTTTACCTTCGCCGACGACATGTACTATGGCGACCGCGACGTTAACTACGACTCAAAAGAGGCTGATGAGCTTTCGTACAACACGTTCATGCAAGGCGAATACGACGAAAACGACTTTAACCAAGGCTGGACAATGTGTTACAAGGGCATTTATCAGGCCTCAGTGTTCATCGCCAACATTTACAGGAACACCGAAATGACCGAAAAAGAACGGCTCGACTTTAAAGGGCAGGCACGTTTTGTGCGCGCTTACTTCTATTGGCTGTTGCTCCGCCGTTACGGTCCTGTGCCAATCATGCCCGACGAAGGCGTTGATTACACCCTTAGTTACGAACAGATAGCCACGCCGCGCAGCTCGTACGAAGAGGTGGCCAACTATATTAGCCGCGAAATGGTGCAAGCCGCCAAGGAAATACAATACACTAGGCGCGACGGCGAAAACATCGCACGCCCCACGAAGGGTGCTTGCCTGGCCACACGCGCCCTGGCATTGGCTTTCGCTGCCAGTCCGTTGGCCAACGGTAACACCGATGCCTACGCCAAGCAGCTGGTAGACGACAAAGGCCGGACATTGCTCAACACCGACTATCAAGAAGAGAAATGGGCGCGCGCCGCCGCTGCCTGCAAAGACGTTATGCAGCTTGGTGTGTACGACCTCTATCACGCCTCGTTCAGCACAACAGATGCAGCAGGCGACCCAGCCACCATCGTACCGGCCGACTCCACTTGCCAATTTGCCCAAAGCGACTGGCCAACGGGTTGGAAAAACATCGACCCCTTCAAGTCTTACCGTGTTTTGTTCAACGGAGACGTTGCTCCAGAAGACAATCCCGAACTGATATTCTCGCGTATAGACCAAAATGCCACACGCATAAACCACAGCATGATGTCGTTTGCACGTCATTCCATGCCTCGCGACTTTGGCGGATGGAACACACATGGCCTTACCCAAAAGATGGTAGACGCCTATTATATGAACGACGGAACCGACTGTCCTGGCAAAGACAGCGAGCTGAACGGCGGGAACGGTGCTGAACGTCTCAAAGGATTTACCACCGCACGCGACTATCGCCGCGGAAAATACAAGCCCTTGGCCGCCAACGTGTCGTTGCAATATGCCAACCGCGAACCGCGTTTCTACGCCTCGGTGGGCTATAACGGCTCTGTTTGGGAGTATTTGGGCGACCCCGAAAACACCCACCACAACCGCCAAACCTTCTATTATCGCGGTAGTGGCAACGGCTACAACAACTCGCAGTTCTACCTCCGCACGGGTATCAGCGTGAAAAAGTACGTCAATCCCACCGACGTTCCCGACCGCGAAGACTATAAGAACATCAAGAACAGGGCCGAACCCGCCATTCGCTATGCCGACATACTATTGCTCTACGCCGAGGCACTCAACGAACTTGATGGCACATACACCATCCCATCGTGGGACGAAAGCACCACTTACAACGTTCGCCGCGACATTGCCGAGATACAAAAAGGCATACACCCCATACGCATACGCGGCGGAGTGCCCGACTATTCGACAGACGTCTATGCCAACAAAGACCTCTTGCGCGCCAAAATTAAACGCGAACGCATGATTGAATTCATGGGCGAGGGCAAGCGTTACTTCGACCTGCGCCGCTGGAAAGACGCGCCACGAGAACTGAACCAACGCATTTATGGCTGCAACGTAATGATGGATGCCAACCACGCAGCAGAGTTCCAACAGGTTATCCCCATCAACAACCTGCGCAGCACATTCTCAGACAAGATGTACTTTTGGCCCATCCGCCACAGCGAACTGAAACATAACTCGCGCCTGACACAGAACCCAGGATGGACCTACAACGATTAACCTACCCTTTAAGTGACAAGAAAATGAAAGTAAAACATCTTCCGATATATGCGGCGATGCTCGCAAGCGCACTCGCCACGCTTACCGCCTGTAACGACGAATGGAAAGAAGAGCAATACACGCAGTACGTTAGTTTCCGCGCACCGCTTGGCAAATTGGGCGTTACCAACGTTTATGTGCCTTACAGCAGGCGCAATGCCGACAAGACTTTTGTCGAGGGTAGCGGACTCTCATCGTATAAGCTACCCGTAATCGTTAGCGGTTCGCTGCAAAACGAGAACAACATCACGGTGCATGTTGCGCACGATGGAGACACGCTTAACGTGCTAAACCAAGCCCGTTTCTTAAATCGCACCGAACTGTGGTACACCGACATGAAGGATTATGCCACTGTTCCAGAGACGACGACCATCCCATCGGGCGAGAATGTGGGGCTGCTTAACATAAAATTCAACTTCAATGGCATCGACATGAGCAACAAATGGGTGTTGCCGCTTACCATCGTAAACGGCGATAACTATGGCTACACCGCCCATCCACGTAAGAACTACGCCAAGGCGCTGCTCCGCATCTTCCCCTTTAACGACTATTCGGGCGACTATTCGGGCAGTACGATGAAGATTTTCGTTACAGGCGACGAGGCTAACGCCACCGCTAAATCTATCATTCGCGGATATGTGGTGGACGATAAGACCATCTTTTTCTACGCAGGCGACATAGACGAGAGCCGCACAGACCGTGCCAAGTACAAGGTCTTTGCTCGTTTCAACGGCGAAAAGGAAGGCACGGTAGACTTCTATACCACCAACAACGACCTGAAACTGAAGGTGAACAAGCAGGCCTCGTTTCACATTATCGAGCAAAAAGACGATGTGAAGCCTTATCTCGTGCACCGCTACGTTATCATCAACAACATTAGTTACGATTACGTAGACTACACCTCGGCTCCTGGAACAGAGTTTAATTGGTCTGTTAGCGGTACGCTCACACTAGAACGACAGATAAATACACAAATACCCGACGAGGACCAAGCCATCGAATGGTAACGTTCCTAGTTGCCTAAACACATTAAGGCGTGTCTTATCAACCGCACGCCTCAACACAGACCCAATCTGTTAAGGCAGGTTCTAAAAATTACCTCCACTGGATTTTTAGGCTCTATCTGTGCAGATTTCTATTACCCATTGATGGAACATAGTGAACTATGCGACTGAAAGGGTAAGAGGAAGATGCCAGATAAAGGCAAAAAGACCGTGAAGAGCAAACTAAAAAAGGAGAAAAGACGTAAGCGTGGAATTTTTAGAACAGGCCGTAAATCTTTCTTAACCTCCCAACTCTCTTAAAAATAAAATGGTTGATTGTTGTTATAGTAGTAGTCAGAAAGCCATGCTTTATCTCTCAATGGGATGTAAGCATGGCTTTCCCTTTCCCCTCCCTTCTCCCCTATTGCCTATAAGAAACGCCTTGCAAGATGTATTAGTGGTGGACGAGTGGACAAGTTAACTTGCTAACTGGTCAACCGGTCAACTTTATATCCTGTAATATTTTCGGCAAGATTTTTAACATTATGAGTGCCATCTTTGTCCACCAAACGCCTACCTTGTCTCAAAAAATCGATTCTCGCGACGGTTGGTTATGATGTAAAAAGGGGTAGCGAGTGAATGCTGACAAAATGAATGTTTATTACAAAAAGCTGACTTTTGCGCCAGATTTTGGGCTATTTGATGCTAAATACCGTGCAATATGCCGCTAAACGCAGTGCATTTTGGTGCTAAACGCAGTGCATTTTGGTGCTAAATGCAGTGCGTTTTGGTGCAAAACGCAAGGTAAAATGGTGCTAAACGCAGTGCAAAATGCAGCTAAACGCAAGGCAAAAAGCATAAACATCCACCGCAAATGTATAAACAGAACCTTTAAGAACCATGAAATACATGGCTAGAAAGGGTAAAATGGTCGTTAAAAAGTGGGGTTTTGGGGTTTAAAAGTTGCTTTTGGGGCTGCAAAAATCATGGGTTGGCAACCAAACTAGAAAGGCAAAATGGTGCAAAATGCAGGTAGTTTTCTTAAAATTGAACATGTTGTAAGGCGTGAAAGGCTAGAAATAGGGGCGATTTACCTATATTTTGGCCTATGTTTTCGCTAGAACGGAGCGAAAATTAGAGTGATGTTGTAAAATAAAAGATAATGATTTAAGATTTGAGTTGATGAGTTTGTGAGTTTTCCAGTTTGTAAGTTGATATGTTCGGGAATTGTTAGTCTTTCGAGAGTTTATAAGTCGGTGTTTTGATTTGTCCTGCACTTCGTGTATGAGAAAGGTGTTTATCTTGTGTTGGCATCACAGGGAGAACAAACGCCTCTTAATATATAGAAACATTAAAAGTCAAGACGACTTCACCTCATATTTATGATGATGTTCAAGAGGTAAGAGGAAATAAAAGTTAAGGATGCCTTAAAATACAAAGGAAATATAGAACCTCTTTTTTAAGGAAATCGCTACTTTTTGTATCTCTGTGATTTTATCATACGCAAATTCTATTGATCTGGATAAATAATAATCATCAGTTTCTCCTATAACCCTATCACATGACCAATTTAGATATATATACTTATACCCCCAATCATATAAGATATAATCTATATCTCCTGATTTAGAAATTGTCAAGACATCGGCTCCTATAATAGGTGTTGAATTATATTTTGCTAAACCAATAAAGTCTAACGCATCTTTTTCGTTAAGGACAAATGTTGTATCACCAACATTATGGGAGGGTAAATGGATTCTCCTTTGTTCTAAAAATTTCAATAACTCTTCTTTCACTTTTTTGTTGCTGCCTTAAAAAATCTGTGATTAATCTCTCCGGTAGGTGTTTTTATATACCTTAATTCCGTAGCATAAAATCTTTTGAGAAATCCAAGTGCCTGAGAAACAAAGTTCTCAAAACACTTGGATATGTCAGAGATTTCACCTATCTTGGTGCTGCAAACATAACAAGTAAGCAAAAATCTGACATGGCAAAGGTAGCAATTAAAAACGAGAATATCACTTCCTTCGGTGGAATTTATCACATTATGGACGTTTTCTCAAAGTTGGGCTTTGAAAAACTTACCGAATCCGTATTGGGCAAACGTGGAAGTAGCGGCAAGGCATTCAGCCATGGAAGTATTTTCGGCTCTCTCTTCTTCAGCTACCTTTGTGGTGGAGAATGCCTTGAGGACATCAATGCGCTTATTGGGCAGTTCAAGCAGAGACCTGACACGCTATTACCCGGTGCCGACACTGTGGGGCGCGGACTAAAGGAGCTTACCGAGAAAAATATTGTCTATAAGAGCGAGACCTCCGACAAGTCGTATAGTTTCAACACAGCAGAAAAGCTGAATACCTTACTTTTACGGATGATACGGAGGATGGGACTTATAAAGGCGGGCAGTCATGTTGACTTGGACTTTGACCACCAGTTTATTCCATCCCACAAGTTCGATGCAAAGTATTCCTACAAGCAGGATTTTGGCTATTTCCCTGGTTGGGCTTCCCTTACTAAGCAGACCTTACTTCAATAGTAAACTTATTTTCGTGTTGCTTAAAATACTGCACTGTGTTGATAGTTGGAATATCCAATTGTGTGCATACGGCAGGAATCTTTAGGAAAAGTTTGCCATCATTTTGACTAAGACTTTCTTCGGTAAGTATCTGAATTGATTCAAGAGATTGCTTCTCCTGCATCGCATATACAATCATTGTACAATCTGTACCTCGAACATAATTTTCACGTTCATTCTGATATGCATCCTCATCATCTTGAAGTCTACGCTTCTTAATGGCTCTATCAACAAAATTGTTGTCAAGCATATTATAGAACTTTTGGGATGGAATAAGATTTGTAGTAGAATACACCATTTTCTTGTCTTGTAGACATTTGAAAGTTTTATATGCAATTCCTTGAGATACATTTCTAATTTCCTCTATTACTTTATCCAAGAGAATAAGTGAGCCGTTCTCTATTTCTTTTTTCAGAAATGCATCTAATGCATCAGTATTATCAAAAGGATGATAGGACTGGGCCATACGAACTAAGGATGATGTATCTATTATTGTTCTCATTGGTATCTGAATTCAAATATTTCCGTAGGTTTAATTTTCATAGCCCTACAATATTCCTGTTCTCCTATCGTATCTGATGATAGAGCAACGGAAAAAACGTCTTTCACTATTTCTGCCCTTATTGGCTGAGGATTTCTCCCTTGCACTTCTATGCCGTTGGCCTTATCTTGTTCTTTTTGAAGAGCTTTCCTTTCCTCTCTTTGTTGCCACTGTTCTATCATTTCTTCCTTAATATTCACATAGACTTCGTATGATATTTTTTTCTGGATAAGCAGATTTGTGAAAATGGCTAAGCGGCTAGC
>ERZ773035.1456-NODE-1456-length-17049-cov-7.480523_pt1 | contig 17049 bp, 13 predicted proteins | sample MGYA00511487_ERZ773035 | MGnify/ENA primary metagenome ERZ773035 (study PRJEB29015, sample SAMEA2737985) | human oral metagenome | biome: human oral; feature: human-associated habitat; material: dental | place: China | collected 2024 ...
TATTTTTTATGCCCACTTTTAAAGTGAGCTGTCGGCAGTCTTAGTATCTGCCGGCTATGGGTGAATCCCTTTTATATTAGCGATTGATGCTTATTCCAATGCCCCGGAAAGCATTTGTCTATAAAATAAATTATTTAATTAAGTATTGATTGATATTGTAATGGAGGACTATGATGAATACATTTATGGCTAATCCTGATAAGCTCGACAGAAAATGGTATGTTGTTGATGCTACAGGTTGCACTTTAGGACGTCTCTCATCAGAGGTGGCAAGTGTATTAAGAGGCAAGAATAAGACTTGTTTTACACCACATGTTGACTGTGGAGATTATGTGATTGTTGTTAATGCTGATAAGATAAAGGTTAGCGGTAAGAAACTGGATCAGAAGATTTATTATCATCATTCAGATTATGTAGGCGGTATGAAGGAAACTACATTAAAGGAACTTTTAGCTAAGAAGCCTGAAAGAGTTATAGAATTTGCTGTTAAGGGTATGCTGCCGAAGGGACCGCTTGGAAGAAAAATGTATACAAAGCTTCATGTATATGCAGGTCCTGAACATAATCACCCAGCTCAGAAACCGGAAGTTATGACTATAAAGGGTTAATGAGAGGTAGAAAAGGAGAGTAAATCAATGGCTAATGATAAATTTTACGGAACTGGAAGAAGAAAAAAATCTATAGCTAGAGTATATCTTGTACCTGGTAACGGTAAGATTACTATAAATAAAAGAGATATAGATAACTATTTGGGATTGGAAACACTTAAGGTAGTTATACGTCAGCCTTTAACAGCTACAGATACACTTAATAAGTTTGATGTACTTGTAAATGTGCATGGTGGCGGATTTACAGGACAGGCAGGTGCTATAAGACATGGTATAGCAAGAGCTTTATTGAAAGCTGATGCTGAGTACAGACCGACTCTTAAGAAGGCAGGATATCTCACAAGAGATCCTAGAATGAAAGAGCGTAAGAAATACGGTCTTAAGTCAGCTCGTAGAGCACCACAGTTCTCAAAGAGATAATCAGAATATACAGAATATGGAAAACCGCAGAAATTCGATGTTTCTGCGGTTTTTCATGCCCAAAATGTTGAAAAAATAATGTTCCTAAATGTATCGTAATGTTATTGAGATAATAAAAGATGCATTTAATACTTTTCTTGAGGGGACGGTGTTATAGTATTCATTAAAATTTACATTGTTCGAAATGTCATCGCAATGTTATTGAAATATTCCTAAATGTTACCGCAATGTACCTAAATGTTACCGTAATGTTCCGAAATGTTGTTGCAATGTTCCAAAATGTTTGTTATGTTTTATAAAAAGAATCCCGGAGGCACTGGGATGAAGATATTAAAACGCTGAAAGAGCATAAGAATATCAATCCCGGCGGATATACATATGCTATTGAGGCAGATAGAATTTTCTTTGCAGACAAATAAGAATAATATTCCTTTTTACAGCCAAAGGTGTTATTATTCTTTTATTGTGCGATAAACTTATACATTTAGAGGTAATTTCGTATGCGAGTCCTGATAATAGGATAGCTAAATCGTTAAAATCAAAGGGAGATCGAAATATATGAAGAGGAAGGCTTACAGTGCCGGTACTGTTAAGATGTCCTTCTGGTTTATGGAATTCCGAAAGGTTGTCGGACTTCTTGCAGAAGGGAAATCTTTAAATGAAATAAAAAAGATCAATCAAAATGAGAATATATTTGCTGCACCTACAACACTGCGTTCAAAGCAAATCTTAAGTACTGTTTCAGGAAGGATAAGTATGCTTGATAAAAGCTTTATAGAAATATTTCAGAGCAGTGATGTTGCAACACAAAAAATTTTTGCTCTTGTTGCAGCCTTTGCCTATGACACCTTGTTTTTTGACTTTGTGTATGAAGTACTCAGAGAGAAAATGATTATCGGCAGCAACACATTTACGGATAGTGATGTTAGAATTTTCTTTAAAGATAAGCAGCTACAGGATGAAAAAGTTGCGAAGTGGACAGATGCAACACTTAACCGACTGGGGCGTTCATATAAGACAATGCTGTACGAAGCCGGATTTATTGATAAAGGAAAGACTGAAAGAACTATCATAAAGCCTATTCTTGATCCGCTGATGGAACAGTGGTTGAAAAATCACGGTATGGAAGCTTGTATCAGGGCGTTGACAGGGGTGAGATAATGGCAGATTTAGCACTAAGACTTGATAAAATGGAGCTTGAAATAAGAAAAGCAAAATTCAGAAAAAACTTTGGAAGGGCAAATGAAGTAAATTATTGGATATTTGATTATCCGCCTGAAAAAGAATTGGAAGTAAGAAAGAGGATAGAGTATCTGAAAAATAAAAATAAGAACGGTGCGGATGATTTTGAGCTGGTAGTATTTGACCTCTATGATATAATTATCGACTTTTTGGAACAGAAAAACTTTCTGGAAAAGTGTTTTGACTTCGAGAAAAAAAACGGCTTGGAAAAAATCACGAAGGCAGTAAGCAACTCCATGAAGTTTAATGATGATGACAGCATAATAGTACAGTATATAAAGGATAATACACCGGATAATGCAGTAGTATTCCTTACAGGGATAGGCAAATGCTATCCTATCCTTCGTTCACACAAAGTCCTTAATAACCTCCATCAGGCATTTGTTAAGGCGCCTGTAGTGATGTTTTTTCCGGGTACATACAACGAACAGGAACTTGTTCTTTTTAATGAAATCAAAGATGATAATTACTACAGAGCATTTAAGCTCGTAAAATAGGAGGCATAAAATGCAGATCAAAGATATGTTTGCAAAAAAAATCGACCGTGAGATGCAAGGAGTCATCATTGTCGGACAGGGTGAAGAAACCAATGTTTCACAGGAACTTGAAGAGTATGTGGTAACTAAGGAATTGCAAAAACATTTTGCGGATTTTTTTGCTGCGTATAAAAAAGGAATCAATGGGAATACAGCTAAGATGGGCGTGTGGATCTCAGGTTTCTTCGGTAGCGGTAAATCTCACTTTCTAAAGATATTATCTTATCTTTTGGATAACAAACAGGTTGGGGACAAACACGCTCTGGATTACTTTATTGAGGATGAAAAAATACTTAATTCCACTGTTCTTGAAGATATGAGACTTGCTGCAGGTATACCGGCTGATGTCGTTCTTTTTAATATTGACTCCAAGAGCGAGTCAAGCGGAAAGCAGAGTAAAGATGCCATAGTCAATGTATTCTTGAAAGTTTTTAATGAGATGCAGGGATTTTGCGGCTCTATGTCCCATGTAGCAGATCTGGAAAGAAGACTTAGTGAAGAAAATAAGTTTGACGAGTTTAAAGCGGCTTTTGAAAGTGAGTATGGAGAAGGCTGGGATAAATCTCGCAAGGACTTTGATTTTATACAAGACAGCGTGGTTGATGCGCTGGTATCTATGGACTTTATGAGCGAAGCTGCTGCAAGAAACTGGTGTGAGAAAGCAAGTGAAGCCTACACTATAAGTATTGAAGATTTTGCAAAGCGTGTAAGGGCATATATAGAGAAAAAGGGAAATAACCACCATGTTGTCTTCCTTGTGGATGAGATTGGACAGTATATAGGCGATGATTCCAAATTGATGTTAAACCTTCAGACCGTTACGGAGGAACTTGGGAAAGAATGTCAGGGAAAGGCATGGGTCATCGTTACATCTCAGCAGGATATAGATTCCATTACCAAGGTAAAGGACAATGATTTCTCCAAGATTCAGGGGCGTTTTGACACCCGCCTTTCTTTATCGAGTGCAAATGTTGATGCGGTTATCAAAAAGAGAATACTTGATAAGACTAAGACGGCAGCACAGACATTAAGACTTTTATATGAGCAAAAGGCAACTATAATTAAAAACCTTATCGTATTTAATGACGGTGTGGAGAAGAAATTATATGCAAATGAAGCTGATTTTTCAGAAGTGTACCCCTTTGTACCGTATCAGTTCAACTTACTTGCAAGTGTTCTGACCTCTATCCGTACACATGGTGCATCGGGTAAACATTTGTCTGAAGGTGAGCGTTCTATGCTTGCCTTGTTCAAAGAATCGGCATCTACATTAAAAGATGAGGAAATGGGCGTACTTGTGCCTTTCCACCGCTTCTATGATACCTTGGAAAACTTTCTTGACCATAGCCATAAGGGAGTGATAGCTAAGGCGTATGCCAATAACTACATCAATACAAAGCAAAAAGACTCGGATGTATTTGCCGTCAATGTTTTAAAAACACTTTTTATGATCAAGTATGTGCTTGAAATAGAGTCTAATATAGACAATATCACCAGTCTGATGATTGAGCATATTGATGATGATCGTATAGAGCTTAAGGAAAAAGTGGAAGAGGCACTTAAGATACGCATAAGCCAGATGCTTGTTCAAAAAAACGGTAATCTATATGTATTCCTGACTGACGAAGAGCAGGAAATAAATAACGAGATTGAAAAAGAAAATGTAGAGATGCCGGAAGTTATCACAAAGATTGCCGAGATGATTTTCGAAGATATTTTTACAGATAAAAAGTATAGATATCCTGAATTTAACGGAAGATACTCTTTTTCTTTTAATCAGGTAGTTGATGACCGTCCGTATAAGTCTAATCAGGGCTTTGATATAGGACTTCGTATTCTGACTCCGTGGTATGACGGCGGAATGGACGATGCGACACTTCGAATGATGTCGGGGCAGGGGAAGGAAGTCCTGGTAGTACTTCCGAATGATGATGAGTTCCTGACCGAGATGAGAGCGTATCTGAAAATTGAGCGTTTTCTTCGCAAAAATACTTCTACGCAGCTTGCCAAATACGAAAGTATTAAGGAGGCAAAGCGTTTGGAAATGCGTGAACGCAATGCCAATACAAAGCTCTATCTGACAGAAGGATTAAAAGAAGCAACCATCTATGTCAATGGAGATATAGTCCGCCTGTCTTCTAAAGAAGTGAATTCAAAGATAGCTGAAGCTATAGGTCGTCTGGTACAGACGGTCTATCATAAACTTACTTATATAGATAAGGCAATGGGTGAAGCGGATATTGCTAAGCTTCTTCGTACAAGTAACCAGATGCTTCTTCAACCGGAAGGCGGTACGGAGGCTAATGCCCACGCACTTGATGATGTGTTAGGATACATTTTCATGAACTCCCGTAATCACATGAAGACCTCCATGAAGTCGGTAAAAGACCGTTTTATGAAGGCACCTTACGGATTTGTGGAAGATGACATTAATTGGCTGATTGCACGCTTGTTTAAGCGAGGCGACCTTACCTTTAGTGTAAACGGTGTCTATGTCAGTTTAAATAACAAATCGGAAGAAGAGATTATAGGCTATATTACTAAAAAAGCCTTTGTAGAAAAACTTTTGATGGAAGAAAGAGTGCGTGTAAGCGAGAAGGATAAGAAAGCTGTTCGTGATGTAATGAAAGAGGTATTTCATGCTGCTGTTTCTACAGAGGATGAGGATAGCATTATGAAGAGTTTTCAAGGCTATGCGACCAATATGGTAAATGACATGAGCAGATTGGAAGCGTATTACAATCAATACGCCTATCCGGGTAAAAAGGTTTTGGATATGGGCAAACGCCTGTTACAGTCTACTATGCAGCTTACATCCACGCTTGAATTTTTTGAATATGTTTCTAAGATGCGTGAGTCATTTTTTGATTTGGCAGAAGATTATGAGCCGGTAAAAACATTCTTTGGCGGTGAGCAGCAAAATATCTTCATGCGTGTGCTTGATATGCTTGCAATCTATGAAGACAGCAAGACATATATAGTGGATACAAAGCTGGAAGAAGTTGTGGAAAAGATGCATACTATTGTAAAGCAGGATAAACCTTATAAAAATATACCACAGCTTCCCGAGCTTCTTAAGCAATTTAGAGATGCTTATGCTAAGGTTATGGAAGTGGAAGAAGCACCGGTTCTTGACTCTATAGATCAATCAAGGCAGCGTGTTCTGGAAGTACTTGCTACAAAGGAATATGCCGAGCAAAAGAAAGAGCGTTATCTGTCTTTATTTGAAGAAATTCATAAAGGAGCAGAAAGTTGTAACAATGTATCGGCTCTTAGAAGTTTTGCGGATAAGGCAGGGGCTTTAAAAATTCGTCTTATGGACGAAATGGACAATATGGATCGTCAGATAGTGGAAAGAAAACAGGCTGAAGAAATCCGTAGAATCAGGGAAGAAGCTAAGAAACAGGGGGTCGATGTCAGCGATGCACAAGTAGCTCAAAATATAGCTGAGCAAAATAAGCAGTATAAAGTCCGTAAAACAAAGAATGTTTCCATTAAGAAAATAACAGGCACATCTTCATGGAGACTGGAGAACACAGCGGATATTGATAAGTATATTGAAGAACTTAGAAAAACACTTGTTACTCAGTTGGATGAGGATACGATTGTAAATGTAGAGTTTTAGTAAATTAATAAGAGGCTTTGATTTATAGCTTAGAGTTAAGACAGCTCATTTATCATGCTATGCATATATATTTACCACTAAAACTGTAATATTTACATAATATAAAAAGAAATAAAGATAAGACGCTTAACAGTTATAAAGACCTTGGAGAGGGTCTTAAAAAACCACTACTATACAACATGAGGAGAGAGCAAGGGCATGAACAAGTCAGCCATCAAAAATTTTGCGATTTGGGCTAGAAATAAACTCATAGCAGATATAAGTTATCGTGCCGGTTTGATCGGAATTACGGCAGAGGGAATAAGCACTGCACTTTCGCAGTCTACAGCCGACACCGAGTTTTATGATATCAAAACCGATAAGCCGTACTCCATAGCTAAAGAAAAAATAGAGCAGAGAAGAAAACTGGTAGAAGTAATTCGCAGGAAAGAAAAGGATACCGACTATAAGACTGCTTATAAGTATATAATCGAAGAGGTTGCCTACACTTGGTTTAACCGTCTTATTGCTATACGATTTATGGAAGTAAATGACTATCTGCCTTCTCATGTGCGTGTGCTTTCTTCAGATACGGGAAAGCTGGAGCCTGATATGGTAAGCAGTCCCTTTGATGCGGAGCTTGAATTTACAGACAGGGAAAAAAAAGAGATCCTACAGCTAAAGACAGATAATAAGTTGGATGAACTTTTTTGCCTGCTTTTTATCAAGCAGTGTAATGCACTAAATGAATATCTGCCGGCACTTTTTGAGAAGACCGCTGACTATACGGAGCTTCTTTTAAATCTTTCTGTTATTGACAGAGATGGAGTGGTCTATAAATTGGTTCATGATATAGATGAAGATGACTTCAATGTGGAAAAAGGCGGTCAGGTGGAAATTATCGGATGGCTGTATCAGTATTACAATACAGAACCGAAAGCACAGGTTTTTGGAAGAACTTCGGGTACAAAAATAAGAAAAGAGGATATTCCGGCAGCAACTCAGCTTTTTACACCGGACTGGATAGTTCGCTACATGGTGGAAAACAGTCTTGGACGCTTATGGGTGGAAGGACATCCTAATGATGAATTAAAGGCAAATTGGAAGTACTATCTGAAAGAAGCTAAGCAGGAGGCAGAAGTACAGGAAAAACTTGATGAAATCAGGAAAGAGTACACAAAGCTCAGTCCTGAAGATATCAAGGTAATTGATCCTTGTATGGGCAGCGGTCATATATTGGTATACGCCTTTGATGTACTTATGCAGATTTACGAAAGTGCCGGATATGGGCAGCGTGATGCGGCAAAAAGTATACTTAAAAATAATATCTATGGTCTGGATATAGATGATAGAGCCTTTCAGTTGGCGTATTTTGCAGTAATGATGAAGGCAAGACAGTATAACCGAAGGATATTAAGCAGTGAACATAAGCCGAATTTATATTCTATTCAGGAGAGCAACGGTATTAATAGAGAGCAGCTTAAATACTTCGGTGTAGGCTTAAGCGAGGATGAAAAGGAGAAGGCTTTGGGTCAAATGACAGCTCTTCTTGATACCTTTATAGATGCGAAAGAATACGGTTCTATACTTACAGTTGAACAATATGATTGGGAGCTGTTGGAGAGGTTTGTGGAAGGTAGTGATGATGCAGGGCAGATAAGATTGGATAATTTGCACTTGGATGAAACTGCAAAAGAGCTTAGGCAGATGATTGCGCAGGGGAAGGTGCTGGGGGAGAAATACTGGGTTGCTGTTACGAATCCTCCGTATATGGGTAATTCAGGTATGTCAGATAAATTAACATATTATCTATATAAGTTTTATCCTTGTAGCAAAACAGATTTATATGCTACTTTTATTGAGAGGTGTGCTTATTTTACTGAAACAAATGGTTATATGGCAATGATTACACAACATGGGTGGATGTTTTTATCAAGTTTTGAAAAGCTTCGAATTAATATTGAAGCTTCGGATATTATTTGTATGGCTCATCTTGGAGCAAAAGGATTTGATGAAATCAATGGAGAGGTTGTTCAAACCACAACATTTATTACACGCAATTCATTTTTCACTGGTTACAAAGGGATATATGCACGACTACTTTCAGCTTCTTCAGAATGTGAGAAAGCAAAGCTTTATCTTTCTGGAAAGCATAGGTATGAATCAGGGCGAGAAAGCTTTAATATAATTCCAGGAAAGCCGGTTGCATATTGGTTTAATAATCAATTTTTAAATGTATTTAAGAATAGAATACTTGCAGATGTAGCAAAACCTAGACAGGGATTAGCTACAGGTGATAATGATCGTTTTCTCAGATTGTGGTCAGAAGTGAGTATTAAGGAAATCAAGTTTAGTTGCAAAAGTAGAGATGATGCAGAGAAGACAGGAAAGAAATGGTTTCCATGCAATAAGGGAGGAAGTTATAGAAAATGGTATGGCAATAATGCTTACATTGTCAATTGGAAAAATGATGGTATTGAGATACGGAATAATTATAGTGAAAATGGAAAACTTAAATCAAGACCACAAAATATGGATTTCTATTTTAGGGAAGGAATAACTTGGTCAACTATTGCAAGTGGAGATTTGTCTATGCGTTATAGTCCTGTAGGTCATATATTTGAAACAAAGGGTTCGGTGTGTTTTCCAAATAATGAATCGCAGTTATTATATTTGCTTGGATTGACGAATACACCTATTGTGTCAGTCATCCTATCGGTTCTTTCTCCAACACTAGATTTTCATGAAGGACCATTAGGCAAAATTCCTGTAATAATTGATAAGAATTATATGGAAAATGTAATGTACCTTGTAGAAAGTTGTGTTGAAATATCAAAACAAGACTGGGATTTTTTTGAAACCTCATGGGATTTTATTACACATCCTTTAATAACCTACAGGTCAGGTACGGAATATGCAGCTATTCCAATAGACCAATGGCAGTATCGTATTTCAGAAGTATATAGTGAATGGAAGTCCAATGTGGAAGAATGTTTTAAGTTGCTTAAGAAAAACGAAGAAGAACTCAACCGCATCTTCATCGATATCTACGGTCTACAAGATGAACTGACCCCTGATGTTGCTGACAAGGACATTACAGTACATCGTATATTTGACAGCAAGGAAGATGTGCCGGAGTCTATGAAGGGATCTGCATATATCAGAACTAAGAAAGACGAGATAGTTTCCCTACTTTCATACTTCATCGGCTGTATGTTCGGTCGTTATTCACTGGATACCGAAGGTCTTGCCTATGCCGGAGGTGAATGGGATGATACTAAGTACAAAAGGTTTAAGCCTGATGTCAACAACATTATCCCTATAACCGATGAAGAGTATTTAGAGGATGATATCATAACCCGTCTTTGCACTTGGTTAAAAGTGGTTTATGGTGAAGAAACATTGGAAGTGAATCTTGACTTTATCGCAGAGGCACTTGGCAATAAGGGGAATACTTCTCGTGAGGTTATCAGAAATTATTTCCTTAACGACTTCTTCAAAGACCATTGTCAGACTTATTCCGTAACAGGCTCAGGTAAGCGACCGATATACTGGCTTTTTGAATCAGGCAAGCAGAACGGATTTAAGGCACTTATTTATTTACACAGGTATAATGCTGATACTATAGGCAATCTTCGTATTGACTATCTGCATAGAATGCAGCGTATCTATGAGAGCGAGATCAATCGTATGCAGGACACTATCAACAATAGTACCAATGCTCGTGAAGTGGCAGCAGCTACCAAACGAAAGGAAAAGCTGACAAAGCAGTTAAAGGAATGTCGTGAATATGACGAGAAAATCGCACACTTGGCACTTAGTCGTATTGAGCTTGATCTGGATGACGGTGTAAAAGTGAATTATAAAAAACTTCAGACCGGAGTAGACGGAAAGTTCTATGAGGTTCTTGCAGATTCAAAGAATATTATGATTAAGGAAAAGTAAGTAGAGAATATAGAATAGTATGTTTGTAACTATGAGTGCGACTAATACGACCGAAAGTGCGACTAATATGACTGAAAGTGCGACTAAACCTGCGAATGATTCTGCAACTAAAGATGCCGGTAAAGCGAATAATATTACCGCCACAATCAAGGATGAAGTTGGCGGTGATGGCGGCAAAGTTTGGCGGTAATGGCGGTAAAACAGAAAATATTACCGCCAAAATCAGGGAAAGACTTGGCGGTATAAACACAGATGAATCGGTAGGATATGAGGCTGATATCATTGAATATGTAAGGCTACATCCCAATGCAACTCAAAGATCCATAAATACTGCTATCGGAGTACCGCTTAGGACTATTCAGCGTACCATGTCCCAATTGCAGAAAAAAGGTATTCTGATAAGAGAAGGAAGCAGCAGACTTGGACAGTGGAAGGTAATAGATTAAATGGCGGAATTAAACCTAAAACAAATTATAGATCGTTTGAATGAAGAATTCACCGGTGATAGCAGAAAACTTGTTTTTTGGTATGACGATAAAGGGGAATTTGAAGAAGATATGCAGGCTGTGGAACTGGACAATGCCAAGGTATACTTTTTACAAAAGGATAACCAGTTCTATACAAAATATTTTTTGGAGCGTAAAGATAGAGAGACTAATTATCTTATCTACGCTCCGTTTCCAAAGCCGGATGTAAAAGACAATCATCTGGAGGATACCTGTGCTTATTCCAAGAGATTCTTTGCAGATAGGGCTTCTTTGCTTTCACTGGATCTTGGAATTGATGTAAGGTACAAGCCCATCATTGAAAAGCATATTAAGTTCTTTGCAAATAAGGAACGCACACAAAGATTTTATGATCTGGAAATTGAGAACTTCAATGAGGAAAATATTCTAATTGGGCTTTTGAGCAGCATTTGCCGTACACGAACCTGTTCTTTTGAAGAGGTAGTTCGTGTGATTTTGACTGACGGACAGTTGCAGGACAATAAATTCCTTGTAGAGATCAAAAAGTATGACCTTTTAGACACTTTTTGGAAACTGTGTGAGAAGTATTTTGGATATATGGATGCGAAGCCGACATTGGAGAGCTTTGTGCTTACACTTTTTGTAAGCTATACGGCAAAGCAGATTTCATCTAAATTGCCTAAGGACTGGCAGCCTTTTGTTTCTTATAAATCCGGCAATGTTATAGCATTTATGGATAGCATGAAGAACAATATAGTATATCGTGATAAGTATGATGAATTTTCTGATTTGGCAGCAGCTAAGTTAAGGGCAATAAGTGTATTTGAGGATTATCTGCCGGAGGAACTGTTAAACTGCGATACCTTTATTTGCATTGATCGGATTTTGATCAAGTGGATGGTAGAGCGTTTGCTAGATGAAGATATAGGAGGAAAGCTTGATGGTAAGACTATTCCCGATATTGCTAAAATGCGTGAAAAGACGCATTTTGGTGAAAGAATGGGACGGGCATATCGCCTGCTTGGCAGTGCTTACCATATCGTGTCCAGTACAGCTTATAAAAGTCCTGACGGACTTACTTCTATCTTGGCACAGTATATAGAATCTGATTATAAGATTGACAGGGAATATAGAAAATTTTATTATGAATTTGATCAACTAAAAGAAATGCATTTATTTGAAAGGCTTCGTGAACTGGTAGAAAATATTTATACTAATGAATATCTGTCCGAGCTTCTTACAAAATGGAATCAGGGTCTTAAGGAGGAAGGTGCATTAAAAAAACTTCCTCTACAGATTGATTTTTATACTCGTAATATCAGTAATGCTAAGGAGCGTACCGTTGTTATTATCTCTGATGCCCTGCGTTATGAGCTGGGACAGGAGTTATACGGGATTTTATCCGATGATCCGAAGTGCAGGGTGAAAGCAGATGTGCAGCTTAGTGTTCTTCCTTCTTATACAAGACTTGGCATGGCTGCACTCTTACCTCACAGCAGCATTACTATGACGGATGATTATCAGGTTATGGTTGACGGATTGCCTTGTGATAACTTAGCAAAAAGGCAGGCGATATTACAGAAATATTCACCCAATAGTATCTGTGTGCAGTTTGATGATATTAAAAACTTAAAGAAGACAGAGCTGCGTGATATCTTTACCGGTAAACAGTTGATTTATGTGTATCACAATCAGATTGATGCCAGAGGAGATAAGGCAAATACGGAAGATGAGGTATTTGTTGCCTGCAAGGAAGCACTTACGGAGATTATTGATCTTATTCGCCGTATTTCTACCAACGCAAATACCTATCATTTTATTGTTACATCGGATCATGGGTTTATTTATAAGAGAGATAAGATAGGAGAAAGCGGAAAAATTTCCGGTATAAATGATAAGAATGCCTTTGTAAATCGCAGGTTTATTGTCTCACAAAATGCCGTTAAGGAAGATGGCATAGAAAGTGTTTCTCTGGGTGAGATCCTTCGAAGTCAAGATACAAAGATGGTTTCATTTCCAATCAGTACTAATGTATTTAAGCTGGCAGGTGGAGGACAGAACTTTGTCCATGGCGGCTCATCTCCACAGGAAATGCTTGTACCTGTGCTGGATATCAAGATGGAGCGTGGGCATATGGATACAAAGAATGCCCAAATAGCTCTGGTAAGCATGATTCAAAAGATTACCAGCAAGATTACGGTACTTGACTTTATTCAATCAGAGCCGGTCAGTGATATAGTAAAGGCGGCGACATATAAGATTTTCTTTATGTCAGAGGACAATGAGAAAATTTCCGATGAGGCAAGTTTCTTTGCAGATAGTAGGGAAAGTGATACACTAAAGAGAATCTTTCGTATGAAATTCAGGTTTAAGGATAAGAAATACGATAAAGATAAGAAATATTATCTTGTAGTCTATGATGACAGTACAGGTATGGAAAGTTTTCGTCATCCTGTAATTATGGATCTGACTTTTATGGATGATTATGGATTCGGTTTTTAAGATGTTTTACAAATAAATAGTAAGGACAAAAGTATTATTATGAATAGAAATGATTTATTAAATCTTATATCTAAGATAGAAGCAAGTGATAAAGCAACCCAAAAAGAGGTGTTGGAAAGATTCAACAATATGGCAAAGCCTATAAAAGGGCTTGGAGAGTTTGAAAACTTAATAGCAAAACTGGCTGCCATGCAAGGCAAGCCGGATGTAGATATCTCAAAAAAATGCGTTATAGTTATGTGTGCCGATAACGGTGTGGTCAAAGAAGGTGTTTCCCAAACCGACAGCAGTGTAACGGCAGTTGTTACAAGAAACTTTGCAAGAAAGACTACCACTGTCAATATACTCTCAAGCTATACCGATGCGGATGTTATTCCTGTGGATATAGGCGTAATTGAAGACTTTAGCGAAGAGGGAATCGTAGATAAAAAGGTCGCAAAAGGCACCAAAAGCTTTCTTGATGAAGCGGCTATGAGCGAAGAAGAGCTTATAAAGGCGATAACTGCCGGTATCGACATGATAAAAGACGCCAAAGATAAGGGTTACAAAATGATAGGTACAGGTGAGATGGGTATAGGAAATACCACCACCTCTTCAGCCCTTGCATCTGTTTTACTGGGTCTTGAAGTAGAAAGCGTTACCGGAGCCGGTGCGGGACTTTCAAAGGAAGGTATACAAAGAAAAATAGAGGTTATAAAACTCGGTATAAAAAAACATTCCCCATTCACAGATGAACTTGATATGCTTAGGAAACTGGGAGGTTTTGATATAGCCGGAATGTGCGGTATGTTTATTGGAGGGGCTATTTATAAACTACCCATAGTTATAGACGGGCTGATATCTTCCGTAGCGGCACTTATAGCCTACAGGTTAAATCCTAAAACAGCCGATTATATGATAGCTTCACATATCAGCAAGGAGCCGGGCAGTCTTAAAATAATGCAGGAACTTGGCTTAAGACCTATGATAGATGCAAGCCTCGGTCTTGGAGAGGGAACCGGTACTGCTCTGCTTTTTCCGCTTATAGACATGGTAAATAATGTATATAGGAAGTCCGAGTCCTTTGCCGAGATAGGCATAGAAGCTTACGAGCCTATGGGAGATTAATATGATATTGGTTTTTGGAGGTATAGGCAGTGGGAAGTCCGCCTATGCGGAAAAACTGGTAGAAGCTTATCAATGTAAAAAAGCCTATCTTGCGACTATGAAAGTCTATGACGAAGAAGGGCGTAAAAAAGTAAAAAAGCATAGAAAGATGCGAGAGGGCAAGTTTGACAGAAGCATAGAACTGCCTACGGATGTCGCAAATGCAGATGTAGAGAAAGATGAACTTGTACTTCTTGAATGTATGTCGAATCTGCTTGCCAATGAAATGTTTCGTGAAGATTTTATTGTAGATGCGGATAGCGTAGCAAAAAAAATAAGTGCGGATATAAAAAAACTTAACTCAAAGGTATACGAACTTATCATAGTGGGAAATGATGTATTTATGGATAAGGGTGAGCATAGTTTGGAGGTCAAGGCTTATATAAAGGCACTTAAAGAAATACAAAGAGAAATAGCAAAAGAGGCAAAGGCAGTAGTAGAAGTTATATACGGACTGCCTTACGAAAGAAGAGATGATATTTTTTAAATCCTTGATACTTAGTTTCAGTATGTACTCAAAGCTGCCCATGCCTTTTACAAAGTGGGAAGACGACAGTTTGAAGTATGCCCTTATGGCATTTCCCATAGTAGGCTTTGTGGAAGCGATATTATTTGTACTTTTGATTAAAGTACTTGATTTTTTTGATATAGAAGACCTAATGAGGGCGGCACTTATTACGGTATTTCCTATTTTTTATACCGGAGCTATACATATAGACGGTTTTATGGATACTGTAGATGCCCTTTCTTCCCATGCGGAAAAAGAAAAAAAGGTGCAAATATTAAAAGACAGCCATGTAGGGGCATTTGCCGCTATAGGAATAGCGATATATTTACTTTTATATACGGCATTTGCGGATAAATTAGATGATTTTGACAAGATTTTAATATTTGCACTTAGTTTTGTAGAAAACCGCTGCTACAGCATATATTCGCTTATGACTATAGAAAATGCCAGAGGAAGCGGATATGCAGCCACCTTCGTAAGTGCCGGTGCAAGAACTACAACAAAAATAGGTATAATAGTTATGTATATGCTATCGGCAACCGCCACACTTTACATATCGTTAAAGATGGGTTTGGCAGTCCTGGCAGTGCAGTTTTTGGCATTTCTTTATTGCCGTTATATGTTTAAGCGGGAGTTCGGAGGAACTACCGGAGATCTGTCGGGATTTTTATTACAGATGTTTGAGCTGTTGGTATTATTTGTATTAGTATTATTTTAGTGCACTGAACTTATGATATTTAGAATAATATTGCTGATATTATTTAGTCAGTACCTTAGTAAGGATGGTCTTATATGCATTTTAATATTGCTTTGTATATATGTAAAAATATAACAATACTCGGTTTTGCCATAATACTTGATTTGATAGTGGGAGATCCGAGAAAGCTACCTCATTTGGTTATATATATGGGGAAATGTATTTCGTTTTTTGAAAAGTTTTTCAGAAAACATTTTGATAAAAAATATCTTAAAGCGGCAGGCTTTATAATAGTTATTTTAGATATACTTATAACTATTGTTTTTGTAAGTGCAGTAAAAGCCCTGTATCTTACAAAAATTCCTATAATAGCGATATGTATCTTGGAAACTATACTTATATCCCACATGCTTGCGGCAAAGTCACTTAAGCAGGAGAGTATGAAGGTGTATTATGCCCTTAAAGAAAAAGATATAGAAAAGTCCAGATATGCCATATCAATGATAGTGGGAAGGGATACCAAAAGCCTTGATGAGGAGGCTATAATAAAAGCGGATGTGGAAACCATAGCTGAGAATTTTTCGGACGGGGTCGTAGCACCTTGCTTTTATGCCCTGCTTTTTGGTATATACGGAACATATATATATAAAATGATCAATACTATGGACTCAATGATAGGTTACAAGGACGAAAAGTATAAGGATATAGGAATGGCTGCGGCAAAGCTTGATGATGTGGCTAATTTTATACCGGCAAGACTTGCAGCCTATTTGTTGATAATAGCTTCATTTTTTATGAGACTTAATTATAAAAATGCTTTTAAAATCTATAAAAGAGACAGATACAAGCACTCAAGCCCCAATGCGGCACATACCGAGGCGGTAGTTGCCGGAGCCTTGGGAGTTAAACTTGCCGGAGATGCCTATTATTTTGGAAAATTGGTAAAAAAAGAAAGTATAGGAGATGAACTAAGAAAACCGGAGGTTGAGGATATAGTAGTTGTGAATGAATTAATGTATAGGGCGGTATTTATCATACTTAGTTTAATTACAATAACTCTTATAGTTATGGTAATGAGCGGAGTGATAAGGTAGCTTTATGGTTTGTCGTGAGTTAGCAGCATAAACAATAGCTATTTATATGCACCAAATTTCTTATAAGGCTATTTCTTGCGGGTTGAGAATTAAAGAAACACTCCCTATTTCAATCTTTTTAGCGGTTAGTACTGTTAGTAAAGTGAGTTACAAATTTTACAGACGAGGATGTCCCTAGTGCAGCTCGCTATGGAGTAGGCGAGCACACGAGTTCCGCAGTCTGTACTAAATTTGTCGAAACTTTATTAACAGTACTGCGGGTATGATTGAAATAGGGAGT
>ERZ773035.1460-NODE-1460-length-17006-cov-12.860008_pt1 | contig 17006 bp, 10 predicted proteins | sample MGYA00511487_ERZ773035 | MGnify/ENA primary metagenome ERZ773035 (study PRJEB29015, sample SAMEA2737985) | human oral metagenome | biome: human oral; feature: human-associated habitat; material: dental | place: China | collected 2024 ...
CGTAACAAGGTAGCCGTATCGGAAGGTGCGGCTGGATCACCTCCTTTCTAAGGAAAAAGTAAGGGTTGCTTGTGCTGTCTGGTTTTTGATCAAAGGTTCACACCGGATATCCGGTGTCGATGCGTCTTCTTGAAACACCCGTTCCCATCCCGAACACGACGGTTAAGAGGAAGACGGCCGAAGGTACTATGCTGGTAACGGCATGGGAGAATAGGCGGGCGCCGGATTATTATGGGGGTGTAGCTCAGTTGGGAGAGCACCTGCCTTGCAAGCAGGGGGTCAAGAGTTCGAATCTCTCCATCTCCACTTTGCACCTTGAAAATCGCATACAGAATGAATATTCAATTTTAGAATATCTAGACATCCGAGGTGATACGACGAAGGTCGTATCCAAGATATAAACGTATGCTCTGCAAAAGCAGAGCGACCAACCCGCATGTTCTTACGCTAGAGAACATGTAAGAGGTTAAACAAAAAAGAGCGTAGGGCGGATGCCTTGGCACTAAGAGCCGATGAAGGACGTGATAAGCTGCGATAAGCTGCGGGGAAGAGCAAATATCTATTGATCCGCAGATTTCCGAATGGGGAAACCTACTGCAGAAGAGCTGCAGTGACCGTGCGTGAATCCATAGCGCATGGCCGGGAACCCGCTGAACTGAAACATCTAAGTAGGCGGAGGAAGAGAAAACAACAGTGATTCCGTAAGTAGCGGCGAGCGAACGCGGAAGAGCCCAAACCGCAGTGCGTGCACTGCGGGGTTCGGACTGCACACGGGAATTGAATCGTTACCGGAAAGACTTTGGAACAGTCTGCCACAGAGGGTGAAAGCCCCGTACGGGAAAACGAGTTAAGACCCAGCAGGATCCAGAGTACCACGAGACACGTGAAACCTTGTGGGAATGCGGGGGGACCACCCCCTAAGGCTAAATACTACTTAGTGACCGATAGTGCATAGTACTGTGAAGGAAAGGTGAAAAGGACCCCGGGAGGGGAGTGAAAAAGAACCTGAAACCCTATGTTTACATGCAGTGGAAGTGCGATACATGAACGCACAACCGCGTACTTTTTGTAGAACGGTCCGGCGAGTTGCCGGTGCTGGCAAGGTTAAGGACTACAGGTCCGGAGCCGAAGGGAAACCGAGTCTTAATAGGGCTTACAGTCAGCATCGGCAGACCCGAAACCGGGTGATCTATCCATGTCCAGGTTGAAGTCCCCGTAAAAGGGGATGGAGGACCGAACACACATCCGTTGAAAAGGGTGGTGATGAGGTGTGGATAGGGGAGAAATTCCAATCGAACCCGGAGATAGCTGGTTCTCCTCGAAATAGCTTTAGGGCTAGCCTCGACTTAGTCAGACGGAGGTAGAGCACTGAATTCCTGAGGGGGCGTCAAAGCCTGCCAAGGGATATCAAACTGCGAATGCCGTCCTGATGATGGTCGGGAGTCAGACTGCACGAGATAAGTTGGGCAGTCAAAAGGGAAAGAGCCCAGACCTACAGCTAAGGTCCCAAAATACGTGTTAAGTGGAAAAGGATGTGGGATTTCGAAGACAGCTAGGATGTTGGCTTAGAAGCAGCCACACATTCAAAGAGTGCGTAATAGCTCACTAGTCGAGAGGTCCTGCGCCGAAAATTTCCGGGGCTAAAACACGATACCGAAGCTTAGGAATGTAGCAATACATTGGTAGAGGAGCAATCTCAGAGTGCCGAAGCGCTACCGCAAGGAAGCGTGGAGTTCTGAGAAGAGAGAATGCCGGAATGAGTAGCGAGAATGATGTGAGAATCATCATGGCCGAATATCCAAGGATTCCAGGGTAAAGCTGATCTGCCCTGGGTAAGTCGGGACCTAAGGCGAGGGAGAGATCCGTAGTCGATGGACAGCAGGTTCATATTCCTGCACCTGACATGATCAGAACTGTGGGGACACAGGAACAAAACCGGACCCGGGAGAGCAAAGACCGGGCGAAGCGAAGCTAGGAGTGCGGTAGGCAAATCCGCCGCACAATCCGAAAGCGTGACAGGGAGCGAAATATAAGTAGCGAAGCCGGTGGAGGGACTGTCGAGAAAAGCCGCTATTGTATCATGTCAGCCCGTACCGCAAACCGACACAGGTGGATGAGGAGAGAATCCTAAGGCCGGCGGGAGAAGCATTGTTAAGGAACTCGGCAAAATGACCCCGTAACTTCGGGAGAAGGGGTACCGAAAGGTCACAGAAAAAAGGCTCAAGCAACTGTTTAGCAAAAACACAGGTCTATGCGAAACCGAAAGGTGAAGTATATGGGCTGACGCCTGCCCGGTGCTGGAAGGTTAAGAGGAGAGGTCAGGCAACGAAGCTTTGAATCTAAGCCCCAGTAAACGGCGGCCGTAACTATAACGGTCCTAAGGTAGCGAAATTCCTTGTCGGGTAAGTTCCGACCCGCACGAAAGGCGTAATGATTTGAGCGCTGTCTCAACAATGCACCCGGTGAAATTGAAGTACCAGTGAAGATGCTGGTTACCTGCGCCAGGACGGAAAGACCCCATGGAGCTTTACTCTAGTTTGATACTGGGGTTTGATGATGCATGTACAGGATAGGTGGGAGACTGCGAGGCGAGGACGCCAGTTTTCGCGGAGTCACTGTTGGGATACCACCCTTGTATCATTGAATTTCTAACCCGTGGCCGTAAGCCGGTCAGGGGACAATGTCAGATGGGGAGTTTGACTGGGGCGGTCGCCTCCGAAAGAGTATCGGAGGCGCTCAAAGGTTCCCTCAGAATGGACGGAAACCATTCAAAGAGTGCAAAGGCAAAAGGGAGCTTGACTGCGACACTGACGGGTGGAGCAGGTACGAAAGTAGGACTTAGTGATCCGGTGGTTTTAAGTGGGAAAGCCATCGCTCAACGGATAAAAGCTACCCTGGGGATAACAGGCTTATCACTCCCAAGAGTTCACATCGACGGAGTGGTTTGGCACCTCGATGTCGGCTCATCGCATCCTGGGGCTGAAGTCGGTCCCAAGGGTTGGGCTGTTCGCCCATTAAAGCGGTACGCGAGCTGGGTTCAGAACGTCGTGAGACAGTTCGGTCCCTATCCGGCGTGGGCGTAAGATATTTGAGAGGAGCTGTCCTTAGTACGAGAGGACCGGGATGGACTGACCACTGGTGTACCTGTTGGGTAGCAGACCCACGGCAGGGTAGCCAAGTCGGGAACGGATAAACGCTGAAGGCATCTAAGCGTGAAGCCGACCTCAAGATGAGATATCTCATGCGAAAGCAGTAAGACCCCTTAAAGACAATGAGGTAGATAGGGCTAAGGTGTAAGTGCAGAAATGCATTAAGCTGATAGTTACTAATCGGTCGAGGGTTTAACCAAGGTTGGAAGGTTTAACGGAATGATTTGATATGCAATTTTCAAGGTATGATAAGTAATAAGGCCCCATGGTCAAGCGGTCAAGACATCGCCCTTTCACGGCGGTAACACGAGTTCGATTCTCGTTGGGGTCATTGGTATAACAATACCATATTTGGAGCTTTAGCTCAGTTGGTTAGAGCAATCGGCTCATAACCGATCGGTCCCGGGTTCGAGTCCCTGAAGCTCCACGTTATACTTAGCAGTACTTGTACTGCTAAGTATATTATTATCCTTGATAGCTCAGTCGGTAGAGCATGCGGCTGTTAACCGCAGTGTCGTAGGTTCGAGTCCTACTCAGGGAGTTTTTATACTTGTAATATTGTTATGATTAGTATATAATGTATATGCGTATGGCGACATAGCCAAGTGGTAAGGCATGGGTCTGCAACACCCTGATCACCAGTTCAAATCTGGTTGTCGCCTCTTATAAACCCTTGATTTTTCAAGGGTTTATTTTTTATATTGCATTTAGTGTTGTATAGTTCTTAAAAGTGATTGTTTGCAACACCATTTATTTCATTGGTTTTATTTTTGAAATCTGGAGGTATTATTTGAATACGGCATATAAAGCATTATATGATAAACTTGGCATGAAAAATGCAAGGCATAAAAAGTTAAAAAAATCAGAAGATTTTATCGGTGTTACAGAAAATGGAAGAAAGTATTATGGAGGAGATCAAAACTGGTATTATTGGAAAGAAGATAAAAATAAAGGTGAGATAGCGGCTTACAGCGGATGCGGAAGCATTGCCGCAGCCAATGTATTAGCCTATCTGGCTGAAAATCATGATAAGTACAGAGACTTAAAAACTTATGAAACCCTTCAAAAATCTGATTATCTGGAGTTCATGAAAAGAATATATGAATATATACAGCCGGTTCAAATATTTGGAAAGAGCTTTGGGCTTGGAAGTCCTTATCTAATGAAAAGAAAGCTGAGAAAATTTGCCTTTGCACATAATATTAATCTTTCAGTAAACGATACTAAAAAATTCAGAAAATTTACTCACTCGGTAGATTTTATAAGTACGGCTCTAAAACAAGATCTTCCTGTAATGATGTTGATAGGATATAACGGTAAGAATATGGAAGTGTACTATGAAGACGGTCATGTAACTAGGGGAGAGTTTATGTACCATTGGATCACAATAACGGAACTTATAGTGGATGATGATGCAGAAGAGGCTATAATCAGATGTTCTACATGGGGAAGAAGTGCTTACATAAGCCTAAAAGATTTTATGAAATTTGAACCCTTGTGCAGGGGCTTACTGTACATAAGCTAACACTAAGACAAAGCGTTTGTAATGTATGATTTTGGAATTTAAAATTTACTTTATATCCGGTAAAAGGTTTGTTTATCGTATGTATTTTTTTGTAGACTTAAATATTGAAAATCCGATATTTGTTATATCTTAATAGTCGAATAAGTTAAAGTATTTATATGTGTACCGCAATAACACTATGTTTATAAAACGTTTAAATAATACAAATTTCGTATTGATTATATTGCTGACAGTAATTTTTGTTACAGTTCAGGTGGTTTAGATATACATGTATAATATACCAAATGAAAGCTTGCTTTCAGGTGTATATTATACATGTATATCTATCAGGCTACCGCCGGAATTCATCTTCGTCTAATTTATAGATAAAAATGAAATATTTTTAGTCTTTTTGACGAAGATGAATGACCTACCTGAACTGTAACTAATCTTTAATAATATAACTGCTTTTTGGTAACATATTGGGCACAAAGCTGTGATAGAATCCTTTAGTAAATGTATAAGAAAACTGTTGTACGAAGTATAAGCGAATTATAAGGAGGTATACATGTTTATAAATAATAAAAACAAATTGAAGAAAATAAGGACACTTGGACTGATGGGAATAATGGCATCTACACAATTACTGACAATGCCTTACTTTTATATAGACACATACGCAAATATTAAATCAAACTTTGATTTGAGAAAAAAAGTTATAAGTGTTACAGGGATCATGAGCTTAAATCAGGATATGAATAAGAATATAAGCAGGGCGGAATTTGCACTTATGGCAGTTAGGGCTTCAAAATATAAAAATATGCTTACTAAAAACAGCAATATAGCCTTATATTCCGATGTGGATAGAAACAGTGAGTATGCTTCAGCCATAAAGATTGCATCGGAAAAAGGATGGATGAGCGGTTATTTGGGTGGTAAATTTATGCCTGATAAAGATATAAGTTTACAAGAAGCTATAAAGGTTTTACTGTATATGCTGGGATATAAGGCAGAGGATTTTGCAGGCGATCAATTAAATAAACGTATAGCATTATATAACAACTTGGGACTTGGAGAGTTTGTATTAAAAGGATCCAATGATAGCATAAGCAGGGCGGATGCCGTAAATTTGTTTTATAACCTTTTTAAGACGAAGATGCCTGAAGGCGGCAATGCTTATATAACAGTGCTTGGAGGAAGTCTTACTTCAGACGGAGAGGTTAATGCTCTGTCACTTGCAGACAATTCCTTAAAGGGACCCTATGTTGTAAATAGTTTGCAAAAACTGAATAAGGTTGCATCGTTTCCTTTAAAAGAAGCAAGTCTTTACCTCAACGGAAGTGCTGTAAGTTATGATGTTTTGAGTTCGGCAATGCAATCATCGGATTTCGGCTTAGTAATATACTATTCAAGCGTCGGAAAGGCAGTCTGGGCATATAACGGAAGTTCGGATACCGGTAAGCAGGTAGTTCATGGGGAGATAAGCAATATATATTATGAGTCAAGTTCTACTTTAACCCCTTCGGCAGTAACGCTAAAAGATTCCGATATACAATACAAACTAAGTTCCGCAGATATGCAATTCGCTTTTTCTATATATGGAAGTTTAAAAGTTGGAGAAGATGTGGTTTTAATAGTTGAAAAAACAACAGCAGCCGATGGAGAAGATATTTACACTGTAGTAGATTATGTATTTGATTAATATTATTATAACGGTTCAGCTATATTTGAAGTACTATAGTGTTAAAGTATTTATAAAACAATTAATTCAAAATTATCTTAAGTTGTCGGATAAAATCGGCGGGTTAAGATAATCGGAGTATTAATCACGATACGGTAAAATTGTTTTCCGGCTTTCCGTATCTCAAATCTCATTAAGATAATTAAAGTATTAATTACGATACTAATAAAGGATTTTTTATAATGTTATGAAAAAGAAAAAGGTTAACATATTTAAGAAAATAAAAATAAAATATATAGTTATACTTGTTGTAGTAGCTGCATTGGCATACGGTCTGTGGTCCTGTTTTAATATGGGTTCAAATCGGGCTGATATTACAATGATGCAGGGCATGGGAAATGTGGTAGATGTTGTAAGAAGAGATATTAATTCCGAAGTTTCTTCTACCGGGGTTATAGAGGCTAAAGATACTTATAACATAACTGCACTTGTAAGCGGCGAAGTGGTAGAGGCTAATTTTGAGGTCGGTGATAAGGTTGAAAAAGATCAGGTCTTATATAAAATAGATGTATCTTCTGCAAAAGCCGAACTTGATAATGCAAGCAATTCTTTGAACAGAGCCAACAAATCCCTGGAAGATGTTAATAAAGACTACGGAAGTATTACAAGCAAATACAGCGGAAGAACTTATAAGTCAAACAGAAGCGGATATATAAAGGATATAAATATATTACCGGGAGATAAAGTAAGTGCCGGAACAAAGCTTGGAACAGTATACAACGACACTACTATGAAACTTAAGATTCCTTTTCTTAATACTGAGGCACAGCAGATACAGGTTGGAAGTCCGGCAACAATTACTATTTCGGATACCTATGAAGAACTCAGTGCAACTGTAGTTAGTATAAGCAATAAAGACGAGGTCTTAGACGGCGGAAGGCTGGTTAGATATGTGAATTTACAAGTGCAAAATCCCGGAGGCTTAACGGCTGCAACAAGTGCTTTTGCCAAAGTGGGGGACTTTACATCGGCAGGAGAAGAAAAGTTTGCTCCGCTTACAGATTCCGAACTTACGGCAGATGTTCCCGCTACGGTAGATATAGAAAAGGTACTTGTAAGTCCGGGAGACTATGTTAAAGAAGGAACAGCGATATTTACGATTACAGCCGAGTCATATGAAAAGATGCTTAGAACCTATGAGGACAATGTTGATAACGCCAAAGAAAGAGTTGAAAATGCACAATTAAAACTTGAATCAGCCAACGAAAGTATTGACAAATATACCATAAGTTCACCCATAGAAGGTCAGGTTATAACCAAGAATTATAAGGTGGGTGACAAGATAGGCTCAAATTCAGGAAAGGATAATGCAAGCACCACCTTAGCAAGTATTTATGATATGAATGAATATACTTTTAAAATGTCGGTAGATGAGGTCGATATTTCCAAGATTAAGGTAGGACAGGAAGTAAGAGTTGAATCTGAGGCATTTAAGGATAAAACTTATACCGGTAAGGTCAGCAACATAAGCCTGGAAAGTACCTCCAATAACGGAGTATCAACCTATCCTGTAACCGTAAAGCTTGATGAGAAGGGCGAGCTTCTTCCCGGAATGAATGTGCAGGCATATATTTTACTCGGGACATCCAAGAATACCCTATGTATACCGTCAGGAGCTTTGATGAGGGGCAATCAGGTATATGTACAGGATGAAAGTGTAACGACAACTGACGGCATAGTTCCGATAGGATTTAGAGCCGTGGATGTTACTACAGGTCTTGCAAATGCAAATTATGTAGAGATCTTAAGCGGTCTTTCTGAAGGTGATAAGGTATATGTGGAGTCCGCCTCAAGTGATATGAATGAAGGTGAGATGGAATATTATGAAGGCGAAGGAGGTTATTAAAATTATATGGAGCTAATCAAAATGAGACATATAGTAAAGGCGTACTATATGGGTGGTGAAGAGATTAGAGCCAATGATGATATAAACCTTGACATTGAAAAAGGAGAGTTCGTTTCCATAGTCGGCAAATCGGGAAGCGGAAAGTCTACGCTTATGAATATCATAGGGGCTTTGGATGTTGCAACTTCGGGTGATTATTTTTTATCAGGTGAAGATGTATCTCATATGACGGACGATCAGTTGGCAGATATAAGAAACCGTATGATAGGTTTTGTATTTCAGCAATATAATTTACTTCCCAAGCTTAAAGTAGTGGAAAATGTTGAACTTCCTCTTTTATATGCAAATATTAAAGCAAAGGAAAGAAGAGAAAGAGCTTTTGTGGCTCTTGAGAAAGTAGGTTTGACTGAAAAAGCCTATAATATGCCTAATCAACTGTCGGGCGGTCAGCAGCAAAGAGTATCAATAGCAAGGGCACTGGCAGGAAACCCTTCACTGATACTTGCGGATGAGCCTACAGGTGCTTTAGATTCCAGAACCAGTGCCCAGGTATTGGGATTTTTTAAAAAACTTCATGAAGAGGGCAATACAATAATTATGATCACCCATGATAATTCTATAGCTATAGAAGCAAAAAGGGTCGTCAGGATACATGACGGTAAGATAAATTTTGACGGAGACAGTGAAGAATATGCTGGAATCATTTAAGTTGGCATTTCAAAGTATGCTTGGTAACAAGATGCGAACCTTTCTTACCATGCTGGGAATAGTTATAGGTGTAGCATCTGTTATTACCTTACTTAGTATAGTAAACGGCTCTACGAGGCAGATTATGAGTCAGTTCTCAGATATAGGTGCCAATCAAATAAGTGTTAATTTAGTACAGATGGATACAAGAAGAGTTACTGAAGAAGATATGTATAAGTTTTATGATGAAAATAGAGCTTTATTTTCTGAAATAACTCCGAATATGATGATAGACGGCGGCCTGAAATACGGAAAAGAAAAACTTAAATCAACCAATATAAGCGGAGTAAGCGAGCAGTATGCCTTAATAAAGTCTTATAAGATGGCATACGGCAGATTTATTTCTTATGCGGATATAGCTTACAGGCAAAAGGTTGCGGTAGTCGGCTACTATGTGGCAAGTAAGTTATTTAAAGAGCCGAAACAGGCTGTAGGAGAGAAAATCAATATTAAGGGCGATATGTATGAGATAGTGGGAGTTATTGCCAAAAGGGATGAGAATGCCATGAGTAAGGGCGGTAGTGATGATGTAGCCTGTGTACCTTACAGCACCGCTATAAAAGCTATGAAGACGGGAATCCCAAGTATGTATACACTGACAACAAGTGATACCAAAAATACACAGCAGGCACTTACAGCTCTGCAGGATATGCTTATGGAAGTTTACCAAAATAAAGATTTTTTTACGGTCAATGCTATGGCTGAGCTGCTTAAGCAATTAAATTCCATGGTTGCCACTATGAGCGTTATGCTTGGAGGTATAGCCGGAATCTCCCTTTTGGTAGCCGGAGTCGGAGTTATGAATATAATGCTTGTTTCCGTTACCGAAAGAACCAAAGAAATAGGTATAAGAAAGGCACTGGGTGCAAGAAAGAGCGTTATTATGCAACAATTTGTAATAGAAGCCTTACTTACGACAACTATAGGAGGTGTTATAGGTATAATACTGGGGACATTGGTAAGTATATTTATAGGACCTATGATGAATATGGATGCAACACCTGCCTTATCTTCAATAATAATATCATTTAGCGTATCTGTAAGCATAGGTTTGATATTCGGATATATGCCGGCTGCAAGAGCTGCGAAATTAAATCCTATAGATGCACTTAGAAATGAATAAAATATAATTATGAACCGGTGCATCGTTTCTTAAATAAGTATGCCAAATAACTTGCCTCTTTTTCTGATTGCATACATCAAAAATTCTCAGCCTAGCTCCACTACGCCTACGTTTTTTGATGTACACACTCAGAAAAATATTCATCGTTTTTGATATATTTATTTTGTAAACGATGCAGCGAATCAAGCGACTATAAAAATATAGATACCAATTAAAACGAAAGGTAAAAAGGAATATATGAAAAAGGGAGTTGTTATCAGTTTAAGTATAGTAGCAATATTAATTGCTATTGTGGCATACAGATTCTTAAGTACAAAACAGGCAAAGACGGAGGTTTATGTACCTACTGTTGAGACTGCACGTGTAGAAAATAAGGATATAGTACTGTATACGAGTCAAATAGCTACAGTGGAGGCGGCAGAAAGTGTACATATATACCCTCAAATGTCAGGGGAGATATTGACAATAAATAAGAAGCTCGGAGACAGGGTAGAGCAGGGAGAGGAACTTGCAAGCATAAAGGCGGATACCTTGGAAGGGCTTAAAATACAAATGGATCAGGCAAGAATAGGTATGCAGGATGCACAGACCAACTACACAAGAACCAAGGCATTATTTGATGCTGCCGGAGTATCACAGCAGGTTTTGGATCAGGCGGCTTCAGCAAGTGAAAATGCAAAACTTGCTTATACGGCAGCTAAAACACAGTATGATATACAAAAGTCCTACAGTGTTATAAAGGCTCCTATATCGGGAACAGTGGAAAAGGTTGGAATAGAGGTACACAATATTGTTTCGCCTCAGGTTGAAGCATTTATAGTAACTGCTGACGGAGGACTTACCGCTAAGTTCGGTATTACTTCTGACAGCAAAGAGGTACTTAATGTAGGAGATGAAATAACGATTCAGGCTACAGGCGGTGATGTTAAAGCACACATAAGCGAGATCTCAAATACTATATCCGCTACTACAGGACTTTATGATGTAAAGGCAGGTATAGATGAGGGAGCCAATCTAAGCGTAAATTCCAAGGTGAAAGTAAGTCTTATAGATAAGCAGGCACAGGGAGTAAAGGTGATACCTATCTCGGCTGTAAACTTTTCTAAGGAAAAGCCCTACATTTACCTCTACAAAGACGGTAAGGCTGTAAAAACGGAGGTGGAAATAGGAATTTATGATTCGGACTTTGCAGAACTTAAATCTGAACTTGGCGCTGAAGATGAAGTTATAACTACATGGAGCAGTGAGCTTTATGACGGTGCGGAAGTTGCGAAAAAGCAGCAGTAAGGAGACAGAATGCTTAAGTTAACAAAATTTGCCTTAAAAAGACCGGTAACTTTAATACTGGCACTGGTTACTATATTCTTCTTCGGATTTCAAGCGGTAATAGGAGCTAAGCAGGAACTTATGCCTGAGATGAACTTTCCCATGCTCGTAATATCAACGGTATATCAAGGTGCGGCTCCGGAGGATGTAACGGAACTTGTAACAAAGAAAATAGAAGATTCCATAGCCACTTTAAGCGGTGTGGAAGATATATATTCCATGTCAAGACAGAATGTATCCTTTATACAGATACAGTACAAATACGGAACCAACATGGATACTGCTTACCTTGAGCTTAAAAAGGTACTTGACAGGGCGAAATCTTCATTGCCCGATAAGGTGGATGATCCCAATATAATAGAAATCAATATGAATATGCAGGCTTCCATGCAGCTTATAGTAGGCGGAGGAACCGATAAAAATTTATATAACTATGTTGAAGATACTATAGTTCCGGAGCTGCAAAAAATAGCTGCGGTAGCGCAAGTCGATATAACCGGAGGGCGTAAAAACTATACAAAAATAGAGCTTATACCTGAAAAACTTGCACAATACAAACTTAATATGCAAAGCATCTCCGATATTATAAGCTCAGCCGACTTTTCCGTACCGGCAGGTACCGCAGAGTTCGGAAGACAGGAACTTAATGTCAATATCTCGGCTGATTATAAGGATACCGAGAGGATAAAAAATATAGTTATACCCTTAGCAAGCGGAGAAGTAATACATCTTTCGGACATAGCAAATGTGTATAACACGCTTGACAAGACAAGTTCTTTAAGCAGATATAACGGAGAGGATGTAATAAGCCTTTCAATACAAAAGCAGCAAAGTGCCTCTGCGGTGGAGCTTTCATCCGAGGTAAAGGCGGCAATAGACAGCTTAAAGGCTCAAAACAGCAATCTTTCCGTAGATATAATTTATGACAGTGCGGATGATATAAGAGCTGCTATAAAGAGTGTGTTTGAAACCTTGATCATAGCGGTAATTCTTTCAATGATAGTACTTTTTGCATTCTTCGGAAATGTAAAAGCCTCTCTTATAGTAGGAAGCTCCATACCGGTGTCGGTACTTATGGCACTTACCATGATGGGAGCTGCGGGCTTCGGTATGAATGTCATATCCATAGGAGGTCTCAGCCTTGGTGTAGGTATGATAGTGGACTCTTCCATAGTAGTAATAGAAAGCTGTTTCAGAGCAAAAGAAGGCAGAAGTTTTTATGAGGCGGCTGTAGAAGGTACAAGGATAGTACTTGCCTCTATAATAGGTTCTACAGTAACGACCTGTGTCGTATTTTTGCCCCTGGCACTGCTTAAAGGTTTGGCAGGACAGATATTCAGCCAACTCGGTTTTACTATAGTCTTTTGTATGGTGTCTTCACTTATAGCGGCAGCCATGATAGTTCCTTTACTTTTTGTATTCTTAAGACCTAGGGAAAGAGAAAAAAGTCCGGCAGTACATATAATGAACTTTTTACAAAACGGATACAGGAAGATAGTAAGAGGAACTATACCGAGAAAGTTTTTGGTTATATTTATAGCGGTAGTACTTCTTGTTTTATCATTCTTTATGGCAGGGCAGCTTGGAATGGAGCTTGTACCTGAAGAAGACAAGGGAATTATTCAGATATCTGCCAAGGTTCAACCGGGAATTAATATAGAGAGTGCAGATAAGGTAGCGGTTCAGATAGAAGATATAGTGAAAGAAGAAAAGGATGTAGAAAAGTATCAGCTTAATTATACTGCTGCAAGTACTTCTATAAATTCAGACTTAGGTATGAATATGACTGTGCATCTTAAGAAAAAAAGAGCGAAAAGCACTTATACTGTAATAGATGAATTTAAGAAAAAGATGTCAAACATAAGTGATGCCGCCATAACAGTTAAGCTCTATGCTGACAGCGGTGGTATGAGCAGCGGAGGTGCGGTAAGCATAAACCTTGTAAGTACGGATTATAAAGCACTGAAATATAAGGTGGATGATATAGTTGAGCTTTTAAGAAAAGAAACTTATCTTGAAAATGTACATTCAGATGCGGAAAATGCAGCCTCAACCGTCAATATAGATGTGGATCCGGTAAAGGCACAGGCTCTTAGTTTAAGTCCCTCAGCTATAGCCGGAATGGTATACCAAAATATATCAGGCTCTACAGTTATGAAGTACTCAAAAGATCACTCCGTAATAGAAGTAAAGCTTGAGTATCCGGAAAATGAATACAAGGATGTGGAGAGTGTTTCAAATATGATGATCTCTACACCTACAGGAGCTAAAGTACCGCTTTCCGATCTTGCAAGTATTAAGTTTGTGGATGAGGCGTCCATGATAGTAAGGCAAAATAAGACCTACAGAGTGGTTATAAGCGCAAATATCGTAAGCGGATTTAAGGGGGATGCTCAAAAGCTGGCTGATGCGGTTGTGGATAACGCCGGTCTTCCAAGTAATATAAGCAGAACCAACAGTGCCTATACCAAGATGCTCGGAAAGGAAATCAATTCTTTGCTTAATGCACTCTTAACAGCTATATTCCTTATATTTATAGTTATGGCTATGCAGTTTGAGTCACCGAGATTTTCATTTATGGTAATGTTTACAATACCGTTTTCATTAATAGGAGCCTTCGGACTTTTGTATTTTAGCGGTGTTAAGATCAATATGACAGCCATGGTAGGACTTTTGATGCTTGTAGGTACTGTAGTTAACAACGGAATCCTGTATATTGATACCGTAAACCAGTACAGGGAAGAGATGGATGTGGACACTGCACTTGTAGAAGCCGGTGCTACAAGACTGAGACCTATACTTATGACTACACTTACCACGGTACTTTCCATGCTTCCGCTGGCATTTGCATACGGAGATTCAGGAAAGAACCTGCAAGGTCTTGCACTGGTCAATGTAGGAGGACTTATGGCATCAACTCTTCTGTCACTTATTATGCTTCCTACACTTTATAAGATGATAGACAGAAAGAGGAAAAAGCGTATCAAAGAGGCTCTTGAAAGAGAAGGATAGGTGAAATATGATAAAGAAAAAATATATTAAAAGTATACAGTTTATAATTAGTTTCAGTCTTATTATAGCAGGACTTAGCCAGGCTTCCTTAAGGAGCTTGGCTAAGAGTCCGACATTTTCAAGGACTGAAGAAGAGTGGGCAAAACTTAGAGATATGAACCTTGATTATGAAGAAATCGACGGACTGGTTACCGAATATAATGCTACGGTACAGACTAATCAGGCAAATATGCAGCAATTTACAAGGGATTACGGCAGAAAGAATTCTCAAGTCTCTCAAAACTATAGAGATATGGCTCAAAAAATAGAAGACAGTCTTACGGAGCCGGACCCGGACAGTATGACTTATGTGCCTATGATGGCAAGTATTGCACAGTCAAGGGCAACGATAAGCAACTTGAAAAACTCAGCGGATACGACGCTTGAAGACTATGAGGTACAGTACTTTACATATGAAAGTGCAAGGCTTAGTCTGGTGCAAAATACCAAGGCTTTGATGATATCTTACTATAACAAGGATGTGTCAAAAGAGGCACTGCAAAAGGCGGTGGAAGTAGCTGAACTTAATCTTGCCAATGCACAGGCAAGACTATCTGTCGGTATGGCAACAAATCTTGATGTTTTAAGTGCCAAAGAAGCTGTAATTAAGGCTAACAAGACCTTAAGCGATCAAAGCAATGCCGCCTTGGCTGATAGAGATAAGCTCTTGATCATGACAGGTTTTAAGACGGACTCACAGGCTAATATAGGTTTGGTACCGGTTTTAAGTGAGGAAGAGTTACAAAATATTGATAAGATAAATGTTGAAGAAGATATAAAAAAGGCTGTGGAAGAAAATTATGCACTTAAGATAAATAAAAGAAAGCTTGGCAATGCCAAGTCGGATACTCAAATAAAGAGCTTAAACAGCACCATAAGTTCAGGTACCGAGAATATAAAGGCAAATGTACAGACCCTTTATAAGAATCTGGTAAATGCAAAGGATAAGCTTAATTTACTTAAGGCGGAGCTTGAGCTTAGCAGTAAAGATCTTGAAACTATAAGGCAAAAGAAGAATTTGGGTATGGCTACACAGCTTGAAGTTGCCAATAAGGAGCTTGAAAATATTAAAAAGAATACAGAAAAAAAACAAGCCGAGCTTGCACTGAGGCTCGCTTTGGAAAACTATAATTCGGCTGTAAACGGACTGGCTTCGGTAGATCAATAGGTGGTGCTTATGAGAAAAAATAAATTTAATGTATATGCTTTTTTACTTATCACAGCTCTTGGCAGCAGTCTTATAGGAAACAGTGTTTTTGCCGCTGATAATACTATAAAGTACGGCAAGTCATCCTATAGTGAAGAAGAATGGTCAAAACTTATGGACAATAACCTTGAGTATTCCGAGATAGAAGATTTGGTCAATAATTTTAATCCAAGTATATCTGCGGCATGGACAAGTTATACTTCCAATATAAGCAACTTAGATTACAGCATTAAGGATTTGGAGATTGCCCGAAGGGAGTTAAGACTGCTTTCAGATAATTCAAAAGAAGAGTATGACTTTACAAATGTCTACCTGTATACGGCACAGGCGAATGCACTGAACAAGGTAATAGAGAGTATGAATAAGGCAAAGACATCTCTTTCAAAAATAAGCTCTACAAACAGACCGATAAGACAGGCTGCCATGCAGCTTACAAACGGAGTAAAACTTATGTTTATAAGTTATGATTCACTATTAAAGTCGGAAGAGCTTTTAAATGAGCAGCTTAAGCTCTACGAGGGTATGAAGACGGCGGCAAAGGCTGCGGAAAGCTCAGGTATGAGCACTTCGGCTGAGTATACAAAGACGCAGCTTCAGGCGGATGAAGTTAAGAATAATCTGGATAGCCTGGTAGCCGGCAAGGAAAGTCTTAGAAAAAGCCTTATTATGCTCTGCGGCTGGAGTGAACAGGATACTCCGAATATAGTTCCTATAACGGATGTAGACCTTAGTAAAATAGATACATTTAATCCTGATGAGGATATAAAAAAGGCTATAGGCAATAATTTTACATTAATAGAATTTAGAAATACAAAGTATAAAAAGTCTTTAGGAATGAAAGAATCAAGGGCTTTAAGTGAGGAGCAGATGGAGGCTAATCTAAAGACCAATCTTAATTCTTTGTATGCGGATGTTCAGAGTAAAAAAAGTGATTATGAGGCTGCAAAGTTAAGCCTTGAAACCGCTGATATTAATGACAATATAGCGAATGTCAAACTTCAAAATAAGATGATAAGCGGCGTGGAGTATCAGGGTGAAAGGCTTAAGAATTTGCAGAGCAGACAGGCTTTTGAAACTGCGAGAATGGAGCTTTTAAAATCAATGGAAGTGTATGAAGCTGCTGTCGCAGGGATGGCTAAGGTAGAATAGGTTTGAATTTATGCTTTTTCAGCTGTTGGTATAAACCTTTTATATAAGTAATTCATTGCCGGAAGATTTGGTAGAGAAGGGGGGCTGTGATCCGGGCAAAAAAAAAGCCCCTCCTAACAGCTCAATGTCTGCTAAAAAAAGCCTTTATGCGTCTTCAGGGACT
>ERZ773035.1464-NODE-1464-length-16979-cov-5.503132_pt1 | contig 16979 bp, 10 predicted proteins | sample MGYA00511487_ERZ773035 | MGnify/ENA primary metagenome ERZ773035 (study PRJEB29015, sample SAMEA2737985) | human oral metagenome | biome: human oral; feature: human-associated habitat; material: dental | place: China | collected 2024 ...
GCAAAGCCATGACCATCGTTTCCGTTGCCGGCTGACTGGTAACGGCGCCGAAAGGCGACAAGGCCGTATCGATAATATCGACACCCGCTTCAACAGCCTTCAAATAGGTCATTTCTCCGAATCCGCATGTACAATGCGTATGCAATTCAATGGGAATATGCAGGTGTTTTTTCAGCATGCGCACAAGGTTGTATGCATCATAAGGAGCCAAAAGACCCGACATATCTTTAATACAAAGAGAGTCGACACCCATCTCCTGTAATTCTACGGCACCCTTAGTAAAACTTTCCAAGGTGTGAATAGGACTGATTGTATAAACCATCGCACCCTGGACATGAACGGACTTCGTATCCTTACCGGCCTTAATAGCCGATTCAAGGTTACGAGAATCGTTAAGGGCGTCGAAGACGCGAATAATATCAATGCCGTTATCCACGGCCCGGTTGACAAATTCATACACCATATCGTCCGCATAATGTCTGTAACCTAAAATATTTTGACCGCGGAACAACATTTGCAAGGGGGTCTTTTTAATATATCGTTTTAACGTTCTTAACCGTTCCCACGGATCTTCATCAAGGAATCGCATGCACGAGTCAAAAGTGGCACCGCCCCAGCATTCAATAGCGTGGTAGCCGACTTCATCCATAGACTCCAAAACGGGAATCATCTGATTTATACGCATACGCGTTGCCGCAATGGACTGATGCCCGTCACGCAACACCGTTTCCGTAATTTTTACTCTAGCCATATAGCCTCCGTATATATAAAACCAACTATTAGTATAAGGTCATAATTAATGGTACTGGTTTATTATATCATATTTTTTTTGTAAATGAAGGCTCAGGTCATATAGATTATACAAGAGAGATCTCCCTTATGGCAGACATCCCCCGGTGTACAAATTTTTACATCAACAGCTCTCGTATATCCGCCGTAATTTTCTCCACTGTAATCCCCGACTCCCTTAACAAGTCTTCCGCATCATAGCGGTCGTAAAAGGCTCTGGCAAGACCGTAGTTTTTAACCTTCATCTCTGTCGGTCCGTAAAAAGAAGCAATATTTTGCCCGAATCCGCCCGTTACAACACCGTCTTCCAAGGTAACCGTCAATTCGTGATCTTTGCGGAGTTCTCCCAATAACCGGCTGTCAACACCGTTGGCAAATTTAGGGTTAATAACAGTGGGACAGATACCCGTCTCTCGCTCAAGAACTGCAGCAACATTCACGGCTAAATGATAAAAATTTCCCAAGCCTATAAGAACTACCTTCTGCCCATGTTGAGTTATTTCAAAGCGATTTATTTGATTATAGTCCGTTGTATCGGCTACTCCCTTTTCCTCCAGAGGACCGACGGGAATGCGAATTCCTACGGAGTGACTCGTCTGCCCTATGGCCCAAGCGAGCATGGCCAGGTGCTCTTCTTTACACGTCGGCGCCAAATAAACGAAACGGGGCACGGAATTGAGCATGGGAATATCGAAATACCCCAGATGAGTAATATCATTCATGCCGTATACGGACGCACGATATACGAGGATGACGGCACTATTGCCATTGACACATAAATCTTGCATAACTTGATCGTATGTACGCTGCAAAAAGGTGCTGTATACATTAAAAACGGCCTTTCCGCCGTACTTGGCAACACCTGAAGCCATGGCCACGGCATGCTCTTCCGCAATACCCACGTCTACGTATTGACCTCCCGCTTTTTTACGCCATTCTTTAGTATAGCCAAATCCGCTGGGCGTCGCGGCATTAATGACGACAAGCGACTTATCTTCTTCTATCTTTTTCATTAAATACTCGGCCGTAATACTTTCATAAGTCGGCTCCGCAATTCGTGTGCGCAGCTCATACGTTTTCTCATAAAAAGGTTTGGTATAATGCCATCTTTCTTTGTCTTCTTCAGCCGGAGTAAATCCCTTCCCTTTTTGTGTTACTGCATGAATAACTACGGGATGATCCGTGTCCTTAACGGATCTTAACATGTCAATTGTCCGTTCCAAATCGTTGCCGTCTACCAGAAAACGATATTCAAAACCCATGGCCGTAAAGAGATTTCGGTGACTTTTCCCCTTTGTTTCACGCAGTTCCTTAAGACCCTCGTAAATACCGCCGTGTGTCTCAGCAATAGACATGCCGTTGTCATTCACAATAATGATCATATTAGAACCCAATGTAGCCGCATAATCCAAGCCTTCGTATGCCTCGCCGCCCGACAGAGATCCGTCACCGATAAGGGCAATCACGTTCTCCCTGCCTCCGGTAACATCTCGCCCCTTAGCCAGCCCCGATGCCAGACTGACAGATGTAGACGTATGACCGATGTTAAAAAGGTCATGCTCGCTTTCCTGCGGATCAGTATACCCCGTTACGTCATGGTAGTGTGCTTCTTCCGTAAAAGCACGTACGCGGCCGGTAAGGATTTTATGCATATAACTTTGGTGCGATACGTCATATACAATTTTATCGGTCGGCGAATTAAACACATAGTGTAAGGCCATAATTAATTCCACGGCTCCGAGTGACGGCCCCAGGTGACCTCCGCAAACAGCCGCCTTTTGTATCAACGCTTTTCGAGCCTGCATTGCAATATCTGTCAACTCGCTTAGCGATAAATTCTTTATATCATCGGGCGATGTAAGGTCTGCCAGGTTCATTTCACTACCTCCTTGATGTATGGTGCATAAGGTTGTTTCTTTTATCTTTATTCTAGCATAAATCAATATTTATTCCTCATGCATTATTTTATATACAACATCCTTGCTTATGAAAAAGTGACACATTGCAAGGAGCCATAAAAAATACACGACACGAAAAAATTCGCATCGTGTATTTCCTGCACTTATTATTTACCGGACATAGCCATTTCCTTCGCCGCCAAATCGGAAAAGTTGACAGACTTCAGTTTAGCCGCCAAATCGTTTTGAATTTCTTCAAACGCATTATATAAAGAACACATGCCGCCGCAACCGCGCGTACATGCATCCGTGTCGGCCAAGCATCGCTGCAACTGTGTTTGTCCTTCTACGGCATCAATAACATCATAAAGAGTAATATCCTTCGGGTCTCGTTGCAAGGCAAAGCCGCCTTCTACCCCGCGATAGGATTTCATAATATCGGCAGCTGTCAGGCTACGCATAATCTTCAACAAAAACCGTTCCGGTATATTTTGTTTTTCCGCCAGAGCGGCGCCCGTGATTTTCGTGCCTTCCGGACACGTTGCTAAATACAAAACCATTCGAAAAGCATAGTCTGTAGCTTGATTCAAACGCATAATTCCGTCCCTCCTTACCTCTTGTATTACATTATACAATATATAACTAAAAAAGTGTAGTTTTGTTTTAAAAAAAGGTACAGTATAGATACATCTATACTGTACTCAGATGATATATCTAAAATAAATGAGCCACGCCGTTAATAACCAGATAAATAAGTCCCGATAAAACGGCACTGAGAGGAATAGTCACGACCCAGGCAACGAGCATGCTGCGTGCAACCCCCCAGTGTACGGCACGAACCCGTTCAGCCGAACCGATCCCCATAATAGATCCTGAAACAACGTGAGTCGTACTGACAGGCAAGTGTAATAAGGTGGCCGTAAAAATAACGACAGAAGAGTTCAAATCGGCGGCAAATCCGTTAATGGATTCGAGCTTAAAAATCTTCGTTCCCATAGTCGAAATAATTCTCCAACCGCCGGCTGAAGTACCGAGAGCCATAGAGGTAGCACAGGCCAGCTTTACCCACGTAGGAATCTCCATAGTGTCGATATAACCGCCGCTCAAAAGAGCCAAAGCAATAATCCCCATGGCCTTCTGCGCATCATTCGACCCGTGAGAAAATGCCATCAGACTGGCGGAAGCGATCTGCATTCTCCGAAACTGTCGATTCAAGGACACGGGAGAGTAATTGCGCACAACCCATAAAAGGCCGATCATGACAAAATACCCTGTTACCAGAGCCACTACGGGAGAAAGAACCAGGGAAAAAACGATTTTGCCGATTCCCTCACCCGATAAAATCTGCGGTCCCACGCTTATCGATACGGCACCGATAATACCGCCGATTAAAGAATGGGATGAACTGCTGGGTATCCGATAATACCAAGTCAGAATGTTCCAAATAATAGACCCTGCCAAAGCCGCTATAATAACTTCCAGGCTGATTTGGGTCGGATCCAGAACCAGGTCGCCGCCAATCGTTTTGGCAACTCCCGTACTGACCATGGCACCCAAAAAGTTCAATCCCGCCGCCATCAAAATCGCATGATTCGGCGATATAGCTCGCGTCGACACGCTGGTAGCTATGGCATTTGCCGTGTCGTGAAAGCCGTTTATATAATCAAAGAGAACAGCTAAGATAACGACTGTCCAGATCAACCAATGCTCAGGCATATTTTAACACGATCCTCCGAAATAAAGTGGCCAATGATTCGCAACCGTCCGTAACATCTTCAATGGACTGAAGAATTTCCTTCCATTTAATGAGCTCGATGGGATCTTTACATTCTGCAAAAAGCTTGCCCATTTCTTCATGATACAAGTCGTCGCATTCTTGTTCCAGTTTCATGATTTTTTTACTACGCGCCTCGATCTTCAAATATTCTTTTTTTACATTGCGCATAGCCTCAATAGAACGTCGAATTTCTTTCATGGACTTAGCCATAATGGTAGCCATACGCTTCGTTCCTTCTGTTGCCGTTCCGACGCGATAGATACACATCTTGTCCATGATTTCCGTAACATTATCCAAAGCCTTATCGAGTTTGTCGATAAGTTCCTGAATGTCTTCACGATCCATAGGCGTAATAAAGGATTTCTGCAATCGCTTCATCGTTTCCAGTACCAAATCATTCGCCTCTTCTTCAAGGGCGTTAATTTTTTCCATCGCTTCCGCTTTGGAAATTTCTTCATTCACCGCTTCCTTAAGAATATCTGCCGCCGCATAGCAGAGGGCTGCATGCTTGTCCAGCAAATTGAAGAACTTTTCTTCTTTCGGCTTTAAATGAAATGCCATCTCTATCAAGTCTCCTTAACAGACGTTATTAGACAGTAGTAAGTCTACATATAGACCTGAATAGTATTATACCATAGGCGTATATATTCGTATACAATTTACGGCCCTACTTATATACCGTTGTCACATAAAAGTTTTTTATGGAGAAAAAGCTCCCGACCTTTACGATCGGGAGCTTTCGAATTTCAACTTACCTGCTACTGTTTTGCCATGAGCTGTGCCACTGCCGCTTTTAACGCGTCGATTTCTTCTTGCTGTTTCGTCAACGTCGCCTTCTGCTGTGCATTTTCAGCACGCAATTGAGTAACTTCATCCTGCATGACATAAACGGAGCTGATAGGACCGGCTTTGTACCGATCGGGAATAGCCGCCTTCTTAGCCGCACTGCCGAACTTGTGCGTGACTCCGACGTTTACCATATTGTTATTGTCGCCGAGAGCTACGCCCATGTGGAGCATCGTGTCTTCATTGGCATAATGTGCCAAACCTACGGCTGCCGCCGTTTCCCCGCGATAGTTACCGATACCGGCCATAATCTGATTCGGTTCGAGAGGATCGTACTGAATGGGCTTTAAGGCTGCTAAAGCCGCCGACTGCGCCGCAACACGACGGCCTTCCGATTCAACCGCACCGATACGATTGACCACTCGTTCAAGACCGCCCGTCGTCTGATGAGAGATAGCATTCATAGCATCGACAACATTTTGTGCCGTCGCCACACCGTCATTACCGTTAAGGCCGGCCATGCCGTTATTAACGGCGATCGTAGCTGTCTTCACGTCGTATTTCACATCGCCGTTGGGAGCTACGGACGCAGTGGTCAAATTACCGTCCTTGAAGTTCAGTCCGGTACTCAAGCTTACCGTTTCAGCCGAGCCGCCGTTCGCTTTGTAGGACAAGTTCGTAGATTGAGCGGCTTTTGTGCCGTCAAAGGTCACCTTATAGTCCATAGAATGGCTTCCCGGTGTTGCCGTAACGGTTATGGGATTATTCGGGTTGGAAGTGTCCGTGCTGACTGTAACGGCACTGACTGCCGCATCCTTTACGGCCGCCTCTTTCACCTTAACTTGAATACCCGTAGCATTGGCAGTCGTTTCCGTAAATTGACCGTCACCGTTAACGTTAAACGTACCGTTCTTCAGAGCTAAAGTCTGTGTACCGCCGTTGTCACCGTCATACTTCATCGTTACGTTATCGACAGCCGACTTAGCTGCATCGGCAACCTGTTTCAATTGGCCTTCCGTTGCCGCTCTGTCCGGAGTGGTCGTCGTACCGCTCCAAGTCGTATTGGAGAGGCCTGTAATCGTATTGTTACTGCCGTTTACCGTCACATTGCCGGCCTTCACCGTATTAGCAGTTACACTGCCGTCTGCACCGTCAACAGTTACCTTATTACTACCCGTTCCGACAGTTACCTTATTGCTGAAGTCTCCGTCTTTAGCTGTAACCTTGCCGGTTGTACCGTCAACGGTTACGGCATTACCGGCCGTACCGACCGTCACCTTATCGGCAAGCTTAACATCGTAAGTAACCTGTCCGTTAGCCGCCGTAGTAGACGTAAGAGAAATATTTCCCGTCGTACTGTTTGCACCTTCTCCGCTGTTGGCCGTTACTACGGTCTTTGAACTGCCTGCAGCCGCTCTGGCATCATCAGCAACCTGCTTCAACTGATCTTCCGTCGCCGCTCTGCCCGATACGGGAGTGCCGCTCCATGTCGTATTGGAAAGACCCGTAACCGTATTGTTGGCGCCGTTTACATTAACACTTCCGGCCTTAAAGATATTGCCCGTCACCGTCCCCGTCGTTCCGTCGAGGGTAATGAGGTTCGTACCCGTTCCGACCAATACACTGTCGGCGGCCGTTACCTTATTAAAGGATACATCGTCTGCCGTGGCTATGGTAAATTCCTTACCTGTACGGCTTACCTTGATGTTTTGGCCGTCTTTGAAGTTGACTTCATCGCCGCCCTTAACATCGTCTCCGGCATCGCCGTTGGCTTTTACCTTAAACGCCGCCGCATCCTTAATCTTCTGCGTGCCCGTCGTAGACAGGTTGCTCAAGTCTTTATCAGCTGCGTTGTCGATCTTGTTCTTCGTCGTCGCGTCGAGCGCTACGTCAATAACCTGGCCGCTCGCCGTCGTCGTCAAGCCGTTGGAACCCGTGACCTTCAAGGTCTGGTTCTTCAGGTTGACGCTGCCCGTTCCCGTGCCGCCGTCGGCAATATTCAACGTAGATACGCTCGTCGTAGCGTTGTTAATCATGTCCGCTACGTTTTGTGCCGTCGCTACGCCGTCATTGCCCGTTACGCTTACCGTTCCGCCCGTGTTGGAAAGAGTGCCCTTCTTCACGTCGTATGTAATCGTTCCGTTCGCACCGGCCGTAGCCGTCGTCAACGTCCCGTCTTTAAACGTCAGCCCTTGGCTCAATGATGTCGTGCCGCCCGTTCCGTTATCAGCCGTGTAGGCAAGGTTCGTCTTTTGTGCCAACTTCGACGTATCTACGGTAATCTTATAGTCCTTCGAGTTCGTTCCCGTCGTAGGCGTGATCGTTACCGGGTTGTCCGTAGCCGCATCGGTGCTGACCGTAACGGCACTGACTGCCGCATCTTTTACGGCTCCTTCGTTAACCGTCAAGGTTACATCGTTGCCGTTGGCGGCTGTCGTCAGGTACCCGTTGCCGCTCTTAATGCCGAAGTTTACATCTCCGGTTGTCAGCGACTTAGCCGTCGTCGTTCCCGTATCGCCGCCTAAGCTGATCGTTCTTCCTACTGCCGTAGCCGTGTCGTTTACCTTATTATTCGTCGTCGAATCAAGGCCTACCGTCAAGGTTTGACCGTTCATATTCGTCGTAATACCGTTAGCGCCGGCTACCTTCAGAGACTGGTTCTTCAAGTTCACCGTACCGCTGTTCGTACCGTCCGTTACCGTCAGGTTTTGCGATAAGTTGGCTACCGCGTTTTGTACGTCTCCGATATTGGCCGCATTCGTCGCCGTCGTACCGCCGCTGGCTACGTTGCTGATTACCTTGTTGCCCGCATTGATACCGCTGTTTGTAAGTGATATACCGCTTGACGTCATGGTAATGCTGTTCGCATCGATAGTCGTCACATCGGATCCGCTCGTAAACATGGCCTTTGTAAGATTATTGAGAACGGGGTTGAGTGAATAGGTAAAACGGTTTCCCGTTTTATTGATAACCAGATTATCTCCTGCTTGTAACAATACGCTATCGTTATTGCCTATTCGCGTTTCCGTCGTATCGCCCGTACGAACGCCCAACCCTGAGCCCATAGCCTTTATCTTCCACCCTGCAGAATTGACTGCCGTGTTGATGGCTGAAGCCACATTGTTGGCATCGGCCAGACCCGTACCGGCTGATGCAGTCGTACCGTTCATCGTAATATTTTGTATATTAGGCGTAATAGTCAGATTTCTGCCGACTGCCGATGTCTTAATATATGTGTTATCGCCCTTAATGCCAAGGGTACTTTGTGCCAAGTTCACATCGCTCGTTCCCGTATTTCCGGCAAAGCCGAGGTTGACAGACTTTAACTGAGCCACATTGACTGCATCCGTGTCCGCCGAACCGGCAGAGACACCGATGATTTGTCGTGAAAATCCGTTGCCACCGATCGAAACGGCACCGTGATTGGACATAATAGCCCGGCCGGTAAGCCCTGCATACTTATCGGTTTTATTATCATTGGCATCGTAACCGGTATCGCCCGGGGCTCTGTTTGCCATAGAGCTGTTACCGATAGCAACGCCGTCAATAGCGGTAACGCTCGTACCGTTACCGATAGCTACCCCGTTATCCGCCGATACACTGTTACTGTAGCCGATAGCTACGGAACCTACATTAGAAGACCTTGCATTGTCACCGATAACGACGGAACTTTCTCCTGTCGCCGTAGCCCCCTTGCCGATGGCAACGGAATGAGTCACGGCTTGAGTTACCGTGCCCACACTGGCTCCGTCGCCGATAGTTACGGCCGAAGCACCGTAACTCTTTGCACCCTTACCGATGGTCACGGCTCCGGCACTCGGGTGTGCTTACGTACCGGCCGTCGTCCCGTCGCCGATGGTCACTGTCGAAGCGCCGTAGCTACCGGTCCCTTTACCGATGAGAACAGCCTGCGCTCCTGATAAAGTAGCTCCGTTGCCGAGAACCACATTGTTCGAGGCGGAGAGGTCTCTCGCTTCAATCCCCTTACCGATCAAGATGTTATTGGTACCCTTATTGAATAAATTCTGACCGATGAGAACACCTTCTCTATTTAGATTCATAATTTGTGAACCCAGGAGTACGGACCGCTCTCCGTCACTGTTTCCGGTGATACTGTGACCGATGCCGATGCTTTCATCTCCGGAAACCCCGACATCTCCGCCTATAGCTACGCTGTTTAAGCCGTTAGCACCGTTATTGTTTCGGTTATTATTTTCCGTCGATTTTACCGATACGTAGTGAGTTTTGGCGTTATCAATCGCCGTGTATACATCGCCTGCCGTGACAAGGCTTTTACCGTTTTGAATGACAGCCGTTGTCTTGGGCGTAAAGGTCAGCGTGACCCCTTCATTGGTGTTCAATGCTTGTATTTCGAGTTTATCCTTATCCGTAGATTTAGCAACCAGGGCTTGATTCGCCAATATATAATCACTGGCACCGTTTGCCGTGTTTTCGTTATAAGCCTTTACCCTCGAGCTTACGGAACGAAGCTGAGCCACGTTGACTGCATCCGTATCGGCATTACCGGCAGCTACGCCCGTAATCTGACGTGTCTTTTGACCCGTGCCGATAGCTAAGGCCCCCAGGCCGGATGTAAAGGCACCGGTCGTTCCCGCATAAGAATTATCCCGAAGTGCAGTCATGTTATATCCGCTTATGCCGGCTCCCCTATCCGCTACGGAATAAGATCCTAATGCAATGCCGTCGGCCACCTTTACGGTTGTAGCCGTCGAAGATTGATTCGAGTTGCCGATAGCAATGCCTCGATCTGCATTAGCGGCAACCGTCGCAAAGGTACCGAGGGCCGTCCCGTAGTTAGATCTCACGCTGGCACTGTTGCCGATGGCCTGAGCATCGTTTCCTTGATTAACCACATCTCGTCCCATAGCAATCCCTGCCGTACCGGTTGCGGAGCTGTTCGTCCCTACAACGACACTCTGGGCTCCCGATGCAGTCGCCGCCGCACCGACGGCGATGGCCTTTTCACCTGTCGCCTTAGCACCGAACCCGTTATTGTTACTTCCCAAGGCTAAAGCCCCTGCGCCGGATGCTTCCGATAAACCGCCGATGGCTGTTGCATAGACTCCCGATGCTTTAGCACCTAAAGCACTGTCATCTTGAGCCCCGCCTATAGCTGTTGCTCCCATTGCCGTTGCTTGTGTACTACGACCGATGGCAATGGATGAATTCCCCGATGCATTAGCCCCATAACTGCTAGGCGTAGCCGGATTGCCGCCATTATAACCGCTGCCGATAGCCAGAGCGAACTGCCCACTTGCCGAAGAGGACGAACCGATGGCGACACTTTGTGCACCATCGGCTGTCAAATCACGACCCAGAGTAACAGCCGAGCCTCCTGTAGAATTATTTCTAAGCCCGACAGCAACAGCGTTATCAGTCGTTGCCTGAGATGATTCCCCCATAGCAACAGAGTTTATTCCTTTTGCAAAAAGATCGCGGCCGACAGCCGTACCCGAACCGCGTCCCGCATTGGCATTTGCACCTACAGCCGTACCGTAGTTATTAACGGCTGTAGCATTATAACCCAAAGCGGACGTGAATATATTGGTAGCCTGAGCTCCTACACCGACTGCCAGAGCATAGGAATTTGTAGCATTGGCCTTCTGCCCGAAGGCTGAACTGGATATTCCCGTGGCCTTAGCTCCATCTCCGACAGCTGTTGTAGAAGCATTGGTCGCTTGAGCAGTATTCCCTACGGCGACAGAACCGGTACCCAAAGCTTTGGTCATCATGCCTATAGCGACAGAATTGCCACCGGCTGCCATGGCGTTGTTACCGCCCGCAAAGGAATTGTTTGCTGCCGTTGATGAAGAACCGACAGCCGTACCGGCAACGCCGGTTACTGTAGCATTGCTACCCAGCACGGATGCCGATGCCTGATTGGTACTTGCACCGGATCCGACAACGGTAGAATCCGTACCGGTAGCGGAAGCATTGGCACCTACAGCTGTCGCGTTAGTATTGGAGGCATTGGTGCCGAAGCCGACGGCCAAGGTACTGTCACCATCAGCATTGCTATGTGCACCGAGAGCCGTCGCCGGATGAGCCTTGTTATTGCTAATAGGGAGTCCCTTCGCAACAGCATTGGACCCCAAGGCCACATCCTTAGATTGGTGGGCCTCCGCATCTACACCGATAGCCTGTGAGTTTTGTGAACCACTGCCAATCCCGGCTTTAGCCCCACGGCCTATTTGGAAATTACTCTGTCCAACTTGTGCCCCGTCTGGCCATATCGCCTGTACGGCACCAGTTCCCGCCAATACGGAAAAGGCCACTAAGGCTGTGGCTACGGCCTTCTTACCGTTCGTATTCTTCGCATACTCGGATACGACAACATAACATTGCCGTGACTTACTCCAAACAATCTTAAAAATCTTGTTCATATAACTACCTCTGGTAATAATTCTCTAATTTTGCTTTTGATATTTATAGTAATATATATAATATTATATATATATGAGTAAATACAACTAAAAGTTCATAGGATTCTTATATCAATATAAAAAAGTCATTATTCTTTTTACGGAATCATTATTTTTAAATTTAATTTTCGTTACATCTGAAAGCTTTACATTCGATTTTTATCATTTTATTGTCTCTTTTGCGTGGTTTTCTCTTTGTTTGTGATAGTTTTGTAATATTTAAGCATGATGAATTTATATCATTAACGGCAGCTTATGCTTAACGTTAATAAAGGGCTGTCATGATACTCTATAAGAAATGTTTAGTCCTCATTTGTTATTTTTTATACACAAAAAGAAGGATTTAAGAAATGTTTGAAGAAGTATATATATGAGTTCTCTTTTCAAACTCCTTATGTTCTCGTGAATAAAATCGACCTGTTTTTTGCCTTATATGAGTAGAGGGGATAAACGAAAGGAGGGTTGCCCTTGTCGGAGTTTCTCAGAACGCTTACCAAAGAACGCCTTATCTTTTGGATTAGCCGTTTATTCCGGTTTTTAACGGATCGAAAGCCCTATTTTCTCTGCGGACGCGCAGCCCGCTGTCCCTGCCCTGTTGGCGGCGGTGCCACGGTTATGGGTCTGGCCGTAGGCGATACGATTCGTTTTTCCATGGACGGGGACAAAAAGAAGTCCCCCTCCCGTACAGCTTAGACTCATCATCCGTACAGCTGTATAAACTCTTATATGTCAACGGTCTTTTATTCCCCCTCCAAGATCCGTGACACTTTATAACTTCGTATATTCATTCCGGCCGATACCGGCGGTTTCAACCACACCGCTCTACGCTACCCGTCGTCACGGGATTCGGCGGTATGAATAAGCGATTTTCATCTACTCGTTTAAGGAGGTCCCGTATATGGCAACAAAACAGGCACTGGCAAGTAAGTTACAACTCACCGTTTCGTATACAGACGAGGCGGGTAAGAAAAAAACACGCACCCTTAATTTTTCTTCCCTTAAAGCCGATGCCGACTCCGGCAACGTCTTAACGGCCGCCAACGCTCTCGCATCCTTACAGGCTGATACTTTGGACGGAGTAAAAGAAACGGTTCAGTACGAAATAACGGCGTAATTCATAAGGAGGACCTACCATGATTACTAAATCGGAAACGAAAACTTTAATCTTATCCTTTGCCGACAATGCAGGCAAAAAAATCAACTACACCTTACAGCGACCGAAGGCCGACTTGGATAAGGAGAGCGTTGATAAGGCTGTTGCCGACATCTTAAATGCTAAAGTATTCGCCACTGAAACGGGCGACTTATCCTCCCTGCAGGAAAGCCGAATCGTAACCCGCAAGGTCGAAGCCTTCGCATAAGAAAGAGACTGTATCTGCGACTCTTTCGAAAAGAGAACATCTTGTAACGAAAGAAGTGATTATTCATGCAAGCCCATTGGGATACGACAGCGTGTATCCGTCATGCACGCCGCGGTTGTACTGAATCGAAAGAACGACTCCTCACTCGATACACACCCCTCATTTTGAGTCAAGTTCGTCGTTACGCTTCTTCCTTCCCCACTCATGCCTACGCTTACCAGACAGCCGTGACAGCAGCATTGCACTGCATCATGGCCTGTCCCTTAGACGGCGACAAGCCTTTCGCTTATTATTTGAAAGCTTTTGTTCGTCAGGCCTTACGACGTGAACATCTGGCCGCCTGTCGCGACCGTTTCTACACTGCCGTTTCCGTCTTGACAACGGACGGAGAGGAAACGGACCTGCCGGAGGTAACCGATCCGAATCCTCTGAGCAGACCGGAAGAGTCCTTTATTCTTCGTCATGACGACCAAAAGGCCTTGCTCAATCATTTGACTCACGAAGAAAGGTATGTTCTCGTCCATTGCTGCATAGAGGGCTTTACGGAAACGGCCGTCGCCCGTCGCCTCGGCTGTAGTCAGGCTAAGGTAAGCCGTCGTCTGCACAAGGCTAAGGAAAAGGTTCGGTCCGCCTGTCGTGCCAAGATATAGCTGTATCCTTGCAAAATATCATCACTTTTCGTATAAGAACGTAAAAGGAAGCTCTCCCGGTTCCGCACCCGGAGAGCTTCCTTTTTTGCAAAAAATCTCCCTTGTTTAGGCAAGGGAGATTTTCGTTTATAAGAAATCTTACTGTTCGATTTCCGATACGACACCGGCACCTACCGTACGGCCGCCTTCGCGAATAGCGAAACGCAACCCTACTTCGATAGCAATCGGCGTAATCAATTCAACTTCCATTTTTACGTTATCGCCGGGCATGCACATTTCTACGCCTTCCGGCAACTGGATAACGCCTGTTACGTCCGTCGTTCTGAAGTAGAACTGAGGACGATAGTTCGTAAAGAACGGCGTATGACGGCCGCCTTCATCTTTCGTCAATACGTATACCTGTGCTTTGAACTTCGTGTGCGGATGAATGGAACCGGGCTTTGCCAATACCTGGCCGCGTTCGATTTCTTTACGGTCTACACCACGGAGTAAAGCACCGATGTTATCGCCTGCTTCTGCCATGTCGAGGAGCTTACGGAACATTTCTACGCCCGTTACAACCGTCGATTTCGCTTCTGCCTGCATACCTACGATTTCTACCGTATCGCCGACTTTTACCGTTCCGCGTTCTACACGGCCCGTTGCTACCGTACCGCGACCCGTAATGGTGAATACGTCTTCGACAGGCATCAAGAACGGCTGATCCGTCGGACGGTCAGGCGTCGGAATGTAGTCATCGACAGCATCCATCAATTCAAGAATCGCTTTTTTAGCATCTTCGTCGCCTTCGAGAGCTTTCAATGCCGAACCTACTACGATGGGGATTTCATCGCCCGGGAAATCGTAGGCGCTGAGAAGTTCACGAACTTCCATTTCTACAAGTTCAATCAATTCCGGATCGTCAACCTGGTCCGCTTTATTCAAGAATACAACCATAGCCGGTACGCCTACCTGACGTGCCAGGAGGATGTGTTCACGCGTCTGCGGCATGGGGCCGTCAGCTGCCGATACTACGAGGATAGCGCCGTCCATCTGAGCCGCGCCGGTGATCATGTTCTTTACATAATCGGCATGGCCCGGGCAGTCAACGTGTGCATAGTGGCGTTTGTCTGTCTGATATTCTACGTGTGCCGTATTAATCGTAATACCGCGTTCACGTTCTTCCGGTGCTTTATCGATGTTAGCATAGTCGGAGAATTCAGCATAGCCTTTTTCGGACAATACTTTCGTAATTGCTGCCGTCAATGTCGTTTTGCCGTGGTCAACGTGACCGATCGTGCCGATATTGACATGGGGTTTGGTTCTTTCGTATTTTTCTTTTGCCATTGTACATTTCCTCCAATGCGATTAAAATTAGCCTTTTTCGCTGATAACTTTTTCCGCTACGTTCTTAGGAACTTCTTCGTAGTGGTCGAAAGTCATTGTATAAACACCGCGACCTTGCGTCTTGGAACGCAAGTCCGTTGCATAACCGAACATTTCAGCCAAGGGCACGAACGCATTAATATGTTCCGCACCGCTGCGCATTTCCATTCCGTCTACACGACCGCGACGAGAGTTTAAGTCGCCGATAACATCGCCCATGTAATCTTCGGGGACAACGACTTCAACCTTAACATACGGTTCGAGAAGTACGGGGTCCGCTTTACGCGCACCTTCTTTGAAGCCCATGGAGCCGGCAATCTTGAAGGCCATTTCCGAAGAGTCGACATCATGGTACGAACCGTCGAAAACGACGACCTTAATGTCTACCATCGGGAAGCCTGCGAGAACACCCGTTTCCATCGCTTCTTTTACGCCGGCTTCGACAGATCCGATATATTCACGGGGAATAGCGCCGCCGACAATCTTGTTTTCAAACTCGAAGCCCGCACCCGGTTCCTGAGGAATCAGTTCGAGCCAGCAATCGCCGTACTGACCGCGACCACCGGACTGACGAACAAAACGGCCTTCCTGTTTAACAGTCTTGCGAATCGTTTCACGGTATGCAACCTGCGGTTTGCCGACATTAGCTTCTACCTTGAATTCACGAGCCATGCGGTCAACGATGATATCCAAGTGCAATTCGCCCATGCCGGAGATAATGGTCTGACCCGTTTCGGCATCCGTCTTAACTTTGAACGTCGGGTCTTCTTCGGCCAAGCGAGCAAGGGCAACGCCCATCTTTTCCTGGTCGGCTTTCGTCTTCGGTTCAACAGCAACGGAAATAACCGGTTCGGGGAATTCCATTTTTTCCAAAATAATGGGGTTCTTTTCGTCGCACAACGTATCCCCCGTCGTTGTATCCTTCAGGCCGACAATAGCACCGATATCACCGGTGTACGCCGTCTGAACTTCTTCACGGTGGTTAGCATGCATACGTAAGATACGGCCGACACGCTCCTTCTTTCCCTTTGTCGAGTTGAACACATACGTGCCCGCATCGAGAGTACCGGAGTACACGCGGAAGAAGGCGAGTTCCCCTACAAAGGGGTCAGCCATAATTTTGAACGCCAACGCGGAGAACGGTTCTTTGTCGTCCGCCTTGCGTTCCGCCGGTTCTTCAGAGCCGGGGATAATGCCCGCTACGGGCGGAATATCCAAAGGCGACGGCATATAGTCGACAACTGCGTCAAGCAACATCTGAACGCCCTTGTTTTTGTACGCCGAACCGCACAGTACGGGGAACATAGCGTTCGTTACAACCGCTTTACGAATAGCCTTTTTCAATTCATCTACGGAAAGTTCTTCACCTTCCAAGTATTTTTCCATGAGAGCGTCATCCGTTTCACAGATGGCTTCTACCATGATTTGATGATATTCTTCAGCCTGGTCCTTCATATCGTCGGGAATTTCAACGATATCGATTTGTTTGCCCAGGTCATCACCGTAAATTTCGGCCTTCATCGTTACGAGGTCGACAATACCGGTGAAGTCATTTTCAGCACCGATAGGAAGCTGAATGGCTACGGCATTGGCTTGGAGACGATCCTTCATCATGTCGACACAATTCAGGAAGTCCGCACCGGTCGTATCCATCTTGTTAATAAATGCAATACGCGGAACCTTGTAGTGTTCAGCCTGACGCCATACGGTTTCAGACTGAGGTTCTACACCGCCTTTTGCAGAGAAAACGGCAACGGAGCCGTCGAGTACACGCAAGGAACGTTCAACTTCGACTGTGAAGTCAACGTGCCCCGGAGTATCGATGATGTTAATGCGGTGATCTTTCCAATGAGCTGTTGTAGCTGCGGACGTGATCGTAATACCGCGTTCCTGTTCCTGTGCCATCCAGT